>Ga0315905_10002048_pt1 | contig 21338 bp, 17 predicted proteins | sample LakEriMetagenome_5_FD_203522 | JGI IMG/M metagenome (GOLD analysis project Ga0315905, IMG submission 203522) | Freshwater fungal communities from buoy surface, Lake Erie, Ohio, United States - Buoy 4 MA121 | ecosystem: Environmental > Aquatic > Freshwater > Lake | place: USA: Lake Erie, Ohio...
CAATCCCCGCCACCCCCAACCCAAAAACAAAGCGCCGCCGGAACTCAACCCGGCGGCGCTTGCGTTGATCTCAAGACCCGGAACTCACGGCTTCGCCGCAGGTGCCGCTTCCACTGGCTTCACCTCCGCCGGCGCTTCCACTGGCTTCGCTTCCGCCGCAGGTGCCTCAGGCTTCGCCGCAGGAATCTCCACCGAAACCGGCGGAGTCACCGCTTCAATCGTCCCCGTCTTCCCCGCAGGAACCGACACCGGAGGAGCCGCAGGCGCTGCTCCCGGAACACCTCCCGGAATCGCCCCTGGCGCCGCCGGCGTCGCCTTCTCCTTCAGGAATTCAGCCCGCTTCTTCATCACGCCATCCAGCGTGTACTTGGTCACCACAAAGATCCGGTCCTTGTGCGACTGCTCGGCCGCCAGCTTCTCCTTCTTCTTCTGCAGGTCCTTGGCAAATGCCTCGTCAGCCGCCTTCTTCTGCTCCTCGGTCTCCGTCGGCTTGCCGTCCTTGTCAGGTGGCGGCGGCGTCCGCTGCTCCGTGAACTTCCCATCCGCACTGAAGCTCAGATAGTAGTTCTCCGCTGCAGCCGCATCCGCCCCAGCTGCCGCAGCAGCCTTCGCCCCGACTTTGACTGTGTAAGTGAACCCGTCGAACGTCTCGATCACCGCGGTGTGTGTCGGCTTTTCCAGCGCCGCCTTCTCCTTGTCCGCCGCTGGCGCAAGATCCTCGAACGCCGCATACGCAAACGCCCCGCCGGGACCAGCCGCCTTCGTCGCATCAAATTCTTCCCCATCCTTCGGCGCATCCAGCTTCAACTCGCCACCCTCAGCCTCGCGGAACACTTTCCACGATTCCTCAGGCGTCGGCCCAGTCACCGCAATCGACTTCAGCTTCTCAACCTTGAAGAAGCTCTCCTTGTCGAGCCACGACTTCACCGTCGCATTCAGCGAGGCAAAACCCTGCACCGCCTGATAGACAATGCCGTCCGTCCCCTTCACCCGCACAAACTGCGGACGAGGCCCAGCATTGAAGTTCATGCCGCCATCGCTCTTCGGCTCCGCCGTCTTCCCGGCAAAGAACGTGATCGTGTCCTTGCCCGCATTGTCGCGGAACGACACCATCTTGCTGCGCTCCGCTTCCGGCACATCGCTCGCAGGCTCACGCAGCTGCAACCGGCCCAACTGGCTCGCGCCCACGTTCTGCACAGACAACACCTTCAATTGGTGCGCCGCGTCCCGCAGTTCGTTCACCGCCGTCAGACTCGCAGGGAACCCATCACGCGACGGGAGCACCCACTTGCCGTCCTTCAGCGCAATCTCCACGGAATCCTTCCCGTCGGAAATTGTGAATCCAGCCACGCCTTCAGGCTCAAACCCCTTCAGGATGCGGTTGCCCACTTCCTGCGGCTTGCCCCCGATGGCGGCGTCACGACTGCGCATCTTCAGCGCGGCCGCGATGCCGGCGGCTGCAAGAATGGCGACTAGAATGATGAGTTGCTTGCTCTTCATGGCGTTGAATCAATGTGCTGCAGTACGGGATTTGCGGACAACGAAGACCGTCAGGCCAATCGCCAGCCAGATCAGCGGCGGTATCAGCAGGTTGCGGCGCTTGATCCCGAGAATCACACTGTCATACTCCTTCCGCGCCTCCTTCTGCTTCTGATAGATCTTCTTGTTCAACGCAATCTGCTGCTGCTTGAACTCGTCCATCCCCTTGAAGATCGCCGCATTCCGCTCCTTGCCGCTCTTCTTGGAATTGATCTCCTCCTGAATCTTCGTCAGCTCGCCCTGCATCTGCTCGACGTCCTTCTGAATCTTCGAGTTCGCGTCGTCAGAAATCTTCTTCAGCGCCGAAAACGGCCGAATCGCAGACCCGCGACCACGCACCTGCATCAAATCAGGATCCCCCGCCGCCTGGTCAATCATATTCATCGCCAGCGCAAAGTCGTGCGAGTTGAACACCGGCCCAACCTGATCGAAGAGAATGTCAGAGTCAGCCACCAGATACACCACACCTTCCTTCTTCGATTCCTTCAGCGGCGCATCCGCAGGAGGCGTCGCTGGTGCCCCAGGCGCTCCCGGTGCCGCAGGCGTCGCAGGCGCTCCCGGCGCAGTCGCCGGATCAGGAGTCACCGGCAATGGGGCCGGCGCAGCCGCCGCAGCCGCCGTCCCAGCCACAGGCGCAGGAGCCGCACCAGCTGCCGGGGCCGTCGCTGGCACCTCAATCACCGGCGTCGTCGCCGTCGCTCCCGGCGGCGTCGCTGGATTCGTCACCGCATTCTGGTCAGGCTTGATCTCAATCGCAGGCGTCACCGCCGTCGCCCCACCAGCAGGCGCTGCAGGTGCCGTCGCTTCAGGCGCGGGCGCAGCTGGTGCCTCTGGCGCTGGCGCTGGAACAGGTGCCGGTGCAGCTGGAGCAGCCGGTGCAGCCGGGCCACTCTCCCCCTGCGCCCCTTGCGGCCCACCCGGCAATCCACCCGGAAATCCTCCCGGCAATCCACCAGGAAATCCTCCCGGCTGCGCCCCAGGATCAGGCTTCGGAGCAGGCGCTGGCTTCCCTTCAGGAAACGCCGTCTTGAACATCCCCTTCAACCGCAATGCCAGCAGCCGCTGCTTGCCTTCCGGCTTCAGCTTGTACGCCAGCTCCTGCATCTGCCGGATGCTCTCCGGAGACCCCGGATTCTGATTCGCATACGAAACAGGCACCATCGAGTGCTTGTCCGATGTCTTCAGAAACACCGTCTCCGTCAACCCGCTCGCAGGCGACCCGCTGAACGCTCCAGAGTAAATAAAGAAGAAGTTCGTCAGCGACTTCACCACGTCGTCATTCTTGTCTCCCACCGCATCAGGCCCCAGCTCCATCACCACAGGGAAACTCGTCCCCTGCATGTTCATCCCATAAGCAGGATCCGCCACAATGTTCGTCGTATCCAGCGAATAACCCCATGCCCCAAGCAGCTTGCTTATATTGGAGGCCGGCTCAACCGCCCCAGGCGCCATGCCCGGTGGCATCCCCGGTTGCTGACGGCTCGTCGCCGCCGCCGCAAGGCTCGACGAATCAAGGAACGCCACCACCCGCCCGCCATTCAGCAGGTACTGCTCCACCGCAAACTGCGTCTCGTCGGAAATCCCCGCAGGGTGAATCAGCACCACCACGTCCAGCGTCGGATCAATCGTCGACGCCGTCGCCTCAATCGTCTTCACGTCATACTGCGACTTCAGCGCCTGATAAATCGCCCACGGCTGCGCACCACCAAACGGATTCCCCGTGATCTGCAGCGGCGTCAGCAATCCCAGCGTCTTCTGCTTGCTCCGGTTCACCTCACTGATCGCACGCGACAGATTGTACTCGATCTTGTCGTCTTCCTTCCCGTCGCTCGACAACAGATCCGGCACCCAGTCAATCAACGCCGACTTGTCCAGGCTCGTCACCGCGACCCCGAAGTAGAACCGACCGCCCCGCGGCTCAATCCCCGCAGCCTTCGCCGCTTCTTCCTCGTCCGTCGCAGGCTCGACTTCCTGCTTCTCGATCTTCACAAACTTCGGATTCAACTCGCGGTACCGCGCCAGCCAGCTGTCCGTCTGGTCAACCAGCGGCCGCAGGTTCGGTGGCAGCTGATCCTTCGGCGACACAAAAAACTTCAGCGTCGTGTCCGTATCGACACGACCGACAATGTTCTTCGTCCCTTCCGTCAGGGTGTGTACTTTGTACTCCGTCCAGTCAACGCGGCTCGAACTGAGCGACGCAATGATGTTCACCACCACAGTGATGGCTAGGACGACGAGCGTGCCGACCGCAGTCAGCAGCCAGCCACGGTTCTTCGGGGCACTGGTTTGTTCAGGAGTGCTCATGGTTTTCTTTAAAGCAGGTTTAGCGGTTCAGGCGCGCTTCGAGCGGATGATCACGCTGGTGAGGAACAGGCAGAAGCCAATCAGACTGATGAAGTAGATCAGCGACTGAATCCGCATCAGGCCGCGGGCCATCTCCGTGGAATGCCAGAATAGACTCACGCCATTGCAGATGTCAGCCAGAAATCCTAGCTTGATCCCAAGGAACGACGATCCGCGCAGCAGATCCGAAATCGGCGGAAAACCAACCAGTGTCAGCACCAGACAGATCGTCACCGACACCAGCAGACACGTGATCTGGTTCCGCGTCATCGCAGACACCGCACACGTGATCGCAATCGATGAGGCCCCCACAAGGAAACTCCCAAGGTAACCACTGAATATCACCCCGACGTCAGGCTCCCCGAGGCTCAGCACCGTGAACACCATCCCGATCGTCGACAGCAGCGTCACCGCCAGCACCGTAAAGGCCGCCAGAAACTTGCCCAGAATCGCCTCCCAGGGCGAAATCGGCATCGTCAGCAGCAGCTCCGTCGTGCCCATCCGGTGCTCCTCAGACCACAGTCGCATCCCGATCGCAGGACCGAAAATCATGTAGATCCACGGGTGGAAATAGAAAAAGCTGCTCAGCGATGCGTCGCCCCGCTCGATGAAACCACCGAAGAACAGACACAGGCTCAGGCTCAGAAAACAGAAGATGATGATCAGCACGTACGCCAGCGGCGTGGTGAAATAACTGATCAGCTCGCGTTTGAAGACAATCCAGACGTTGCGCATGGGATAAATTCGCTCCGGTTCAGGTTGAAAAAGTTAGTAATGTCTCAGGACTTGTTGCCACTCGTCAGTTCGCGGAACATGTCGTCCAGTCGGCCCTGGTCTTCGTGCAGCTCGGAAAGCACAAGATTCTTCGCGCCCGCCAGCTGATAGATCTCCGCCGCCAGTACTCCCGCGCCAGTATTCGGCTTCGGCCAGACAATCCCGCTGAAGCTCTCCGCCAGCGCACTGCCCTCCACCCGCGCCGCATGCCGCAACCCAGCCAGCTCCTTCTCGATCGCCCCGCCACTCAGCCCGCTCGCCGCCACATGCACCGCACCCGCCCGGCTCGCCCGCCGCCGCAGATCCTGCGGGGTCCCGTCCGCCACAATCCGACCCTGATCAATAATGATCGCTCGGCTGCAGCACGCCTCGACTTCCTCGAGAATGTGCGTCGAAAAAATAATCGCCTTCGTCTTCCCCATCTCGCGGATCAGATTCCGCACCACATCCTTCTGGTTCGGATCCAGACCATCCGTCGGCTCATCCAGAATCAGTACCTCCGGATCGTGAATGATCGCCTGCGCCAGACACGTCCGGTGCCGATACCCCTTCGAAAGCGTGTCAATCGCCTGACGCCGCACTTTCTGCAGAAAGCACGTCTCAATCGCCCGGTCCACCGCCGCCTTCTTGTCACTTCCGGACTTGCCACGCAGCTCAGCCGTGAACCCAAGGAATCCCTCAACCGTCATGTCCAGGTACAATGGCGCACTCTCCGGAAGATACCCAATCCGCGCCTTCGCCAGATTCGGTGACTCGAGCATGTCGTCGCCGCCCACCGTCACCCCGCCAGAAGTCGGCGGAAGAAATCCGGTGATCATGCGCATCGTCGTCGACTTCCCGGCACCGTTCGGCCCGAGAAATCCGAGAACTTCCCCTTTCCGGACAGAAAGGGACAGATTGTCGACCGCCACTTTGGGGCCGAATTGCTTGGTCAGGTTTTTGACTTCGATCATACTGACGGTTTGGGAGGAATTGAAACGGCGAACCCGGGACCGAAAGTAAACGTCCGGACCGACCCGCCGGGACGGAAGCGGCAGAGGAAGCCGCCTTTGTCTCAATAAGCAATCATTTTTTCAAATACGCACACGCACGCACCCGCCGCCAATGGCTTGACACCCCTCCCCTCCCCACCCCATCCATCAACCATGACCCGCCGCCGCCGCTTCCTCTCCTCCGCCGCCGCCCTCCCCGCCGCCGTCTCCAGCATCACCTCCGCTACCGCCGCTCCCTACAAAATCTCCAAAGGCCGCATCCGCCAGTCCGTCGTCCACTGGTGCTTCAACCCCATGTCCGTCGACACCCTCGCCGCCGCCGCCGCCTCCATGGGCGTCGCCTCAGTCGAACTCGTCGGCCCAGAACACTGGGAAACCCTCAAGAAACACGGGCTCACCTGCGCCATCGCCGGCAGCCACGGCTTCGCCAAGGGCTTCGCCCATTCAGAAGAACACGACGAATGCATCGCCGCCCTCAGAAAAAGCATCGACGCCTCCGCCGCCCACGGCATCCCCAGCGTCATCACCTTCTCAGGCTTCCGCCGCGCCCTCGCCCACGACACCGCACGCCGCAACATGATCGACGGCCTCAAGAAAATCGTCCCCTACGCCGAGGAAAAAAAGGTCACGCTCTGCCTCGAAATGCTCAACTCCCGCGTCGACGAATCCATGAAGGGCCACCCCGATTACTGGTGCGACCACATCGACTACGCCCTCGACGTCTGCCGCGAAATCTCATCCGAACGCATGAAAATGCTCTTCGACATCTACCACGTCCAGATCATGGACGGCGACGTCATCCGCCGATACAAGGAATGCGCCCCCTTCGTCGGCCACATCCACACCGCAGGCAATCCCGGCCGCCACGAACTCGACGACAATCAGGAAATCAACTACCCGCCCATCATGCGCGCCATCGCCGAAAGCGGCTACAAGGGCTTCGTCGGTCAGGAATTCATCCCCAAAGGCCAAGACCCCATCGCCTCCCTCAGCGCCGCCGTCCAACTCTGCGACGTCTGACCCTCACTTCTCCGCGATCGCATCGCAAACCCGCGCCGCCGCATCCCGCGGTGCCAGCCGCCGCATCGCCGCCGCCAACCCCGCCCGCCGCTCCGCATCGCCAAGCAACTCCAGCAGCAACCCGCCCAGCTTCCCCTCGCCAATCTCCGCTTCCTCCACCGCAATCGCCGCACCAGCCGCCGTGAACACATCCGCGTTCCGCCTCTGGTGATCGTCCGCCGCAAACGGATACGGCACCAGAATCGTCGGCACCCCGAACGCACTCAATTCCGTCAGGCTGCTCGCCCCCGACCGCGATACCGCAACATCCGCCACCGCATACGCCAGATCCATCCGCTGGCAGAACGGTGCCACATGCGCCGTCAGCCCCGGAAACTTCGCATACTCCGGCGCAATCGTCTCCGCATCCCCCGGCCCCGTAATGTGCAGCACCTGCACCCGCTCCGCCACCGCCGCCAACCCCGGCAGCGCCGCCACCACCGCCTTGTTCACCCCGCGCGCCCCCTGGCTCCCGCCCATGATCAGAATCGTCTGCCGGTCCCCCCGCAGCCCGAACACCTCCCGCGCCTCACCCGCATCCACCGGATCACACAGCGAACTCCGCAGCGGCGTCCCCGTCACCCGCACCCGCGCCTTCGGAAAATGCCGCGCACACGCTTCCAATCCCAGCAGCACCATGTCGCAAAACCGCGCCGTCATCCGGTTCGCCTTCCCAGGCACCGCATTCGATTCATGCACAAATGTCCGCAACCCCAGCTTCCGGCCCGCCATCGCCGGCGGCAATGAAGTGAACCCACCCATCCCCAGCACCGCATCCGCCCCGAACCCCCGGATCAGCTCAAGGCACTGCCGCCGCGTCTTCCAGAACCGCCACAGAAACTTCACCATCGCCGGCGACAACGGACTCGGCATCGCCACCGCCGGCACCTTCTCAAACCGCAGATCCTCATGCCCCTGCACCGCCAGCGCATCAATCTGCTTGCTCGAAATCAGCAGCAGGGTCTCCCAACCCCGCCGCCGCGCTTCTTGCGCCACCGCAATGCCCGGAAACAGGTGGCCACCCGTGCCGCCGCACGCAATGACAACTCGTAATGGTCTGGTCTCGTTCGCCGCACTCATGCTCAAAAGTCAGGCCCGCAGACTTCCGCGGACCCGCCTCCATGCAACCATGGATTCACCCCCTCACTTCGCCGCACGCCGCTGCTCCAGCAGCCACTTGTACAACCCACCCGTCGCATACGCATCCGTCCACGAGTCATGCCCAGCCTCCGGGAAAATCGTGTACTGCGGCTTCCCACCCGCCTTCTTCAGCGCCTCGATCATCTCGTCACTCTTCGACTGCGTCACCACGTTGTCCTTCGCCCCGTGATAGCAATGCAGCGGCACATCCTTGAACCGCACCGCCGTCTCCGGCTTCCCACCGCCGCAAATCGGCACCGCCGCCGCCAGCACATCCGGATACTCCGCCAGAAATCCCCACGTCCCGAACCCGCCCATGCTCAACCCAGTCATCACTATCCGGCTCCGGTCCACCGGCTGGCTCTCGCTCAGGTGATCGACTAGCTGCTTGATCTCCTTCACATCCCACCACCGACCCGTCGGACACTGCGGCGACGCCACGATGAACGAATTCAGCGCCTTCTCCTTACCGATCAGCTTCGGCGGCCCGTGCTGCTTCACCTGCTCAAGGTTGTCGCCCCGCTCACCAGCCCCATGCAGAAAAACCATCAGCGGCCAGCCCGCCTCAGGCTTCTTCTCCTCAGCCGGTGGCAGCGCCAGCCAGTACCGCAGCTTCTCCTTGCTCCCCTTCTCGTCCTTCACCTCCAGCGCCTGCGCCACTTGCTTCCCAGCCTCCGGCCCAGTCTCCGCGTGAATAGCAGAAACAGCAGCAAAACAGGCGAATATCAGTGTCTTCATAAAATGTCAGGGTTTTTGGTTACTTGAGTGACATGAGATAAGCAAACAGATCGCTGACCTCCTTCTCGCTGAATGCCTCCAGCAAACCCTCCGGCATCAGCGACCGCTTCAGATACTTCCCGCCGCGGATCTGATCCCGCGCAATCCGTTCATCCGGCAATCCCACCGCCCGGAACACAATCGCCTTCTCATCCTCACTCACCAGAAACCCTTCCTTCAGCGACCCATCCGCCAGCTCCACCCGGTAAACCCGGTACCCGGGCTCCATCGCCGCATTCGGAGTCAGCAGATTCCGCAGCACGCCGTCCACCCCCATCGCCCCGGCCCCGCTCAAGTTAGGCCCGATCTGCCCACCCGTCCCGTTGATCGTGTGACACCCCATGCACACCGTCGCCAGCGCCTTCCCCGCTTCCTTGTCCCCCGCCTTCGTCGCCAGCGCATGATACTTCACATACTTCGCATCCATCGCCTTCGCCTCGTCCGCACTCATCACCGCCGGAAAATCAGTCGTCCGAGCCACCTTCGCTCCACCATTCAATTCCCCCCACTGCTCACCCGTCAGTTGCTTCACCAGTCCCGCCGGCTTCTCCCCGCCAAACGTCCTGTCAAAATGCGCCCGGATCTCCTGCGCCGTCCGGCACACATTCCACACCCGGTACTCCGCCAGCATCGCCCCCGTCCCCGCAACCACATTGCTCCGCCCGATCTGCAGATTCTTGAACACCGCCGCATCCGGCTTCCCTTCGGCCTGATCCAGCTCGCCATTGATGTAAATCCGCATCGCACCCGCCCCATCCCGCGTCACCGCCACATGCGTCCACATGTCAGGAACACTCGGCTTCTTCGCCACAATCACATCATTCCCTCCCTTCGTCCACACCCGGAAGGTGTTCCCGAAGAAGTTGAAGTCCGCCTCGCCCGCCCCACCCAGAATGCTGTCGTCATTCCCGATCCCCGGAGCCAGCCGCACCCACGTCTCCACCGTAAACGCCCCTTCCAGCGTGATCCCTTCCTTCACAAACGAATCATTGTTCCCGTCCAGCGCCAGCACCGGCCGGAACGCACTCCCCATCTTCTCCATCAGCGCCTTCAACGCCCCGTCATTCTCCCCTAACACCGCCGCCAGCTTCTCCAGCACCGGCCCGTCCAGCTCATCCTTCGGAATCACTTTCCCGTTCACCGCCGCCACCACCGCCGCCGCCCCTTCCTTGAAATTACTCATCGCATCCAGCGCCCGACTCCGCTGCACCGCCGACAAATCCGGCCACAACACCAGCAGCTTCTCAGGAACCGCCGCAAGCCCCGCCAGCGCTTCCTCCCTAACCGCCGCATCCCCAGACTTCACCTGACCCAGAAACACTTCCGCCCGCTTGCTCCCCAACTCCCGCAATGCCCGCAGCACCCCCACCGTCGCCCCACCAGGCGTCCCCGCCAGCGCCGCCAGATCCGGCTCCAATCCCGCCAGCTTGAACGCGCTGATCACCTGCAATCCCATCGCTGTATCCGTCTTCAGCAACTCCTTCGCCTTCCCCTCCACCAGCGGTGCCAGTACCCGCGCATCAAACCTCGCACGCTGCTTCAGCAACGACCGCAGCGACTCCGGCTTCGTCACCAGCACCGCCAGCGCCGCCCTGACCTCCGGCGCATCCGGCGCTTCCGCCAGCCGCAGCAATTCCTCGTCACTCGGCGCACGACCCAATCCCGCCATCTGCTTCGCCACCCGCGGAGCCGATTCCTTCGCCGGCAGCGAAAGCGCCGCCAGCATCAGTTGGTCCGGTGATAGTTTCGCCGCCTCCGCAGAATCAAGATAGGCCGCAACTGCCTGCGGGGCACGCTCCAGAAACAGGCGCACCAGATAGCGTTCATACTCGCGCACATAAGCCTCACCCACCTTGATCGGCTTCCCGCTCTGTGAAGAAGGAGCCACTGGCTGAGAAAGTTCGGCCGGTGCCGCTTCAAGCAGCGCCGCCATCACCTCAGGCGCCGACTTCGCACCACTCGCCGAAATGGCCAGACCCATGGTCTGAATCCGCGCCTGCCGCACCACAGGGTCCGCATCATTCTTATGCCCCACCGCCGCAATCAGATTGCTCGCCACCGCTTCGCGCCGCAGCGCGCTGCTCGACGACTTCAATGCCTCCACCGGCAGATCGCCGCCATTCCCAATCTCCTGAAGCACCCAGTGCGCCTGCACCGCGTGCGCAAAAGGATAGGCCCCCGGCTCGCCCGTCACCGGCTCCGCCACCGAGGCCCCTGACGCCCCCCCATGGAACCGCGGCGATGCACCAGCCGCGCTCTTCTTCAGCTCCGCAATCGTCCCCTCCTCAAGCTTGCCCTTATCCGCCAGAGTCTGCCACGCCAGATGGCTCTGCGCCAGCGACGCCCCGCCCAGCTTCCCGACCAGCTCCTTCTCCGCCAGATTCGTGAAATCCGGCACCGGAAAACACTTCTGATCCTTGTGCTTCACTCGCCAGATCCGCCCCCGCTTCTTGTCCCGCTCCGGATGATTCCGCGGCACTTCATTGTGACTGATGATCTTGTTATACCAGTCCACAATGTACACACACCCGTCCGGCCCCATCGTCATCGCCACCGGCCGGAACCACTCGTCGCTCGTCTGCACAAAATCAGGAAGCCATTCCAGCTTCCATCCCGTCCCCGTCTCCTTGCTCCGGTGCATCTTGATCGCCTGAATCTTCCGGATGATCGGATTCGCCACCAGCATCACATCACTCCATTCCGCAGGATACGCCCCGCGCGCATCCGTCAGCGCCAGCCCGCTCAGTCCCGTCCCGCCCATCCGGAAATCCGCACTGCTCGGGAACTCCGGCGCATAACTCTTCCACTGTCCGTTCGAACACCCGGGATAATTCCCGTAATCGTGAAACGGCATCACCGGATAACCAAAATCATTCGCCTCCTGGATGAAGGTCTCACCCTCGCCGTTCATCACAAGGCCCCAGATGTTGCACGGCCCGTTGCTCGTGATCTCAAACTCCGACCCATCCGGCCGGAACCGCGCCATCCGCGTCTGGTCAAACTGCACTTCCTTGTCAGGCCCGTGCACTTTCCCGGAATTGAACGCCCCCTGCGCCAGCCAGATCCACCCACCCGGCGCACGCGTGAACTGGTGCGGAAACAAATGCGAATCCTGCACCCCGAACCCCGTCAGCACCACCTCCCGCTTGTCCGCCTTCCCATCCCCGTCCGTGTCCCGCAGCAGCGCAATGTCATGCCCGTGCTGCACATAACACCCGTCCTTGTAAGGCAGAATTCCTAGCGGAATCGCCAGCCCCTCCGCAAACACCGTCGGCTCCTTCGCAAACTTCGGCGCACCCCCGTTCGTCCCCCGGTCCACAATGTCATACACCAGAATCTTGTCCTTCGCCTTGCTCGCATACAGCGCATCCGCCGCCGCAGGATTCTCATTCGCATCCACCGGATACTCCAGCGCCGTCATCGTCCACAACCTCCCCTTCGCGTCAAAATACGCCGCAATGAACTTCCCGTGCCCATTCTCCTCATCCTCACTAACCACCAGCTCCATCTCAAACCCCGGCGGCAGCGTAAACGACGCCTTCTGCTCCTCCGGCGTCACCGGCGATGGCTTCGCCGCAGGCTTCGGCTCCGGCGCTCCCTTCGGCTGCACCGTCGCCGGCAGTTCCTCAATCGTGATCTCCTTCGCCTCGATCAGCGCCTTCCCGCCCCCGTGCACCTGAATCCCGATCAACCCCTCCCGCTCAATCGCCGGATCCGCCTCAATGTAATCCACCCCCATCACCCCGTTGATCCACGTCGTCACCCGTGCCCCGTCCGCCCGAATCACATACTCATTCCAGTCATTCCGCCGGATCACCGGATCCAGCGCCTTCATGTCGCTCTGCGCCATCACCCGATTCCTCCGACTCTCATCATACACACATCCCCACCACGTCGGATCCCCGTAATCACACTGATACCCACGCATCTCCGTCGAATTCGCCACCCGCGTGCTCCGCATCTGAATCCCGCTGTTCACAAATCCCGTCCCCCGCAGCCGCAACTTCGCCCTCAGCACAAAATTTCCATACCGCTTCTTCGTCGCCAGAAAATCATTGTGCTCCACCTGCTCCGTCAGCGACCCGCCCGCAATCGCCCCGTCCGCCACCTTCCACAACTTCGGATTCCCCTCCCATCCATCCAGCGTCTTCCCGTCAAACAACGGCACCGCATTCTTCCCAGGCGCAGGCGGCGGCTCCGCTCGCAGCACCGGCAGACTCAAAACAACAAACAAAAACAGTCGGGAGATCTTCATGGGATTTAGGCAGCCCCTCCATACGCCAGATCCCAACCACTTCTGCACCGGAAAAAATCCACGGATTCCCGGCAATACTCCACACCCCCTCATTCACCCATCGCCGCCCACTCCCCGCACGAATGCCTGTAAAGCGACTCCGCATCCCCAAACCGCACCCGCCGCTCGTCATCCGTAAACCACGACCGCACCACCCGCGGCGGACTGTCTCCCGCAAAAACCACCTCCAGCCACCCGCCATACGCCCCGAACAACCCGAACACCACCCCGCTCGACCGCTCCCGGAACACCCGCGGCTCACCCCATCCCGGCAGTGCCGGTGGGTCATATAGCATTGGCTTCCCCGTCGCCTCCAGATGCAGCCTTCGCTGCGTCTCCACATCCAGCAGCACGTCGCAACGCTTCCAGTGCGCCCACCCCACCCTCACATACCGCTCCGCCTCCGCTCCCTCCACTGCCACAAACGGCGAACTCGGCCCATGCTCCACCACCTTGCAACCCGCCAGCACCACACTCATCATCAGCAGCAGTCTCTTCATAACATTTCCCCTCAGCTCAGCGACACCGGATCAACATCAAACACCGCCACCACCTCCTGCGGAAACGTCGTCCCCTTCAGAATCGGCTGCACATGCCGCGTGATCAGGCTCGTCCGCGGTGCCCGCAGCAGTATCTGAAACCGGTACTGGTCATGCGACTTCTCCAGCGGACTCGGCGCAGGATCCCCCACCACTAACCCCTCCGGAGCATTCTCCACAATCCGCCGGTGCAGGGTCTCCAGCGTGAACTCCGCCATCCGCTGGTTCGGCGACTTGCACGTCAGCAGCGCCGCATGCGTGTACGGCGGATAACTGAACACTTTCCGCATCTCCAGCTCCTGCTCGCTGAACCCTGTGAAATCATGGTGCCGCGCATGCAGAATCGCCGGCAGATGCGGACTGTACGTCTGCACAATCACCTCGCCCCGCAGCGACCCCCGACCCGCCCGACCCGCCACCTGCGTCAGCAGCGAAAACGTCCGCTCCGCCGCGCGGAAATCCGGGGTGTGCAGGGTCAGATCCGCATTCAGCACGCCCACCAGTGTCACGTTAGGAAAATGCAGGCCCTTCGCAATCATCTGCGTCCCCACCAGAATATCGATCTTCCCCGTCTTGAACTGCTGCAGCGTATCCCGCAGGGTATGCTTCTGCTGCATCGCATCCGTATCCACCCGCGCCGTCCGCGCCTTCGGAAACACTGTCGTCAGGGTGTGATGCACCCGCTCGGTCCCGTAACCCGCCAGCAGAATCCCCGGATCCGCACACTCCGGACACTTCTTCGGCGGCAGCTTCTGAAACCCGCACACATGACACACCAGCCGCTGGCTCTCATGATGCAGGGTCATCGGCACCGAACAATGCGCGCACTTCACCACATGCCCGCACGCCAGACACTGCACACTAGCCGCAAACCCCCGCCGGTTGATGAACAATATCGTCTGCTCCGCCCGCTGCAGCCGCTGATCCATCGCCAACCGCAATCGCTCACTGATGATCGGCGGGGTCCCCTTCGGCCCCGCACGCCGCTTCTCCAACCGCATGTCAATCACCCGGATCAATGGCAGCCCGGCACTGTCCGCACGCTCGCCCATCGTCAGCAGCCGGTACTTCCCACGCTGCGCATTATACCACGACTCCAACGCCGGCGTCGCACTTCCTAGCACAATCGCACAAGGCGTCTGCGCCGCCCTCACCACCGCCACATCCCGCGCCTGATACCGCGGCGGACTCTCCTGCTTGTACGAATTCTCATGCTCCTCATCCACCAGAATCAATCCCAGATCCGTCAGCGGCGCAAACACCGCACTCCGCGCCCCGATCACAATCCTCGCCCGTCCCCGCCGGATCTTCTGCCACTCGTCAAACCGTTCACCCTGACTCATGTGACTGTGCAGCACCGCAATCCGCCCGGTCATCGTCGCAAACCGCGACTTGAACCGGTCCACCGTCTGAGGGGTCAGCGAAATCTCCGGCACCAGCACCAGCACCGACTTCCCCGCATCCAGCACCGCCTGCGCCGCCTGCAGATACACCTCCGTCTTCCCACTCCCCGTCACCCCATGCAGCAGCAACGGCTTCGCCTCCCCCGGATTCGCCACCGCCTCAAGAATCGCCTCCAGCGACTCCCGCTGCCCCTCGTTCAACTCCAGCGGCTGCGTCGCCACAAAGGTATCCCCGCCATGCGGATCCCGCTCCACTTCCTCTTCACTAACCACCACCCATCCCGCCGCCACCAGCGCCTTCACCACCGCCGCCCCATGCTCCACCGCCGGCCCCCGCCCTCCCATCTCTCCTAACGCCTTCACCGCCTCCGCCTGCCGCGGTGCCCTCCGCGTCATCACCGCCATCTCTTCCTCCCCCGGCACCCGCACCAGCTCCACCATCCGCCTCGTTTTCACCGCGTGCCGGTCCGTCCGCACCGACCCCGGCAGCATCGCCCTAACCACCGTCTCCAAAGGCGCACAGTAATACTCCGATACCCACCTCGCCAGCCGCAGCAGATCCCCAGGCAGCGCCGGTCGCTCGTCGTACCGCGAAATCAGTGCCTTCAACCGCCGCCCAGCCTCCGGCGCTTCCTCATGCACCACCAGCACCGTCCCAGGCTGCCGCCGCTGCTGCAATGGACACAATACCCGACTCCCCGGCCCCAACCCCTCCACCAGCCCCTCCGGCACCAGATAGTCAAACTGCAGATCCCCCGGCCCATCCAGCAATACCGTCGCCACCGGCCCGCTCTCCGGCCGTCCCTCAGCCCCCTCCATCGGCAGCAACTCGTCTTCTTCCCCCTTCATCCCACCACCACCACACCATCTCCTCCCCATTGTCCAGCCAAGCCTTCCCTCCCTTCCTTTATCCCTTGCAATGTCTTATGCGCCTGCTATTTCTGTTGCGACAGAAATTTCAGCCATGAACGCGCTCACCCCAACCGCCCAGAAATTCATCCTCCACTGGGGCGAAATGGGCGCCCGCTGGGGCATCAACCGCACCATGGCCCAAATCCACGCTTTCCTCTACCTCAGCGAATCACCCCGTCACGCCGAAGACATCTGCGACGCTCTCGGTGTCGCCCGCTCCAACGTCAGCAACAGTCTCCGCGAACTCCAGAACTGGGGCGTCGTCAAAGTCGTCCACCTCCCCGGCGACCGCCGCGACCACTTCGAAACCCTCAAAGACGTCTTCGAAATGTTCCGCGTCATCGCCGCCGAACGCAAAAAACGCGAGGTCGACCCCACCGTCTCCCTCCTCCGCGACTGCATCGCCCACTCCGACGCCAACGACGCCGCCGACGCCTACACCCGCCAGCGCCTCGAAGACCTCAAAGGCTTCTTCGAACTCAGTGCCTCATGGTTCGATAAAATGAGCCGCATGCCCGCAGCCCGCGTCCAGAAAGCCATGAAACTCGGCGACAAGGTCTTCGCCCTCCTCGGCCTCGGCGGCGACTGACCCTCCCACCCCCTATCCCCATGAATACAGCACATCTCAACGACACACGACCCCGCGTCGTGATCGCGGGCGGCACTGGGTTTCTCGGCCGCCTCCTCATCCCCGCCCTCTCCGCCGCCGGTTGGGACGTCTCCGTCCTCTCCCGCCAGCAAAACCCTTCCCTCCCCCAAGGCGTCCGCACCATCCACTGGGACGCCCTAACCTTCGGCTCGTGGACCAGCGCCCTCGACGGTGCCACCGCCGTCATCAATCTCGCCGGCCGCAGCACGCAGTGCCGCTTCACCAGATCCAATCGCGCCGCCATCCTCCAATCCCGCCTCAACGTCGTCCGCGCCCTCGCCGAAGCCGTCCGCCGCGCCTCCGCCCCCCCCCTCACATGGATCCAGGCCAGCTCGGTCGCATGGTTCGGCAATACCGGCGACGCCGATTGCACCGAACAATCCCTCCCAGGCTCCGGCTTCTGCGCCAACGTCTGCAACGCATGGGAATCCGAAACCTTCACCGCCCCCATGCCCGATATCCGCAGGGTCGCCCTCCGCTTCGGCTTCATCCTCTCCGAACGCGGCGGCATCTGCCGCGCCCTCGCCCCCCTCATCCGCGCCGGCCTCGGCGCAGCCGCTGGCTCAGGCAACCAATGGCTCAGCTGGATCCACGCCGACGACGCCGTCAAATCCGTCCTCTTCGCCCTCCAGGACGCTTCCCTCCACGGCCCCGTCGTCGCATCCTCCCCTAACCCAGTCCGCAACGCCAACTTCATGGCCGCCCTCCGCCGCGCCCACTCCCGCCCATGGTGCCCACGCGCCCCCGCCCCCATCGCCAAAGCCGCCGCATGGCTCGGCGGCATGGACGCCGAACCCCTCCTCCTCGGCCGCCGCGCCATCCCCCGCCGTCTCCTCGACGCAGGCTTCCGCTTCACCCTCCCCTCCCTGGACGAAGCCCTCGAACGCCTCATTCCCGCAGCCGCCCTGCGCGCTCCCGCTGCAGTTCCTCGCGCAGCAGAGTGATCTCACCACGCATCTCCCGCAGTTCCCCACGCAGCAATCGGAGGTGATCTTCCTCCTCCCTCTCCACTTCCTGACTCGTCAGCCACGACGACAGCAGCGCCGCAAACGACGAAAACAACCCGATCCCTCCAAACATCAGAAACGCCGCCACCACGCGCCCGCCTGACGTCACCGGATACACATCCCCATAACCAACCGTCGTAATCGTCACCAGCGCCCACCAGAACGCCCGCTGCGGATCCGTAATGTTCGCCCCCGGCGCCCCCTTCTCAAAGTGCCAGATCGCAAAACTGCTCACCTCGATCAGCACCAACCCCACCAGAAACGCCCCCAGAAACATGCTCTGCGCACGCCGCCGCTGCAGCACCAGCACAATGTGACGCACCGACCTCACCGCCCGCACCACCCTCACAACCCGGTACAGTCTCCCCCACGCAAACACTTCCTGCCACGGCACGCTCGATAACAAATCCAGCCACCCCCACTTCATATACTCCCACCGGTCCTTCGCCCGCACCAGCCGCACCCCGAAATCGACCAGAAAAAACCCGCACATCACCGTGTCGATCCGGTTCAGCAGCCGCAAGGTCTCCGCCTCCATCGGCAGCAGCATCTCCAACGCCAGCGACACCAGCACCAGCAGCGAAATCCCCAGCATGAACAAATCCCACGGCGACAACGCGTCGCCCCCGTGACCGCTCTGCTCCGTCGCCGATTTCATCCCCCCAACATGCCGCCCCCCGCAGCATTTGTCACTTCCCGTCTGCTCCCGCCACCACCACCGGCCGGATCCTCAGAATCGCCACCACCGCCGCCGCCATGAACACCGCCGCCAGCCAGAACGCACACTCATAACGCCCCGGCGCAATCTCCATCACCCACCCGCCGATAAACGGCCCGAAAAACCGCCCCAGGCTCCCCGCCCCAGACATCGCTCCCATCGTCTCCCCCTGGGTCTGCACCGTCCCGCACCGCGACGCCAGCGTGTTCAGCGTCGGCGTCGTCAGGCTGTTCCCCACCGACATCAGAGCCATCACTCCTAGCAACACCGACAGCACCGCTCCCCACGGCAGCAGCGCCAGACTCACCACCATCGCCACCGCTCCCCCTAACGCCAGCTTCGCCTCGTTCCCGTTCTTCGCTATCCGCCGGATCAACCCGCCCTGAATCAAGATCGCAATGATCCCGATGAACCCGAACAGCAACCCGATCTGCCGCTGGCTGTAATGCAGTTCCTTCCCCGCCCAGATCACAAACGTCGCCGTCATCACCGAAAACGCCATGATCACCAGAAAATTACTCAACAGCACCGCCGGAAAATGCGTGTGCCCCATCCGCCTCATCGTCCCCAGAATCGACACCTTCGCCCTCACCTCCCCTCGCTTCTCAGGCGGCAAGGTCTCCGGCAAACTCTTCCAGCAGAACAACGCATTCAACAGGCTCATCGCCGCAGCAATGTAAAACGGCAGCGACGGCCCGAACCTCGTGTCACTCGTCAATCCCCCAATCACCGGCCCCAGCACAAATCCCAATCCGAACGCCGCCCCGATCATCCCCATCACCCCAGCCCGCTTCTCCGGCGCCGTAATGTCCGCCAGGTACGCCTGCGCCGTCGAAAAACTCGCCCCACAGATCCCCGTCACCACCCGCGCCGCAAACAACAACAACAGACTCAGCTTCCCGTTCATGCTCAGCACAGGATTCTCCGCCTGCGCAATGATCAGATAACCCAGCATGCTCCCCACCAGACTCGCAATGATCACCGGCCTCCTCCCAATCCGGTCAGACCACCGCCCCAGCACCGGCGAAAAGAAAAACTGCATCAGGCTGTAAATCCCCATCAGCCACATCGCCTGCATGTCACTCGCCCCGAACTTCGCCGCAAATGGCTGCAGAATCGGTATCAGTATGCCAAACCCGATCAGGTCGATCAGAACCGTCAGAAAGATCAGCAGGTGCGCAGTGTGTTTAGACCGGTCGGAACTCATGGGAAAACTGGCGCTCAACTCAGCGCCCCCGACCATGGAAGCTCACAACCGCCGCACAACCAGAGTTTACACCGTACCCACACCCCAGCCACCCCTTCGGATTTGACAAGCCCCCCCCGGAGCCGGATGAACCCACAAGGCATGCGCATCCTCGACCGCTATCTCAGCCGCCAGGTCATCTTCTCCACCCTCTTCGCCGTGGCCGTCCTCAGCGTCATCCTCGTCCTCGGCCAGATCTTCAAAAAACTCCTCGACCTCCTCGTCAGCGGGGTCCTCACCCCTTCCGCCGTCCTCAAATTCATCGGCTACGCCTTCCCTTGGTCCCTCAGCTACACCGTCCCATGGGGCGTCCTCACCGCCGTCCTCCTCACCTTCGGCCGTCTCTCCGCTGACAACGAACTCATCTCCATGCGCATGGCAGGCCTCAGCCTCCGCCGCATCTGCCTCCCCGTCTTCGCCGCCGCCACCGCCCTCTCCGCCTTCTGCCTCTGGATCAATACCACCGTCGCTCCCCACGCCTACACCGAAAGCCGTAAACTCACCCAGCAGGCCGCCCTCGAAGACCCCTCCAGTCTCTTCACCCCCGATACCCCAGTCACCGCCATCCCCGGCTACCTCGTCTTCGCACAGAAACGCAACGGCCACTCCCTCGAAAATGTCCAACTCTTCTCCCTCGCAGGCGAAAAAGCAGACATCTCCCGCTCCCGCCCAGGCAGCGTCACCATCGCCCGCCGCGCAGAACTCGACGACTCCGGCCTCCGCTCCAAACGCGCCCTCGAAATGTCCATGGAAGACGCCTTCGTCGTCAACCGCCGCTGGCCCCCTCCCATCACCGACGATGACCGCGCACGTCTCTCCCCCGCAGAAATCGAAGCCCGCGAAACCCGCATCGAAGAAGCCTCCCGTCTCGTCCCCGATGTCGCCGAATTCGAATCCCGCAGCTCCCCAGTCTCCGTCCCCCTCAGCCGTCTCCTCGAACGCTCAGAACGCATCCGCGTCGACGGCCTCAAAATGTCCGAACTCTGGTCCGGCATCCGCAACCGCCCAGCCCTCGAAGCCGCCTTCATCGGCCACGCCCTCCCTTCCTCCACCGAAATCCTCACCGAATTCCACAAACGCCTCAGCTTCTCCCTCGCCTGCCTCGTCCTCGCCCTAGTCGGCATCCCCTTCGGCATCACCGCCCAACGCCGCGAAACTTCCTCAGGCTTCGTCCTCAGTCTCGTCGTCGGCATCTCCTACTTCACCCTCATCATGCTCGGCGAACTCTGGAAAGACAACGCCGCCCGTCTCCCCTACCTCTGGGTCTGGCTCCCCAATGTCGCCTTCGGCTGCCTCGGCCTCTTCATGTTCCTTAGACTCCAGCGCCGCTGACCCACCCTCCACGCATCTTTCCTCTGGAATTCTGAAAAACGGTCCCCACTGTACCCGTCTGCCTTTTTCCCTGACCGCATCCAAACCCGATTTCCCCGCCCGTCATGGCTCAGCCTTCCTCTCCAGCTAATCCGCCCTCCTCGCCCGCCCCAGCCGTCACCGGCTCCTGCTGCTCCGGCGGTGCGTTCGCCTACCTCCTCATCCGGGTCACCCTCGGTCTCATGCTCGTCCTCGCAGGCGCTGAAAAATTCAAAAGCCCAGCCCCTCCCTACACCTACTCCACCGCCTACTGGCACGACGAAAAAGACCCAGTCACCAAGGAAGTCACCAAGTACGGCCGCTGGATGTCCGTCGCTAAACCAGTCTACGAATTCGGCGGCTTCAACAACCCTGCTGTCTTCACCGTCAAAGGCTCCAATGCCCTCTCGTGGATGTTCTTCACCTTCGCCGAAGGCCTCCCCTACGCCATGATCGGCGTCGGCCTCTCCATTATCATCGGCTTCCTCAACCGCCTCTCCCTCTTCGCAGGCGGCGCCATCTGGCTCTCCCTCGCACTCGGCCAGATGACTCTCCCAGACAACCCAACCGTCAGCATGCTCGTCCAGTACACCATG
>Ga0315905_10002049_pt1 | contig 21336 bp, 13 predicted proteins | sample LakEriMetagenome_5_FD_203522 | JGI IMG/M metagenome (GOLD analysis project Ga0315905, IMG submission 203522) | Freshwater fungal communities from buoy surface, Lake Erie, Ohio, United States - Buoy 4 MA121 | ecosystem: Environmental > Aquatic > Freshwater > Lake | place: USA: Lake Erie, Ohio...
CCTCCGAACCGTCAGCATGCCGATGGTCGTGCTTCAACTGAATCAACTGCTCCTCGTCCCTCGTCAATACCCAGGTACGGGAGAGATCCTCCCCTACAAAAAAAGGAATCCGCAGCCGCCCATCCTCACAACTTCTCACATGCATCACCAACCTGCCGGCAAATCGGGGATCTGATTCAGGCGACACCAACTTACCTTCGTAGGCTTTGCCACAATGCGTGGCGAGCAAGTCCCAAAACTGTTGAGAAGGCGCCTTCACTTGGGCAAAAGAAAAAGTAGAAGCACAAATCGTAAGCAGGAGTAAGAAGCAGTATTTTTTCATAGGGCACAAAGTACTCGATTTTGTTGGAAGGTTAATCACCTCCCAGTCTTGGCATAAAAAAAGCCACCCCGAAGGATGGCTTGATTTGAATATTAATTCGGTCGATTAGAACGAGAATCCTAAGCTAAAGTTAGCTCGAACACCTGGAGCTAGCTGTGTGAAGAACTGATCTTGTGCTCCATAAGAACTGAAGATAAATTCACGCTTGTCATTCAACAGGTTTTGAACACCAAAGCTTGCACGAATGCGCTCGTCTGCACCGAAGGTTTTGTTGATGTTCAAGTTCAAGGAATTGAATGGAACGGCATAAGTATCCGTACGGTTACCAAAACCTACAAAGTTAAGCGTTGGGCCCTGTACATTGTAATAAACACCTGCTTCCCAACCTGTATTGAAGTCAGAGTAAGCAATACCGGTGTTGATAATGTAGGGTGCTTGACCAGACATGTCTCGAGTATTCCCAATCTTTTGCCCTTCACGAGCGGTAAGCTGTCTGGAACGTTTTTCCGTAGCCGACATGGTAATTTGAGATTCAGTAATCGTCACGTTGGTATTCCACTGGAATTTTTCAAGGCTAGGGCTGATAAACTTCAGTGACTTTCTGAATTCCAATTCAACACCCAAAACGGTACCATTTCCTACGTTTCTTGGCTGGAAGGCACCTGCGTCAGAAAGGAACTGTACAATTTCGATTGGGTTCTCAAAGGTCTTGTAGAATGCTCCCAAAGACCACATTTCTCCTTTAGGTTGGAACATTTCCCAGCGCACGTCAAAGTTGTTGATGTTGGTCGACACCAAGTTACCATCCCAAAGGACTTCCGTACCTGCATTGGTGGTTTCTTTAAATAGACCCCCTACGAAGGTTCGTCCAGAGATTGGATCGATGATTTCAGCGAAAGAAAGCTCCTTGAAGGAAGGTCTTGCGATGGTTCTCGCCACAGAAAAACGAAGATTTTGTGATTCTTTTACATTCAACACCAAGTTGAGTGTCGGGAAGAAGTCTAGGTCATCCAGTACCTTTTCCTCGTTGAAAATGATGGTTGAATTCTGGTTAGTACCCGAATAAAACTGAGTATATTTTTCTACTCTTACCCCCACAATTGCTTTCAACTTTGGCAATGGATTCGCTTCCACACTAGCATAACCACCCATATTAGTTAGGGAGGATTGGAAACTGTTCGGGTTGTTTGGAATAAAATCTGGGTTGAAACGAACCCCATTTCTATTCGTTGAGGAGAATAGGTTACTTTCCTGTAAAACCGCGTTGGGATTTCCGTCTAGCGGAGTGGTTCCAGTAGCGAATTGAAAAGATTGGATTTCAAAATCACGCTCTTTGAACGTGTAAGAACCGCCAAATTTAAACTTGGCATCTTGGTTCCAAAGGCTCATGTTTTTGGTAAGGTCCAACTTGCCTACCAAGTTGTTTTCTTGCAAGTTTCTCCAAATACGAGCAGGCAAACCTACTTCAGGAGAGATGGTATTGTTTGGAAGTCTAAATCGGGTAAAACGGATGTCTGGATCTTCGATAGAAGAGCGCGTAGGTGCCAACTTCCAGTTGATTTCCCAAGCATTGCCTTTGATAAAGTGATTTCCAGATAGTAGTACGCTAGAAAGGGCACGCTGGCTGTATTCTAGGTTGTACTGCTTCGCTTCATAGTTAGCGCCCAAGTTGGAGTTTTCGTAGTCAAAAATACCTGATTTGGACTCTCCATTTTGTAGATGAAGGAAGTTGAGCTTGAATTTGGAGCTCTTTGTTTTCATCGCAATGCCAGCTAATCCTCCAAGAAGGACGCTGTTTACGCCATAGTCTCCAGTCTGTATTTGAAGGGCTTCCAACTCATTTTTGTTTGCATCGATAGGTTTTGCATACAAGTTGAACTGGGCATCCTGGTAAAACTCCGTGTCGTTTTTGTAGGTCAATGCTGCATTGTATCCCCAGGTAACCTTTGGTCTTGCGATTTGATTACCAAAAGAAAGACTTACTCCATAATCCATAAAAGATGGCTGCTTGGTAGCACCCAAAGTCTTATTGAACCCTCTTAAAAGAGTTTGATATTCTTGGCCTTTCGCTCCATTTGGATTACCAATCACGTCCCCAAACTGTGGAATGTCAGTTCTTCCGGCAGTTGGACTGTCACGGGTACCATCATCATATCCCAACCAGTCGGTCTTTCCACCTTGATAGGTCAGGTAATTTTTGTTGAAGTGCATGGAAGGATTTACTCCTCCCGAAAAATTTAATCGGAAGGTTTTCTCCTCCGGAAAGTCTTTGGTTTCAATATCTACGACTCCACCTGTGAAGTCTGCAGGTAGCTCAGCCGTAAAAGATTTGGATACAACAATGTTGTCAATCACATTGGTTGGAAAAATATCCATTTGGATGGTATTTCGATCTGGATCCAATCCAGGAATATCCACTCCATTCAAAACAGTCTTGGTGTAGCGGTCTCCTAGACCACGTACGTACACATATTTACCCCCTTCGATAGAGACACCTGTAACGCGCTTTACCGCGGAAGCAGCATCGCCATCACCGATTTGTCGGAAGGTGCTCGCAGAGATTCCATCCAATAAATTAGGAGCATTCCGCTTCACAGACATTAAGGCAGATTCCGTAGTACGGATAGCTGCAGCAGTGACGGTAACCGTTTCCAATTCCGACTCTTCTGTTTTCATGAGCACATCGGAAAGCACGTTCACTTTTCCGTCTTCTACAAGTACTTCAGTCAGATTGACCGTAGCGAAGGAGATGTAAGAAATCTGAAGGGTATAGGATCCAGGAGCTACCTGAATTTCAAATTTTCCATCAAAGTCAGTTACTGCACCCGTAGATGTTTCTTTCACCAATACCGAAACTCCATAGAGTGCCTCACCGGTTGATTCATCAAAAATGGCGCCACGGATGGTGCCATTTTGGGCAAAAACAAAGCTAGTAATCAATTGAAATGCAATGGTAAGGAATAGAATTGCCAAGGGTTTGGTAGGCAAATTCTGAGATTTCTTGTTCATACAGCAGGTAATAAAATTCATGTTAAACAAATAAAAAAAGGAAAGGAAGAATCCTTGCAAGACCTTCCTTCCCTTCAAAGAAAATTCAATTATTTAAAATCAGCTAGTTGACCTCTTTTGTCAGCCCAAGTCCAACCTGCAAATGCTGCTTTAGTAGCACCAACAGTGTTTGCCTTAAGCGCTGCTTCAGCTGCAAAAGCATCCGTTCCATTACGGAAGGCGATTGCTAGGGTCACACCCGACTTCAATGTAGCCTCCAATTTGTTGAATACTAGGATCTTAGGAGAAGCAGTAAAGTTAGGGACAGTAGTTGCATCTAGAGACAAGTCACCACGACCAGCAGTTGCTACGCCATTGTAGGTATCAGCAGGAGCAGGGAAGTTGAAGAAGTACAAGTTTTCGAAAGTACCTCTTGCAGCAGATCTGAAGTCACCAAATTCAGTAGCAGGGTGACCTTTAATTGAACCGTTTTTCACAGTGTGCGCAGCGTTATAAGTTCCTTCAGGACCGTCGATTTCAAGACCGTGGTCAGTGTTGATACCAGAGATCACGATAAAGTTATCCAAAGTACCTGCCCAAGACTGGTCAGTATCTACTGCATCATCACCAGAGTTCCATACTAAAGCATTCTTTACAGAAACTGTTCCACCAAACCATTCGATTCCATCGTCTTGGTTAGCTACTACTTCTACGTTTTCGATTACTGTTCCAGAACCTACACCACCTAGAGTCAAACCGTTGATCTCGTTACTTGCACCGATCAAAGAACCACCATGACGGATAGAGATGTACTTGATGATTCCAGAGTTGTCAGCATCGTTAGTTCCACCATAAAGTCCGTTTGTATCAGTAGCTGGAATACCTTCGATTGCTAGTTCAGCAACGTCACCTGCCAAAGAACACTTAGCTCTTCCAAGGACTATTAAACCTCCCCAAAGACCTTCTACTGTTGGCTCCATGTTTGGAGAATCAATCTGACCTGGAGCGATTTCGTCTGCAACAGATGTGAAAATGATTGGCTCAGTAGCAGTACCTTGTGCGTCGATTTGTGCACCTCTAGCGACAACCAATGCAGTAGCGTTAGCTCCAGAACCAGCTTCACCTTTTACAATAACTCCTTTTTGGATGGTCAATTTAGCTGGAGCAACTACGAATATTCTAGCACCTAGAACGTAAGTTTTACCAGTTACCCAAGTAGTATTTGCAGTGATGTTTGAAGTAACACGGATAGTAGTTGGCTCAGCACCTACAGTCAATACGTGAGTAGCTTTTGCTACGTCACCGTCAGCATCAGTTACAGTGAATTCAAAAACAAGGTTTTTTCCAGCATCAGCAGCAACTGCTGTATACTCGAAAGGAAAAGTTGCAGTTGTACCAGTCAATGTAGTTGTAGATAGCGCAGCGCCATCTTTCGTTACTGAAAGAGATACAAGACCGTCAAGGCCTTCAGCAGAACCAGTTACCGGACCTACTTTTCCACCTGCAGCAATTGTTGCAGTTGCAGGAATACCAGAAATAGTCACACCATTGTCAGGCTCCTCTTCTGTACAGCTGGTAAATACCAGTGTAAAGGCAGTTAATAGAGTTAAGATGTACGAAAAATTTTTCATTTGTTGTTTGTAATTAAAGTTTTACGAGTTGATTACAATGCAAAGGTGAATTCTAATTATTGCCCAAATGAAAAAACAGAATTATGCTTAGTTTAAAAAATCCATCCACCAATTAACCTTTATTTAACGAACGGGACAAAAAAATTGGCTTTTCTATCGAAAAGCCTTTTAAATAGGGTTTTGATGTTACTTCAATGTTACGGATTTGTTGATGGGCACTTTTTCAAGTAGTGTTTTTACCAAGTCTCTCGTGCTTACTCGATCGGCTTCAGCCTCGTAATTGAGCAAAATTCGGTGATTAAGCACATCTTCGGCAATTTCTTTAATGTCTTCGGGCAATACATAATCTCGCCCATCCATAAAGGCTACCGCCTTAGCTGCCAAATTCAGGTTGATGCTGGCACGTGGAGATACACCAAACAAAATGTACTTGGCTTCTTCCTTCAAGCCATAGTCTGCTGGGAAACGGGTAGCAAAGACCAATTCGATGATGTAATGCTCCAAAGGCTCCGCCAAAGTGACCGCATTTATCTGATTTCTAATATCAAAAATATCTTGCTTGGACAGAATCGGCTTCACATCGGCGGAATATTGCATGTTGGACATTCGCCGCATAACTTCCATTTCATCCGACTTGCTCGGATAGTCAATGTGCACCTTCATCATAAAACGGTCGACCTGCGCTTCTGGAAGTGGATACGTTCCTTCCTGGTCCACGGGGTTTTGCGTAGCCAACACCAAGAACGGCCGATCCAAAGTATAAGTCGTCTCGCCAATGGTCACCTGCTTTTCTTGCATGGCCTCCAAAAGTGCAGACTGCACCTTGGCCGGAGATCGGTTGACCTCATCCGCCAGGATCACATTCGAAAAAATAGGCCCTTTCTTCACCTCAAAGTTGGACGTCTGCTGGTTGTAGATCATCGTACCAATCAAGTCTGAAGGCAACAAATCAGGAGTAAACTGAATGCGGTTAAAATCCAAATGCAGGACCTTCGCAAGCGTATTCACAGTCAAAGTCTTGGCAAGTCCAGGTACACCTTCCAATAGAATGTGCCCATTGGTAAATAAACCGATCAACAAGCGATTGATCATCTTGTCTTGGCCTACCACTACTTTCTTCACTTCCTGAATGACTTCAGCAATTTTTTCCTGATGCATGTGACTCGTCTTTAAAGTATACTTGTTTTGGAGGGACTAAATTAGGGGAAATTGTTCCAATCCCCAATCTTACAGTTTCCCGAGCGCAATCCCGAGCCTCCCGCTGATTTTTAGGAATTTTTAAGAGCTACCTGTATTTTTTGATTCCTGCCCGAGGGGCTGCAAATCCGGTCAAGCCAAGGGAACGATAAACTAGCTCTTGGCTGAGCTCCCGAACTTCCCCAGATTCCATGCCATCCAGAGTTATTTTTTCCATAGAAAAGCGAACCAACCTCAAGGTAGGAAAGCCAACCGCAGCAGTCATCTTTCGTACTTGCCGGTTTTTGCCTTCAATCAAGGTGAGTGCCAGCCAGCAGTCTGGAATGGAAGCACGGTAGCGAATGGGGGGATTTCGTTCGGGAAGTAAAGGCGCCGGATCCAGTAGCTTGACCAAAGCGGGCTTGGTACGATAGGACATACCATCCACTTGGATAGTGACTCCTTGTTGTAATTGTACCAAAGCCTCGGGAGTAGGAATTCCCTCCACCTGCACATAGTAGGTCCGCTGGTGGCCAAATCTAGGATTCAGCAGTTGGTGATTTAATCCCTTGTCGTCTGTGAGGAGTAGCAATCCTTCGCTATCCTTGTCCAGTCGACCTACTGGATATATTTCCTTCGGAAAATCTCCCAGATAGGCCAAGGTATATTCGTCCCCACTAAACTGGGTGAGCATCCCGAAGGGTTTGTATGCAATAAAATACTGTGGCACGGTCCGATTGCGGCTTAGCTTCCGCAGCCAATGCAATCAAAATGCGAGTCCAAAGGCTTTACTCCCTTCAATTGCATTTCTAGGTTATGGATCTCATCTCGAGTTTCCATGTCGGCAAACATGTCTCCAGTTAGCTTTTCCTTCAAAGCTGAAATGGCTTCTTCCAAGGCAAGTAGTTGTTGTTCGGTCATCGCAGTGGTTTTTTTGGGGTGAAAATAGAGGTTAAGAACTAAAATTCTTTCGGTATCGAATTATCTCAAAAATGAGGCCAATTGAGCCAAATTTGCTAAGAAGAAAGCGAATAAAATTTTATCCGGTTCTAGGAGACATTCCAAAACCACCTCGAAGTCATCTACAATCCAAAAAGAACTAAATGTCTAAAGGGCCTTAACACTAGAATCCTCCTGTCATTTTCTTTCCGAGAACGGCCATTTCTTCTATCTTTGTGCCTTGTTTTGAGCAGGATGCATCGCCTCTAGGGCTATGCTTGACCCAACAAGTGTTGGAAGAAGTCCGCTTTTAACATTCTTTTCTTCAAGTTCACCAGAATAGACGCAGTGAAAACGTATCAGGAATTTAAGCAGGTTGACTACCCCCACATCGGAGAGTCAGTCCTTAAGTATTGGAAAGAAAACCAGATTTTCGAAAAATCCATCTCCAACCGAGAGGGATCCAAGACCTTTACTTTTTTTGAAGGACCTCCTTCTGCCAATGGTACGCCCGGCATCCACCACGTGATGGCCCGCACCCTTAAAGATATCTTCTGTCGATACAAGACCCTACGCGGATTCCAAGTGAAACGAAAAGGAGGTTGGGATACGCACGGCCTTCCAGTGGAACTGCAAGTGGAAAAGGAACTGGGCATTACCAAAGAAGACATCGGAAAGACCATCTCCGTAGCCGAATACAACAAAAAGTGCCGCGAGACGGTGATGCGCTTCAAGGACGAATGGGACGAACTCACCGAAAAAATCGGCTACTGGGTGGACCTCGAAGACCCCTACATCACCTTTGACTCCAACTACATCGAGTCCCTTTGGTACCTACTCAAGCAGCTCTACGACAAGGATCTTTTGTACAAAGGCTATACCATACAACCCTTCTCTCCTGCAGCAGGCACGGGACTCAGTTCCCACGAACTCAACCAGCCAGGCTGCTACCGAGAGGTAAAGGACACTTCCATCACGGGTCAGTTTAAACTAAAAAACCAGCCCAATACCTACATTCTGGCTTGGACGACCACTCCCTGGACCTTGCCTTCCAACTCAGCCCTAGCAATCGGAGAGAAGTTGGACTACATCAAGGTTCGCAGCTTCAATCCCTACACGCACCTCCCTGTGGATGTGATTTTGGCGAAAGCACGCCTAGCCGCATACTTTTCCCCTAAAGCGGCCGAACTCGCTCTCGAATCCTACAATCCAGGCGACAAACTGATTCCTTACCAAGTGCTGGAAGAGTTTAAAGGAAAAACCATGATCGGATGGGAATACGAGCAGCTGCTCCCTATCCCAGGCTTGTCTCTCCCACACCCAGCCTTCACCGTCGTAGCCGGAGACTATGTCACCACCGAAGATGGTACGGGCATCGTGCACTTGGCCAAGGCCTTTGGTGCGGATGACTTTAGAACCCTAGTACAACAAAATGTGCCCGGGATCTTCGTGCAAGATGAGCTTGGCAATGAAGTCCCTGTGGTCGATCGCCAAGGCAAATTCCTTCCCATCGTCGGAGAATACCTCGTCGCCAAAATGCAGGAACATGGAATCAGCGCGCACAAGACCTTTGGGCCCAACGATTTCTACGTCAAAAACTACACGCAAGACGACGAGTCGGCGGCGGATTACAAAAACACGGATGTGATCTTGTCCATCCTTCTGAAAAATGAAAACAAGGCCTTCAAGGTCGAAAAATACGAGCACAGCTACCCGCATTGCTGGAGAACAGACAAGCCAATCTTGTACTATCCGCTTGAAAGCTGGTTTATCAAAACCACCGCCTACAAGGACCGCATGGTGGCACTCAACAAAACCATCCAATGGAAACCAGAGGCCACCGGAACCGGTAGATTTGGCAACTGGCTCGAAAACTTGGTGGACTGGAATCTCAGCCGCTCTCGCTTTTGGGGCACACCCCTTCCTATCTGGAGAACCACCGACGGTACAGAAGAGAAGTGCATCGGATCCATTGCAGAGCTGCAAGTAGAAATTGACAAGTCCGTGGCTGCAGGCTTAATGACTGCCTCCCCTTATGCAGGTAAGGAATTGGACTTGCACCGTCCCTATGTAGACGAGGTCATCTTAATTTCCCCAAAGGGACAAAAAATGTTCCGCGAGACCGACTTGATTGACGTGTGGTTTGACTCAGGAGCCATGCCTTATGCCCAGTGGCATTATCCTTTTGAAAACCAAGACATTTTCGCGGCCAACTTTCCTGCGGATTACATTGCAGAAGGAGTGGACCAAACTCGCGGTTGGTTTTTTACCCTCCACGCCTTGTCCGTGATGCTATTCGATAGCGTTGCGTTCAAAAATGTGATTGCAAATGGATTGGTCCTTGACAAAAATGGCAACAAAATGTCCAAGCGCTTGGGCAATGCCGTCGACCCTTTCAAAACCCTCAAGGAATACGGTCCCGATGCCTTGCGCTGGTACTTACTTAGCAATGCCAACCCTTGGGACAACCTAAAATTTAACCTCGACGGGGTCACTGAAGTGCAGCGCCGCTTCTTTGGCACGCTTCAAAATACCTACAACTTCTTTGCCCTGTATGCCAACCTTGATGCGTTTGTGTACCACAAAGAAAAAGCCATCCCAGTACAAGAACGCGCAGAGCTCGATCAATGGATCCTTTCCAAATTGCAGTCTTTGATTCTGGAAGTGGAAGGAGCCATGGACGGTTACGATGCCACTAAGGCAACGCGCGCCATCCAGAACTTCACCGTAGATCAGCTTTCCAACTGGTACGTTCGACTTGCTCGGAAGCGATTCTGGAGAGGTGACATGCAGGAAGACAAGCAGGCCGCCTACGAAACCTTGTACGAATGTCTCTTTACACTCAGCCAACTGATGTCCTCCTTCGCACCTTTCTATGCGGACTGGTTGTACAAAAATTTGACCGAAGCAGGAGAAACCGCCAAGGAATCCGTGCATTTGACCGATTGGATAAGCGCCAATCATTCGCTTATCAATCCTGACTTGGAAACAAGCATGGACCTAGCACAAACCATCTCTTCGCTAGTACACTCCCTGCGCAAGAAGGAAAAAATCAAGGTGCGTCAGCCTTTGCAGCGCATCCTTGTCCCTGCACTTTCTGAAAAATTCAAGTCCCAGGTCGCACATGTGGCTGAGTTGATCCAAACGGAAGTCAACATCAAAGAAATCGAATACCTGGATGATGCCTCCGGGATCTTGGTGAAGCAAATCAAACCGAATTTGCCCCTCTTGGGCAAGAAGTTGGGTCCAAAAATGCGATTCGTCGTAGCTGCCCTCCAAAATTGGGGGCCTGCAGAAATTGGGCAAATCGAAACGGAAGGGCACTACTTGCTGAAAGTGGAAGGTGAAGAAATAGACTTGCTTCTAGAAGAAGTATTGATCAGCTCCCAGGATATCCCAGGCTGGTCCGTAGCATCTGACCAAGGCGTAACGGTAGCACTGGATGTAACGCTTACAGAAGAGTTGAAGCAGGAAGGTATCGCTAGAGATCTAGTCAACCGCATCCAAAACCTAAGAAAGGACCTAGGCCTTGAGGTGCAGGATAAAATCCAGTTACTCGTCGCAGATTCCAATTCGGAAGTGAATGCTTCCATCGCTTTATTTGGAGGATATATTCAAGAAGAAACGCAGGCAATCTCCCTTTCGGTGGGCAAACTAGAAGGAGAAGCGACTGTTTTGGACATGGATGATTTTGAACTGGCTGTACGCCTAATTAAGGCATAACCTGTAGGACATGAATAATTATCTCAAGTATTTCGGTATTGCATTCTTGGTAATCGCTTTAGATCAAGCCACCAAAATGTGGGTGCACTTTCAGATGGACTTTGGAAGTCCTGGACAAATCCTAATTTTCGGGGATTGGTTTAAGTTGCACTACACCACCAATCCAGGAATGGCTTTTGGGATGGAGCTCGGTTCGGAATACGGAAAAATGATCCTAACCTCCTTCCGTTTGGTGGCGATGTTCGGCATAGGCTATTACCTCTACTACCTGATCAAGCAAAATACCCACCTGGGTTATACCTTTTGCATTGCCTTGATCCTGGGTGGCGCCATTGGCAACTTGGTGGACTCGGTATTCTATGGCGTATGGCTTGACAACGCCCCCTACAACGCCCCAACACCCTGGTTTCATGGGCAAGTAGTGGACATGTTTTACTTTGACATTTGGGAAGGATACATCCCTGAATGGGTGCCACTTTGGGGTGGTGGATATACTGCCTTATGGCCCATTTTCAATGTGGCGGATGCTTCCATATTTATAGGAGTAGGCATCATCCTTCTATTTCAAAATCGGTTTTTTCCTGAAGCAAGCCCTAAGGCACCTGCCAAACCCCAAGAAGAGGACGAAGGATAACCGCTACAGCGCCCCGATTCATTGAAAAGAGAGACTAGGAGTCTCTCTTTTTTTTCTTCAAAAAAATCAGTAAAAACGACAAATTATTCTCTTTTTATCCGTAATTTTCCTTTTCGTGTATCAATAAAGTATCCTAAAAAGGAAGCAAAAGAATCTACTTATAGTTTGTAGTATATATATAGTTTTTTAAATACTTATGATTGTTGATCCAGATCAGCCTTTCCAACTCATTTATTCCATATTCAGTCATGAGTACTTGGGGCTACTTTTTGAGTCTTATGTTGTTCCTCTAGATGATAAAGGGAGACTGACCTACGCCTATCAAAACATTAGTTCTGCCAATGCACGAGAGTTTGATTCGGGCCTGGATGAACAAGATTACGAATTGATTCGGCTGATGGACAGCATGCAACAAGATGTGGTGGTCAAGCCTTACATGAAAAAAGGGAATTTGAAGCCTAAGGAATTTCTCCAAAAAATCTTTGATCCCAAGACCGCTGACCCTACCATCCAGGAGTTCCTTTTCAAAAACCTAGAGATCAAACGTGCTAAAATCCTATCCCTACTAGGAGGCAAGCGCCTATTTGAAACCGCCTCCGATGGTAACCCTTCTGGTAGAGAAATTAGTATCCAAACCGAACCAGCCACCATTCAATTTCACTTCGACAAGGGAGAGTTCAACACCCAGTATTATCCGATTATCAGATTTCAGGGACAAAAACTCGCCTGGCAACACAAAGGAGGCTACTTGATTTGCAAGGACCCTGCATGGTTGATTGTCAACCAACAGCTGTTTCATTTTGAAAAAGGAATTGACGGTAAAAAATTACAGCCCTTCCTCACGAAAAATGCCATCCTAATCGAGCGAAAATTCGAGCCCGAATATTACCGAAAATTTGTCAATTCCTTGATTACTCAATTTGAGGTAGTTGCCAAAGGCTTTGAAATCCACACCGAACAGGGGACTCCCGAGGCCCTATTGACCGTCAGCGGATTGCCGGGTGGAGTACCAGTAGAAACCTTGTTTGGCGATGAAATTCCCCTCCCCTCCGAGGATATTATTGTTCTAGAACCTCGGTTTAAGTACGGGGAATTTGATTTTGGAACCCTCCTCCATGGGGGAGAGGGCAGTGGTAATTCTTGCCGCTATGAGGAAAAAGACGGGAACTTTACTTTTTTCAAAACCGTCCGGACCACCAAATTGGAGGAGCGTTACCTGACCATCCTGAAGAAAAAAGGGCTGGAATTTATGCATGGCAAGACCGCGATGCCCAAAACACAAGCTTTTGAGTGGCTAGGAAATCAAGAGGACTACCTCCGTGAGAACAAAATCAAAATCGTTCAAAAAGGCGGCCTAAACGGCAAGACCTACCACATTGGCAAAGCCCAAATCACGATTGAAGTCAATGAAAATATCGACTGGTTTGATGTCAAGGCACTCATCAAATTCGGCATTTACCTCGTTCCCTTTGCCAAACTTCGAAAGCTCTTGATCCAAGGAAAGCACGAGTTTGAACTTCCAAACGGAGAAATCGCGGTTATCCCAGCCTCTTGGTTTGTCAACTATTCAGAGCTTTTTAACTTCATCGAAGAGCGCACCGCAGAGGAATTGGTTCTACGAAAACATCACCTGGCCTTTGCACGCGAGCTGCAAAACGGGGAGCTGATTCGCCTCAACCTCAGCTTGAAGCTGGAGCGCCTCCGCAACTTTGACGCCATTGATGACTATGCGCTCCCCAATACCTTTAAAGGTTCACTCCGCCCGTACCAGAACGCAGGCTACAATTGGCTCCGATTCCTGAACGAATACCAGTTTGGAGGATGTCTTGCCGATGACATGGGTCTAGGTAAAACGGTTCAAACGCTAGCACTCCTCGCGTATGAAAAGGAGGAGAACCCCGGCTTTGCCTCCCTTTTGGTGATGCCCACTTCCTTGATCTACAACTGGGAATTGGAAGCAAGAAAATTTGCCCCTGATCTAAATATATTGGTGTATTCAGGAACCCAGCGCAACAAGGATCCATGGAAATTTCGAGGCTACGATGTAGTGCTCACTTCCTATGGCATCGTGCGGATGGACATTGATCAGCTGAGCGAGTTTTATTTCAACTACATCATTTTGGATGAGTCGCAAGCGATCAAAAATCCGAATTCCAATATCGCAACAGCCGTCAATAAACTAAAAAGTAAGCGTCGACTGATTCTTACGGGTACTCCTGTAGAAAACGGCACCATGGACCTGTGGTCCCAGATGAACTTTGTGAACCCAGGGCTTTTGGGCAATCAACTGATCTTCAAAAAGCAGTTTCTTCATCCCATCGAAAAGCAGCACGACAAGGAGAAGGCTTCTCGCTTGCATGCGATGATCAAGCCTTTTATCCTTCGCCGACTAAAATCTCAGGTAGCCAAGGATCTGCCCGAAAAAATCACGAACATCAAATATTCGGACATGACCGCCGCACAGGAAAAAGTGTACGAAGAGGTAAAAAGCTACTACCGCGAAAAAATCATTGGAGAACTAGCAGGTACTGGTAGAGGAAGCCAGCAATTTACCTTGCTACGAGGCTTGACTCAGCTGCGGCAGATTGCCAACCATCCCAAGTTAGTTCGCGAGGACTATACCGGGGAGTCTGGAAAGCTGGAGGACATCACCTACATGCTGCAGGAGACGATTTCAGAAAATCACAAAGTGCTCGTTTTTAGCCAGTTTGTGCGCCACCTATCCATCGTTCGGGAGTTTCTAGATCGTGAAAACATCCCCTATGCTTACTTGGATGGTGCGACTCGAGACCGACAGGCACAGGTAGAAAAATTCCAGACAGACGATACTTGCAAGGTATTTTTGATCTCGCTCAAAGCAGGCGGAGTCGGCCTAAACTTAACCAAGGCGGAATATGTCTTTCTTCTGGATCCCTGGTGGAATCCTGCCGTCGAAGCTCAAGCCATCGACCGGGCTCACCGCATCGGGCAAGAGAACAAGGTGATCATTTACAAGTTTATCAGCCGTGGATCAGTAGAAGAAAAAATCATGGCCCTACAAGACCGCAAACTTGCCCTTGCGGGAGAACTAATTAGCAATGAGGAGAGCTTTATGAAGAGCCTAGACAATGACGACATCCGAGCTTTACTCGACTAATCACTAAACCCTGGTTTTTGCATGACAAAAAGGGCAGCAGTAAAAAAATCCATCCAAAAGGGTGGATTTAATTTTTTTATTCAATTGATAGTCAATTAGGTAGCCTAAGTTCCAAATTTCTTAACCATAAATTATTGTGGAAACTAGCAGAGAGCTGGGGATATTTTTCTAAATTTTAGAAGCATTCACCCCTATACTTTTCCTGCAAATGCCTAAAGCCAAATCCGATAAAGATCGGAAAATCTTTGTTCTGGATACTTCCGTAATCCTCTACACCCACAACTCTATCATGAACTTTGCCGAGCACGACGTGGTCATCCCGATCACCGTACTTGAGGAGCTGGATCAATTTAAAAAAGGCAACGATACCAAAAATTTTGAAGCCCGGGAGTTTATCCGACTGCTAGATAAACTGTCTCAAGATCACATGATCCACGAGTGGACCCCCTTAAATGGAAAGACAAAGGGAAACTTCAAGGTTTTGATGAACCCGGACAATAACCTGAATGCCAATGTCATTTTTGGGGAGGAAAAGAACGACCATAAGATCCTGAATGCTGCACTCTACCTCAAGCAGCATGAAAAAGACAGGAAAGTCATCCTGGTTTCAAAGGACATCAACCTCCGCCTAAAAGCAAAATCCCTAGATATCCTCGCAGAAGATTACGAAACAGGGAAGATCAAGAACATCGTCGAACTTGAGAATACAGGCAAATACCTTTTAGAAGACCTGGATCCGCAAGCAATCAACACGTTGTATGAGCGCGGATCTATTGAGGCAAAAGTGATCCTTGGGAATCGAAAGCGAAAAGCGAATGCCTTTTACATTTTAAAGAGTCAAAAACACTCGGTACTCGCCTACTACAATTCCGATGAAAATGTCCTTACCCGTGTAGACAAGCAACTCGCGTACAACATAAAGCCCCGCAATGCAGAGCAGACTTTTGCCCTACATGCTATCCTAAATCCAAGGATTAAGCTCGTCTCCATTCAAGGGGTAGCAGGTACGGGAAAAACCCTTCTTGCCTTGGCCGGCGCTTTGGAACAACGGCGTGAATACAAACAAATCTTCTTGGCTCGCCCTATCGTGCCTCTATCCAACAAAGACATCGGGTACCTTCCGGGAGACATCAAGTCCAAACTCAATCCTTACATGGAGCCGCTTTGGGACAACTTGAAGTTTATCCAAAATCAATACAAGGAGACCGATAAGGAATATCAAAAAATCACCGAACTCGTCAACCAAGAAAAACTTGTAATCCAGCCTCTCGCTTACATTCGAGGCAGGTCGCTTTCCAATATTTTCTTTATCGTTGATGAAGCCCAAAACCTCACCCCCCACGAAATCAAAACCATCATTTCTAGGGCTGGCGAAAATACGAAGATCATCTTTACAGGAGACGTATTTCAGATTGACACCCCTTACCTTGACGCACAGTCCAATGGGCTATCCTACCTCATAGATCGGGTGAAGGATCATCCGCTTTATGCGCACGTGAAACTGGAAAAAGGGGAACGCTCTGAGTTGGCCAACTTGGCGAATGACCTGCTGTAATTTGGTAAATGGAGAAAAGTGCCTCTAGAGAGAAAAAATTAGCTTTTCTCCGTATGAGACTTGAAGTTATTCAAAATGGATTGCCACCCAGATTGCTGAAGTTCTAGACTATTCTCGTTTTCAGCATCAAAGACAATTTGGACCAAGGTTCCATCAGTCAAGTCAGTAAACGTGATTTCAGCCTCTCGTTGATCCATGAAAACATACTTGAGTTTTTCAAGTGGAACGATTTCGGTAAATTCTCCTTCAAAGTCAAACCCAAAACTTCCATCCTTGGCTTCCATCCGCCAAGAAAACTTTCCTCCTACCAACAGGTCATTGCTCGCTCGGGGACAATGCCAATCGTCAGAAGCAAAATTCCAATTCACAATGTGCTCGGGTAAGGTATAGTACTCCCAAGCTTTGCTTTTAGTAACTAAAATTACGGACTGAACGGTGATTTTACGAAAGTTCATTTTGAGTGAGCTAGGTGTGTTTGGCTGAAGATCCAGGATTATGCGGGTACTTTTTTTGAACAAAACTAAATTGAAAAATCCGCTCAAGAAATGGTCCAACGACACAAGCCTGAATCCAGATGAGGCATCGCTGTCCCATTCATCTAATTTTTCTTTAGTTCCTTTACTATCGAAATAATATCAAGGTTGCCCAGTCCACTTTCAAACCCTTTTTTCAAAAGTTTTTTATGTTTGGAAAACAAAGGGATTGAAACCCCATATTCTTTGGCCAAGTCACAAATCAAGCGCGAGTCCTTGTACACGAGCCGAAGTGGTGCTTGCGGACTGTAATCCTCGTCCAGAATTTTTTGATGTTTGGACGCGAATACAGGATTAGCCATTGGTCCTGAATCAATCATGTCTAAATATTCCTGTTCGCTAAGCCCAATTTGTCTTGCAAAATTAACGGCTTCCATCAGCCCGTTAAATAGGGTTATCAACAGTAAATTGTTGGCCAATTTCATCTTTGATGCATTTGGAATTTCCCCACAATAAACTGTCTTCCTACTAAACGAACTGAACAAACTAGCCAAGGAGCTTAATTTTTCAGGATCACCTGCTGTAAGTAGGAGTAGCGTTCCGTCTAGGGCTGGTTTCCTTGAGCCAGACATCGGACATTCAAGATATTCCCCACCAAATTTTTTGACAAGCTTATGTAGCTTGATCGCACTTTTTGGAGCGACCGTACTTAGGTTAATCAGGGTCTTTTGACTGAGTTTATTTTTTGCAGCAGAAACAATTTCTTTGATCTCCTTATCTGTAGGCAAGACGAAAAGAATGATTTCTGCTTGTTCAATTACGTCTACTGGGGAGGTTGCATGGATGGCTTTATGCTTAAAGTAATCCACCGTTTTGCTAGTCCTGCTAGAAAAAATAACCTGAAAGCCCGCTTTGATGATGTTGTCCCCAATGGGTTGTCCCATTGAGCCAAGCCCAATAATTCCAATCTTAGTCTCTTTGCTGAGTTCCATCTTAAGCGCTAAATGATTCCAATTTGTTGTTTTTACTCTTCAAGCGCCATTTTTTTGCCTTAAAAATGTCCGTACAGCGCACGTCAACACTAGGCTATTCTTAGCTGTAGGAAGCCTACAAACTCATCATTTCTTTAAATCGTGCAGCCTGTCTACGGCTCACCTCAATACGATCTCCTCCTTTGAGTGTCACGACCAATCCACCGTTAAACCAGGGCTCTATGGCCTCCACCCAGCCTAGGTTAATGATGTGCTTGCGGCTGGCTCGGAAAAATGACTTTTCATCCAATCGCTCGTCCAAGGCATTCAAGGACTTGTGAATCATCGGTTTGAAATTGTCGAAATACACCTTGATGTAATTACCATCCGACTCAAAAAGGCGAACATTGGAAAGTCGTACAAACCAGCAGCGGTCTCCATCCTTCACAAATACCTGATCCTCTAAGGTCAGTTTCTTCTGGCTTCCCAGTCCTTCCTGTCCCTCTCGCTTTGCAATGCCCTCCATTTTTCCCTGAAGCTTTTGCACGGCATCCTCCAATCGCTTCGGCTCGATGGGCTTGAGTAAGTAATCCAAGGCATTCACTTGGAAGGCTTTGAGCGCGTACTCATCGTAAGCAGTGGTAAAGATGACATGCGGAAGTTGGTCTAGCTCCTCCAGTAGATCAAAGCCTGTTTTTTCAGGCATTTGAATGTCTAGAAAAATCACATCCGGCTGGAGTTGATCAATTTTTTCTTTGGCATCTTCCACATTCACTGCTTCGCCTACCACTTCCACCGTTTCCAGTTGATTCAATAAATTGATTAGCTCCTTACGGGCCAAACGTTCGTCATCAATTACCAGGGCTCTCATATCAATCGAGTTAATTAGTCTAAAGTAAGTCTTTGTTTCGGAATTTTTATTTCTGTAATCACAAATTGGCCTCCAGCGTTGAAGATTCGGAAGCTTGCCTGATCGCCATACAAGAGGGCCAAGCGCTGTTGGGTGTTGTCTATGCCGTGCCCTTCTTCTTCTCTTCGTTTGCTTGCCGGCAAGGGCGCGTATTGTCCACTATTTTTTACCTGAATGTACAGTTCGTCCTGCAGGCCTTCTCTACATTTAATTTCAATCAGCCCTCCCTTGACCAAATTGGATATCCCATGCTTGATGGCATTTTCCACAATGGTCTGAAGCATCATCGGGGGAATTTTATAGCCATAGGCTCCCTCCTCAATCTGGTAATCTACCTGCAGGCGCTCTTCAAAACGGATGGACTCCAAGGCTAGGTAATCCTTCACCGTGGCCAGCTCATCCGCAAGGTCTATTACCTGCTTTTTGTCCAGCATCAGAGAAAAACGAAGCATGTTCGAAATTCGGGTAATGGCAGATTTGGCTTTGACAGGGTCCTCATCGACCAAGGCACGCACTGAATTTAAGGCATTGAATATAAAATGGGGGTTGAGCTGACTCTTCAAATGATTGAGCCGGATCTCACTGATTTTGGCCTCGTAACGAAGCGTCGTGTTGTAATTGTCCAAAAAGTGGAAGACAAAATAGAGGAGCACCCAAAACCCATAGTAGAGGAAACTCACAAACAAGTTGACCGAAATCACCAGTGCTCTAAAATCAAATCCAGGGTTTAGCGTACCAAAAGCCAAATTGATGAGTACCTGAGCCAAGACGTTGCTTACCGCCAATAGACCTACCGCTACAAGTACTTGGGCGATCAAACGGAAGATTCCTAGACGAAACCAGTCGTACGATTTGATGAGTAGTCGGAAAGCATGGGTAGAAAGCAGGTAAAAAGCAGCCAAGGCCACAAAAGCCCAGGTTTGCAGGGGAGAAATCCCCTCAGATAAGGAAGCAAAAAACACATTGACAAAAGCAAAGCTTCCCCAGCCCAATACCTGCAATAGCCAATAGAGTGTGCTCCTGTTCATGCGTGCCAAAGTTAACCAAGGAAACCAAGCTAGGCTTCCCAATTTGATAAGAGGGCGAACGGCTTGATTTTAAGCCTATTTTCAGCGATGTAATTCCTGCTTCAAGAATCTTCCGGTGTGACTATCTGGATGAGCAGCCACTTTTTCTGGGCTTCCCTGTACCACCACGGTTCCTCCTTTATTACCTCCCTCAGGTCCCATATCGATTAGGTAGTCAGCCACCTTGATCACATCTAGGTTGTGCTCAATGACCAGGACAGTATTTCCCTTATCCACTAGTTTTTGGAGCACATTCATCAACAAGTCAATGTCTTGAAAATGCAAGCCCGTGGTCGGCTCATCCAAAATATAGAAGGTTTTGCCCGTGTCTTTTTTGGACAACTCGGTGGCCAACTTTACCCGCTGCGCTTCGCCTCCGGAAAGGGTCGTGGCATGCTGGCCAAGGGTGATGTACCCCAATCCCACCTCAATCAAGGTAATCACCTTACGAAGGATCTTGGGTTGAAATTCAAAGAATTCGACCGCCTGCTCAACGGTCATGTCCAAGACATCGGAGATTGACTTTCCTTTAAACCGTACCTCTAGGGTCTCTCGGTTGTACCGCTTCCCCTTGCAGGTCTCGCAAGGAATGTGCACGTCAGGAAGGAAATCCATCTCCACCAGCTTCATTCCCGCTCCTTCACAATCCTCACAGCGTCCCCCCTTCACGTTGAAGGAGAATCTTCCCGGTTTGTAGCCCCGAATCTTGGACTCAGGAAGCTCGGTAAACAGCGTGCGAATGTCCGAAAACATGCCCGTGTAGGTTGCAGGATTCGATCTAGGCGTTCGGCCAATGGGGCTTTGATCCACTTCAATTACTTTATCCAATTGCTTCAACCCCTCAATACGGTCAAAGGGCATGGGTTCCTTCTTGGAGTTGTAAAACTCCCGATTGAGCAAAGGAAATAAGGTCTCGTGGATTAAGGTACTCTTCCCACTACCCGATACTCCAGTAACCACAATCAAGGTTCCAAGGGGAAAGGCAACCGTCACATTTTTCAAATTATTCCCTCGCGCGCCTTTCAAGACCAACTGCTCTCCAGTTCCTTCCCTTCGGGAGCTAGGAATATCCAAGCCAATTTTGCCTTGTAGGTAGCGCGCCGTCACCGAGTCTGACTTCAGCAATTCCGCAGGGGTACCCGAAGCCACCACATGCCCGCCATGTCTTCCTGCTCCTGGACCCATATCGACGATATAGTCTGACTCCAGCATCATGTCCTTGTCGTGTTCCACCACCAATACCGAGTTGCCCAAGTCTCGAAGTCGCTTCAAGGCCTGGATCAATTTCACATTGTCACGCTGATGGAGGCCAATGCTGGGTTCATCCAAAATATAAAGCACACCCACCAGCTGAGTGCCGATCTGCGTTGCCAAGCGAATGCGTTGCGCCTCGCCCCCTGAGAGAGTTCGGAGGGGTCTGTTTAAAGAAAGGTAGTCCAAGCCAATGTCCAAAAGAAAACCGATGCGCTTCCGGATTTCTTTAAGTACCTCTGCGCCGATGCGCTGCTGTTTCTCGGATAAGCGGCTTTCAAGGCCTTCAAACCAATCTGAGAGCCCTTGAATATCCATCACCGAAAGCTGCCCGATGTGGGTCCCATCCAACTTAAAATGAAGGGCTTCTTTTTTGAGTCGGTAGCCCTGGCAATCTGGGCAGATTTTGGAAACTGTAAACTCTGCTACCCATTCCTGGATTTTGTCTGAGCTCCCCTCTTGGTACTTCTGGAGAAAATTGATGATCCCCTCAAAAGTCGTGTTCCACTGGGTGCCCGGATACTTCACCGAATCTACGGCCACCTCAATCTTGTCCCCAT
>Ga0315905_10002050_pt1 | contig 21332 bp, 18 predicted proteins | sample LakEriMetagenome_5_FD_203522 | JGI IMG/M metagenome (GOLD analysis project Ga0315905, IMG submission 203522) | Freshwater fungal communities from buoy surface, Lake Erie, Ohio, United States - Buoy 4 MA121 | ecosystem: Environmental > Aquatic > Freshwater > Lake | place: USA: Lake Erie, Ohio...
AGGTGTCGATATCGATCGTCATAGCATCAAGACTGCTGGACATATCAAGAAGGCTGGCGAGCACACAGTTAAGGTCTCACTTGCACATTCAGTTGTTGCAACAGTGACCGTAAAGGTTGTCGCTGCTAAGTAATTTAATTAAGAGGAAAGCCCGTCGCTTATGCGGCGGGCTTTTCTAATTTAAATCAGTTATCGCCGCTAGGTGGTTGCAATTCTCTGGTTGACCCTAGAAACTTTATCCATGAAGAAGATTCTGCTCTCGCTCACTCTCGTTTTCACTTTGATCGCCCCTATTAGCGCACATGCAGCAGTAAAAGCTGGAGCAAGCTGTAAAAAAGCTGGACAGATCACAACTATTGCAGGCAAGAAGTTCACCTGTGTAAAGAGTGGCAAGAAGTTGGTTTGGAATAAGGGCATCGCTGTTGTATCAACTAACCCAGTTGAACCAGTTAAACCCGCAGCACCAGTTGCCCCTGCAACACCTGTGATTGATCCAACTAAACCAAAGCAAGGTCAAAGCTGTCCAAAAAATTCTCAAGATGTTATTGGATATGACAATTCACTCAAACTAGTTGCACTGATGTGTAATCAGTTCGATGACAGATATTTTCCACGCGCGGGAGCGGATGAAGTTGATCAAACCACAGGTAAATTCAAAAAAGGCCCAATGCAACAAACCACATCACTGATTGAGTGGAAAGAGCCTGTAGTCATAAGTACTCGCCCGAAAACCGAGATCACCAGCTCTAGTTCACTAGCTGAAATTTCACTCTGCAAGATTCCTGATGCGGGCGCAGTTGGTGCAATGCCAGTTTATAACCAACACCACTTTATTTCAGGGTTTGGCCTTTACGCAGAGAGAGCTCCATTAACCCGCGATCCTGTAATTCAATTTGTGACGATCGATTTTCCTGATTTACAAGGAAAGAGAAGTCCGGGTGAGGACCTCAAAGAAGTCACCGATTTCCTTGGAAAATATTGGAGTTCTCAGGTTGTAAATCCAATCAAATTAGACTTTAGAATTCCTAACTCTTACATTCGGATGCCATTGAATGTCGTTGATTACTCGATGAATATTGATTTCTTTTCTCAACAATGGCGCCCAGATACAGCTTTCAATTACGTCCGTGCGGCAGTCAAAGTTGCCGATCCGGTGATTGATTTTTCCAAAGCAGATGTCATGGTGATTGCGGTTCCAGCAGAAGTAACGCGTTCTCAAATAGCGGCCTTCATTGCAGAATCTAGTGAGGCGCGAATTCCAGATCAGGGATTTCAAACTTCTGAAAAGAGAATAATGAACACGCTCGTGATGGCAGGTGCCTCCGGAAGTAAAGATTATGAGCTGCTTAACTGGGCGCATGAGCTAGGGCATAACTTTGGATTAACAGATATTCGAAACACACAGAATAAAGGGATGCAGGATTCATCCGATCTTGGAATTTACGACCTCATGAATTCCATGCTTGCTCCCGAACTTTTAGCCTGGAATAGATTTATTGTTGGTGGCCTAAACGATAACCAAGTTCGCTGTGTGACATCTGGATCTTCGACGCATTTAATCAGACCAGTGGCAATGCCAAGCAAGGAAGAGAAGTTGGTAGTTATTCCAACCGGGAGATTTACTGCGATTGCAGTAGAAAGCCGGAGAGCAATTGGTTTTGATGCGCCAATGGGCACGGCGAGCGAAGGCGTAATTGTTTATGAGATCGACACTACGGTTCCTTTCGGGCTCTCAACAATGAAGTTGGTTCCTCGAATTGGATCGACCGATAGACAATGGCGGCGAGATTCAGCGCTAAAGAGTGGAGATTCTGTCTCAACTCAAGGATGGAAAATATCTGTCGTTGAATCGGGAGATTTCGGTGATGTTGTAAAAGTTGAGAAGGCTGGTTGATTGTAAATTTCACTAAATCTCATTAGTTGAGAAGTGAGAATTTACTTTCATACACAGCCAATAGTGAGTGCTACCCCTATCTGACCTGCGCTTTCCTTTAAATTGCGCGAAAAGTAAATAGTTACCCACACCCTGCACACAGGGATTTACACAGGAAAAGGCGCTTATCCACCCCTTTATACACAGCCTTATCCCCAGGTGCCTTCGCTTTTGTCAGTGCAAGGTGGGAAGTTACACCCGTGAGCATCGCTGAATTACCCAATAACTCTTCGCGAGCCAACGCCTCATATAACAACGTTGGCGCCGAGTTCGAGCGCACACCGCCACAAGATTTAATCGCAGAACAATCTGTTCTCGGCGGAATGCTCTTATCTAAAGATGCAATTGCAGATGTCTTAGAAATTTTACGCGAACGCGATTTCTATCGCCCGGCGCACGAGTTAATTTACGATGCAATTCTCGATCTCTACGGTCGCGGCGAACCCGCTGATGCAGTCACGGTTTCTGCAGAGCTCACAAAGCGCGGTGACATTGCACGTGCAGGTGGCGCACCTTACCTACACACTTTAATTTCATCCGTTCCAACTGCAGCAAATGCAAGTTACTACGCAAAGATTGTTCGCGAACACGCGATCATGCGTCGCCTTGTTGAAGCCGGCACCAAGATTGTGCAACTCGGTTACAACGTCGAAGGTGAAGTCGATGACGCTGTTGATCAAGCGCAAGCCGAAGTCTATGCAGTCACCGAACGCCGCACCTCAGAAGATTATGTACAACTTGCAACGCTGCTACCTGAAGCCCTCGATGAGATCGAAGCGATTCAAAAAGGCACTGGCGTTGAAGGAGTTATGTCTGGTTTCCGCGATTTAGATCTCTTAACGCACGGCTTCCATCCCGGCAACATGATTATCTTGGCGGCTCGTCCTGCAGTTGGTAAATCAACTCTTGGCCTTGATATTGCACGACATGCATCAATCCACGACGGTAAGACGTCAGTTATCTTCTCGCTCGAAATGTCGCGCTCTGAAATCACAATGCGTATGTTGTCCGCTGAAGCGCGCGTTGGTTTAAATAATATTCGCGCCGGTCAGTTAAGCGATGAAGAATGGTCGAAGCTGGCGCGCCGTATGGGAGAAATCTCTGCCGCACCTTTATTTATCGATGACTCTCCAAATCTTTCAATGATGGAGATCCGCGCTAAAGCCCGCCGTTTAAAGCAGCGCCATGATTTAAAGCTAATCGTTATCGACTACCTGCAGTTGATGACAAGCGGCAAACGCGTAGAAAACCGCCAGCAAGAAGTATCTGAATTCTCTCGCCACCTAAAACTTATGGCGAAAGAGTTAAACGTTCCGGTAATTGCGATCTCACAGCTCAACCGTTCACCGGAACAACGCTCAGATAAAAAGCCAATGCTCTCTGACCTTCGTGAATCTGGTTCTATCGAACAAGATGCCGACGTCGTTATCTTGCTCCATCGCGATGATATGTATGACTCACAGAACCGATCAGGTGAAGCAGATCTAATCGTTGCTAAGCACCGTAACGGTCAGACCAAGACGATCACAGTTGCTGCGCAACTTCACTTTGCGCGCTTTGCAGATATGGCGCCAAGTGCTGGTGCAGGTCGCGACTTCACTGCGCCGCAAGAACCACAAGATGGCGCTTGGAACGAATAAAGTTATTTAGCGTTTGTCTTGGCACGATCGGCGATGTAAACACCGATCAGAACGATCGATCCACCAAGTAACTGAATCGCACTCCAAGATTGCGATAACCAGATCCAGGCAAATACTCCCGCGATAACCGGTTCAAGCATTCCGATAACGCTAGATGTCGAAGCACTTAGCCTGCGAATACCGCCGACAACAAATAGATATGGAACCATCGTTCCGAATACAACTATGTAAGCGATTAACAACCAACCTGGTGCGCTGTATTCGCTAAAGCGCCCCTGCAAATTAATATCAGTTGTGAAAATTGCCGTAGGAAAATTCCAGATCGGCAGAACGATTGACCAGAAAAGACCCGATACGCCAAAGCCCCAAACGATCATCGCTTGTGCAGAACGTTTCGTTCCTTGAGATTGGCTCATCAAGAAATAAACCGCCAGGGCAAGCGCCGCACCAAGCGCTCCAAGAGTTCCGATTAAATCAAAAGCAAAACCTTGCCAAACCTTTGCAACCAGAATTAACCCAAGAAGTGAAAGTGCGATCGCAATCCACATATCTTTGGCGACGACTGATTTACGAACAAATTTGATCCAGAGAACGATCCAAATCGGAGCGGTAAATTCGATTATCAGTACCAGGCTCAGCGGAACACCGCGAGAAATGCCGATGAAGTAACCAAGCTGCACCATCGCGTAGCCAAAAACGCCATAGAAGAGCAAGGTTGGGATTTCACGGCGTTCGGCCTTTAGGGAATTTCGATCCTGAATAAAGGTAATAAGAAAGAGGAGGAAGAAGGTTCCAAGTGCGCGAACTTGAGCCAGGCGAAATGTCGTCATATGGTCGAGGACCAAGGTGACGATTACCCCGTTCATGGAGAAGAAGATCGCACCCATAACTAGGTAGAACTCGCCCCGATGCTTATTTAGCATTGGGTGAGCCTATCTCAACTTAGTTGCACGCCGAATTAAAAAGCGTTTTCAGAGATCTCCATGATTGAACTATCGGTGGCCTCAACAATCTTACGATCAGCGGTGATATGTGGCAGATAATTTGTCACAAAGAACTTAGCTGACGCGATCTTGCCGGTGTAGAAATCGGCATCTTTTGCAGAAGCGCTCGGCAAACGCTCAGCCGCGATATCTGCTTGGCGTAGCAATAACCAAGAAGTGATGATGTCGCCAACTGCCATCAATACACGCGATGTATTTAAACCAACTTTGTAAATCTCTGGCGCAGATTCTTTTGATGCCATGGCATGTCCAACAAGAACTCCAACCATGCCATTTAAATCACCAAGAGCCTTAAGTAGCGCCTGCTTCTCTTCAGCATGTGCGCCGCCTGCTTCAGCAAATGTTTGGATCTCTTTACCAAGAAGGCCAAGTGCTTTTCCGCCATCTTTAACAACTTTGCGGAAGAAGAAATCAAGACCTTGAATTGCAGTTGTGCCTTCATACAAAGTATCGATCTTGGCATCGCGAACATATTGTTCTAGTGGCCAATCTTGGGTAAAGCCGGCGCCACCAAATGTTTGCAGCGATTCAGTACCAAGAAGTGTCCAAGATTTTTCAGAGCCGTAACCCTTAACAACTGGCAGCAAGAGATCGTTAAGCGCTTCCATTGTCTTTACTTTTGCCTCATCGCCAGCTGCACGAGCGAGTTCAATCTCATCTTGAATAGTTGCGGTGTAAAGCACTAGTGCGCGCATACCTTCGGAGTATGACTTCTGCACCATCAAAGAACGACGCACATCTGGGTGGTGAATAATCGTTACGCGCGGGCTCGCCTTATCGTTCATAACCTTCATATCCCCGCCTTGTACACGGGTTTTCGCGTAGCTAAGGGCTTGTTGATATCCAGCAGATAAAGTTGCAATCGCCTTGGTACCGACCATCATGCGCGCAAATTCAATAACTTTAAACATCTGCGCGATACCTTCGTGGACTTCACCTAAAAGATAACCAACGGCAGGTTCTTTCTCGCCAAGGTTTACTTCACAAGTAGCAGAGACGTTTAGACCCATCTTGTTTTCAAGGGAGGTTACAAAAACGCCGTTACGCTTTCCGAGATCACCAGTCTTGAGATCAAACATAAATTTAGGAATTAAGAAGAGCGAAAGACCCTTAGTTCCTGGTCCGCCACCTTCGCGACGAGCAAGAACGAAGTGCATAACGTTCTCGTAGAAGTCTGCATCACCTGATGTGATGTAGCGCTTAGTGCCAGTGATGTGCCAAGTTCCATCAGGTTGTTGCACCGCCTTGCTGCGACCTGCACCAACATCTGAACCAGCATCTGGTTCTGTTAACTGCATTGTTGCGCCCCAGTGGCGATCAACCATTAACTTCGCCATCTGCTTCTGATCTTCGGTACCCAATACATATGCAACATGTGCAAAGGCGTAACCGGATGCGTAGATGTGAATTGCAGGGTTTGAACCTAAAACCATTTCGGCAATCGCCCAACGAACTGCTGCTGGAACTTTTGTGCCGCCTAAATCAACCGGCGCATCAAGACGCCACCATTCACCATCAATATAAGCTTTGTAAGATTTTTTAAAACTTTCTGGAAGTGTGACATTTCCAGTTTCTTTATTAAGAATTGCACCAACGCGATCGCCTTCAACGAAAGATTCGGCGAGATCATTCTCGGTTAAGCGCTTCATCTCCTCCAACATCCCCATCGCAGTTTCGCGATCGAGTTCGCTAAAGATGGAAGTTCCCAGCACCTTCTCGGTTTGGAAGAGGTCAAAGAGGCAGAATTCGATATCGCGCAGGTTGGCGTTGTAATGGCTCATGGGCAAATAATGCTACCCACCAGTAACTTACGCAAGCCCTAACTAAGCGTTTCTACCGCGGTCAGATAGGCTCACGCCGTGCTTCTAAGTGATCGCGATATCCGCTCTGAAATCAACGCCGGCCGCGTCGCCGTCGAACCATTTGAAGAGGCGATGATCCAACCTTCATCGGTTGATGTCCGCCTCGATAAATTCTTCCGCGTCTTCGAAAACCATAAGTACTCAGTTATCGATCCATCGATCGAACAAGCCGAGCTAACTCGCGAAGTCGTCGCCGAAGATGGCGAAGCATTTATCTTGCACCCAGGCGAATTCGTTCTAGCCAGCACCTACGAAATCATCACCTTGCCCGATGACATTGCAGGCCGCCTCGAAGGAAAATCTTCACTCGGCCGCCTTGGCTTGCTTACACATTCAACTGCTGGCTTTATCGATCCGGGATTTTCTGGACACATCACTCTTGAACTCTCTAACGTAGCAAATCTGCCGGTAAAGCTATTCCCAGGAATGAAGATCGGTCAGCTCTGTCTGATCAAACTCTCATCTCCTGCTGAGCATCCATACGGCAGTGCGAAATACGGCTCTAGATATCAGGGCCAGCGCGGACCAACCGCAAGCCGCTCCTTCTTAAATTTCCACCAAAGCAAGATCAAGTAATCCACAATAAACTAGTAAAGGGAATACAACCTTTACTTAAGGGGTTAGATTAAATATGGAAATCATAATTGCGCTCGCCGTTGTTGGTCTACTCGTACTTTTCTTCGTTGCTCAATACAACCGACTCATCCGCTTAAATATCAGCGTCGATGAATCATTTGCTCAGATCGAAGTGCAGTTAAAGCGCCGCTCTGACTTAATCCCAAATTTAGTTGAAACCGTAAAAGGTTATGCTGCGCACGAACAAGGCACCTTCGATGCCGTTGTTACAGCGCGCGCTAAGGCGACCACTGCTTCAACGGTTGCTGATGTCGCAGCCGCTGACGGTATGTTGACGCAAGCGCTCCGCGGTTTGCTCGCAGTCGCTGAAGCTTACCCAGATCTCAAAGCATCATCAAACTTCTTATCTCTACAAGAAGAACTTTCAACAACTGAAAATAAAGTTGCCTTCTCACGTCAGTTCTATAACGACAATGTTCGCAACCTCAACACCGCTGTAAAAACCATCCCGACTAGCTTTTTCGCAGGTTTTGCAAAGGTTACAGAGCGCGAATTTTATGAAGTTACCGATCCACAAGACCGCAACGTTCCAAAGGTAACTTTCTAAGAAACAATGGCAACAAATGATTTTCGCGCCCAACAGAGCGCAAATAAAGGAAAGACTTATTTCCTTCTTGCCTCAATGGGATTACTCACCGGTCTAGTTGCATATGCAGCGCTAACTTACTTTGGCGCTGGCACATCAACCTTCATGGTGCCACTTGCAGTTGGTATATCTCTGATCGGCGTATGGGGTTCGTATTACGGCTCAGATAAATTAGTTTTAAAGATGACTGGCGCAAAGTTAATTCAGCGCGAAGATAACCCCGAACTCTTTAACGTCATTGAAGAAGTTGTTATCGCAAGTGGACTACCAATGCCACAGGTTGCAATCGTCGTTGACACTGCGCCAAATGCATTTGCAACAGGGCGCGATCCCGATAACGCACTTATTGCTTTCACTACGCGCATTCTCGAAGTTATGGATCGCGACGAGCTTCAAGGTGTTATCGCTCACGAGATGGCGCACGTTGCCAATCGTGACACCCTTGTTTCAGCAGTTGCTGCAACAACTGCAGGTGCAATTGCGATCTTGAGCGATTTCCTAATGCGCATGATGTGGTTTGGTGGCGGTCGTCGCGATCGCGATAGTAACGCCAACCCAATCATGTTGGTAGTTTCGCTCTTTGTTTTAATCCTGGCGCCAATTGCGGCAACGCTACTTAAGAGCGCAATTTCACGCCGTCGTGAATCACTCGCTGATGCCACTGCTGTTTCATTTACTCGCAATCCTGCCGGACTTCGTAAGGCACTTGAAGTACTTGCGGCAGATTCAACGGTCGTGCAACAGAAATCAAATGCTGTTGCTCATATCTGGATTGAATCACCGCTGGATGGCAAAGCAGTTTCCAAGATGTTCTCTACCCATCCGCCAATTGAAGAGCGCATTTCAACTCTGCGTGCGATGGAGTCTCTAGGAAGTTAAGAATTAACCTCAAATTAACAGGTAGATTCTTGAAACTCGAAAGGCCAAGGGTTAAGTTTTTGACTGCCAGATCGGCACTTCCCGGATAGGCGAGATAATGGATCAACGCGAAATAAATGAAAAGCGTTACGAAATAGCTGCAAGCCAAACATCATCGGTAATGCTTGTTGGGTTGTTTTCCAACTTGGGTATTTTTGCAATCACAGCTTTTGCTGACCTTTCTCCTGATGCTCTAACCAACTGGAAAGTTATCGTTAGCATCATCGAAGCATTCTTCTTAGTGTTTGCACTAGGCGTATTTGGTGATATCGCTGCCTATGTCAAAGATATTCCTAAGAGCGAAGATTCGCAGTGGAATAGAAATGCCCGGAAAGCTCCTCCGGAGATCTTCATGGTGATTACTGCAATTGGAATTATCGCCCTGTGGTATTTCCAAATTAGTGCGATAGGCGCTTAGAAATCTAAATGAATGAGGGCTGGGGCGTTACGCCTCAGCCCTTTTTCAACTCACTATCAAGGCGCTAAAGGAAAAAAGAGGGTAAAGATCGCGCCTTGCCCCGGCTTTGATTCAACACTAACTTCGCCAGCATGGGCGCGCATAACCGCATCAACAATGGAAAGTCCTAAACCTGTTCCTTCACCATCGGTGCGAACACGCGAAGCATCAGCGCGATAGAAGCGCTCAAAGATTCGCGCTTGATCCGCATCCGTTAAACCAGGACCGTTATCTGCAATTCGAATACGAACTCCATCAATATCTTGCTTTAGTGAGACATCTATAACCGTTCCGGCAGGTGTGTGAGTACGCGCATTGGCAAGCAAGTTTGCGACAACTTGATGAATTCGATCTTTATCACCGAGCGCGTAAATTTCTTCAGCTTGCTCATTAAAGTTGACAGTGTGATTTTGTCCCGCGGCGCGTGCAGAAGCAACTGCATCAAAAACAATTTGTGTGAGGTTAACCGGATCTGATTTCATTTCCCGCGATTGATCAAGGCGAGCCAAGAGCAGCAGATCCTCTACAAGTGAACCCATCCGCTTAGATTCGTTCTCGATACGACCGATTAGCTCTTTCGTCTTCTCTTCACCAGTAACCGCTCCCTGACGATGGAGTTCGGCAAAGCCGCGGATAGCGGTAATCGGTGTGCGAAGTTCGTGTGAGGCATCGGCCACAAAGCGGCGTAACTTACTTTCGCTTTCTAAGCGCGCAGCGAAAGATTCTTCAATTCGCCCCAACATTGTATTTAGCGTACCGACTAAGCGCCCGACTTCAGTATTTGGTTTTACATCTGGAAGACGCGCAGTTAGATCTCCTTCAGCAATTCTTTCGGCTGTGGCTTCAACGTTTGCCAGTGGCTTAAGTCCAACGATAATCATCTTGCGAGAGGCGAGTGCGATAAAGAAGATCATGAATAAACCAATAAGTATAAAGAGACCTTGCAGGCGAGCGAGAATACGATCGATATCTTCAAATGAATGTGCGATTACTACATTTCCTAAACCAGAAGGAAGTGTTCGCAAAAGAACGCGGAAATCATGTTCCTCAGTTTCGATAGTGAACGGGCGATCTCCATTTTCAGAAGCTTTTTCGGGGGTAATTGCCGTTAAATAACTAGTTATCTCAGTGGCATTTAAATCTCCACCAATTTGGCCTAGAACTATTCCTGCAGGTCCAATCAAAGTTACTGAAGTTGAAGTTGGAATACTGCGCAGTGGCCGCATCTGCATTGAACGAGCTTCGTTGTCGCTGAAATCATCGTCATCAGATTCGATTCCTGCGCGTTCTAGCCGCGGGAGAGAACCACCAGCGACACTTAAGAGTTCGTTATCTACCTCTTGAGTTAAGTAAGTTCGAAGTAGCGATTGAGCAGCGATATCTGACGCCACCACACCTAGTGTAGAAAGCAGAACAACACCTAAAGTCAGGCGGTTGAGCAGACTCCAACTAGATAACGATGGCATTGCTCATTCTACTTCGCTGCTGGCAAGCGCAAGCGGTAACCAACGCCGCGAACCGTATGAATTAGTGGTGGATCGAAGATATCGATCTTCTTTCGTAAGTAAGAGATATATGTTTCGACAATTCCGGCATCACCGCGGAAATCGTATTGCCATACATGATCAAGGATTTGAGATTTAGAGACTACGCGATCAGCGTTAATCAATAAGTAACGCAGTAGTTGAAATTCAGTAGGTGACATCTCAAGTAAAACGCCGCCGCGACGAACTTCATGAGTTGCTTCATTTAGTTCAAGGTCGGCAAAGCGAATCTTTTCATCATCGGTATTTATCTCAGCAACACCGATACGGCGCAGGAGCGCACGCAAACGCGCAACAAGTTCTTCCAAACTAAATGGTTTGGTCATGTAATCATCGCCACCGATTGTTAACCCAGCGACTTTATCTTCCATGCCATCTTTAGCAGTTAAGAAGAGCACGCCAACATTTAAACCTTCGCTACGCAATTGGCGACAGACTTCAAAACCATCTGAATCTGGAAGCATCACATCGAGCACGACAGCATGCGGTTTGAATTCTTCAGCAACAGTTAACGCTTCAGAGCCGGTTGCAGCAGTGCGCACCTCAAAACCTACAAAGCGCAGACTTGTTGAGATTAGATCGCTGATACTGGATTCATCATCAACGACGAGAATTCGGTAATTGGTGTTTTCAGAGCTCTTAGGCATGGTTTGAGAATGCTCTCATAGGCTGAGAAAAGGCTGAGAAAAGGTGTTAAAAAGAGGGTTATTCGGCTAACGCCATTTAGTGGCGAGGCTGAATCCAACCCCAATAAAGCTAAAGCCGATAATCATGTTCCATGCGCCGATACCCGGAATTGGGTAGGTGGTCTGGCTTACGTAGAAGACGACGATCCAGAAGAGGCCGATCAGGAAGTTTGCGACCATAACTGGAGCAAGCCAGCTTGGGCTCTCGATTGGGCCGTGTGGCTCAGCATCAAAGACCTGCTCTTCGTGAGCGTGCTTTTCTTGAACCTTTTTACGCAATTTCGACTTTGGCATAGGTAGAAGGCTACATGGAAAACCCAATCCTGGAAACTGCTGCACTGAAAAGAACAAATCTGGAAACTGCCCGCCCGCCAACCCTGCAAGAATTGCCCCATGTCCCGCATCCTCGTCATCGATAACTACGACTCGTTCGTATTTAACTTGGTGCAATACCTCGGCCAACTTGGCGCCGAATGCATTGTTAAACGAAATGACGAAGTAAGCGTTGAGGAAGCCGGCGAATATGACGGAGTACTTATCTCTCCCGGGCCTGGCACCCCAGAAGAAGCCGGCATCAGTATCGCGATGATCAAATACTGCGCAGATAAAAACATTCCACTCTTTGGCGTCTGCTTAGGACATCAAGCAATTGGTGTGGCATTCGGTGCAACTGTTTCGCGCGCACCAGAGTTACTGCATGGAAAAACTTCACAAGTGTTGCACGAAGGAAAAGGCGTCTTAACAAGCCTTCCATCACCATTTACTGCAACCCGTTACCACTCACTCGCAGTAGAACGCGACACGGTTAGCAGCGAATTAGAGATTACAGGTGCAACAGAATCTGGCGTTGTTATGTCTATGCGCCATAAGTCTTTGCCGATCGAAGGTGTGCAGTTCCACCCCGAATCAGTTTTAACTGAACACGGACATTTAATGCTCGCTAACTGGTTAACTCAATGCGGCGACAAAGACGCGCTCGCAAAGTCTGTGGGCTTATCTCCAGTTGTTGGTAAGCGCGCTTAAATTACGGCGCTTTATTTATTGTAATTGTTACCGGCTTACCAATAGTTTGAGTTGTGCCCGCATCAGGTGCTTGGCGAATAACAACACCAACTGCCTGCGCGGCATCGTAATCATTGAATTCACGAACCAAGAAGCCAGCCTGAATCAAAAGTGTTTTCGCTTGGATCGCTTCAACGCCAATCAAATTCGGAACTTCAACTTCACCGCTAGCGATAGTTAAGACAACTCCAGTGCCGGCGGTAATTGTTGAACCAGGTTCAGGAAGCACGCTTAATACTGTTCCTTGCGGTTCATCTGAAGGCGCAGCTTCGGTTTTGGCAATAACCAAACCTGCTGCAGCAAGTGAGGTACGCGCATCAATCAATGACATTCCAACTAAATCATCAGGAACGATCGCATCACCTGGACCATCGGAGATAGTTAGCGTTACCGCAGAACCCTTTGTGGCTTGGCTAGTTGCAAGTGGAATTTGGCTCGCGACGCGATCTTTAGGAATACGTGGATCAGGCGCACGCTGCACCGTGACCGTGTAATCACCTAAAAGCGCCCGCGCTTGATCTTCAGTAAGGCCAACTACGTTAGGGATTTCATTGCCTAGCGATGGAGTTGATCCGCCGTTTAGCGAAAGGCCAACCACGGCAAGTACTCCAACTAATAAGAGAGAAATTCCGGAGACGATCGCGGTGCGGCGAGAGACAATTGGTCCGCGCGCAACTTTCGTTGAGATATTTTCACCGGCGCGAATTTTATTTAAATCTTCCAGCATCGCGCGCGCAGAAACATAGCGATCTTCTGGTTTCTTAGATAAAGCAACTTCCAACATAACTTCAACGCTTTCGGGAAGATCAGGTTGCAGTTGGCGAGCTGGAGTTAAATGTCCTGATACATGTTGGTAGGCGATTGATACTGGAGTCTCTCCCGTAAATGGGGGACGACCAGTTAGTAGTTCGTATAACAAACAACCAGTCGAATAAATATCTGTCGGAGTATCTGCAACTTCACCAAGTGCTTGTTCGGGAGATAAGTATTGTGCGGTGCCGACAACGTTCCAGGTACTCGTCAACGTTGCACCGAGATCATCCATCGCGCGCGCGATTCCGAAATCCATCACCTTTACATCGCCACCGTCGGTGATCATCACGTTTGCAGGTTTGATATCGCGGTGAACGATGCCGCGCTGATGTGAGTAATCAACCGCTTCTAAAATTCCGGCTCCGATTTCAAGTGCACGATCAAGTGGCAAACGTTCGCCGCCGTGAATTAACTCGCGAAGTGTGTGGCCAGAGACAAGTTCCATAACAATGTACGGCGCAGGTTCTTCACCTGAGTCATAGACAGCAACAACACCTGGATGGTTTAAACCAGCGGCAGCCTTCGCTTCTTTACGAAAGCGCGAAACGAAGGTGGGATCTTTCGCGAGATCGCTGCGCAGAATTTTTACGGCAACTTCGCGAGATAAACGTTGATCCTGCGCAATATAGACATCGGCCATTCCGCCGGTGCCGATCATTTCACCGAGTTGGTAGCGGCCGCCCAAAATTTTATTCATCATGGTTTTGCCGCTCCTAACTTTTCTACTTGGGTGGAACTTTCTTCGACAATATCAGCGATTACTATCGTGACGTTATCTGGTGCACCATTTATATAAGTCGCATCAATCAAGGCATCGACTGCTTCGGCGGCGCCCTTTCCTTTGATGAGAGTTTTTAGCTCTTTCTCAGTGAGAACCCCACTTAAGCCATCGCTGCACAATAGGTAGCGATCCTGAACTTTTCCTTCGAAAACATGAAGTGATGGCTCAAGATTTCCCTCACCCATCAGCGCCTGGGTCAACATAGATCGTTGCGGATGCACCAGCGCCTCTGATTCAGAAATTACGCCTTTATCCAATAACTCTTGCAGAACGGTGTGGTCGGCGCTGAGCTGCTCGAGAGTGTTTCCACGCAGACGATAAGCGCGGGAATCTCCGATATGGAGCAAAGAAACTTCAGTACCACTTATGAATAGAGAGGTAAGAGTTGTTCCCATCCCAGCAAGGGCTGGTTCATCGTTTGCAACGGCGCGAATCTGCGCATCAATAGTGTGTAGAGAATTTAAATAAAGATCACTTGCTGAATCAAGATCAATATTTTCAGCCGTGAAAGTCGGTGCAATTTCTGAGAGCGTATTTATTGCAACGCTCGATGCAACTTCACCACCAGCGTGGCCACCCATTCCATCGGCAACCGCGATTACTTGCGCGCCAATAAGTGCAGAGTCCTCATTGCCGTTGCGCACCAAACCAAGCGCTGAACGCGCAGCGCATTGGAAGTACAAGGCCTTCATGACGCTAAGCCTACCCAAGCCCATTGGTACTGGGGTATTGATGTTAATCTCGAACTATGAAGATCTACGCTCACCGCGGGGCATCTCATGACTTTCCTGAGATGACCATGGTCGCCTATGAAAACGCAGTCAAGCAGGGCGCCGATGGTTTCGAATGCGATCTGCGCCTAACTAAAGATGGCGTCGCGGTTCTTTGGCATGATGCAGATTTAAAGCGTCGCGCAAATAACGACGCAGTTGTCGCTGAGAAAACCTTTAAAGAGTTGAAGGCGATATACCCACAACTGCTTGCACTCGATGAATTTCTAGATTTTGGAATTACCGAGAAGAAATCTTTATTGCTAGAAACTAAACATCCAGTTCCTTCGCGTACTGAAATTGAAAACTATGTGGTTCAGAAATTACATAAAGAAGCCAAAAGAATCGAAAAAGCTGGAATCGATGTAACGGTAATGTCATTTTCTTGGTTTGCGATAGAGCGGATAAAAGCTTTAGATAGCAAGATTTCAACTACCTATTTACTTCACGATTACACCCCGTGGTTTTCTACACGCTACTCATCTGCTCACTCAATTGGTCCTGGCATCGGGCTACTTCGCAAAAAGCCTGCGATAGCGCAGAAGATAAAAGCGGCCGGCAAGAAATTAAATGTTTGGACCGTTGATGAACCATCTGACATCATCTTGTGTCGCCATCTCGGTGTCGATAATTTGATTACCAATCGCCCCGCCTTTGCGCGTGAGGTTCTTGCGGCTAATTAATTACTGGAAATCTTTGGCTATGGAGCAGGTATCCTTAGCAAGTGAGCGCCGCAGATAGCCATAGATTCGCCTATTTAGGTCCAGTAGGTACCTTCACTGAGGCTGCGCTAAATAAGATCACTTGCGATACCGATGTAAAAATCCCTTACGCAAATGTCACTGCCGCACTTAATGCAGTTCGCACCGGCGAAGTTGATTACGCCCTAGTCCCAATTGAAAATTCCGTGGAAGGCGTTGTCGCACGCACTCTCGATGAACTCGCAACGGGGGACCCTCTAACTATCTCTGGCGAAGTTACCCTGCCAGTCACCTTTGCGCTTATGACTAAGCCAGGTGCAACAGAAATTAAAAGAATTGGCACCCACCCACATGCTGAGTCACAGTGCCGCAGCTACATCGCAATAAATTATCCGCACGCAGAAGTTGTCCCAACGAACTCCACATCTGCCGCCGCCGAGTTAGTCAGTAAAGGCGAGCTCGATGCCGCGATCGCATCAAGCGTTGCAGCAGAACATTTTGGTCTAGAAATCCGCGCCGAAAATATTGGCGATACCAATGGAGCAGTCACTCGCTTTATCGCAGCCCAAAAACCAGGATGGATTCCCGAACCAACTGGCGATGACCGCACCTCAATGGCGATCTTTATCGATATCGACCACGCTGGAGCGCTCCTTGAGATCCTGCAGGTATTTGCCAAGCGCAACGTCAACTTAACTTTTATTCAAAGTCGCCCTACTGGACGCGAACTTGGTCACTACCATTTCATTATTGATGTCGAAGGACATATCAACGATGAAGCAGTCGGTGGCAGCGTTACCGAACTTCGCGAGATTTGTGATGACATCAGATTCTTAGGTTCTTACCCACGAGAGGTGCGTTAAAGCATGATCGATATCAAACTCCTTCGCGAGAATCCAGATCTAGTTCGCACATCACAAAAAGGTCGCGGCGAAGATGTCACGATCGTGGATCAAGTACTAGCGATCGATGATGTGCGACGTGCTGCGATTACCGAATTCGAAACTCTGCGCGCTGAACAAAATACGCTTTCCAAGTCAGTAGGCGCTGCAAAAGGCGATGAAAAGGCTGCTTTATTAGAGAATGCAAAAGCGCTGGCGGATAAAGTAAAAGCTGCTGATGCTAAGCGTGCTGAAATCGAAGCGAAAGCCAACGCACTTGTGATGCAACTTTCAAACTTACTGGACCCAGAAGCCCCAATCGGCGGCGAAGCAGATTTCGTAACCATTGAACACGTTGGCACGCCACGTGATTTCGCTAAAGATGGCTTTGAAGCAAAAGATCACGTTGAACTTGGAAAGCTACTTGGCGCAATCGACACTGAACGTGGTGCAAAAGTTTCTGGTTCTCGTTCATATTATTTAACCGGCGTTGGAGCGATGCTGGAATTCGCACTTGTTAACTATGCGATTCAAAGCGCGCTAAAGGCTGGATTTACTCCAGTTATTCCACCAGTGCTTGTAAAGCCTGCTGCGATGGAAGGCACCGGTTTTCTTGGACAAGCAGCCGAAAATGTTTATCACCTTGAAAAAGATGACGCTTACTTAGTCGGCACAAGTGAAGTTCCACTCGCTGCATTCCATATGGATGAAGTGCTACCTGCGGATAAATTGCCGATGCGTTATGCCGGATATTCAACTTGTTTCCGCCGCGAGGCCGGAAGTTATGGAAAAGATACCCGCGGAATTATCCGAGTACACCAATTCGATAAAGTTGAAATGTTCTCCTTCTGTAAGCCGGAAGAAGCCAAGGAAGAACATAAGCGTTTACTGCAGTGGGAGAAAGATTTCTTAAATGCGATGGAGATCCCCTTCCGCGTAATCGATGTGGCATCTGGTGATCTTGGATCAAGTGCAACGCGTAAATTTGATATCGAAGCTTGGATCCCTACACAGAAGGCATATCGTGAAGTAACAAGTACCTCTAACTGCACCGAATTCCAGGCCCGCCGCTTAAATATTCGCTATAAAGATGCTGACGGCACTAAGGCTGTCGCAACGTTAAACGGCACCCTGGTTGCGATTCCTCGCATGATCGTTGCGATTTTGGAGAACCACCAAAATGCGGATGGCACAGTAAATGTGCCTGCTGCGCTGCAACCATTCCTTGGCACCAAGCGATTTGAGCTTGTGTGAGCGATCGTCGCCCAAAGTTAATTGCAACAGATTTAGATGGCACGATCGTTCCTCACGATGAGGCAATTTCTCATCGCACAATTGCTGCATTTACCAAGGCGCGCGATCTCGGCGTAGAAATATTCTTTGTCACCGGCCGTCCGCCACGTTGGATGGGTGATGTGCGAGAAGCATTTGATTTCGGTTCTGCAATTTGCTGCAACGGTGGACTTCTCTACGATTTGCATAACGATAAAGTTTTAGAACAGTGGATGATTCAGCCAACTGAACTTCAAAAAGCAGTTGATATCCTGCGTGTAACTATTCCAAATGTTTCATTTGCTGTTGAATCAAATGATCACTTCCACCGTGAGAAGGCATATATCCCGCGCTGGGATGTTGGCATGGACGATATTGGCGTTGACACAATCGACACTGTTACAAATCGTCCGGCGCTAAAGTTATTAGCTCGCCTTTCACAGCAAGAAATTTCAGCAGATGAAATGTTGGCCTTAGCAACGCCTGCGCTACAAGGCGTTGTAAATGTTACGCATTCGGCAAATAACGATTCACTGCTTGAAATTTCTGCCCTTGGTGTCTCCAAAGGTGAAACGCTTGCGATGATGGCAGCGCGCATCGGAATTACTGCTGAAGATTGCGTCGCCTTTGGTGATAATCCAAATGACTTTTCTATGTTGCAATGGGCCGGACGCTCTTATGCAATGATCGATGGACATCACGCAGGCCCTGCAAATGCCAAAGATGTGGCACCTCCTCATAACCAAGATGGCGTCGCGATCGTTATTGAACGATTGCTCGAACTACCCCAGTAATTAGCGCCGATTTTTAATGCCTTCCAACTTCGGGTAATCTCTCCCACGGAGGGCTCGCATAGCGGCCGAGTGCACCGGTCTTGAAAACCGGCAAACGAAAGTTTCGTGGGTTCAAATCCCACGCCCTCCGCCATTTTTCTCTCGCTGTGGCTGACTTCATAGCCACGATGCGGGCAACCATCTGGCGAGTTTTGCCTCAGAAGCGGACACTTCTCCTTAAGCAAGAACAATCCTGCCAAGGATTAAAGTCCTAAAAAGGGGTAGAAATGTCCGGAGTCTTTTCTCCAACACGCGCCAAGATTAAAGAGCGCACGCTGCGCACAGATAAATGGTGGTTGCAACCGGCAATTACCTTTGGAGTTTTATTTAGCTTCATTGTCTATGCAACATTCCGCGCATTTGAAGGTGCGAACTACTACAAAGATCACCTGATCTCTCCTTTCTATTCTCCATGTCTTTCCGAAGCATGCGTACCTGAAGCAACGCTTTTTGGTTGGACTCCAGTTAGCGCAGAAATTTTTAACTTTGCACTCTCACCTGCGTTGATTATTTTGATCTTCCCACTTGGTTTCCGTATGACTTGCTACTACTACCGCAAGGCTTACTACCGCGCGTTCTGGTTATCACCACCTGCATGCGCAGTTGCTGAACCACACAGCAAATACACAGGCGAAACGCGTGCACCACTTATCTTGCAGAACGCGCACCGCTGGTTCTTCTACGCAGGTTTGGTATTTAACGTAATCCTTACTTACGACGCAGTTATTTCATTTAAGAACCCAGCAGGTGAATGGGGCCACATGAGCGTCGGCTCAATCGTTCTTACCTTGAGCGCAACAATGCTCTGGATGTATTCATTGTCTTGCCACACCTGTCGCCACACAATTGGCGGACGTTTAAAGCACTTCTCTAAACATCCGGTTCGTTACAAGCTTTGGAGTTGGGTCTCAGTACTAAATCATTCACATCAGCAATATGCCTGGTATTCACTTGCCGCAGTTGCCTTTGCCGATATCTATGTCCGCCAAGTTGCAACTGGCGCCTGGACCAACTTCTACTTCTTCTAAGGGATGCCGACTGATATGACAAACGCTCTAGAACGTCACAAATACGATGTCTTGGTAATTGGTGCAGGCGGCGCTGGTCTACGCGCAGCAGTTGAGGCTCGCGAATCAGGACTGCGCGTAGCAATCATCTGTAAATCACTATTCGGCAAGGCCCACACCGTTATGGCTGAAGGTGGCGCTGCCGCTTCAATGGGTAACGCGAATTCAAACGATAACTGGAAGGTTCACTTCCGCGACACTATGCGCGGTGGAAAGTTCCTTAACCATTTCCGCATGGCAGAACTACATGCCAAAGAATCTCCAGATCGCATCTGGGAACTGGAAATGTGGGGCGCGCTCTTTGATCGCACCAAAGAAGGAAAGATCAGCCAACGTAACTTCGGTGGACACGAATATCCACGCCTTGCACACGTTGGTGACCGCACTGGTCTAGAACTTATTCGCACCATGCAACAGAAGATCGTTGCACTGCAGCAAGCAGATAAGCGCGAACACGGTGATTACGAGTCACATATTAAAGTTTTCGCAGAACTTACTATTACTGAAATTCTTAAAGAGAGCGGCAAGATTGCTGGCGCATATGGTTACTGGCGCGAATCAGGATCTGAAGTTCTCTTCGAAGCACCAGCAGTAATCATTGCGACCGGTGGCGTCGGAAAGACTTTCAAAATTACCTCTAACTCTTGGGAAGGCACTGGCGATGGCCATGCACTTGCCTTGAAGGCCGGCGCAAACTTGGTTGATATGGAGTTCTTGCAATTCCACCCAACAGGAATGGTTTGGCCACCATCTGTTCGCGGAATTCTTGTAACTGAATCTGTTCGCGGTGAAGGCGGAATCCTTACCAACAACAAGGGTGAGCGCTTTATGTTTAAGTACATCCCAGATGTATTTAAAGATAAGTATGCAGATAATGAAGAAGAAGCCGATCGTTGGTATGTCGATCAAGACAATAACCGCCGCCCACCAGAGTTATTGCCTCGCGATGAAGTTGCGCGCGCAATTAACTCTGAAGTTAAAGCGGGGCGCGGCACCGAACACGGTGGCGTATTCCTAGATGTTTCAAAGCGTTTATCTGCTGAAGTAATTAAGAAGCGCCTGCCTTCTATGTGGCACCAGTTCTACGAACTAGCTGGCGTAGACATTACAAAAGAAGCAATGGAAGTCGGCCCAACCTGTCACTACGTAATGGGTGGCGTGGAAGTTGAGCCAGATACTGCAGCAGCAGTCGGTGTTCCAGGCCTCTATGCCGCAGGCGAAGTTGCTGGCGGAATGCACGGCTCAAACCGTCTTGGTGGTAACTCACTTTCAGATCTTCTCGTCTTTGGTCGTCGCGCGGGAATGGGAGCAGCTGCCTACGTTAAGCAGACAACTGCCGCACCTGTATCGGATGCAACTATTGCAGCTGCAGCTGCGCGCATCGAAGCTCCATTTGCTCGAAGCGGCGGAGAGAATTCATATTCACTCCACGCAGAACTTCAAGAAGTTACACATAACTTGGTCGGAATTATCCGTACCGGCGCTGAACTAAAGGATGCGATCGAAAAGATTTCTGAAATTAGAAAGCGCAGTGCAAATGTGGCAGTTGCTGGCGGACGAAAGTTCAACCCAGGATTCCACTTGGCCTTCGATCTCGACAATATGTTGTTAGTTGCTGAGAGCACTGCAAAGTCTGCAATCAGCCGCGAAGAATCTCGCGGTGGTCACACACGCGATGACTTCCCAGGAATGGATTCAGCGTGGCGTCAGCACAACCACATCTCATCATTCGATGGCACACAAGTAACGGTTCGCAAACAGGAACTGCCATTTATGCCAAAGGAACTCTTCGACCTCTTTGAGGTTGATGAACTTAAGAAGTACATGACACCGGAAGAAATTGCGAAAGGCGGTTCCAACTAATGGCGCGCAAAATAAATCTTCGC
>Ga0315905_10002051_pt1 | contig 21329 bp, 16 predicted proteins | sample LakEriMetagenome_5_FD_203522 | JGI IMG/M metagenome (GOLD analysis project Ga0315905, IMG submission 203522) | Freshwater fungal communities from buoy surface, Lake Erie, Ohio, United States - Buoy 4 MA121 | ecosystem: Environmental > Aquatic > Freshwater > Lake | place: USA: Lake Erie, Ohio...
GCAGATGGGGGGTGAGATAGGCCTTGGCGGCGCTGTATCGCTCGCCTTCGTGGTGGAACACCTGGTAAGGGCCAGCGCCCTCCTGAGCCGGGCCATTGAAGTCGGCGTTTCGGGCCAGCCCGGCCTGCACCGCCGCCTGCACGAAGGCTTCGCGAAACTTGCCGGGGCAGTCGAGGTCCTTGACGCGAATGGGCCCGCTGTCGCCATGCCACTCGCTGGCGCCGCGGGCGTTGTTCTCGCTGCGGATGAACCAGGGCAACACGTCTTGCCAGCCCCAGCCTGGATTGCCGTGCGCGGCCCAGGAGTCGTAGTCCTGGGCCTGACCGCGGATGTAGATCATGGCGTTGATCGAGCTCGAACCGCCCAGCACCTTGCCGCGCGGCTGATGGCCCCGGCGTCCGTTCAGTCCGGGCTGCTCGATGGTGTCGAAGGCCCAGCTGAGATTGCCCTTGCGCGCCATGAGCGCAAGCCCGGCCGGGCAATGAATGAGCTGGCTGCGGTCGGGCGGCCCCGCTTCGACCAGGGTGACATGAACCGCGGGGTCTTCGCTCAGTCGTCCCGCAAGCACGCAGCCTGCGGAGCCGCCGCCGATGATCAGATAGTGGGTCTCCATGAGTCGGCATGCTCGCCGATCAGGCCCCGATGGCGCAACTGGGGCGCCACCATGCGGACAAAAGCCTCGTAGCTTCCCGGAATGTGGATGGGCACAAGCTCAAGCGCGCAGGGCGCAGGGTGGGGCTGGCCTGGGCGAACGTCGGGATTGTCTGATTCCGTGTTCTGCGCGGTCGCCTGAGCGCTCAGCAGGCGTTCGAGGTCGTCGGTCACCTCCTGCGGTGTGCCCACCACGATCGGGGTGTCTGTTTCGCAACGGTTGCGGGTTCGCGGTGGTGCGGTCTGTGGATAGTGCCGCAGCACATATTCCAGTTGATCCTCGGCCATCCATCGGTTGGCCGCGACCAGTACCCGAACGCTGAGCAAAGGACCCGCGAACGGCTTGTCGCCCATCCACTGCGAGCCCAGCAAAGGCCCGAGATCGGGCGTGCCTGCCTTGCGGGCTGCGCTGCTCCTGAGGCCCACCCGAAGCGAGGGCGCGGCAAGGGCCAGCACCATCGCGCTCAGCCAGGGGTCGATGGCACCGGGTTCAGTCGGCTCCGAGGGTGGATCCACGAGGGCTCCATCGAAGGGTGCCAGCGCCAGCGTGCGAGCGACATGCTGAAGGGTGGCAACCGAGTTGAAGTGCTCGGTTGATTCCGGATGACGGCTCGGGCCATGCCACGCCGGCCGGCCATAGCCGGGCACACGGGCAAAAAGACGAAGCGCAGGCATGGAGCGGGATGGTGCGGGTGTAAGAAGAAGTTGAATTGAATCAAGGATGAAGCCTTGCAGGAATCCATATTTGCGTGAATGATTGATTGGTTTTATCAATCAATGCCCTGCCTATGGAAGCCGCACAAAGCCGTGGTCTTGCACTCGATGCGCTGGCCCCGGGTGATCTGGAAGTGTTTTTTGCGGTTGCTCAGGCCGGCAGCTTCAGGGCTGCGGCCGAGCGCATCGGGCTGTCACAGCCTGCGGTCACGCAACGCATCCAGCGGCTCGAGCAGCAGGTGGGTCTGCCGCTGTTCAGCCGGTCGACCCGACGGGTACAGCTGACCGAGGCTGGCGAGCGCCTGCAGGATCGGGCCGAGCGCACGATTCATGAGTTGCGTCGCACGCTGGTTGAGCTGCGTGCCATGGCTGATCTGCGCATCGGCCAGGTGAACTTCGCGGCCTCTCAGTCCCTGATGGCGCCTCATGCAGTCCCAGCCGTCATGGTTCGGTTCAGGCAGGCCCATCCGCAGGTGAGGCTGCAGCTGGTGGAAACCCCCTGGAATGACCTGCTGGCCCATATCGCCGAGGGCCGGATCGAACTGGCCTTCATGCCCGAGGAGGGCCTGAGCCCCAGCCTGCATTGCGAGACCCTGTTTACCGAAGAGCTCGCGCCAGTGGCCTCGCGCAGGCTGCATCGCATGCGTCGCCGTTCGCTGAGCGCCAGGGAGTTTGCTGCCTTGCCGGTGGTGGGCCTGGCCACAAACTCCACGGCCTATCGATTGCTTCGTGGTCTGCACGCGCAGGCCGGAAGCCGCTATGCGCCCGTGATGGAGTCCACCCGCCTGTCCTCGGTGATTGGCATGATGCAGGCAGGCATTGGCGTGGCTCTCCTGCCTCGACATCTTCTGCCCACCCTTGGCGATGTGGTCGAGCTGAGCGTTCAGGGTTACCGCTTCGAGCGCAAGGAGGCGATGGTGCGGGATGCCCGTCGCCCACTCAGCCCGCAGGCCGAGCGGTTTGCCAGTCTGGCGCGCACGCACTTTGCGCAGCGCGCGAGAGCTTCGGCATCGGTACCCGCCTCAGTGCTCGTGTGAGTGCGGAAACACCAGCCAGGCCTGGCGCCCCTCGGTGGCCAGGCCCACCGTGGCGCCGTGCGGCAGGCAGACCTTGGTGCGGTCATGCCCGAAGGGCAGGCCGGTGATGATGGGTGTGCGGGTCTGGCTGCGCACCCATTTGAGGGCGGCGGCGAGGTCGTAGCCCCGGTCGTGCGGAGCCAGCGTGTAGCGATTGATGGTGCCCACCAGCACCGCGGCCTGGGCATCGATGACGCCGGCCTGCAGCAGCTGGATCAGCATGCGCTCGATGCGATAGGGATGTTCATGGACATCCTCGATGAAGAGAATCCCGCCCTTGATCCTGGGACAGTAGGGCGTGCCCAGCAACGCGCACAGGACCGAGAGATTGCCGCCCCAGAGCGTGCCGCGTACATCGACCCCGCTGCCGCCTCGCGCCGAAAAGCCCAGCATCTCGAGCTCACCGCGCATGGCCTCCTGAAAGCAGCCCAGCGTGACCGGATCGAGGTCGTCGGGGCTGCTCCCGGCGAAGTCATCGAGCAGGGCAGGACCCGCCCAGGTGACGGCCCGGGCTTGCGCGAGCATGGCCAGATGAAAGGCCGTGAAGTCCGACAGGCCCACCCAGTGCTTGCCGGCCTTCGCCAGGGCCTTGAAGTCGAGTGCGGGCAACAGGCGGGTCAGGCCATAGCCGCCGCGCGTGATCATGACCACGGGCGCCTCCTGCGCTGCGGCTCGCGCAAAGGCTTGCGCGCGGGCCTGGTCTGATCCGGCAAACCGCTGTGAGCGCAGCAGGGCCGCACGGTCGAAGCGGTTGGGATGCCCGCAGGCCGCGAGCAGGGCCGAGGCTGCGCGGGCCCGCTCAGGATCGGCCACCGCCCCCGAAGGTGAGATCAGATAGACCGAAGGCTCTGCGGCCGGCTGCTCAGGCCCGGCCGGCAAGGACGAGCCAGGTGCCGAAGAGGCAGCCGCGGCCGCTTTGGAGGAATGTTGGGTGGTTTGGGGGGCTCTGGGCATGGTGGACTCCGTGACGAATTGCACCATAGACCTCAGATCGTGCAAGCTGACGCCCCGGAGTGTGACGGATGTCGTCTGCCCCGGTGTGCCGCCAGCGCTTAAATCGCCCTCATGCAATTCACTGAACCCCAACCCCCCGTGCTGCAGGGCGCGGATCGCGCCCGTATCGTGCGTGAGGTGCCCCGCTGGCAGTCGAGGTCGCGTCTTTCGAGCGGCCCCGCGGTGCTGGTGGTTCGCATTGATCAGGCCGCCGACATTCTCAAGGTCCATGGGCCGGTTGCTGCCGAGCAGCTCATGATGGCGATCACCGGTGCCTTGCAGCGGCGCTTGCGCTCGCAGGATCGACTGGCTCTGGTGCGGGATGACGAGTTTTTGATCGTGCTGCCGGGCGTGCTGCCTGCGGTCATTCGCCGTATCGAGCAGCGCCTGAGCGATGCGGTTCGGGGACTTAGGCTCTCGATGGCGGGGCGTCTGTGGGTGCTGTCGAGCAGCATCGGGGTGGCCTGTGCGCCTGAAGGTCGCCTTCCGGCTCCCTCTGTCCAGGAACTGGTCCGTCAGGCCGATGATGACTTGCACCGGATGATGGCCGGCGAGGCGCGCCGCAGGGCCTGATCGAGGCTTTTGGTTTATCGTCTGCCTTCAGAATCTGAGGGAGACACCATGAGCGACACCGCGCCGCAACGCATCGGCCTGACCACTTCCGACTCGGCACCGCACTGGCCGGCGCCCCCCACAGCGCCCGGCGGCTCGCCCAATGTGGTGGTGATCCTTTTTGACGATCTGGGCTTTGCGGATCTGGGCTGCTATGGCTCCGAAATTTCCACGCCCAACATCGATGCCCTGGCCAACGGCGGGCTGCGCTACACCAATTTTCATACCACGGCGCTGTGCTCGCCCACGCGCGCGGCGCTGCTCACCGGCCGCAACCATCATTCGGTGGGCATGGGCGGCCTGGCCGATTGGGATCTGGGGTATCCGGGCATGCGCGGGCGTATTGCGCGCAGCGCAGGCACGCTCGCCGAGATCCTGCGTGGCTCGGGCTACAACACCTTTGCCACCGGCAAGTGGCATCTCACGCCCACCTTCGAGACCTCGGCCGCCGGGCCCTTCGATCAGTGGCCGCTGCAAAGGGGCTTCGACCGGTATTTCGGATTTCTGGAAGGCGAGACCAGTCAGTGGCATCCGGAACTCGTGCGCGACAACGCGCACATCGAGACGCCTGATCATCCCGACTATCACCTCACGCAAGACATCGTCGATCAATCGATCGGCTTCATCCGCAATCAGCAGATGATGGGCGGGGGCAAGCCTTTCTTTTTGTACATGGCCCTTGGCGCTCAGCATGCGCCTCACCATGCGCCCCAGCGCTATATCGACAAGTACATGGATGTGGCGTCCAGGGGCTGGGATGCAATCCGTGCCGAGCGGCTGGCCCGCCAGAAGGCGCTGGGCATCGTGCCGGCCCATACGGAGTTGCCCGAGCGCAATGCAGGCGTGAAGGCCTGGGATGAATTGAGCGGCGATGCAAAGCGGCTGGCGATCCGCTTGCAGGCGGCCTTTGCCGGCATGCTCGAGCATGCTGATGAACACATCGGCCGCCTGCTGGACTATCTGCGCGGCGCCGGGTTGCTCGAGAACACCATCGTCACCCTGATGTCGGACAACGGCGCCTCGCAGGAGGGCTCGCCCTTTGGCACCGTGAATGCGCTGCGCTACTTCAATGGCGTACGTGACACCCTGGAAGACAACCTGCCCTATCTGAACGAGATCGGCGGCCCGAGGCCCAACAACAACTATCCGCTGGGCTGGGCCATGGCGGGCAACACGCCGCTCAAGCGCTACAAGCAGAACACCCATGGGGGCGGCGTGCGCGACCCCTTGATCGTGCACTGGCCGCGCGGCATTCAGGCGCCGGGTGGCATCCGGCATCAGTTCCATCATGTGAGCGACATCACGCCGACCGTGCTCGAGATCACCGGCATTGCCTTGCCCGCCCAGATCAATGGCGTGGCCCAGCAGCCGCTTGAAGGCACGAGCCTCGCCTACAGCCTGAACGCGCCTGAGCTGCCCACCCGCAAGCAGGTGCAGTATTTCGAGATGCTGGGTCATCGGGGCATCTGGCACGACGGCTGGAAGGCCGTGACGGCGCATCGCCCGGGCACGCCCTTCGAGGCCGATGTCTGGGAGCTCTATCACGTGGCCACGGACTTCAATGAGACCCATGACCTCGCCCGTGAGCAGCCCGAAAAGCTCCAGCAGATGATCGCCCTGTGGTTTGCCGAGGCCGGCCGGTGCAAGGTGCTGCCCATGAACGACACGCTCGATCGTTTTGTGAGCTCCAACCCGCACAGTGTGGCGGCGCGCCGGCACTGGGAGCTCAAGCCCGGTGGCGGGCGCATCCCGCAGGCCACCGCGCCCGATATCCGCAACCGTTCGTATCGGATCACGGCCCACGTGTTTGTTCCGCAGGACGGTGCGCAGGGCGTGCTGGTGGCCCAGGGCGACTGGTGCGGCGGATATGCGTTCTTTGTGCAGGACGGGCATCTCGTGCACGACTACAACTTCGTCAATCGGCACTATGTGGTGCGCTCGAGCACACGCCTCACGCCTGGTCGCCATGAGTTGACCTACGAGATGCGCAAGACCGGCAACTATCGCGGCGAGGGCTTGCTCTTCATTGATGGTGTGGCTTGTGGTCAGGTTGAGCTGCCGCAGACCTACCGCGCCCAGGCCTCGTTCCTGGGTCTGGAAGTGGGCCGCTCACCGCGGCCTGCGCCGAGCGAGGCCTTCGAGGGATCTTTCGCCTTTACCGGGGTACTCGAGAAGGTGGTGTTTGATCTGGCTGACGATCAGTCGCAGCTCGATCGGGCTGGCGAGTTGCGGGCGGCGCTTCGTACCCAGTGAAGCGGGCGATCGTTCGATCATGAGCGCAAGCTTCGTCCGCACGGCGGCGATCGCCGTTGCGGGTGGGGCGCTGATGCGGGCCATCGACGGTCCGCTGCCCTGGATGATCGGGCCGCTGGTGGCCTGCGCCGTGGTGCGCATGGCCGGTGATGATCTGCAGTTGCCTCAGCCCGTGCGCAACTTCGGTCTGTGGATGATCGGCACGGTGCTGGGCCTGTACTTTTCTCCCGACGTGGTGACCCGGGTGCTGGCCATGCTGCCCTGGGTGATCCTCGCCGTGCTCTGGGCCCTGCTGCTGGGGCTGGCTTATGCCTGGAGCATTCGTCGCTATACCGGCGCCACGCCCACCACGGCCTTCTTTGCGGGCGCCATCGGTGGTGCCTCCGAGATGGCCCTGCAGGGCGAGCGGCTCGGTGGCCGGGTGGATCAGATCGCGGCTTTTCACAGTGTGCGCATCCTGGTGGTCGTGGTGTGCCTGCCCTGGGCCTATCGGCTGCTGGAACTTCAGGGCAGTGATCCCTATCAGCCGGTTGCCCGGCAGTTCGAGCCCACCGGATTCATGGTGCTGGGCTTGATCACGGCGGGGGCGGCCCTGCTCTGGAAGCGACTCGGGGGCTTCAGTCCCTGGAATCTCGGGCCGCTGGCGGCCACCTTTGCGCTCACGGCCAGCGGGGTCACGCTGAGCGCCATGCCCGAGAGCCTCACCGTCTTTGGTCAGCTGGCGATCGGGGCGAGCCTGGGCTGCCGGTTTTCTCGTGACTTCCTGGCGCAGGCGCCGCGGTTTCTGGCGGTCGCGTTATCCACGTCGGTTCTGGGTGTGCTCGCCACAGCGGCGGTGGCGACCGGCATGGGTTGGGCGAGCGGTATTCCAATCGCCACGCTGGTGCTGGCCACGGCACCCGGAGGCATGGCCGAGATGTCCCTCACGGCTCGCAATCTGCAGCTCGGCGTGCCGGTGGTCACGGCCTTTCATGTGATCAGAATGGCCGCCAGCATGAGCCTCACCGGGCAGGTCTATCTCTGGATTGCAAGGCGCCGGGGCTGGCCCACGGCGGCTTAAATCTCGGGCCAGGCCTGTGCGGCGAGTTCGAGCCACTGCGCGTCGGTGGCCGGCCACAGGCGCTCGGGCAGGGCATCGAGGGTGAGCAGCAGTGGCTGCAATTGCCAGGACGGCGGACTGCCCAGCACCCTCGGGCACTGGCGCCAGAGTGCGCGCAGGACTCGGGGATCAACCGCGAAGTGCGCGGACAAGGCTTCGATCACGGTACGGTCCTGGCCGGAATCGATGGCGCGGCGCAGCCCCGAGAGCGGCTCCGACAGACCATCGGCCTGCTCGACCAGGGCACTGCGGCTGCGCGGCGCGGCGTCGATCAGGGCTTCGGCAAAGAACTGCGCCATCAGGGGCAGCCGAGACAGCACATGGCTGCGCTGACCGGCCTGGGGGCCCGCCATCAGCAGCCAGTTGTAGGCGCCCAGGTGCAGCCCGAGGCGGTTGCGCGCAAGGCGTGTCATGACGGGCGGATGCAGGCTCGCCTGCACGATCTGCGCGATACGTGCCTCGACACGGCCTTCCCGCAGATCCATGGCGCGCAGCACCCGCCCATAGAAGGCCTGATCAAGCCAGTCCTGTCTTAGACCCTGGCGCAGCAGGGCCATGAAATCGGGGTATCGCGCTTCGCGATCGAAGAGGCTGTCCGCAATCCCCGACTCCAGGCGCAGCTCGCGGGCGAGATGTCGTCCCCAGTCCTGCCGTCGCTCCTGAAGCACGGTGAGCATGTTGTCGGCGAGTGCGGCAAAAAGCACATCCAGGGTGTCATCGGCCGCGCCAATCGCATCGAGCAGGCGTCTGAGGGTCTGGTCCGTGAGCAATCCCCGGAAGTCATAGACGGCCTGATGGGCGTCGATGCCGATGAAGCGCACGCCCAACCCCCATTCGCGGGCCAGCTGGGCAAAGACCGGATTGGCCAGCAACGACAACCGGGAGGCCAGGGGCAGCAACACCACGAAGAGTCGCCAGTCGGGCGACGGTGCCCTCCAGATCAGGGCGCGGGGTGTGTCGAGGTAGACCTGCGCAGCCGCCGCGAGCTCGGGTCCGACCTGGCCTGCATCGGTGAGTTCGTCGTCGATCGCGAGGGGATCAACCCTCAGGGCCTGGAAGGCCTGGGGGTCAGTCGGCGCGTTTGGCAAAAACAAGCAGGCCACCGCCCAGGGCTAGCAGCAGGCTGGCCACCACGGTGCGTGCGACCGAGCCACGCCAGAGGGCCTCGAGGGCCACCAGCGCGCCGGCGGTGAGAACGATGCGCGCCGTACCGGCGGTGCGTTGTGAGGGTGACAAGGCAGTCATGAGGGCAACTGTACGACGGCTCGGGTCTGCTGCGCCAGTGGCAGGGTCATTTTCGGTACTCAGGGATCAGGTGAGCCGGGCCGGATCCACGTTGGCGCCGCACACCAGCACACCGATGCGCTCGCCCGGCGCGATCGCCACCTGCCCGCCCAGAACCGCCGCCAGCGCGGTGGCGCCACCCGGTTCGGTTGCTATCCGGGCCTCCCGCCACAGCCAGGCCTGGGCGGCCGCGATGTCGGCATCGGGCACCAGCACCGAGCCCGCCAGCCGGTGTCGCAAGGCAAAGACCCGCTCGCCGATCCGGCGTGCACCCAGTGCATCGGCCGCCAGGCCCGAAGGCTGAATGTCGGTCGGCCGGCCTGCCTGAAGGGCGGCATGCAGGGTGGGGCAACCCTCGGACTCCACGGCGATCAACTCGGGCAGGGGCTGTAAATGTGAGCGCCTACTGTCTACATGGCAGGCTTCAAGCCATGCAGCCATGCCACCGATCAGGCCGCCGCCGCCCACGGCCACCAACCAGCGGGTGACCGGCTCAGCCTGAGCCTCTCTGATCGGGCTGTCGTCTGGTGCGTCGTCGTCTGGCGCGTCGCTTAGACCGCCCGCTCGTTGGTCGGTCTGCCCGCCCGCAGACCCGCGGGCCGTGGCCTGCTGCAGCCACTCCAGGGCCACCGTGCCCTGACCGGCCAGGGTGTCGTACTGATCGTAGGCATGCGAGGACAGCGCGCCGGTGCGGGCCACGAAATCTTCTGCGCCCGCCAGGGCCTCGGCATATTCACTGCCGACTGCATGGACCCGCGCCCCCAGGGCCCGCAGGCGATCCTGCTTGGCCGCGGGGGCGGTGCGGGGCACGAAGATCTCGGCCTGCCATCCCAGACGCTGCGCAGCCAGGGCCACGGCAATGCCATGGTTACCGCCAGATGCCGCAACCACTGTATCGGGAGGTGTTTCGCCAAAAGCCAGTGCTCGCTCACGGGCACGCAAAAGGCGACTGAAAGCGCCGCGTGCCTTGAACGTGCCCGAGATCTGCAGGCATTCGAGCTTGAGTTCTATCCGGTGCGCGCCGAGTTGGATCTCGAGCAGTGGTGTGCGACGCACCCAGGGCGCGATGCGGGCGGCTGCCGCTTCGATGGCTGGGCCATCGGGCAGGCCCGTGGGATCGGACTCCTGTTCGGAATGGGATGGATTCATCGGGGGCTCATCGAGGGTTCGGGATCGGTCAGGCTGGCGTTGCTCAAGCTCAACGGTGACGCGGTCGGCCAGATTGGGGGCATCAAGGCCATCAGGGATTCGGTCGATCGGGTTGCCAGAGCATCAGGGCAAGGGCAGACGCCAGAGCGAGCAGGCCACAGGTTCCGAAGGCGATGGCCGCTCCGGCCGATTCCCAGAGCAACCCGAAACCCATTGATGCGGGGATCAGCATCAGCCCGGTGATCAGATGAAACCAGCCAAAAGCCGAGCCCAGGCGTTCAGTGGGCACGAGGTCGGCGACCAGCGCTTTTTCAACGCCCTCGGTGGCGGCCAGCACCACGCCGTAGAGCAGCAGCAACAGGCCGATCTCGATCATGCTGTCGGCGCGAGCCCCGAGCAGTCCGAACACACCGGCGTAGAGCAGCCAGCCGCCCGCGATCAGCCTGCGTCGGGGCAGGCGATCCGACAGGCGCGACAGGGGGGTGGTGAGCAGCATCGCCACCCCGGATTGCAGGGCCCACAGCAGCGGGATCTGGGCTGCGGGTACGCCCAGTTCGGCGGCTCGCAGGAGAAGGAACATGTTGCTGGCCTGCGAGAGGGTGAAGATCGCAACGATGATCAGGTAGATGCGAAACGGTCGGGGCAGGCCGGCCAGCGACCACTCGATGCGGCTGGCCGGGGCAAACGGGATGGGTGGCTCGCGTACGGCGAGCGCCAGTGCCACGCAGAGCACACCCGGCACGAGGGTCCAGAGAAAGATCTCGCGAAGGCCCATGCCCTGGGCGAGCAAAACCGCAGCCACCAGCGGACCTGCCACTGCACCGGCATGGTCCATGCTGCGATGCACGCCAAAGGCCAGGCCGCGCCGCTCGGCCGGCACGGATCGGGCCAGCAGCGCGTCGCGGGGCGCCGAGCGCAGCCCCTTGCCAATCCTGTCGGCAATGCGCAGCAGGGCGAGCATGCCTGTTGAAGTGGCCAGAGCGATCAGCGGTCGGGCCAAGGCAGGCAGGGCGTAGCCCACCACCATCCAGGGCTTGGCCCGTGGCAGACGGTCGTAGAGAACGCCGCTCACCAGTTTGAGCAGGGCCGCCGTGGCATTGGCCAGCCCTTCAATCAGCCCGAGTGCAGCCGGCCCAGCCATCAGAACGGTGGCCAGGAAGATCGGCACCAGGGGATAGACCAGATCGGAGGCCGCGTCATTGAGAAAACTGATCGCGCCCAGCATCCAGACCGTGCCGGGCAGTGTCGTCCGAAGGGATGTGAGGTTCATCAAGGAACTCAGGGAAAAGCCTGACAGCACGGTTTTGGGGGTGTAAACTCGCCGGCTCTCAAATTTGCCCCTTCCGCTCTTTCTCGTCTAACAAGAATACGCGCACCGGCCCTGCGGCCAGTGCCCCCCGGAATACCCCCGTTCAGGCTCGAGGTCCTTTTGCCTCGCCGGCGGCCGTGTCCCGGTCATGGATCCCTACTTAGCGCATTGGAGTTCCCCATGAATCGTCCGCAGCTGGCCCCGGGTATCGGGGTCGATCTGAACGTTCCCCCATACGTTCGTCATCAGGGTCTGATCGACTGGGTGGCCTCGATGGCTGCACTGACCCAGCCGGCCCGAGTGGTCTGGGCCGATGGCTCGCAGCAGGAATACGACCGGTTGTGCGACGAAATGGTGGCCGCTGGCACGCTGCGTCGCCTGGATCCAGTCAAGCGGCCCAACTCCTATCTGGCCTGGTCGGATCCGACCGACGTGGCCCGAGTCGAAGACCGGACCTTCATCTGTTCCGAGCGCAAGGAAGAGGCCGGCCCCACCAACCACTGGGTGGCTCCGGCCGAAATGCGTCAGACGCTCAATGGCCTGTTTGAGGGCTGCATGCGCGGGCGCACGATGTACGTGATTCCCTTTTCGATGGGTCCGCTGGGTTCGCCCATTGCCCATATCGGGGTCGAGATCTCCGACAGCCCCTATGTGGTGGTCAGCATGAAGCTGATGACCCGCATGGGTCGCGCGGTGTTCGATGTGCTGGGTGAAGACGGCGGCTTTGTGCCCTGCGTGCATACCGTGGGCAAGCCACTCGCCGCCGGTGAGAAGGATGTGGCCTGGCCGTGCAATCCGACCAAGTACATCGTGCACTACCCCGAGACCCGCGAGATCTGGTCGTATGGCTCGGGCTACGGCGGCAATGCGCTGCTGGGCAAGAAGTGCTTTGCCTTGCGGATTGCCTCCAACATGGGTCGTCAGGATGTTGCCGCCGGCGGCATTGGCTGGCTGGCCGAGCACATGCTGATCCTGGGCGTCACCTCACCCGAGGGACGCAAGTACCACGTGGCCGCGGCCTTTCCGTCGTCGTGTGGCAAGACCAACTTCGCCATGCTGATTCCGCCCAAGGGCTTTGAGGGCTGGACCGTCAACACCATCGGTGACGACATTGCCTGGATCAAGCCGCAGGCCGATGGCCGGCTGCATGCGATCAACCCCGAGGCGGGCTACTTTGGCGTGGCTCCGGGCACCAACGAGCGCACCAATCCCAACTGCATGGCTTCGCTGCGCGCGAACTGCATCTTCACCAATGTGGCCCTGACCGACGATGGGGATGTCTGGTGGGAAGGCATGACCAAGGAAGCCCCGGCCCATCTGATCGACTGGCAGGGCAAGGACTGGACCCCTGAAGACGGCAAGGCCGGCCGCAAGGCAGCGCATCCCAATGCCCGCTTCACGGTGGCGGCCTCGCAGAATCCGGCGATCGATCCGCGCTGGGATGATCCGGCCGGAGTGCCGATCGATGCCTTCATCTTTGGCGGCCGCCGCTCCACCACGGTGCCGCTGGTCACGCAGGCCCGCAACTGGGTCGAGGGCGTGTACATGGCAGCCACCATGGGCTCCGAGACCACGGCGGCCCAGGCGGGTGCGCAGGGCGTGGTGCGTCGTGATCCGTTCGCGATGCTGCCCTTCTGTGGCTACAACATGGCCGACTACTTCCGCCACTGGCTCGATCTGGGTCATCGGCTCGAAGCCTCGCAGGCCCGTTTGCCCGCCATCTTCTGCGTCAACTGGTTCCGCACCGACGAGAACGGCAAGTTCGTGTGGCCGGGCTTTGGCGAAAACATGCGCGTGCTGCAGTGGATGATCGGCCGCATCGAGGGCCAGGCCGGTGCGACCGAGCATGTGTTCGGTCATTCACCGCGCTATGAAGACCTCTCATGGTCGGGTCTGGACTTTCCAAGGGGCGAGTTCGACAAGATCACCTCGATCGATGCGGCCCAGTGGAAGCGCGAGTTCGAGTTGCATGCCGAGCTCTTCACCCTGCTCGCACAGGGTCTGCCGCACCAGCTGTCCGCCACCAAGCAGGCGCTCGAGAAGCGGCTCGCGGCCTGAGCCTGGCTGCCCAGAGTTGCCTGTGCTTCCGGGGCCGTTTGAGCCCCGGGGCGGCGTGCTCTCGGGCGATGTCCGCGCCTTGGGCCGAGCCTGGCCTGTGCGCCAGCCCCTGATCCGAGGCCTGCATGAATCTTGTCTTGACCCTGGCCGCGAGCGCCCGCGGCCTGCCCGTGGTTCAGGCGCACGGTCGGGCGTTGGGCGCATTGGCCGGTTTCGATGGCCAACGCCTGCATGCCATCGAACTGGCCTTCGAGGAGGCGTTCACGCTGATTCTTGAGCGGGCGCAAGCCGGCTGTGACGACCCCGTGCGGATCGAATCAGGACTCGATGCACTGGCATTGACCGTGCATTTCGATGATCGTGCGATTCCGCCAGCGGCGATGCCGGAGGGTGCTGACCCGGACTCTGCGAGCCGGGCTTCAGAAGGGGGGCTGACCTCCGAACAGGCAGAAGAGGGGCTGGTCGAGATCGACCTGGAGATGGTCTCGCGTCGGCTGATCCGGGCGGCGGCCGATGAGGCGCGCTGGACCCCCCTGGGGCGTGGCGGCAACCGCCTCGAAATGCGTTTTCTGCGCCCGGCACAGTCGGTCGATACCCTTGAGGACGCCGATGATCTGGCGCCTTTCGTCGAAGATGCGCCGTTGGCCCCTGAGCAGACCTACACGATTCGTCTGGCGGGTCAGGGTCCTCGGTCTGCCCCAGACTGGCCCTCGATTGCGCGAGCCATGTACAAGACTTACGGGTTTTCGTATGCGCGCGAGGATTTCTACATCCCCGAGCGTATTCGCGCGCTGAATGAGCAGGGCCTGGTGGTGTCGGTGGTGGCGCAGGCCGACCTGACCGGCGAGGTGGTGGGGCACTACGCGCTTGAGGTCGCCGGATTCGGGCAGTTTGGTGTCAAGACCCCCGTGATTGGCGAGCTCGGCAAGGCCGTGGTCGATCCGGCGCATCGGGGCCGGGGCCTGATGGAGCGCATGCGAAGGTTCACTGAAGAGACCGCCAAGGCGCGCGGCCTGCTCGCGCTTTTCAGCGAGCCCACCATGATCCACCCGTATAGCCAGAAGGCCAACGAGTCTCTGGGCGCACGGGCTTGCGCCGTCATGTTGGGCATGTTTCGCACCGAAGACAACCGCATGCGGGCCATCCGCACGGCGGCGCAGCAGCAGCGGGGCAGTCTGCTGATGTATTACCAGCCGCTGCAGCCACCCCGGATCCGCGAACTGGCGTTTCCGCAGCGGCATGCAGACATGCTGTCGCGCACCTATGAGGGCTGCGGTATTCCCTTTACCCGGATTCCCGCAGGCGCGCCCGGCCCGGGTTTGGGTGAGACCGAGCTCGAGGCCAAATTCCTGGCAGGCATCGACATGGGTCAGATCCATGTGCACCGCGTGGGACAAGACATCGCAGCTGCCTTGCGTGCGGCTCGCGACGAGCTGGTGCGCCGCGCAGGCTCACCGATGATGTTGTTGCAGATGCGGCTGACTGATCCCGGAACGCCTTCGGCCTGCGAGGCGGCCGAGCGGTTGGGGTTTTTCTACAGCGGGATGTGCCCGCTACATGACGATGGCCATGACGTCCTGCAGTTGCAGTACGTGGAGGTCGAGATGGACATCACCAAACTCGCCGTGGCGGGTCACTTTGCCCGCGAGCTGGTGGATTACGTGGCGGCCGAGCGCGCACGCATCGACGCGCGCTGAGCGGCACGCCCACTGGCTGAGCGGCACGCGCATTGGTTTGGCCGGCCCTGATGGCCGCCGGCCTGCAGCCCGAGCGCCTGCCTGCGCTCCGCGCGCTTTTTACTGCGGCTTGATGCCGGCCAGCTCGTACATCTTGCCCCAGCTCACCAGGTCGCTTTGCAGCTGCTTGAGCAACTGATCGGGAGAGGTCTGGCCGGGGGGCGGCTGGTTGTTCCGATCGCGATAGAAGGTCGCGGTCTCGGGCAGGGCCATCCATTTGTTCACGACACCGACGATGCGCTGCACGATGGCCTCGGGCATGCCCTTGGGGCCATGCAGGGAGTAGTAGGGCAGCTGCGTGAGCTGGATGCCTTGTTGCACCAGCGGCAGGGCTTCGGGGGTCTGCGGCAGAACATTCGTACCGGAGGTGGCGATCGCTCGCACCCGGCCCGACTTGATGTGCGGAATGGGCGAGGCGGTATCGATCCAGGCCACCGGAATCACGTTGGAGATCACGTCGGGCGAGATCTGCGCCACGGTCTTGTAGGGCACATGGTTGATCTGCATGCCGGTGGTGGCCTTGAGCGCCTCCATGATCAGATGGCCGCCCGAGCCGATGCCCCATGAGGCATAGCTCAGATCCTTGCGGGTCTTGGTGAGTTCGATCAGGTCGCGCACATTCTTGACCGGCAGCTCGGGATTGACGATCAGGATGTTGCCGCCTTCGCCGCCGATCTTGGCGATCGGCGTGAGGTCATTGATCGGATCAAAGGCCAGCTTGGTCTGCAGCAGCTTGTTGCCGATCACGCTGGCCGTGAACGACACCACCAGGTTGTAGCCATCGGGCGGTTGGCGCACCACGGCATCCATGGCCAGCAGGCCATTGGCGCCGGCCTTGTTGTCGATGATGACCTGGGTGCCGAGTTCCTTGCCCATGAATTCGGCCATGACCCGGCCAAAGATATCGGCGCCGCCCCCGGCGCCGCTGGGCAGCACGATGCGGATGGTCTTGCCGGCGGGCCAGGCGGGTTGGGCCTGCACCGCGCGGGTGGCGCTGCCCAGCACGGTGGTGGCCGCCGCTGCGCCGAGCAACTGGCGTCGTGTGGATGAAGCCGCGGGGCTATGGGGGGGGCGGGTCATGGAGTGCTCCTTAAATCGGGTTTGGTGACGAGAGGGATCTGAGTACGGGTTGTGATGTCTGCATGGGACTTCTGGGCTTTTTTTGAAGCGCCGGACAGGATCGGCTCAGGATCGGGGCGCATCCGGGCTGAAGGCGCCCGATTCGATCACCAGATCGATCAGGGTGCCGGTGAACCGGAAGTTGCCCTTGCGTTTGAACAGGGCCCAGTCCACCGGTGCGCGCCGATCGATGCCGATGTCCAGGCCCTCATGAAACCCGTAGCGCAGGGTGGGGCTGAGTTCTGAGAACTCGGTCAGCGCCTGGCCGTCGATCATCAGCCGGCCTCGACCCTGTCGCTTGCCCAGGGCCTGATAGTCGAGACTGAAGACGCGGGCGCCTTGCGGGATGGCCACCGGACCGAGTCGATGGAACTGTCCGAAGCCGTTGTAGAGCAGCGTGAGCGCATCGTTTTCGATCATCAGGCTCATGCCGCCAAAGACCTCGCCCAAGGCAAACAGCACGCCCTCCTGACCCGGCTGCCAGGGTTGGGTCTTCACATCGATGCGATAGCACCGATCGGCCACCAGCGGAACGACCACGCCGCGATGAACCGTCTGCCCGCCCGGCAGAAAGCGTCGGGTGCTCTGCGGCAGGGGGCGTTGGGCCGGGGGCGCTTCGTTGAACTTCTGCAGCGGCGTGCGGTTGTCGAGCGGATAGACCAGATTGGCCCAGGCCGCCTGATCGAAGGCCTCGGTCAGGGCCTTGAGCCGTTCGGGATGCTGGCTCGCCAGATCGACCGATTCACTGAAATCGGTGGCGTGGTGGTGCAGCGTCCATTGATCAAAGTCGATGGCTTCGCCGCGTTTTTGCAGGGAGACCGCAACCCATCCGTCGCGCCAGTAGGCCCGGTTGGCCCAGCACTCGTAGTACTGATCCGTACGGGCATCGGGCGCGCCGGCATCGCGCAGGATGCTGGCCAGGCTCGCGCCATGCAGTGGCAGCGCGGCCTCGCCATGCGAGGTGGTGGGCACCGGCACCCCCGCCAGATCGAGCAGCGTGGGCATGAGGTCGGTGACATGCGCAAACTGGGTCCGCACGGCGCCGGACTCTTTCAGGGACTGCGGCCAGGACACCACGAGGCTCACGCGCCGGCCGCCGCCGCCGGTGTAGGTCTTGAAGGAGGGAAAGGGCGTGTTGCTGACCTGTCCCCAGCCCATGGGATAGAGGGCGGGCACCTCGCCGGTGCCGATTTTGTCGGTGTTCTTGAGGTCTTCTTCGAGCGGCAAGGGCGCCAGGCCCGCAAAGCGCCGGTTGAAATAGACATTGCCATAGCTGCCGGCGCTGCTCGTGCCGCCGTTGTCGGCCGAAAACACGATGATGGTGTTGTCGAGCTCGCCCATCTCGCGCAGCAGGTCCACGATGCGACCGACGTTCTGGTCGACGCAGTCGAGCATGGCGGCATAGGTTTCCATGTGCCGCACGAAGTGCGCGCGCTGATCGGCCGGCAGGCTGTCCCAGGCCGGTACGGCCGGGTCGCGGGGCGAGAGCTGCGCATCGGCGGGCACGAGCCCCAGCGCTTTCTGGCGGGCCAGACGCTGCTCGCGCATGAAGTCCCAGCCGGCGTCGTAGCGACCTCGGTATTTGGCCAGATCGGGTTCCTTGGCCTGCAGGGGGCCGTGCACGGCGTTGTAGGCCATGTAGAGCAGGAAGGGCTGGGCGGGGCGCGCATTGCGGACATCGCGCACCAGCTCGATCGCCTTGTCGGTCAGGTCATCGGTGAGGTAGTAGTCCTCGGGATAGCTGTCGATCGGGGCGATCAGGGTGTTGTTGACCAGGCGCGCCGGAAAGAAGTAGCTGGTCTCGCCTTCCAGGAATCCATAGAAGCGGTCAAAGCCTCGGTTGGAGGGCCAGGAGGGATTGGGGGTGATGCCGTTGGGTGAGTTGTGCCACTTGCCGATGCCCACCGTGGCATAGCCACCGGCCCGCAACGCCTCGGGCAGCGTGACCGCGGCCAGCGGGATTTCGCCGGAGTAACCCGGGAATCCGTTGTTGTTGTTGGCCAGCCAGCCGGTGCCGACCGAGTGGGCATTGCGGCCGGTGAGCAGGGCTGCTCGTGCGGGCGAGCAGATGGCATGGGTGGTGTAGTGATTGAAGCGCACGCCCCGTGCGGCGATGGCGTCGATGTTGGGTGTTTCGATCTCGGAGCCGAAGCAGCCGATGTCGGCATAGCCCAGGTCATCCATGTAGATGACGACGATGTTGGGGCTGCCGGGCCGGGCTGTGGGAACGGGCTTCCACCAGGGTTCTGAGTCCTGGATGGAGCGGGCCACTGTGCCACCAAAGCCCGGATAGCTGCGGGTTTCCGCGCTGCTCATGAAATGCGTCTCCTTGTAGGTGATCCCGATGCTATGGCAACCTGTCATAACAGGTCAACCTGATCAAGCGTCCGTCGCAGGGTCTGTTGGCCGCTCCCACAGCCCTCTGTTTTCGGCCAGCCCCACGATGGATGCATTGAACGGTTTTCGGGTTCTCGATCTTTCTCATGTGATTGCGGGCCCGACCTGCGGGCATTACCTGGCCCAGCTCGGGGCCGAGGTGATCAAGGTGGAGGGCCCGCCCCATGGCGATGTGCTTCGGGCAGGCAAGCGGGTACAGGTTGATGAGACGGTGAGCGTGGGCTTTGCCACGCTCAATGCCGGCAAGCGCTCGGTCTGCCTGGATCTCAAGACGCCCGAGGGCGTGGCGGCCCTGCGCGCGCTGGTGGCTACGGCCGATGTCTTCATCGAGAACTTTCGTCCCGGCACCATGGAGCGGCTGGGCTTGGGCGAAGCGGTGATTCGCGGCTGGCGGCCCGATATCGTGCATGCCTCGATCTCGGGCTATGGCCACGAGGGCGAGTGGTCGGCACGCGGCGCCTATGACCATGTGGTGCAGGCAGTCACCGGCATGATGTCGCTGCAGGGCGAAGAGGGCGATGACCCGATCAAGGTGGGCTTTCCGGTGATTGATGCGGCGGCCGGCATGGTGGCCGCGCAATCGGTGCTGGCTGCGCTGCTGCGGCGGTCTCGCACGGGTGAGGGGGCCCGGCTGGATGTCTCGATGGCGCAGGCGGCGCTGCAGCTGATGCTCTCGCCCGCCGTGGCGGCCGCCTTTGAGGGGGCGGATCGGCCGCGGCCAGGCAATCGGGGGTTTTCAGGCAGCCCGGGTGCGGCGACCTGGAAATGCGCCCATGGCTGGATCGCCACGGCGGCCAACGTGCCACGACAGTTCATCCGCTTGTGCGAGGCGCTCGGCGTGCCGCATCTGCTCAAGGACGAGGTGCTGCTGGACGTGGCTGCGCTGCAGGCCGGCGAGGGGTTTGTGGTGGCGCGCGATGCGCGCGCCCTGCATGCCCAACTGGCTGAAGCCTTTGAGCGACACGACGCGCAGGCACTCGAGGCGTCACTGGCCGCGCAGGGGGTGCCCGCGGCACGGGTGCGCTCGCTGCATGAGTTTGTGAGCGAGTTTGCTCAGGGCGCCATGATGACCGCGCCGGTGAGCTGGACGGAGTATCCGGGCGGGCGGGTGCTGTCGCTTGGGCCCGGCTGGAAGACCGATGGCCAGATGCCGTCATCACCGCCTGCCGCGCCTCGGCTGGGGGCCGATACCGAGGCGATTCTGGGGCGGCTTACGGATTGACTGACGGGAGTTGATCGCGCCTCAGGCGGCCCGGGGCGCCGCAGGCACCGAGCGTCGTCCGATGTAGCCCACGCTGAGTGCATTGGCGATCAGCAGGACCTGAAAGATCGCGATGCCCAGCCAGACCCAGGCCGGATGTCCGCCATCCATGAAGCTGCCAAAAATCGCCGGCGAAATGGCCAGCCCCGTGTCGAGCCCGGAATACACCAGCCCATAGACGCGGCCGGTGGCACCCGGTGGGCTCGCCTTGCGCACCAGCAGATCGCGCGCAGGCCCTGCGGTGCCAAAGCCCAGGCCCATCAGTGCAAAAAGGCCCGGCACCATCCAGCCGGGTGCGGGTGAAAAGGCGATGACGAGCGAGATGACCGCCGCGACCGCAAAGCCTGCAGCCACGATGCGCTCGGCATGATCCGGATTGGTGGCCACAAAGCCGCCGATGAGCGTGCCCGCGGCGCTCGCCAGCATGAAGGCGGTCAGGCACAGGGCCACCCAGGCGGTGGGCACGTCATGCAGCACGCGCGCGGCCTCGGGGCCGAAGGTCTGGATGCCGCCAAAGCCCAGGGCCGATGTGAGGAAAAAGGCAAAGCTCATCCACACGGCAGGCAGCTTCATGAAGGCCAGGCTCGAGCCCGATGGCGCGGCGAGGCTCGCTGAAGGTGCCGCGCGGGAGGCCACCGACGCCCCGGAGTCCGGGTGACTGTTCGCGTTCGGGGTCGGGCCTTCAACCGGTTTCAGCGCGATGCCCAGCAGGCCGACCCGCTGGCCGGCGAGCAGATGGCGATGCGACCAGACCAGCGCGAAGGCCAGCGCGGGCAGCAGGCCTGCGGCCAGCACGGCCACGCGCCAGTTGGTCAGGCCGGCAATGCCCACCAGATACACCGGCGCCAGCGCCCAGCCCAGACTGCCCGAGATGCCATGCGCGGCATAGGCCTTGGCCAGCCGCGGCGCGCTGATACGGGCATTGAGGATGGAGTAATCCACCGGATGAAAGGGCGCATTGCCCAGGCCGGCGAGCACGCAGCCCGCCAGCAGCAGCCCGTAGGTGGGCGCGCTCGAGATCACCACGGTCGAGAGCATGAAGCTCGTGAGCGCGCCCAGCATGACCGGCACTGCGCCAACGCGATCGACCAGAAACCCGGCCAGCGCCTGACCCACGCCCGAGACGACGAAGAACACGGTCATGAGCAGGCCGAGCTCGGCATAGGTCAGATCAAAGGCGGTCTTGATCCAGGGAAAGAGCGGCGCGACGATCAGGTGAAAGAAGTGCGAACAGCCATGGGCCGTGGCAACGACCGCGATGGTGCGGCGCTCGGCACCGGCTCCGGTTGGCCCCGCGGTCGGTTCTATTGAGGCGGTCTCGCTGGCTGAGGTCATGGCTCAAAGGGCGTGTGGGGCGACCGACGACACGCCTGAGGCCCGGATAGTGCTCATCGACCAGTACCGCTTGCGGACTGCGCGGTGGGCTCGAGCTTGTCGACCGGAAATCCCAGCGCACGGGCCTGCGCGGTGAGACTGGCCAGCACCTCGGGTGCCAGACGCGGCTCACGGGCCAGGATCCAGAGATAGCCCCGACCCGGCTCGCCGATCATGGCCCAGCGATAGTCGGCATCGAGCGCGATCACCTGATAGTCGCCCCATCCAATGGGCAGCCAGCGCA
>Ga0315905_10002053_pt1 | contig 21327 bp, 16 predicted proteins | sample LakEriMetagenome_5_FD_203522 | JGI IMG/M metagenome (GOLD analysis project Ga0315905, IMG submission 203522) | Freshwater fungal communities from buoy surface, Lake Erie, Ohio, United States - Buoy 4 MA121 | ecosystem: Environmental > Aquatic > Freshwater > Lake | place: USA: Lake Erie, Ohio...
GAGATTGCAGATCGTATTGCGGTTATGGAATCGGGTAAGTTGGTGGAGATCAATCATGCTGAAACCCTGTTGACCTCACCCCAGCACCCTTATACCAAGAAATTATTAGGCTCTGTGCCGAGCATTCACCCGGCGAAGGCGCGAGATCTTCAGTCTTCTAGCCAGATAGTCCTCGCAGTTAGAGATTTATCAAAAATTTTCGCTACGAGGCGTGGCATCTTCAAAGGAGCGACACGCGAAGTACGAGCTCTTTCAAAAATTTGTTTTGAATTAAAAGAGGGAGAGACCCTTGGTGTGGTGGGCGAGTCTGGTTCTGGAAAGTCAACTCTCGCTAAGTGCATTGCGCGACTGGTGGATGCTGATGACGGGGAGATTTTTATATCAGGTGAAGACTTTCTTCGGGCAAAAGGCGAGACATTGAGGAAGTTTCGGCGAAATGTTCAGCTCGTTTTTCAGGATCCCTATAGCTCTCTTGATCCTCGCCAAAAGGTTGGGTCAATAATTACCGAGGGCCCCATTTTGCATGGTGAGGACCCAGAGGTCGCAATTCAAAGAATGCTTGAGTTACTACAGATTGTTGGGCTTGACAAAAAATCTGCAGACCGATTGCCTCATGAATTCTCGGGGGGTCAGCGGCAGCGTATCGGTATTGCAAGGGCTCTCGCGCTCCGGCCGAGATTACTAATAGCAGATGAGGCGGTATCCGCTCTTGATGTGTCGGTACAGGCACAGGTATTGCGGCTTTTGAAGGACATTCGGGATGAATTTAAGCTGACGCTTTTGTTTATTACGCATGATTTAAGAGTGGCAGCTCAGATTTGTGATTCAGTTATGGTGATGAGTAAAGGTGAGATCGTGGAATACGGAGCTACAAAAGCAATATTTGAATCGCCGCAACACCCTTATACCCGCGAGCTATTCGGCGCCATTCCAGGCCGTGCATTTTGGTTAGAGCATCAGTTGGTGACGCAATGAATACACAATTACCTGCGGACCCTCTGGCGACTAAGAGTTTCGCTCAATACGCGGCTGAACTTAGATCGGGTTCTATATCTGTTTTGTCCGTAGTTGAGGCTTATCTCGAGCGTATTCGCCAGCTAAACCCGAAGATTGATGCTGTCTCGGAATTGGACGATGGTCGTGCCTTGGCGGCTGCAAAGGGCATCGATTGCTTAATACGGGCTGGACAGAACCCGGGACCTTTAGCTGGGCTACCAATTCTGGTGAAAGATTTGTATCAGGTAAATGGCCTGAATATTACGGCTGGTTCTCGGCTGGATCTTCGGAAAATAGCACCGTGTGATGAAGGTCCGATTATTACTTCGTTGCGTCAGGCTGGTTGCATCATTATGGGTAAAACTCGAACAACAGAGTTTGCGATGGGGGGGTTTAATTTAACGCACCCACTACCTTGGAATCCCTGCGACCTACAGACAAAGCGGATGACGGGTGGCTCTAGTCATGGCTCGGCAGCGGGTATGGCTGCTGGATTGTGCGCGTTCTCCTTGGGTTCTGATACGGGGGGTTCGGTGCGTCAGCCGGCTGCGTTTGCAGGAACGGTTGGCTTTAAAGCAAGTCCGGAGTATTGGCCCACAGCGGGTGTGTTTCCCATGAGCCCCGGCTTAGATAGTCTCGGGGTGTTTACTAAGACTGCTGGGGACGCGCATTGGGTCGTATCAAACCTGCCGTTTGTTCGTAACCCTTCAATTTTGGGAATTGATATTCCTGCCGAATCGTTGAGATTTGGGCTTCCCAGCCACCATATCTATGATCATTGCGATACGGAATCCAAGCAAACATTTGAGCAGGCGCTTGTGCGTTTAAAGGCCGCCGGTGTAAGAGTGGAGGCTATCGAGATCCCAGAAGTGGCTGAGATGGATGCGGTTTTTGGTGGCATGGTACCTACCGATGTCTTAGCATTTGTTGGCCGCGAACGGTTTTTGGCGGCTGAGAAAATACTCGATCCAGTCGTCTGGGCAAGAACGCAAGCAGCGTTCGATCTTAAAGCGACCGACTACATCGCTATACAGCGAAAATTTAAAGTTATTTGCCAGCAAGTTAATAAGCGACTGGTGGGTTTTGATGGTTGGATTTGCCCGACTATTCCTCGGGTTGCACCTCCGGTTGAGGGCTATGATTCGTTAGAAAAAATCGCCGATTGGAATCGAATCAATACTGCCAATACGCGACCGGGAAATCTGTTCGGACAGTGTGGAATTTCACTGCCAATGAGAGGAGTATCGACAGGTCTACCACTTGGCTTTCAAATTATGGCGGCTCCTATGACAGACGATCGGTTAATACGAATCGCAATCACTGTCGAAGAACTACTTCGTTAAGGTACAACGAGAGATTCAGCAGTCGAGTTTAAAGGCTTTAGGCTTAACTCCCTTATGTGCTAGCTCAGTAAGCAATCGGGTAGAGAAATTGTGTACCGCAGCAAATAAATATGGATGATGAGTCAAAGACAGTGCTCCGCAGTCTGATCAAATCATGAGAGAGAAAAGAAGTGCATAGTTCTATAAAAATTGGCTTGCACTTCACATAAAATTACGAAAAGAGACCTAATCAATGACACAGTTATCTAGAAGAATCTGCGTTTTAGTCCTTGGCGCTAGTCTGCTTGTCGGATACAGCCCGATAAGTCTCGCCGCCAAGCAGAAGTCCAAACCACCAGAAGTTTCTGTCATTCAGGGTTTCTCGCAGGACAGACTTCGTCGTATTGTTCCAGTCATGCAGGATCAGATTAACAAAAATATGTTCCCCGGGGCGGTAACCTTGGTGGCGCGTAATGGTCAGATCGTTCATTTTGAGGCTACTGGTTATCTTGATGCTCAAAAGAAAACCCCGATACAGAAAGACTCTATTTTTCGCCTAGCATCCATGACAAAGCCGGTTGTAACTGCAGCGGCGATGATGTTAGTCGAGCAAGGAAAGCTTAAACTAAACGACCCTATCACGACTTGGCTGCCTGAATTAAAGGATTTGAAAGTCGAAACCGCTGCTGGTGACGTCCCGCTTAATCGGCCAATCTGGGTACAAGATTTAATGCGTCACACAGCTGGATTCGTTTATGCGGGCAGTACAAGGTCTCCGAGAATTAAAAAGCTCTACGATGACCTGAATATTGAGTCTCGCGAGGTTGATATTACGAGTGAAGAGATGCTGAAGAGCCTCGGTCAAATTCCTCTCGCTCATCAGCCAGGCACATTTTGGGAATACTCTATTGCGGTTGATGTGCTCGGGCTTCTTCTGGAGCGGGTCGAGAAAAAGCCGCTTGATACATTGGTTAAGGAGCTTTTAATTAATCCGCTAGGCATGAAAGATACGACTTGGTGGGTGGCGTCGAATAACATGGGTCGATTAGCGGAGAGTCTGGACTCTGACGGGCAAAAGGCAGCGATGCTTAAGTCTTATCGGCAGTCGTATGACCCTTCCGGTAAAAGCTACTTTAAAGGAGGTGCAGGACTTGTTGGGACGGCTTCCGATTACTTACGGTTTGCCCAGATGATTCTCAATGGTGGAGAACTTGACGGACGTCGTTATCTTTCACGAAAGACCGTGGAGTTTATGCTCTCTCAGCATACGACTGGAATGGGAGGCTCGACAATCGGAACTACCGGGCCAGGTTACGGATTCGGACTTGGGTTTGGGGTGCGTCTTGACGAGGGGATGGGTTGGATTCCTGGGTCGAAAGGCGATGCCATGTGGGCGGGCGCCTGGGGTACAAGTTTTTGGATTGATCCAAAAGAGAAGCTTGTAGGAATCCTAATGGCTCAAGGCCCATCGAATCGCATCCATACCAGAATGTTGTATAAGAGCTTGGTCTATGGTGCTTTGGTGGATGAAGTTAAAACGGAAGAGAAGCTGAGCAAGCGTAAGTAAAACTCGTTAAAAGACCTCTAAATCTGTCACATTTGTGAAGAGAGTTCTACCCGAACTAGGCAATCTCCCTTTAGTTTTAGTTTTTTACTTTGTAATTTTTAGGGTCTTCAGAATTTCTAGAACAGGGTGCAGCATGAAATTCAGTGGTGACGATTCATAGGGTGGTGGCAGACCTTCTCGTGGCACGACCCGGTTTGTCGATCTGTTGTCGGCATCATTTTAGAAACGGGCCCATGACCGTGGGTCGCTTACCTGACTCAGGCCTAGGCCGACAAAGACCATGACAATTCCAGGCCAGCTGCCGGGCCGCAGCCCTTCTCCCAAAATGACAGCGGCCGATCCAAGCCCAAAGACTGGCACCAGCATCGTAAACGGGGCGACAAGGGCGGTGGAATGTCGACGCAACAACCAGGACCAGCCGCCATAGCCCAGTAAGCTTGCACCAAAGCCGTTAAAGAGCAGGCTGCCCCAGAATACGAGATCACCTTGAGCCAAAAGCATAAAGGCAACACTCCAGGGGGCTGTGCCTTCAATCAGAAGAGAGGCAGGAATCAGCGTGGCTGCGGCAATCAGCGAGGCCCACACTACCAACGAGATGGCATTGACAGGCCCCATCGCCTTCACAAAGGTATTCCCCACCGCCCAGCAAAGCGCAGCGCAGAGCGTGACCATAAACGCAAGCAGTGGCATGGTCTGGCCAACATCAGCCCCCACTGCGGCAATACCTAGCGTGCCCACAGAGACGCCGACAATCTGCCAGCGGGAAGGCCGATCGCGATAAAACAGGATGGCCAGCGCTATTGAGAAAAATACCTGGGCCTGTACCACCAGAGAAATGAGCCCCACAGGCATGTTAATCGTTACGGCAAGAAATAACAGACAGAACTGCAGGCTAAAGGAGCTCGATGCGTAGCCAAAAAGCAGTCGCAGCGGCACCTTTGGCCGGGGAACGAAAAAAATCAATGGCACGAGCACCACGGAGAATCGCAGGGCCGCAAATGTCAGTGGGGCGACCGCATCGAGCGCCCAACGCATGGCGATGAAGTTTAATCCCCAGACCGCCATGATGATCAGGGCAAGCAGCAGATGCGAGACGGGCATAGGGCTATGCGCAGATGAGCTGCGTTGAGTGCTAATCCAGTTACACTGAGGATGCTTAGTCTAGCTTAAATCCTGCGGCTATCTTCTTTTGCTGACCAACGAGATGCAGCAGGGTTTAAACGATCTGCTTACAGCCTAGTGAGCCCAATGAAGCACTGTCTCTCAGGCGGTGCCTAATTTGATCAGAAGCAGTCAGGCATCAAACTTTACGCCCTGGGCTAGCGGCAAATCGCGGCCATAGTTAATCGTGTTGGTAGCTCGCCGCATGTAGGACTTCCATGCGTCGGAACCCGACTCGCGGCCGCCGCCGGTTTGCTTTTCTCCCCCGAAGGCGCCACCAATCTCTGCACCTGAAGTTCCCAGATTTATATTGGTAATGCCGCAGTCGGATCCAGCAGCAGACAGGAACCGCTCCGCCTCTAAAAGTTCGTTAGTGAAAATGGCAGACGATAGCCCCTGCGGTACATCGTTGTTCATCGCGATCGCATCTTCTAAATTCTCGTAGGGGATGACATAAAGGATTGGTGCAAAGGTTTCCTCTTTTACGATCGCGGTTTGTGAGGGCATAACCACCAATGCGGGACTAACATACCAGGCGCCGGAGAACTGCTGCTCGAGTATTCGTTCGCCACCAAAGACCTGCCCCCCTTCTAAATTTGCCTGCGTTAATGCAGCCTGCATTGCCACGAAAGCGCACTCATCAATCAAAGGTCCTACCAAGATGCCGGCCTCAGTTGGATTTCCAATCGTTAGACTTACCCTCGCACTCTCAAGCCGCTTAATCGCTGGCTCAAAGATGGATCGATGCACGATTAGCCTGCGTGTGGTGGTGCAGCGCTGGCCTGCTGTACCCCATGCGCCAAATACGGTGCCGCGAACCGCAAGATCAAGGCTGGCGCTTGGCGCGACAATCACGGCGTTATTGCCGCCTAACTCCAGTAAGCATTTTCCGAATCGGGCAGCAACGCGTGGCGCAAGGTCCGCTCCCATGCGGCAGCTTCCAGTTGCTGAGATAAGAGCGATTCTCGAATCTTCTGCAAGCTGCTTTCCGAGATCTGCCTCACCGATGATGAGTCCCAGTAGCCCCTCCACTGGTGTTCCCTCGGCGGCAAGCGATGCACAGGCTTTTTCGTAGAGAGCCTGTGTTGCAATTGCGGTGAGTGGCGTCTTTTCCGAGGGCTTCCAGATAAGGCTATTGCCGCAGACGAGTGCGAGTGCTGCATTCCAAGCCCAGACGGCAATTGGAAAATTAAAAGCAGTAATCACCGCTGTAGGGCCCAGCGGCAGCCATTGCTCCATCATGCGGTGATTTGGCCGCTCTGAAGCGATGGTTAAGCCATGTAATTGGCGCGAAAGCCCAACCGCAAAATCACAAATATCAATCATCTCCTGGACTTCGCCAAGAGCTTCACTAGTTATTTTTCCTGCCTCCACCGAGACTAGGGTCGCCAGATCGGATTTGTGGTGGCGCAATAAGTCGCCCAGCCGGCGGACCAACTCGCCACGCCGTGGTGCAGGGACAACGCGCCAGGCGTGAAAAGCGGCCTTCGACTTTGCTATTTTTTTCTCAGTGGAGCCAGGGCTATCTTTTTCAATGGATCCAATCACGCTTCCATCGATTGGGCTTTTTACAATTAAAGCCTGCGATCCGGATATTGAGGCTGCAAAAGCATTTGGGCTTACGCCAAGACGGATAAGCGCCTGATGGGTCAAGTCAGTGGTTAACATGGTGGATATTCATTTTTTAAGCGATGCATGAACGACAAGCTGAGCGGCGACTGCATCTTCGACTGCCTGGCCAAGAGATTTAAAAATAATGGTGCTGCCTGCGGCCGGCATAGCAGTAGTGCCGGCGAGCAATTCACCGATCTCAGCGGTCACCCGGGCCTTTGACAGAATCACATCACCCGATTCCTGCTCGGCCGCCTGGCGCTGATCGGCAATCACAATATTACGCATTGCATCATCATCAAGCTCGCGCCAGGTGGGCCGGGGTGCGCCCACAGCAGCCACAAAGGCCCCTGGTTTTAACCATACCCCTTTGAGAATTGGCGTGCTCGCATTGCTGACGGTGCAGACGATGTCTGCGCCAAACACTGCCTCTTCAGCGGTTGCACAGGCGCGCCCATCAATTTCTTTGGCGCAGTTCTGGACATTGTTTGGATCGCGACTCCAGATACGGATTTCGGAAATAGGTCGAATCAGACGCAGCATCATGGCGTGGCTTCTTGCCAAGACTCCGCTGCCGAGCATGGTAACGATCTTAGGTCCGGCCGGGGTAAGGGCATCGGCCGCTACTGCGGAGACTGCAGCAGTGCGCATTGCGGTAAGCGTGGTGCCTTCCAGAATTGCAGTCGCCGCTCCGGTATCGGGATCCATCAGCACGATCGTAGCCAAAAGCGTTGGCTGATTTCTAGCGGTGTTGCTAGGCACCAGGGTGATGAGTTTGGTGGCAAAGGCACTGCCTAACTGGGCGGGTTTTAAAAAAAGAAGGCCATGCTCGGTTGAGCCGCTGCCTGTCGGTGTTTTGCGGCCGGCTGGTTGTCCCAAAGACGCATCAAACGGCATGACCATGCGAAGCGGCTGATTGGCCTTTCCGCCGGATAGGTCAATTAGCGCCTGCCGCATTGCATCGATTAAGGCGGCCGGGTCGAGGCACTCTTTGACCCGCGCTTCAGTGAGGTAGGGGACCGCGGTCAGCATCTGCGAAAAGCCTTGTTTTATTTGCGTTTTCCCTTAATAAGGAGGGATCACTTCGACTTTATACTCGGTTGACTCTGGCAACGCACCTAGTGTAAGCACTCAACCCAATATCCGATGAATAAAGACATCATTTTAGAGACCAAAGACCTGGTTAAGGGTTTCAAGGGCTTTGTGGCGGTGTCTAACGTAAACCTGCAGGTGAAGCGCGGCCACATCCATGCCCTAATTGGTCCCAATGGAGCCGGCAAGACCACGGTATTTAATTTACTGACTAAATTTCTGATCCCGACATCGGGGCAGATTTTGTATAACGGCGAAGACATCACCCGCCAGAAGTCGGCCCAGATTGCCCGCAAGGGCGTGATTCGGTCGTTTCAGATTTCAGCGACATTTCCCCACCTGTCGGTCTTAGAAAATGTCCGTATTGGCTTGCAGCGGGAGCTGGGCACCTCGTTTCATTTCTGGCGTTCCGAGGCCTCGCTGGAGGGCCTCACTCCCAGGGCAATGGAGCTTTTAGAGACTGTTGGACTTACTGAATTCGCAAATCACACCACGGTTGAGCTTCCTTACGGCCGCAAGCGGGCCCTAGAGATCGCTACGACCTTGGCAATGAATCCGCAGCTGATGCTGCTGGATGAACCGACCCAGGGCATGGGCCATGAGGATGTTGATCGGGTGACGCAGTTGATTAAAAAAGTTTCTGCGAATCGCACGGTATTGATGGTGGAGCACAATATGAATGTGGTGGCTCGCATTGCGGACACTATTTCGGTTTTACAGCACGGCCAGATCATTGCTGAAGGCCCGTACGAGGTAGTCTCTAAAGATCCGCAGGTCTTAGAGGCTTATATGGGCAGTAGCGAAGTCGAACTACAGGGCGCCCACTAAGATGAGCGAATTGCTGCGCCTAGAAAATGTGCATGCCTTTTATGGCGAATCGCACATCTTGCATGGTGTCAATCTTCATGTGCAGCAAGGCGAGGTCGTTACACTGTTGGGCCGAAATGGTGCAGGCCGCACCACCACTCTAAAAGCGATTTTGGGTTTGGTGGGCAGACGCACCGGATCGATTCAAATCAAGGGCCAAGAGTCTGTGAATCTTCCGACACACAAGATTGCACAGATGGGCATTGGCTTTTGCCCAGAGGAGCGGGGGATCTTTGCGAGCCTGACCTGCGAGGAGAATCTCTTGCTGCCACCGAAAGTCGCTGATGGCGGCATGCGCGTGGAAGAGATTTACACGCTTTTTCCGAACCTAAAAGAACGCCGGGCAAGCCCCGGCACCCGGCTATCGGGCGGGGAGCAGCAGATGCTCTCGGTGGCCCGGATTCTACGCACGGGCGCAGGCTTATTGCTGCTCGATGAGATCTCGGAGGGCTTGGCGCCTGTGATCGTCCAGGCGTTAACGCGCGCCATTCGAATGCTGCGGGAAAAGGATTTTACGATTGTGATGGTGGAGCAGAATTTCCGGTTTGCCGCACCACTGGCAGATCGGTTTTACGTGATTGAGCACGGCGCGGTTGTCGAAGAGTTTTCCGCTTCCCAGCTCAATGCAAAATCGGATCTCCTGAGGGAGTATCTTGGGGTCTGAGCGGTTTCTTAAAAATGTATGAAAAAAGGAGAACAAACCATGAAACTTAAACAGAAATTGCGCGCCACCTTATTGGCCGCAAGTATTGCTGCAATTGGTGCCACCTCAGCTCAGGCCCAGATCTCGGATAACGTGATCAAAATCGGTGTACTGACCGATATGTCTAGCCTTTATACCGACCTCTCAGGTAAGGGCTCAGAGCTTGCTGCGAGAATGGCAGTTGAAGATTTTGGCGCAGCAAAAAAAGGTATGAAAGTCGAGATCATCTCGGCGGATCACTTAAATAAGCCTGACGTCGGCTCCAACCTTGCGCGGCAGTGGTATGACGTCGATAAAGTCGATTTAATTGTTGATACACCTAATTCAGGCGTGGCCCTTGCAGTGAGTCAGGTCACTCGCGAAAAAGGTAAAGCTTTCTTGGTCTCGGGCGCTGCTACAGCCGACCTCACTGGAAAGTCCTGCTCACCCAACACGATTCACTGGACTTATGACACCTGGATGTTGGCGAACGGCACCGGCCAGGCGATTGTGAAGACCGGCGGAGATTCCTGGTTCTTCCTAACCGCCGATTATGCATTCGGCCACGCCCTTGAGCGCGATACCGAGGCCGTGGTGCTTAAAAATGGCGGCAAGGTGGTCAACAAAGTACGCCATCCCTTAAACACTCAGGATTTTTCTTCATTCCTGCTGCAGGCCCAGGCTTCTAAAGCGAAGATTATTGGTTTAGCCAATGCGGGCGGTGACACTACCAACTCAATTAAGCAGGCCGCTGAGTTCGGCATCGTGAAGGGTGGGCAGAACCTTGCGGGTCTGCTCGTGTTCTTAACCGATGTGCATTCACTTGGTCTTCAGACCGCCCAAGGCCTGATCCTGACTGAGACCTTCTACTGGGATGCCAATCCCCAGACCCGTGCGTTTACCAAACGCTTTGCCGCTGGCAACCGGGGTATTCACCCTACCATGGTCCATGCTGGCGTCTACTCCGCCGTTTTGCACTATCTGAAAGCAGTTGAGGCTAGCAAGACGGATGACGGCACTAAAGTGATTAATCAAATGAAGGCAATGCCGACCGAGGATCCGTTATTCGGAAAGGGCTCGATCCGTCAGGATGGCCGAAAGATTCACCCGGCTTATCTCGTGGAAGTGAAAAAGCCCTCTGAGTCGAAGGCCCCGTGGGATTATCACAAGATCCGCGCCACCATCCCTGCTGATCAGGCATTCCGCCCGATGAGCGAGGGTGGCTGTCCGCTGGTCAAGTAATTTGGCCGCAGACGAAGTGCTGATGGACCAACTCACGGCAGAGGGAAGCTAAAGGATGGAAATCTTTGGCGTTCCCCCGCAGGCCTTGTTTGGGCAGCTGCTGATCGGGCTCATTAACGGCTCGTTTTATGCGCTGCTCTCGCTTGGTCTTGCCGTGATTTTTGGCCTGCTCAACATCATTAATTTTACGCACGGTGCCCAGTATATGCTGGGTGCCTTCTGCGCTTATTTGCTGCTCAATAAACTGGGCATTGGGTATTGGTGGTCACTTGCAATTGCGCCGGTGATTATTGGGATTACAGGCGTGATCATTGAGCGGACAATGCTCTCTAAGCTTTACAAGCTCGATCATCTGTATGGACTGCTTCTCACCTTTGGCCTTGCCTTGATTATTCAGGGCCTTTTTAGAAATGAATTCGGCTCCTCGGGCCTGCCTTATCGGATCCCAGAGGAGCTCCAAGGCGCTCAGAACATGGGCTTTATGTTCCTGCCCAATTATCGGGCCTGGGTGATTGTGGTTTCCCTGGTGGTCTGTCTGGGGACTTGGTATGTGTTTGAGCGCACCAAGCTTGGTGCCTATCTGCGCGCTGCGACCGAGAACCCGCAACTGGTGCAGGCCTTCGGTATTAATGTGCCGCGCATGATTACGCTTACCTATGGTTTTGGTGTGGCACTTGCTGCCTTTGCTGGTGTGATGGCCGCACCGATTTATCAGGTGAATCCATTAATGGGTGCGGACTTGATTATTGTGGTGTTTGCGGTTGTAGTGATTGGCGGCATGGGATCGATCATAGGTGCCATTGTTACTGGCTTTGGCTTGGGCATTATCGAGGGCTTAACGAAAGTCTTTTACCCCGAGGCTTCCAACACCGTGATTTTCATCATCATGGCGATTGTTTTGATGTTTAAACCCGCTGGACTCTTTGGTACCCAGAAATGAACGGATCTACTCCCACGACTCCTCACGTATCGGCTGCGGCCAACCCAGCCGGGGATGACGTTCTAGCCCAAAAAATCGCCTTCTTAGTGATGGTGGCAATCATCACGATTGCACCGATGGTGGTCTATCCCATTTTTATGATGAAGGTGATGTGCTTTGCACTTTTCGCCTGCGCGTTTAATTTGTTGATTGGTTTTGGCGGCCTACTCTCGTTTGGCCACGCCATGTTCCTGGGCTCTGCGGGCTACGTTTCAGCCCATGCCGCTAAGGTCTGGGGGCTCACCCCTGAGCTTGCAATCCTGTGCGGCACGCTGTTTGCATGCGTTATCGCTTTTGTTTCCGGGCTGCTGGCAATCCGCAGGCAGGGCATTTATTTCGCGATGATTACGCTGGCCTTGGCCCAGATGATTTTCTTTTTCTGCTTGCAGGCACCCTTCACTGGTGGCGAGGATGGCATTCAGGCCGTTCCACGGGGTAAGCTCTTCGGCTTGATCGATTTATCGAATATCACGGCTATGTACATCGTTGTGGCAGTAATATTTTTAGGCGGTTTTCTGCTCATATTCAGGATTGTCCACTCGCCGTTTGGCCATGTTCTGAAAGCGATCCGCGAAAATGAGGCCCGAGCGACGTCTCTTGGCTATGACACCGATCGCTACAAGCTTGCTGCTTATATCCTGTCGGGTACGATTGCTGGCTTGGCGGGGGCTACCAAAGCCCAGGTGTTTCAGCTGGCATCGCTTACTGATGTCCATTGGACTATGTCAGGCGAGGTAGTACTCATGACGCTCTTGGGTGGGCTGGGCACGATCTTTGGCCCCGTGGTGGGTGCTGCGGTGATTATTACTATGCAGAATTACCTTGCCCAATTCGGTGCCTGGGTCACCATTATTCAGGGCGTGATCTTTGTGATCTGTGTGCTGGCATTTAGGCGCGGAATCATCGGTGAGATCGCCCATGCACTTAAGAAATCCCTCTAGTACTCCTGCTGCCCAACCGGCGAATTCAGATCGCATCGATGTAGCAATCATCGGTGCGGGCGTGATGGGTGCGGCCACCGCCTACTGGATAAAGCGCAAAGACCCCGCTCTTAATGTTGCAGTGATTGAGCGGGATTATTCCTTTAGCCGGGCCTCCTCCGCACTCTCCGCAAGCTCGATTCGGCAGCAGTTTAGTTGCCCAGTCAATATTCAGCTGTCTCAGTTCGGAATTAATTTTCTGCGCTCGGTATCGGAACATTTGTCTTGCACAGGTGAGGTCATTGATCTTGGCTTAACTGAGCCCGGCTATCTCCATCTTGCAAGCTCAGAGCGGGAGTCTAGCCTGCGCAGTGCCTGGGAAATTCAGTCGCGCCACGGAGCAGAGATTGGGCTGCTGTCAGTCGCGGAGATCTCAAGCCGATTTCCGTGGCTAAATACTGAGGGAATTACGTTGGGCGCATTGGGCTTAAGCGGTGAGGGCTGGTTTGATGGGCCAGCACTGCATCAAGCCTTTTTGAAAAAAGCCCTCGCGCTCGGTGTGATGAAAATCCAAGGTGAGGTGAAAGCAATAGATTGCGATGGTGAATCGGGTCTTAGTGGTCGCCGCGTTCGATTGGTTCGCCTTGCTGATGGCAGAAAAATAAATTGCGGTAGTCTGGTGAATGCGGCAGGCGCGTGGTCCTCTGTTTTAGTGAAAGACCTAAATCTTCAGCTCTCGATTGGCGCTGCTCGTAGAACCGTGTTTGTGTTGTCGTGCCCCACACCGCTGTCCGACTGTCCGCTGCTGATTGATACCACGGGATTTTGGCTTCGGCCCGAGGGCCGGTTTTTGATTGCTGGCATGGATCCCCGCACGGACGAGGATGATTTACCGCTGGATCCCGATTATTCGGAATTAGATGAATATCATTGGGCGGTGCTGGCCCACCGGATTCCAGCCCTTGAGGCGATGCGTATTGAGCGGGCCTGGGCGGGCTACTACGAAATGAACCACTTTGATCACAACGCTGTGATTGGCCCTTTTGATGGTTTTGATAATTTTTACTGTATTGCAGGTTTTTCGGGCCACGGTATGCAGCACGCTCCGGGTGCGGGCTTGGCCTTAGCGGAATGGGTACTTCAGGGCGAGCCCAAGACTATTGATGTTCGGCCACTGGGCCATGATCGAATTGCTCGCGGCGCGCCGCTGCGAGAGCTGAATGTGATTGGTTAAGACTTTATGAAGATTTGATCACTCGTTTACTAATCTAGTCCGCAGTTTTCTTTTCAGAGTTGTTTCCGACAGCGACCGCTAAAGTCAGGAGTACGCATTGCTCGCCTGATACAGCTAGAGAAAATCCGTTGAGCTCTAAAAAAAGTTCTGCTGCAACGAGTGTGATGCGTTTATTCCCGTCAACAAATGGATAGTTACAGGCAAGTCCATGAAGATAGAAGGCCGCCAGATCAGCCGCAGTTGGCTCGCCGCCCTCCCGCAGGCCGTAAGCATCGACGTGCTGTGGCCTTGCCAGAGCGGACTCAAAAAGTTTTTGATCTCGGATGCCGGCGGCTCCGCCGTGCTCAGCGAGTTGCTCCTCGTGGACTGCGAGTAAAACCTCGGGGTCGATCCAAATCCAGCGTTCCATTGCTTTGCGAGTTCGCGAAGCGCGTTACGACATTTTTTCATGATGACCCGCGTCGCCTTCATCTGCTCTGCAAATTCCGGATTGTGGGCGGTGATCTGCACACCTTCAGGCGTCTCCGAGAGGTAGACCTCATCGCCTTTTTCCACGCGTAGTTTGGCAAGCACGTCCTTGGGCAGGATAAGGCCAAGTGAGTTACCAATCGGGGTAATTTTTAGGGTGGTTATTGGGTGCTTCCCAAAGTTATAACATCTGTAATACTTCCATTGGTTTTGGGTACCCTTGAAATCTGACAAACTTCCCAAAACTCAGATCAAATCGAAAAATGCCTCCAAAAAATGACCACAAAACCGGCGGCCAGTTGGTCGTCGATGCCCTACAGACCCATGGGGTGCGGACGGTCTATTGCGTGCCCGGAGAGAGCTATCTGCCGGTGCTCGATGCACTCTATGAGGCCCGTGAACAGATTCGGCTCATAGTCTGCCGTCAAGAGGGCGGGGCGGCCAATATGGCCGAGGCCCTCGGCAAGCTTACCGGTGAGCCGGGCATCTGCATGGTCACCCGCGGGCCAGGCGCCTCGAACGCCGCTATCGGCCTGCATACCGCCTACCAAGACTCCACCCCCATGATTCTCTTAATCGGCCAGGTGGGGTCGGATTTTGTGGAGCGCGAGGCGTTTCAGGAAGTCGATTACCGCCGGATGTTTGGCCAAAGTGCGAAATGGGTCGCGCAGATTGACCGAGCCGACCGGGTCGAAGAAATGATGAGTCACGCATTTCATCTTGCAACTTCAGGCCGGCCTGGCCCTGTGGTGCTTGCCCTTCCTGAAGACATGCTGGTTGCGCAGGCCGTACCCGCCAACCTTTCTCGTTATCAGCGTGTCGCTGCATCGCCATCGGCAGCGCAGCTCAATCAATTTCAAGAGTTAATTTCTAATGGCAAGCGCCCTCTAGCGATGCTGGGCGGCGGTGGCTGGACACACAAAGCCTGCAGCGATATTCTCTCTTGGGCGGAGAAAAACGGAATTCCGATTTGCACTTCGTTTCGATGCCAAGACCTCGTTAATAACCAGCATCCACTTTATGTTGGCCATGCAGGAATTGGTATTGCCTTCGGCCTTGCCGAGATGATCCGCCAGGCGGATCCCTTAATTGCAATTGGGCCAAGGCTTGGCGAGATGACTACCGGCGGCTATCGCCTGATTCGTGCGCCAAGGCCTGATCAGCGATTGATTCATGTCCATGCGGGCGCCGAGGAGCTCGGCCGTGTCTATCAGGCGGATTTAATGATCAATAGTGGCATGCCGGAATTCGCGCAACTGCTCGCAACATTACCCGCATTGCCTGCGGTATCAGGCAATGTAAGCCTGCAGACTTGGGTACAACAAGGTCGATCGCAATTTGAGGCCGATACCCAGCCTGGTCCTGCATCAGCATCTCTGGATTTAGCAGCGGTTATCACCGAGCTTGAATCTAAGCTTGGCGATCAGACTATTGTTGCCAATGGCGCTGGTAATTACACCGGCTGGGTTCATCGTTTCTGGCGCTTTGGCGGGTTTAGAACTCAGCTTGCCCCCACCAGCGGCGCAATGGGCTATAGCGTACCAGCCGCGATTGCAGCCAAACTTGAATTTCCTGATCGTAAAGTGGTGTGCTTTGCGGGTGATGGCTGTTTTCTGATGACAGGCCAGGAGTTTGCAACCGCTGTTCAGTACGAGGCAAATGTATTGATCTTTGTCGTGAATAACGGCATGTACGGCACGATTCGCATGCATCAGGAGCGTGAGTATCCTATGCGGGTCTGGGGTACCGATTTAGTGAATCCGGATTTTGCCGCGCTGGCTCGGGCCTATGGCGGCCATGGGGAAACGGTCAAGGAGACCGCAGAGTTTCTGCCGGCATTAGACCGTGCGATCGCAAGCCAAAAACCATCAATCATTGAGTTGGTTGTAGATCCTGACCAAATTACCAGCCGAACGACGATTCAAAAACTTCGCGCCAAGAATTAGCTGCGGAAATTCCAGACTGCAAGATCGGCGGCCAATTCTTGCTTGGCGAGATCGGAATTTTGAGTTTCTGCACTGCTGATGCCCGCGGAAGTTTTTTCTGGGCGCCGAAGAGCGCCCCGGGCAAGTCGAATCGCGTTTGCTGACATCAACGCGCTGTAGCGTTGCGCCCCAGATAGGCCAGAGGCAAGGTGGCCTTTCAGATGCAGTCCAGCTTCGGCGAGCAGCCGATCCAATTCGGACTCAACTGGGCCAGGCTCTTGGAGCGTTGTCTTAGGAATCTCACCCCAGTAATGCGCAAGTGTTGGCTCAAGGATGCTTGCCACCATTGCCTCAGTCAGCAGAAGTTCTAAGGCCTCGCTGTCTCCACTGATCGCACGCTCTCCCTGCTGTGACGCGATAATGGCCCAACGCAGATGGGCATAACGCTGCCAGAAATCAAGCTCGCTAGAGACCCGCGCACGTAATCGCTGCTCTAAGTATGCATCTGCTGTGACTGAGGCATAGCCTGCTAGTAGGTCATCGACTGCACCAAAGCCCGCCACCGCAGCCTGACCACCAAACCGCCAGCAGGGGGCTGTGAGCCAGCCTATATCCGCTAGCGGATCCCCCCAGGATGTGAATTCCCAATCCAGCACTGCGGAGAGTCTGACTGCTTTGAGTTCGATCATCAGATTACCTAAGCGGAAGTCGTTATGGCTCATACAGGCAGGCTCTGAAACACCGCCTCGGGTTTTTAAAATGCTTTCAGACTCATGAATACAGTAATGAAAGGCCTCGGTCAGATAGCGCTTTGGTGCTTTTACTCGGGCAAAACTTTTCTTAAGCAAATCGATACTTGCGGAAAATCCGCAGGCAGGCCTGCCACCCAAAACATCTGCAAGAGTTTTCTCTGCCTGGGTGGAGAAAGCTTGGCCGTGCAGCCGCCCCAGCTCCGCCCCTAGAGACTGCGTGAGCTGGGAAACTGCCTCAGCAGAGCTCTTAGCCAGCTCACTTAGCAGAGCCCGGCCATCCGTCTGGCCTTCACACCACTGAAAAATACTCGCGTTTGCTTCGGGCTCACCCAAGAGTGCAATGGGCTTGGGTACTGTCATCCCGATCGCATGGGCATGCGAGACCACAGCGTATTCACCTGCTCGGCTAAGACTCCCCGGGATGGGAAGGCGCTGGCCACGACGCAGGGCCCAATGCAGCGATGCCCCATGGCTATCAGATAGCCGAACCAGAAAATTCTGATTAATTGCACCGCCGGAAAGCCTGCAGGCCTGCTGAATCGAAAATATTTTGCCAAGTTTTTTTGCAGCCACTTCAATCAGTGGCGCAATGTCTTGGGCCCAATCAGTCACTGCCCGGACCCCAGGCAAAAAACCCTCTGCCGTGCTCGCGATAGGCCCGACTAATCACCATCTGATGGACTTCGCTTGCACCATCGACAAGCCGGGCCTGCCGGGCATAGCGATAAATCCATTCCAAAACAGTGTCTTTACTGTAGCCGCGTGCACCGCACAACTGAATTGCGGTGTCGGCAGCCAGATGCAGGGTATCGGCCACTTGAATTTTTGCCATCGAGATCTCTGGCCGAGCTTTTTTACTTTGCTCAAGCCGCCAAGCTGCACGCATGGTCAGAAGCCTGCCGGTATCAATATCCATCGCAACTCGACCAAGCTGCATTTGCACACTCTCGCGATCCGCAAGCTTGATGCCGAATCCCTCGCGCTCGCTAACATAACTGCCCGCGATTTCCATACAACGCTGGGCAAGACCCAGCCAGCGCATGCAGTGGGTTAGACGCGCCAAACCAAGCCGAATCTGAGTCAGTTTTAGGCCCTCGCCAACTTCCATTAGCCGGTGCTCATCGGGGATTTCAAGGCCATCGAATCTCAGTTCGCAGTGGCCGCCATGCTCTTCTGGTCCCATGATCGGAATTCTTCGAATAATCTCCCAGCCCGGATCATCGCGATGAAATGCAAATGCGGTAAGCCCATCTCTCAAGCCATCACCAGTCTTCGCAATCAGAATGAAATGACTTGCCACACCGGCACCAGTGATAAACCACTTCTGGCCATGAACAATCCAGCGATCACCTTTTTTCTCTGCGCGGGTGCGAATCATTCCCGGGTCTGACCCGCCACCCGGATGGGGCTCGGTCATGACAAAGGCTGAGCGGACCCGGCCATCCACGATGGGATCCAGCCATTTGTCTTGCTGGGCTGTGGTGGCGACTTTTGAGAGCACGGTCATATTGCCGTCATCTGGTGCCGCACAGTTGAAACAGACAGGCCCGAAAATAGACCGGTTCATACGCTCATAAAGTAAGGCCTGGCCCACCGCCGTTAGGCCCAGCCCGCCGCGTTCTTTAGGCATTTGTGGCGAGAAGAGTCCGAGCCCCTTAACCTCTTGGCGCAGAATTTCTAATAAATCTTCACGAACATTTTCGTGATCATCAAAGCTGGAGGGATCTTGCTCTAGGGGTAGCAATCGATCCTGTACAAAGTCATCCACTTTACGCATTAGCGCCTGATGTTCGGCAGAGATATTGAAGTCCATGATATCGGCTAAAGCCCTGCGCTCATTCCGCCATCGACTAAAAGCACGGAGCCTGTCATGTAGGTATTGCTTGGATCCAGTAAACAAAGTAGCGGCGCATTAAGCTCTTCTAAAGCTGCAGACCGGCCAAGAGGAATTTTTCTTAACAACGCTTCGCCCGCTTTCCCATCGATCACATCGGCATTTAAGGCCGTGCGAACATAGCCCGGCGCAAGGGTATTGACTCGAATTTTATCTTTGACAAGTTCTATCGCCGCTGAGCGAGTCATCTGAATCACAGCAGCCTTGCTCGCAGAATAGATGGCTGCCCTTTTTAGTGGGCGAATGCCCAACACTGAGGCGATATTGACAATCACACCGCCACCAGCTGCTTTTAGGTGGGGCACGATCTCACGGGTCATGGTAGTAATGCCAGAAATATTGGTCAGCAACACCCGCTGCTCATCTTCCGGGCTGGTCTCATGTAAGGCGGCGGTCACTGCAGTGCCAGCGTTATTCACAAGCCCATAAATAGTCTCTTTTGATCCTGGACTGCCCAAGGCCTGGCTCAGAGCCTGATGTATTGATTTTGGGTCCGTGATGTCGGCCTGAATCGCAACATCAACACTGCCCTCTGGCAGGGGCCGCCGTGCAAGCCCAATCACACGGGCGCCCTGTGTTTTCAGTAGGCCACAGAAGTGCTCACCCAGGCCACTGGAGGCACCAGTGACCAGAATTACTTTTCCAAAAAGGGGTTGATTAAGACTTGGAGACATAAAGAATTCAGTTTTTAAAGTAGTTACGCAGCTCGAATTTCTGGATCTTACCGGTTACGGTTTTGGGTAGCTCCTGAAACACCACCGTCTTGGGCACCTAAAATGCGGCCAGCAATTCGTCGTCATCGGTGTGTCGGGCCGGCAGTCTTGAATATATTAATACATAGCTGACAGTTTATACCGGACACATCCTTTACAGTTTTTTGGCATAGGAGGAGGTCAGTGGCATACCCAAGGCGAGAAGAAATACCTGCGGATGTGGGTAAGTGGCAAGACGGGCGGCCGCTTCCATCCAGCTCTCAACGAACTGAGGTCGGAGATAGCGCCACTGGACCAGACTGAGCCAGCGAGGCTTCCTTCGTAATTGCTTTGGTGTTGTCCAATTGACTTAGATTAGCGAGACTTGAGCGTGAGCTTCAATGATAGGGTCAGGCGTTCACTCCTGTAGATAGGATGGCCACCGCAGAAATGAAGAGCAAGCGCCGCTCTTATGCTTCGAAGGCATCGATGGTTTGGTCTAGCCCCCTGAGAGCCGCAATAGAAAATCTTTGACAGCAGTTATTCATATGCGAATGGAAAACGATTGGTTATCTTCGCTGATTGGGCATCGCAGTTTGATACTCGGCCCGGTCTTGCCATGCTGTCAGGCATCACTACGATAAAGCCAAGCTCACTGATAAATTTTGCCCAAGAAGAGTCGTGGTTATTGATTCCAGTGCATCCATGTAGGAAAACCAGGACGGGGAGTAGGTCTTTCACTGTGACTTTATCAGGCCTAGTTGGGAAGAACGATCCAGGGACAGAGACAGTGGCTTTAGTCCAAGCTATCTCAAGTTCTGTCTCAAGCTTTTTCTGTCTCTCAAGAACATCTCTTTCCCGCTCTGCAGCCTTCTCGGGGCTCTCTCTCAAATGCAAACCTGTATTGCCAGATTCAAACGTTACTCAGAGACCCCTCCCACGAGCCACCCCCTGCCCACGAGCAGGCCCCGCCCGATACTATTGGCGCGGTCAAAGGACCAGTTCTTTTTATCGTCAGGTGCTCGATCGAATTGACCCGCCCCCTGTAGTAGTGCCAGAGGGCTGTTAGTTAAAGTCCTTGAGTTGTAAGTTTAAACCTCCCGTTTCCGGGCTCCGTATTGCTGCTCGATGCTTCGCAGCAAATTCTGATGGGGTCATGCCCAGTGAACTGTGTGGCCTGACCTCGTTGTAATCTTTCCTCCAGGTGTTGATGATTTCCCTGGCATGCGCCAGAGATTTAAACCAATGTTCATTGAGACACTCGTCTCGGAACTTGCCGTTAAATGATTCAATGAAGGCATTCTGGGTCGGTTTTCCAGGCTGGACTGCCCATTGATCGAGAGCGTTTCCCGTGAACTCTGGCCCCTGATCGGTCCGGTTGGTCAGTGGCAGCCCTCTGAAGCGACCGATCTCGGATAACCGTCTTGCGACGTAATGCCCAGATATGCCCCGATCAACCAAGATGTCGACTGCCTCCCGGGTCCGCTTGTGATTAACACCACACCCTCACGACGCAGCATCATCTGGATGCGCCGATAGCCGAACCGCCGACGCTCATGGGCAATATCGATGATCCGGGCCTGTAGGGCCTGGGTCTGCTCAGAGGGAATTGGCTTGTACTGCAACACCGATCGTGACAGGCCCACCAGTTGACAGGCCCTACGCTCAGAGATGGTTGTTTTAGCCCGCATCGTATCGATCGCTTCTCGACGCGCCTGCGGGCTTACCGCTTTTCCCGCACAACGCTCTTTAATGCCTCTATGTCCAGGTGGGCCTCGGCCAACAACTTTTTAAGCCGGCCGTTCTCCGACTCAAGGTTCCGCAGTCGGGCAGCGTCTGCCACCTCCATGCCGCCAAACCGACTGCGCCAGCCGTAAAACGCCGCATCAGAAAACCCGTGCTTGCGGCACAGCTCCTTGACCG
>Ga0315905_10002054_pt1 | contig 21324 bp, 16 predicted proteins | sample LakEriMetagenome_5_FD_203522 | JGI IMG/M metagenome (GOLD analysis project Ga0315905, IMG submission 203522) | Freshwater fungal communities from buoy surface, Lake Erie, Ohio, United States - Buoy 4 MA121 | ecosystem: Environmental > Aquatic > Freshwater > Lake | place: USA: Lake Erie, Ohio...
CGGCATCCCGCGGCATTAGCTGATAGCCACCGGTGCGCGGCGCGCTGTTATCGAACTGGCCGAATACACCCGTGACATTGGCGGGCCAACCCGGTGCAGTCGTTGCATCAGAGCCGGCCTGGATGCGTATATCCAGCGCATTGAGCAGCGCATCTGTGGCGGTGACGCTGGAAGCCAATGCCCAGGTGCCGGACGAGTAGCTCAGGCCAGTGACTTTGACGAGACGCCCTTCGTAGGCTTCCGCATTCGCGAGGAGGTCCGGCACGCTGATCACGAGCGGAGCGGGCTCGGTTTCCGGCCCGATGGAAGTCACCGCACTGATGCTGGCGGGGATGATTTCGGTCAGACCGTTGAACTGGGCGATGGCTCCGGTGATGGCATAACGAACGCCGCGGGTGAGTCCGAGGTCTCCGGCAGCGTAGAAGATATTGATGCCGAAGTTGCCGTCCTGCCCGTAGGCGCTGGTGCTGCCCGCGGCATTGAAATTGGCTTCCGTGCAAACGACTTCGACGGCGACCGTCTTACCATTGTCGGGCGACACCCCGTCGGCATCGACATCACGCAGATTGGCGACCGGAATCGTCACCACAGCGGTGGGCTGCGCAGGGATGGCCGTGAGCACACCGGCATCTCCCGCAGTGGAGACGAGGAACGGATAGCTCCCGTCATCCGTCACAGCGACGGGATTCGGCGAAGTCAGTCCGGCGATGGAAAGAGTGAGGGTTTCGGTGGGCGTCACAGCGACTCCGGTCACGGTAATCTCCTGCCCGGTGACATCCACGATGCCGGCCCCGGCGGCGGCTCCGGACAGCGTCGCACTGCCGGCCACAGGAGCCCCAAAGGCTGCGGGGACGACCACTTTCACAGAGGTGAGCGGTGTGCCGGACACATTCCCCGTCAGTGTCAGAGCGACCGTCTGTGCCGGCTGATTGCGGCTGAAGGTGTTCTTCCCGGCATAGATGCTGGCCGGCGTGGCATTGGTGATGGCGGCCAGGCCCGTGCCGTCCACACTGGTGATGCCCCGCAGGGAGCGGATGTAGGCGAGGTTGCCAGCACTGTGGCCGAGACCGAAGTCTGCGGCGGTCAGCGCAAGATTCCCTGTCGCATCAATGCCATCATAATCAGCCAAAGCGCTGGTCGTATTGTTGGCAATGACGGCCCGGCCAGTGCCCGAGGTGCCTGAGGCGATGAGCTTTTTGGATGTGGTATTGGTGAACTGCGTGCCGGCTACCCCGCCAGCGAGCACGTGCATCGAGCCCTCCACCCCGATGGCCGGGGCGCCGGGGGCTTTGATCATGACCATGTCGGTTGTGGCGATATTAAAGTCAGACCCGGGTACATCATTGGTGAAGTAAGCAACATCGCCAAGACCGAGGCTCATCACAAAATCGGCCCCATCAACATCGGCACTGGTTGAATCATCTCGAATCACAATCAGCGTTCCGACTTTGACCGCGCTGAACGCATCAATCGTGTTGAAGCGGAACTTACCGCCACCATCACTTCCCATATCACTGCCGAAATCCTTGATCAGCATCCCGCGCATATCGACCGTGGAACCCGGGGTTCCATTCCCAATGACCAGCAACTCAACAAGGTCGGGGCTGCCGTTGAGGTACTTGTTCACGACTACGCTCGTGGAAACGGTGTCCGTGTTTTGCACCGTGATTGTGGCTGTGCCGCTGACATAGCCCGCTGCGGAGGCTGTGATTGTTGATTGCTCATTCCCAAACGAGGCCGGGTTCGGCACTGCGGTGACGTCGAACAATGCCGAAGTCTGCCCCGTGAGAATCGTCACCGAGGGAAGAACGGTGGCTGCAGCCGGATTACTGCTGGATAGTGTGACCGTGAGGTCCGCGGCCGCAGGGTCCAGGATGGAAACAACCCCGACAGCAGCAGGATTCGCCGCATTCTCGAACACCGTGGAAGGCTCAATACTGACCGAGAAGGACGGCAGGGGGATCACCGTGAACGGAGCGGCGCTGGATACCGAGCCCCCCGGGGCTCCCACGGAAATCAGACCGGTAGTCGCAGCCGCAGGAACGGCGGTCGTGATGCTGGTGCCTTCCGGATTTACCGTGACGGAGGTCGCGGGTGTGCCATTAAAGGAGACCGTCGGCGTGGGACCAAAATTGGTCCCGGTGATGGTGACCGCGGTGCCGGGCTGCCCGGAAAGCGGGTCCACCGAGGCAATGGCCGGAACGGGAGCACCATCCTGAGAGACGGTGACGGTGAACTTGAGGTCGTCGATGCGCCAGTTGGCCGTGTTCGCAGCAGCATTACCGCTGCCATCGTGGCCGTAAAGGCGCAGAGTCAGGGGCGAAACGCTGGTCACATTCAGGGCCGCATGAGAAACCAGCCCCCATGTCGTTGATGCTGGGTTTGCCCCCGTGACGACCGCCGCGGCATAGTTGTCCACGCTGGAGAAGAGCGAATAATTCACTGGGCCCGTGCCTGTCCGGCGGGCACCAAAGGAGAGGTCCGTCAACGTCACCCGGTAGCCGGATGCAGGCTGAAGAGTCACCTCAAAATACGAACTGGTAGCGGTATTCAATGCTCCGGTGAACACAGCCAGCCCGGCATTGTTGGTTCCCGATGAGCCCGTGTAACCTGACGATACCGAGCCACTGGAAATCAGGGTCATCGTCCCATTATTATTTCCCTGCCTGACCGGGACGACCGTCAGATTTCCCGGCACGGTGGCCGGAGAGGCTGTGGCGAAATCCCAATAAAGTTCGTCCGCATGGGCCGCGGCAAAGGGGAGCAGCAGCAGCGCTGCGGCCCGGGAGAGGAAGTCAGTGAGTTTCATGGGTTCAGGAGTTGAGGTTGCTTTGGCTATAGCCGCATGCATGGAGGGGTGCAAGGCCGGGCACGCTGCGGCAGGGTGACGATTTCGCCGCGGCACGTAGCGCAGAATCCGTTCCGGCGGATGGGAAACTTTTTGCATCCCGGACACTTTTGCGTGAAATCCCGCACAATGAACCGTCCTGCCCTCCTCGCCGCCCTGTTTTTCCTCCCGCTGCTGGCGCAAGCCGGTGACTGGCCGCAGTTCCGCGGCCCGACCGAAGACGGCCATGCGACGGCGAAGGAACTGCCCACGGAATGGAGCCGGGAGAAAAACATTGCGTGGCGCACGGAGATCCCGGGGCGCGGCTGGTCCTCCCCCGCCCTGCACAAAGGCCGCATTTACCTCACCACGGCCGTCGTCACTGCCGGCGAGGAGTCCAGCCCGAAGGCCGACCGGTCGCTGCGAGCCGTGTGCCTCGACGCCGCCAGCGGCCACATTGTCTGGGACCGCGAAGTCTTCGCCCAGAACGGCGCGACGGCCCCGGACAGCATTCACCGCAAGAATGGCCACGCCAGCCCGACCCCGCTCATCGACGGTAACCGGCTCTATGTGCACTTCGGGCACCAGGGCACCGCTTGCCTTGACCTCAGCGGCGTAAAGGTGTGGGAAAACCGCTCGCTGTTTTATCAACCGCAGCACGGCAACGGTGCCTCGCCGATTCTGGTGGATGGAAAGCTGGTTTTTTCCTGCGATGGCCGGGACGAACAATTTGTGGCCGCGCTGAATGCTTCCGACGGTGCGCTGGCGTGGAAATTCAACCGCCCTACGGAGGCCCGCAGCAAGTTCGCCTTCGCCACCTCCTCCGTCTTCACCATCAACGGAAAGCCGCAGATCATTTCGCCCGGCGCCGACATGGTGAACGCGCTGGACCCGGTCACCGGCAAGGAAATCTGGCGCGTGGACTACGAAGGCTACTCCATCGTGCCCAAGCCCGTCATGGGCGAAGGCCTCATCTACATCAGCAGCGCCTTCGACACCCCGGAAGTCCTCGCCATCGACCCCACGGGCACCGGCAACATCACGGACACCCACGTGAAGTGGATCGAAACTAAATACGCCCCGAAGACGCCCTCCATGATCTTCGACAACGGGCTGCTCTACCTCGTGACCGACAGCGGCCTCGTGGCCTGCCGCGAGGCGAAATCCGGCGAACTCCTCTGGCAGTCCGACCGTATTCTGCGCGACTGCTCGGCTTCCCCCATCCTCGGCGAGGGCAAGCTCTACGTGTTCGATGAATTCGGCAAATGCGCTATCCTTGCCGCCGGACGCGAGTACAAGCTGCTCGCCACCAATGAAATCGCCGACGAGCGCACCCTCGCCAGTGTGGCCGTGGACGATGGCACCATTTACCTGCGCGGCGAAACAGCGCTCTACTGCATCAAGGCCCGGTAAATCGGGAGATTCCGCAGGCGCGAATGGGATTTTGCTTGCCGCCGGGCGCGCCGCGCCACAAAAACGGCACTCCATGAAACGCATTACCCTAGCCACCCTCTCCGCCTGCCTCGCCTTCACCTTCGTGAACGCCGAGTCCCCGCCCACCAATGTTGCCACCACGCCCGTCGTGCACGGCGGCACTGAAAAGCGCATCGAGAAGTTCAACGAAATCTCCAAGAAGGGCGAAGCGCAGCTCGTCTTCCTCGGCGACTCCATCACCCAGGGCTGGGAAGGCGCTGGCAAGGACGCCTGGAAGGCCTGGGAAGCCTACAAGCCCGCCAATTTTGGCATCGGCGGCGACCGCACTGAGCACGTCCTCTGGCGTCTCGATAACGGCAATTTCGACGGCCTGAAGCCAAAGCTCGCCGTACTCATGATCGGCACGAACAACACCGGTCACCGCAAAGCCGAAGAACCGGCCCAGCAGACCGCTGAAGGCGTCAAAGCCATCATCGACCGCCTCGCTAAGAAGTGCCCGGACACCAAAGTGCTGCTGCTCGGCATCTTCCCTCGCGGGGCCAAAGCCGACGACAAGCTCCGCGTCCACAACGCCGCCATTAACGAACACCTCGCGAAACTCGCCGACGGCACCAAAGTCCACTTCCTCGACATCGGGAAATCCTTCCTCACCCCGGACTGCACCCTCGAGAAGGACATCATGCCCGACCTCCTGCACCTCAGCCCGAAAGGCTACCAGATTTGGGCCGATTCCATCAAAGACAAGGTGGCCGAACTGATGAAGTAATCGCCGGATTCCTCATCCGCGAACCTGACCACCGCCTAAGGAAATTCCCTAAGGAAAAACTTGCTCCGCCCGCCGGATTTTTCTATTCTGCCGGTGGAAATTCACTCCGGCCTGCGCCAGGGCGGGTTTCCGCAACATAATACGACCCATAATCCGAAACCGCGGGAAACCGCACAACCCCAACATCATCCAATGAAAGTAAAAGCTAAGAAAAGAGGGGGCTTTACCCTCATCGAACTCCTCGTGGTGATCACGATCATCGCCATGCTCGCCGCCGGCGCCTACGCCGGCTACGGTGCGCTGATGCCCGGCATCCGCGCCAAGCAGGCCTCCTCCCAGGCCACAACCATCCACAAGTGGCTCACCGCCTACGCGCTTGATAACGGCGGCTCCTTCCCGGAAGGAGAATCCGCCAACGTCGCCTACCGCGAATTGTTCACCAAGGACCTCGGTGCGGACGAAATGCAGTTCTACATTCCGAACGATCCCTACCACAAGAGCGCCCCAGGCCAGAAGCCTGACGGTGACAAGGGCCGTGCCCCGGAATACGCCCAGGCGCTGGAGCAGGGTGAAAACGCATTCGCCTACGTCAGTGGTCTCTCCAACAGCGACGAAGGCCGTCTCCCGATCATCGCCAACGGCTTCGCCGGCGCTGCCGGAACGTGGGCCAAGAGCAAGACCGAAAAAGGCGGTGTGTTTCAGGGCAAGTATGCCGTGGTTTGCCGCGTGAGCGGTTCCAGCCAGGCGCACGAACTGAAAGACGGTGTCTATGAAGTGAAGGAAAAGAATGGCGGCGCTGAAGTGAACATCTTCAGCTCTGATTTCGACACGCCTTCCACAGTCGTGAACCCGCTCTAATCAGCGGCTCTCACACTGAACTATCCCGGCCCGGGCTCCTGCGTGGAGCCCGGGTTTTTTTTGCCCGCGAGCGGCCGCTATTCCCCGCAGTAATGGACTGGAAAGTTGCGGCGGGCCGTGTCAGGGACACTTCCCCGCTTTCCGTGAGTCACCCAACCACCCAACCGCCCCCCGGCCCCTCAGCATCCGCATCCAGCCACGGACTGCGAATGCTGCTGCACTTCTGGGTATCCCCGCAGATGCTGCTTTGGGGCACCGTCGGGTTCATGGCCGGGTTTCAGGTGATGTGGAGCGTGGAACTCCAACTGCAGTGGATGCTCTTCGCCTGCCTGCCCGCCACCATTGCCGAACTGCGCCGCAAGCGCGGAGCCGGCTTCACCCGCGAGCCGCTGCTCCGGCTGGCCAGTGTCTTTCTGATCTGGAATCTGGCGATGGGCATCCTGCGGAATCCAGAAACCCTCCAGCTGCGCTACACGCTCGAATTTCTCGCCGGGTCCATCGCCCTGCCGGTGTTCTGGCTCATGGTCTGGCTGACCTGCCGCAGGAAGGAGTGGCACCGCATCCTGCTGCACGCCGTTTTCTGGTCCTCCCTGATCGCCGCCATCGCAGGTCTCGGGTGGTGGATCTTCGTGCAGAATCCGGCAGAACCCGGAGTCAGACTGCGCAACCCGCTGGTCTATGGGGGGCTGCATCCGGTGCCCACAGGGATTCAACTCGGCTTTGGTGTCATCGCCGGTGCGCTGATTTACAAAAGCAAGGCGGCCCGCCGTTGGAAAGGCATCATGCTGCTCTCCATCGCACTCATTACCCTGCCGCTGATGTTCACACTAAGCCGCAGTGGCCTGCTGGTCGTGATCTTCGGCTTTGCTGCCATGCTGCTGATTGCAGGCTGGCGCCGCACGATGCCCCCTGCCCTCGCTGCCGCTGCCGCTGCCGGAGCCTTCTATTTGCTGGCCCCGGCGCTAACCAAACTGGACCTGCATGCTACCCCGGCCACGGAAGGCGCACCGCCGGCAGTGAATCTGTCACTGCTCACCGACGCCCCGGCGCGGGAGTATTTTGCCCGGGCCGACAGCGGACGGTTTCACTTCTACCGCTATGGCCTTTCACTCCTCGACACCTGGGACAGGACGCTGTGTGGCGCGGGATTGTGGGGGCCGGAGGAAAAATTGAAGGCACAGTATGTGGGAGGCATTGATCACTTTCACAGCCTGTTCGTCGCGACGGTTATCCACGGCGGCCTCGCTGGCGCGGGATTGCTCCTCGCTATCATCCTGACCGGGCTGGCCAAAGCCTGGCGACTCGCCCGCAGCGGAGAGCCTGGCTGGCTGATCCTGCTCGCCTGTGGAGCCGGCGGCCTGCTTTTTGACAGCCAGAGCGCGTGCTCGCTTGTGACCCATTCACGCTTCGAGAACCTCATCTTCTGGTTCCCGCTCATTGGAGCCGCTGCGGCTTTCCGCACCCGGGACGGGGCGTCTCCCTCTCAACCATGAACCGGCTCCCGCTTCACTTTCTTTGGCTTATCCCCACCGCGCTGAGTGCCGCGGAGATTCAGGTCAGCAACCTCACTGAATTGGCCGCCGCAGCCGCACAGAGCGGCAACCGCGTAACCATGAAGCCCGGGCTTTACCACCTGACGGATTACATTGCTCCAGCGTCCATTCCCGAACGCCGGCGGCAAAAGCAGTGGCCCCTCTTTGTCTTCAGCGGCAGCGAAAATACGTTTCTCCTGAAGGATGTCACCATCGAAGTGGACACCACCCTGCGGCAGAAGCTGAATCCGCCGGTGCATACAGATGAGTTTCTCGTCACCGGCACGGGCAACACGATTGAAGGGCTCACCCTGCGCCACACTGGGACCGGCACTTCCCCCGGCGGCGCAGCGCTCGCTATTCGCGGGGCCAGTAACACCGTGCGCCAGTGCACGCTGCACGTCACCGGTTCGTTTCCGTATGGCTATGGCGACCTCTTCGGCAAAGGTGGCCCGGGTGTGATCCCGCACCGCAAGAAGAGCGGGCTGCTCATCACCGGTAATGGCACGCATGTGGATGGCTGCCGGCTGTTCATGCGCTCCTTCGGCCATGGCATTTACATCCAGGAGAATGCCGCCTCTGTGCTGATCGAGAACTGCACCGTCGAAGGTGAAATGCGTTCCACTACAGAGATGCTGGCTGAGACATCCGGCCCTGCTTTCAATGTTGGCTTCCGCACCGTGAACCCTAACCGCGAAGGACAGCACAAAATCCTGCCCGGACACATGAAATCACTCTGCGAGGATGGCTTCCGCAGCTATGGCTCTCACAAGAGCCTTGTCGTGCGCAACTGCACCGCAAAGCACATGCGCGGCGGATTCGAACTGCGCAGTCAGACCGGCGTGCGTGTCGAAAACTGCACCGCCACGGGCAATGAGCGCAGCTTCTGGATCACAGACGATGCCGATGTGGTGAATTGTCAGGGTGACGCCTCCTTTGGCCCGCTGTTTTTCATCGAGGGCCGCAATGCTCAGGTGGACCTGCGGCTTCATCCCGATGTCAGCGCCGCCAGCGTTCATGCCGCCGGCACGATTCAGGGCTCCGGGCACAAAGTGCGCCTCACCGCCACACAGGAGCGCCCAAAGGCAGTGCCTGTCATGATCGGCTGGGCGACACCGCCCGCCGGTGAAGGCATGGGCAAAATCCAGGAACGCCCGGCCAAACAAATTGAATTCATCAACGGGACCACCATGCCGGTGATGCTGGGCAGCCGTTCTAAAAAGTGCACGCTGATTTCGCGCGGACCAAACACCGATCACGGGCGCGGCAATACAGTGAAGTCACCGTAACGTCACGCCGGACGGCACTTGTCGAGCAGTGAGTCCAGATAGTACGTGATGCCGGACAGCGCCGTGCTGTAGTCATTCTCCGGAAGAATCAGCAGCGCAGCGCGTGCCTCCTCCAGCATGCCTTTCGCAGTGGCTACCGCACGGCACACGGCTCCGGCGTAGTTGGCAATGCCGGCGACCACATTCAAATCAATGGGCTCCTGGCGCAGGATGAGCTTGTTAAGCTGCGTCCGCTGCGCCTCCGTGGCATCCTCCATGAGATAAAGAACCGGCAGGGTGAGTTTACCCTTCACCAGATCCGTGCCGAGCGTTTTACCGGCCTCCTTTTCCTCGCCGCAGAGGTCCAGGCAGTCATCATACACTTGATAGGCAGTGCCCAGAAGCTCTCCGTAAAGCCGCAGGTTCTCCTGCACTTCTGCGCTCGCTCCATTCAGCCACGCCGCCAGTTCCGTCGCGGCGGAGAACAGCGCGGCGGTCTTCATCCGGATGATGCGGAAATATTCAGGAATCGTCAGCGCGAGATCGAATCGGCGCTGCGTTTGGAGGATTTCCCCCGAGCACACTTCATTGGAGGCGCGGGCGATTTTCCGGCTGATCCAGGTGCTGTCAAAACCGGCCGCCATTTCCAGCGCGTGCGCGAAAAGACAGTCGCCCAGCAGAACACTTAGCGCACTGCCCCATCGGGCGGCCGCCGTCGGCTGCGAACGGCGCAACTCCGCGCCATCCATAATGTCATCGTGCACGAGGGTCGCGAGATGGATGAGTTCCAGTACGATTCCCAGCTTCTCGTGATCCGGCCCGGCCTGACCGCAGGCACCACCGGCCAGCAGACTGAGCGCCGGACGGATGCGCTTGCCACTCGTCGCCAGCACATAGTCCACATAACCCTCCACGGATGGATCGAAGGCCTTCGACTGAGCGCGGATTTGGGATTCAACGGAGACCAGCCGGTCGGCGATCAACTGAAATGGAAACTGTAAACCGGCGGGGGGAATGGACTTTGTGAAATTTTTCACAAGCGATGTGTATCGTTCAATTATAGGGTGTCAAAGGAAAGACTGCCTCAGAGTTACGCGGGCCGGGCAAGCGTGGAAGCAGGTGATTCAGGAGACTTCAGCCGGCACTTCGCCGACCTGCCGGGCGGGCAGCGCTTCGCCCCGGCCAAAAGGCTTCCACTTGCTGGCACGGGGCGGAGGCAAAATGCCGGCCGCTCCCTGCTGCGAGGCTACTAGCGTAAACGGCGAGGGCGGAGCAATGCGCGGCGGAATGATCGTCACCGCACAGAAAGGACAGGGGGCCGCACGACCGTCGTAGTTTTCAGGATCTTTGATGACCAGGACGGTATGGCAGGACGGACAGTTGAAGCCCAGTTGCCGGGCGCTTGCTGCCGGCATCGCCACCGGCACCACTGCTGGCGACGCAGACTCTGGCGGCGTAGGCTCCACTCTGCGTTCAGGAACAATGGGAGTCATCGGGACAACAGCAGCGCGCATTTCCTGAAGATGGCGCGGCACCATGAGGCCCGGCCGCTGGCCTCCCTCGCGCTGACGAATCAGTTGTCCCGGCGGCAGGGCGCTCAGGGCCACAAACTTCGGCCGCTCTGTGGAAACGGGCGGTGGAGGCATGATAGACGAACTTTCACACCCGGGGCACACTCCAGTCTCCAGCCCGGACGCATCCGTTGACCAGAAGCTCTGGCTGCAGAGATTACATTGCCGTAAAGGTTGCGCCATGGTGACTGGGATGCATTCATCATAACCGCTGGATTCACTCCACGGCAACGAACTATTTTAGATTTCTAAACTAACCTGAGCGTCCAGCCGCAAAGTCCGCCGGGACTTTTGCCCCGGCAGCGGCCTCCCGATCCCATCCCTTCCAGCGATCCCCGTGAAGCCATCCATCACCCAGGTGCCCCGCACAGCCACGATCAGGCTTCGCGGCTGGCCGTTTGACCTAGCCGCGACGCTGGGTAGCGGTCAGGTGTTTCACTGGCATCCATGGCAGGATGGGTTTGCCGGATTGATCGGCGAAGAACCGGTCTTTGTTGCCCAGCCTGAGCCCGGCCGGCTGGTGTGCTCGGAGGGTCGGGAAAACCTTGTGCAGCACTACCTCGGTCTGGATCACGACATGGAGAGGATCGTCTCGAGTTTTCCGCAGGACGACACGACGCTGCATACGGCGATCCGCTGGTGCCCCGGGCTGCGTCTCATCCGGCAACCGGCATGGGAATGCCTCGCGACCTTCATCACATCCTCCCTGAAACAGGTGCCGCATATCCGCCAAATTGCGCTGCGGCTGCGCGAACGCTTCGGCCGGCGCATCACCGCACCAGGCCTGCCGACTCAGTATTCCTACCCCACACCAGAGGCTATGGCCGCAGCCGGTGAATCTGCGCTGCGCGCCTGCGGCCTGGGCTACCGCGCCGCCTTTCTTGAGCGGTCCGCAGCCACAGTCGCCGCCGGAGACATCTCACTGGATGAAGTTGCTGCGCTGCCGGACTCGGAAGCCGCGGCAGCGCTTTGCCGCCTTCATGGTGTCGGCGAAAAGATTGCGGCATGCGCCCTGCTCTTCGGCTGGGAACGGCACGGCGCGTTTCCCATCGACGTATGGATCGAGCGGGCGCTGCGGGAGCTGTATTTCACCAAGAAACGCAAAGTCACCGCCAAACGCATCCGGCACTTTGCCATCACTCACTTCGGCCCCGCCCGCGGCTATGCCCAGCAGTTTCTATTTCACTGGGCGCGAATCACCGGCTGCGGGCAAAAATCCTGAGCGCCACTTGCCGCGGCGCTTGCCAGAACTCCTCATTCCTGATTCCATCCGGCCTCGCATTTCATGACAAAAAAAGGCATCATCCTCGCCGGCGGCACCGGCACCCGGCTGGACCCGCTTACGCGTGTAATCTGCAAGCAACTGCTGCCGATTTACGACAAGCCCATGATCTACTATCCACTCAGCACGCTGATGCTGGGTGGCCTGCGCGAAATCCTCATCATTTCCACCCCTGAGGCCCTGCCGGCATTTGAGCGGCTGCTCGGCGACGGTTCACGGCTGGGCATTCGCCTTGAATACGCCGTTCAGCCCGCGCCGGAGGGAATTGCCCCGGCACTCCTCATCGGCGAGCCGTTCATTGCGGGCGAAGGCGTGTGCCTCATTCTTGGGGATAACATCTTCTACGGCTCACTCGACGGATTCCGCTCAGCCCTGCGGCTGCAGGAAGGCGCGTGCATTTTTGGCTATCATGTGGCTGACCCGGAACGCTTCGGTGTCGTTGAATTCGATGCCAGCGGCCGTGTGCTCAGCCTGGATGAGAAGCCCGCCCACCCCCGCAGCAGCTACGCCATTCCCGGCCTCTATGTTTACGATTACACCGCCGTGGAACGCACCCGCAGCCTGCAGCCATCGCCGCGCGGGGAACTGGAGATCACCGACCTGAACCGCAGCTATCTTCGCGACGGCCTGCTCGACGTACGCCTGCTGGGCCGCGGCTTTGGCTGGCTGGATACCGGCACTCCCGGCAGCCTCCTTGATGCCGGTAATTTCATCGCCACCATTGAGCGGCGGCAAAACCTCAAGGTCGCCTGCCTTGAGGAAATCGCATGGAACCGAGGATTCATCGACAGCGCCGCCTTTGAGAAATTGATCGCCGAAACCCGGAATCCAGAGTATCGTCGCTACCTCGAAAGTGTCCTCACTGCCGGGATCCCCCCTCACAAGTAGTTCTCTTCACCGCCATGCGCCTGCTGCTGTTACCCCTCGCCTGCATCGCTCTGCTTCCCGCCTGTCAAACCGAGCGCACCGTGCTCGCCGGACCGGCGACCACTTCGCTCGACATCAATGACTACGATCCCAATGCGGAGGCCAACCGCGACACCATCGCACAGAAGGCGGCCGCCAGCGGCATGGTGGGATCGCAGTTCGGCGGCGGCAGCGGCTGGAGCCAGCGCTTCGGCAATGCCAACCCCTATGGCTACGGCATGAACGCGATGAGTGAAAAAATGTTCGGCGGCGACACCCAAACGCGTGACATGAAGAGCTTCACACAGACGAAGGATTTCCTGACGAAGCGCTACTCCAATACGCGTGAAATCGGACAAAAAGAGTCCACAAGCCAGAAGCTCACTTCATGGCTCAGCGGGAAAAAAGCACGGACCGATCAACTCGCTTCCGAAACCGGTCAGACCTACCGCGACGCCGCACGGACTCTCGATCAGAAGTCGAGTCGTTTTGATGACCTCACTCTCGATGAAAAGATGTCCCGCGAGTCCGGCCGCACTGCCCACACCAAAGACTTTTACCCGGCGAAGAAGGTGCTCCACCAGGGGGCAGACAAACCGAAAATAATCAGCAATGCCGACAAGGGCACAGCAGACGCCGTGAGTAAGCTCGTCAAGAGCCGCAGCCGGGACAATCCTGCGACGGTGGAGGACATCCGCCAGCTCATTGGCAAGAGTGAGTAAGCCGCGCGTGCAAACGGCAGATCACTTTCACCGGATGCATACGGCCGGTGAAATATAAATAATTTCCCGGGAAACCCGGCATCAGGGGCATGTCGTTGCTACACATGTAACTGCTCTGGCAGTTGCATCATTCAACCCCAACTAACAAACACATCCCCCATGAAAAAATACATCGCCCTTGCCGCAGCCCTCATCGCCGCGCCGTTCGCCCTCCAGTCCATCGCCGGAGAAAAGAAAGAGGCTAAATCCCAGACCATCGTCGAGATTGCCGCCGGCAACAGTGACTTCTCCACGCTAGTCGCCGCCGTGAAGGCTGCCGGGCTCGCCGAAACCCTCAGCGGCACCGGTCCCTTCACCGTGTTTGCCCCCACCAACGCAGCGTTTGAAAAACTGCCCAAAGGCACTGTCGAGAGCCTGCTGAAGCCCGAAGCCAAAGAAAAGCTGACCGGCATTCTGACTTATCATGTCGTCAGCGGCAATGTGCTAGCGAAGGACGTGAAGCCCGGGAAAGTGAAGACAGTGAACGGCGCAGAACTCACCATCGAAGTGAAGGACGGCGTCGTCACCGTGGATGGTGCCAAGGTCGTGACGACAGATATCACCGGCTCCAACGGCGTTATCCACGTCATCGACTCCGTGGTGCTGCCGAAGTAATTCCCATCCCCCTAAAGAAACCGGCAAACCCGGTGCGGGCACTGCCTGCGCCGGGTTTGCTTTTATTGCCGCGCCGCATCACTTTCCTGAATGATTGAGGTTGTCTGCCCGTTTTGCTTTGAATACTTCGGCGTCATGCCACCGGGGCCGGACGAACTGCCCGCAGAGTGGGACTACGACTGCGAAGTTTGCTGCCGTCCCATGATCATCAGCTTTGATGACGATGGAGACGGGGATATTTCCGCCTTCGCCCGAAGCCTTGCAGAATGAAGAAAACCCGCTGTCGGCAAAGTCCACTCATCTTAATTAGCATGAAACACCTGCCCCTTACACTTTACACCCTCCTCCTCGCTTCCTGCGCCTCTACCAAAAAGGAATGTGACACCTGCAGTTCATCCTTCTCCTCCTGACATACTCCGAAAGCCGGTGCCGCCGCAGCAACGCCCGCTGCCGACGCCGCCAAAACCGCCAACGATCTCAAGGACGCAGCCACAACAACGGCGACAGAAGAAAAGAAGTCCTGATTCAGGCTCCATTTTCAATCGCTTACAGTTCAGAGCCCGGCAGCAATGCCAGGCTCTTTTATTTCGGAGCCGGCTCTGCCCCGGAGATTAGACGTGTCAAACCGCAGCGATAGCGCCACCGCAGGAAGACCATGAGCAGCAGCGCCAGAGTCGCGAAAATCCACGGCCACCAAGGCATCGCGAGACTCAACAGCTTCACATCCGCAGCCTGTTTGCGGAGACCCGCCAGTTCGCTCTCCGCATCCTTCCGCAGCCACGCGGTTTGCATTCCGTAGAACCACATCACGAGCCCGTATGCGAAATTCATGGTCAGTCCTTTAAAACTCAGCACGGTGGCCCGGTGAGAGGAGTCGCTCACGCGGTTCAGATACTGGCTAAGGAAGTAATGCAGCGAGCGCATGGCCAGCCAAAAGGGCACCACAAACAGGACACCGGCCCAGCCGTGCCATGCCGTGATTTGCAAGGCAATACCGGCCAGGCCCGCCGTAATCAGCCCCGCCACCATGCCGAAATTCTGCGAGGGCCTTAGCACACCCATCAGCTTTTCCACCATCACCGCCGTTCCGATTCCCAGCAGCGAACTGCCGGCAAGAATCAGCCCGTTGCACGATTCATCGATGCCCAGCAGCCGGTAGTAGTTGCTGCCCACCGTATAAAACAGACGTGTAAAGGAGTCGTAGAGCAACCCTGTTAAGATGAGTGCGACGGCGGCCGGACTGCGCAGAATCCACCGGCCGGTCTGCACCATCTGGGCGAAGCTGGACTTAACCAGTGCCGGAAATGAACTGCGCACCTGCGGCTTCGGATGCGTATCAATGAAACGCAGGCTGACCATCAGAGTCGCCACCGCCATGCCGAAGTTCAGCCAGAGCGGAATGCGCATGCAGGTCTCGCGGCTCAACCCGGAAAGGCCCGGCAGCCGGCTCATGAAATCATGGCTGTAAGTGGCCGCTCCGAGCAGCGCTACGATCATGAACGTGACCGACTGCCAGCGCATCATGCGGGCCAGCACACGGGTCCACGCCTCGCTGCGGCCCGCCACTGGCAGCGAATCATAGACCAGCGCCTCGTCAGCCCCGCTGCAGCAGGCTTCCGCGAGGCCGCTCACAATGCGGTTCACCAGAAAGAGCGAGAACGTCAGTGCCCCTGCGCCGATGGGCATGCTGCACAGGAGCAGCATTTCCACGACCATGAGGATCGCGGAGAAGACCACCAGTTTCTTCCGGCCCAGTTTATCCGCCAGTGCTCCGCTGGGCACTTCAAACACCACAATACTCGCGGCCCAGATCATGTTCAGCGTCGCGAACTGTTCCAGCGTGAGGCCGAAGTCGAGAAACAGAATGGTGTAGATCGGATAGTAGAACCGCGAGTTGAAGAGCACACGGAACCACAGAAAAGCTGAGATGTTCCGCGCTGTCACCGCCGGATCCGCATCCGGTGAAGCCGGGGCCGACTGTTCCGGCGGGATAAGATCGCTCTGCGGCGGCTCATAGGGCGAGTGAGGCACCCCGCCAGGAGAATGAATGTCGTCGGGGGAATTGCTCACCGGATTGGCCTGTCCTTAGCGGTCGTTGCGCAGAGCGCGGGCGGGTTCCATACGGCCCACCATCCAGGCCGGCGGCACCGCAGCGAGGGTGCACAGGATAAAGGCGAGCCCACAGATCATCACTTCATCCAGAGTGCGCAGGTCAGCGGGAATTTCGGTTAGTCCGTAGATGCTCGAATCGAAAATCTGATGCCCGAAGCGGTCATTGATCCACTCACGCAACCCGTTGCGGTAATGCAGCACCAGCAGCCCCAGCCCGTAGCCCAAACCAGTCCCGAAGAGCCCGACGATGAATCCCTTAGTCATGAACAGCGACACAATATGTGAAGTGCGTGCTCCCAGGGCGCGCATCATTCCGATTTCCCGGCGCTTTTGCACCGCCATCGTGATCATGGTGTTCATGATGCAGAAAGCCGCGACGACAGAGATAAACCCGAGCACGATATACATCATGGAACGCTCATTGGCGACGGCCTCAAACTGCTGCCGGTGGCGTTCAATCCAAGTCTCGGTGCTCCATCCTTCCGGCAGGACACCTGATTCCTCAATTTTCTTCGCCATCGCCGGCGCATCGTAGGGATCGCTCAGGTCTATCGAGATACCGTCGACGGCCTTCCCGGCCCCGGCCAAGCGCTGGGCAGTCTTCAGCGAGACGTAGCCAACCCCCTGCTGCTTGTCGTCATTGAAAACTCCCATCATCGTCAACTCCTCGGGTGCAGGATACTCCCGGTCCTTCTTCTCGATCTCCTCCTGCTTCGCTTTATCCCCGGCGGCCTGACGCTTCTCTTCACTGATGTCGATCACCTCGTTCATCAGGCTCGGTCCAAACAGATTGCATTTGGTTTCGCCAATTTGTATTGGCCCCGTCTTGGCACCACGGGCGAGCTTGATCGCCAGATCATGGCTAAGCACAATGCTGTCACCACCAAGGTCGAAATCCCCCCATGCCGCGGAGACATCGCCATACGGCGTCTTTTTGACGCGTTCCTTCAATTCCCGGAACCTCTTTTCCAGTCGGGCCATCTGCTCTGTGTCGTCCGTATCCACACCAACAATCATGGCATGAGCCAGAGGACGGGTACGATCCAGGCCGGTCACTGTTTCCTTTGGCCGGGCCGTAAGGGCTTTGGGCGGCTGCAGTTCAGCGGCCGGTCCACTCGACGGTAAAGGTGTTCCTGCCCCGGGAGACGGCTCAGGACTCTGCGGAGGTGACCCCGGCTGGTCAACTCGAAGTGCCGACGGCGTATCCTCCGGATGCGCACTGTCCGGAGGCAGGTTTGCCGGATTGATGTCGATGGATGTGGCATCGAATTCACTCTCCGGAGCCTGCTGGAGCAGTGAAACCACATTGATATAAGGCGAGGCATTCAGGACCCCGGGCACAGACTTCACCTTTGCCAGCAACTGCGGCCACGCCGGATCTTTGGCGGCCTTGCCAGACTCCTCCGGCGTCAGCCAGCTGCGGCTTTCATCCCTCAAATAGAGCGGCGGCTCCACTTTCAGCCACTCGTCCTTGATGCGTTTCTCGAAGCCGCTCATCACCGCGATCACCACAATGAGCACCCCGACACCGAGGGCCACTCCGGCGATGGAAATCACCGTGATGATCGAGAGAAAGGTGCGCTTTGGCTTGAGATAGCGCAGCGCGAGGAACCAGCTGAATTTCATGGCGGGCACAGTGAGAGTGCGTCAGGGAAAGGCAAGGGAGGGAAACAGCAGCCCATTCACGCGACAGAGCCCCCTTGCCCCTCTGCAGAGGCCGTGCATAGCGGGCGCATGGAATTGAATCACGGCATCCATCTGGCCTACTGCACCAACATTCACCGCGGCGAATCGTGGGAGGAAATCCGCAGCGCCCTGGAACGTCACACGCTGCCGGTGCGTGACCGTGTGAGCGGGGGCCAGCCCTATGCCATCGGTCTCCGTCTGGGCGTGGAAGCCGCACGGCAGCTCTATGACAAGGCGGAGCGCGTGGCCTTTCAGCGCTGGCTGGAGCGCCACCAGTGCTACGTTTTCACGATCAATGGATTTCCCTACGGCCAGTTTCACGGAACGCGGGTGAAGGAGCAGGTATTCCAGCCGGACTGGTCCACCGCGGCCCGGGTCGAATACACGAAGGCACTCTTTGAAATCCTCGCCGACATTGTTCCCGCCGGGGTCGCCGGCAGCGTCAGCACGGTCCCGGGCTCGCACAAGGAACTGATCCGTGACGCCAAACAGGAAGCTGATATCCTGAAAAACATCGCCGAGACCGGCAGCTGGATCGCCCGGCTCAGCGACACCTCCGGGAAGGACCTGCATCTCGGCCTGGAACCCGAGCCGCTGGGCTACATGGAGAACACCGCCGAGACGATCTCTTTCTTTGAAAAGCTGGGCGACAGTGAACCAGTGCGTCGCTGTCTCGGAGTGAACTATGACACCTGCCACCTGGCCATTGAGTACGAAGACCCGGCGCGCTCACTGGCCGCGCTGGCCGGGCGGAAGATTCGCCTGAGCAAACTGCATCTGAGTTCCGCCCTGCGGCTGCGTCCGGAACCGGAAGCCCTGCACCGGCTGCGGTCTTTCCAGGAGGATGTGTACTTCCATCAGGTCATCGTGCACCGCGATGACGGCTCCCTGCACCGCCACCGGGATCTGCCGGAAGCCCTGGCCGCAGCCGCAGCCCAGCGCCCGGCCTCCGGTGACGAATGGCGCGTCCACTTTCACATCCCTCTGCATGCCGCTCCGGATGAACTGTTCAACAACACCAGTGACCACCTCATGGGTGCCCTCGATGTGCTCGCAGCCAATCCCGGCCTGTGTCAGCATCTCGAAATGGAGACCTACACCTGGGAAGTCCTGCCCCCGGAAATGCGCGCCGCCACCGTGGAGGACCAGCTCGTCAAGGAATACGAATGGACCCTAGCGGCCCTGAAGGCGCGCCAGCTTGCCTGATCAATACCAGTCCAGCCCCGCGGCTTCCGGCTGACCGGTCATCAGATTGAACGACTGCACCGCCTGAGAAGCCGCGCCCTTCCACAGGTTGTCCTCTGCACTCATGAGAACGCAGCGGCCCGTGCGGGTATCCCAGCTCCAGCCGATGTCGATGTAATTTGTCCGCACCACGTCCTTGGTATCCGGGCACTGATTGCGGCCGCGCAGCCGGACAAACGGACTGCCGGCATAAGCCTCACGGTAAAGGCTGGCGAGATCCGCATTCTCAAAGCCCGGCTGCGGGGCCGCATAAATCGTCGTCGCAATGCCTGCCGTCACCGGAATGAGGTGCGGCGTAAATGTGATGCGCAGCGGTGTCCCGGCAGCCCGGCTCAACTCCTGCTCAATCTCGCTGAGGTGCCGGTGCTTTGGCACGCTGTAGGCACGCACGCTTTCGTTGCACTCGCAGAAGAGCAGCGGGATGGACTCCTTGCGCCCGGCCCCGCTCACGCCGCTCATGGTGAAGACACAGATGCTCTGCGGCTGGAGGACGCCCGCCCGCAGGAGCGGGATCAGCGGCAGCAGCACGCTGGTGGGATAGCAGCCGGGAGAAGCCACAAGGCGCGCGCTGCGAATGGCAGTGGCATTGATTTCCGGCAGCCCGTAAACGGCTTCTTTGAGCAGCTCCGGCGCAGGATGCGGGTGATCATAGAACTCCTCGTAAACGGCGGCATCATCCAGCCGGAAATCCGCGCTCAGGTCGATGACTTTGATGCCCCGCTCCAGCAAGCCGATGGCATACTCATGCGCCACCCCGTGGGGCAGTGCGAGAAAGGCGACTTCCGCCCCCGTCGCCTTAATGGCATCGGCATCAGGAGCGATGAAGTTCAAGCCACCCGCCACACTGGATGCGGCAAAGCGCGGAAAAACGGACGCCAGCGACTTACCGGCCGCCTGTCGGGAAGTCACACACACGAGTTCCGCCGCCGAATGCCGGAGGAGGATGCGAAGGAGTTCGATACCGGAATAACCACTGGCTCCAAGGACGGCGACTTTCGTTTTGCTCATGCCTCATGACATAAGCAGCCAGCCCCGGCGGCAAGGGCAAGAAACATCAGGCCCGCGATCCGGCGCGTTCCAGCACCGCACGCAACAGCTTCAAGAAGTTGGCCACGGAGGCGATGCTGACATGCTCCTGTGGCGTGTGAACACCCCACATACTGGGACCAAACGAGATCATCTGAAGATCGGGACAGGCCAGACCGATCAGGCCGCATTCCAGCCCGGCATGGATGGCCGTAATCTTCAATTCACGGCCAAACTCCTCCAGATGCACGCGCTTCACCAGCTGCACGACATCGCTGTCCGGCTGCGGCTTCCAGCCCGGGTAGTCATTGTCCTGACGCACGGCAAATCCATGACGCGAAAACGTCTCGTTGATGCGGGAAGCCAGCTCCAGCTTTTCAGAATCCACCGAGCTGCGGGAGAGCAGATTGATTTCCACCGCCGACTTTGAGGTCGTGGCGATCCCGAGATTGGTGGACGTCTGCACCAATCCAGGGACATCCGCGCTCATGGACACGACCCCATTCGGCAGCTCGCCAAGAATGTGGAGCACGGCCGAAGAGTCCGCCGGATTCATGACCGGCACCGGCTCTGCGGACTCCACGGTCACGGTGAGGCCAGGCTCCACGTCAGCGAGCGTCTTTGTGAGATGTGCAATGACCTGCGAAGCCGCGAGCCTTGCCCTTTCCGCTCGCGCAACCGGCACGGCCATCAGCGCCGTCGCCTCCCGGGGAATGGCATTGCGCTTATTGCCGCCCAGTACGGAGCACACCAGCGAAGGCGAACCCGCATGCACACCAAACATCACCTGTCCCAAAATCTTCAGCGCATTCCCCCGGCCTTCACCGATATTCAGTCCGGAATGCCCACCGCGCAGCCCCCTGACTTTGATCGCCAGCACCTCATGACCTTCCGGCAGCGGACGCAATGAGATATGACGCGTGCCGATGCTGTCGATGGCCCCGGCGCAGGAAATCGTGGCCTCGCCCTCCTCTTCGGAATCCAGATTCAGCAGATAGTCGGCCTTCAACCATCCCGGCTTCAAATTCCGCGCGCCGCTCATCCCGGCTTCCTCATCCACCGTCACGAGAACCTCCAGCGGCCCGTGCTGCAAATCCGGATCTGCCAGAGCAGCGAGTGCGGCACAGAGGCCAATGCCATTGTCCGCCCCCAGTGTGGTATCGGTCGCCCAGACATTGCCGTCGATGATGCGGAGCTGGAGAGGGTCTGTGGAAAAGTCATGCGCCACGCCCTCATTTTTTTCGCAGACCATGTCGATATGCGCCTGCAGTGCGATGGCGGGAAAGTGTTCGCACCCGGGCTTAGCCGGTTTGCGCAGCAGCACATTGGCAAACAGCGGCCGCCCGGGTCCCGCGATGGGCTGGGTCTCTACTTCACAGCCCAGATCCCTGCCCGTATCCATCAGCCACTGCACGGCACGGTCCTCCTTTTTGGA
>Ga0315905_10002055_pt1 | contig 21323 bp, 14 predicted proteins | sample LakEriMetagenome_5_FD_203522 | JGI IMG/M metagenome (GOLD analysis project Ga0315905, IMG submission 203522) | Freshwater fungal communities from buoy surface, Lake Erie, Ohio, United States - Buoy 4 MA121 | ecosystem: Environmental > Aquatic > Freshwater > Lake | place: USA: Lake Erie, Ohio...
ACCACGTTGATGGTACTCAAAATTCTTTACAAAGAAACAGTAAATTAGAATGGTTAAAAGCTGAACTTCCCCTAACTCCTACAAAGGGAGGAAATAGCGGTAATATCTGTCGAATTTTATCAAATGCGCGGTGTTTATCGGAAGGTGTGGATGTTCCTGCGTTAGATGCTGTGATGTTTCTCACTCCTCGTAATTCTGTCGTGGATGTGGTACAGTCCGTTGGTAGAGTGATGAGAAAAGCAGAGGGGAAAAAATACGGTTATATTATTTTACCGGTTGGTATTCCTGCTGATATACCTCCCGAAGTCGCTTTAAAAGATAATCAAAAATATCAGGTAATTTGGCGAGTTTTACAGGCTTTACGTTCTCATGATGAAAGATTTAATGATACTATCAATAAGATAGAATTAAATAAACGTCGTCCTGATAAAATTAGTATTATTGGTGTAGGTGGTAAAACTGAAAATAATGGTAGGGGCGAACGGCCGTTCGCCCCTACATATAAACAATTAGAATTGAATTTTCCCATTGAAGAATGGAGAAATGCCATTTATGCGAAAATAGTTACTAAATGTGGTGATAGACAGTATTGGGAAAAATGGGCTAAAAATGTAGCGGAGATTGCTGATACTCACATTTCCCGAATTAAAGCATTATTAGTAGGGGCGAACGGCCGTTCGCCCTTACAATCGGAAGCGAAAAAAGTATTTGATGAGTTTATCACAGGGTTACATCAAAATATTAATCCTAATGTCACCGAAGATGAAGCTATTGAAATGTTATCTCAACATTTAATTACCAAACCTGTTTTTGATGCTTTGTTTGAGGGTTACGAATTTACTAAATATAACCCGGTTTCCCAGACGATGCAAAGAATGTTAGATGTGTTAGAAGGTCAATCTTTGCAGAAAGAAGTCAAGACTTTAGACAAGTTTTATGAAAGTGTCAGAAAAAAAGCTAGTGGTATTGATAATGCGGAAGGAAAACAGCGGATCATTATTGAATTATATGATAAATTTTTCCGTGCGGCTTTTCCCCGGTTGGTAGAAAGATTGGGAATTGTTTATACTCCGGTGGAAGTGGTAGATTTTATTATTAAAAGTGCTGATTTTGCTTTAAAACAAGAGTTTGGAGTGGGTTTAACTGATGAAGGTGTGCATATTTTAGACCCCTTTACCGGGACCGGTACTTTTATGGTGCGGTTATTGCAAAGTGGGTTAATTAAACCAGAGGATTTACAACGGAAGTTTAGTTATGAGTTACATTGTAATGAGATTGTTTTATTAGCTTATTATATTGCAGCAATTAATATTGAGGAAAGTTATCATTTTTTAACTCAATCTTCTCTACCCGTTGGTGTAGAGACGTTGTTACCCGTTGGTGTAGAGACGTTGTTACCCGTTGGTGTAGAGACGTTGTTACCCGTTGATGTAGAGACGTTGTTACCTGTTGATGTAGAGACGTTGTTACCCGTTGATGTAGAGACGTTCCATGGAACGTCTCTACATTCACACAATGCAACCTCTTTACATGGTTATCAACCTTTTAATGGGATTGTTTTAACGGATACATTTCAAATGTTTGAAAATGCAGGTTATTTGTTAGAAAGTATCTTTCCTGAAAATAATCAACGGGTAATTAATCAAAAGCAAAGGGATATTACTGTGATTATTGGTAATCCTCCTTATTCTGCTGGACAAACTAGCCAAAATGATAATAACCAAAATCTCAAATATGCAAACTTAGATGAACAAATAGAAAATAGTTATGCTAAACATTCTGCTTCTGGTAATGTTAGAAACCTTTATGATTCTTATATTCGTGGTTTTAGATGGGCTAGTGATAGAATTAAAGATGAAGGAATAATTTGTTTTGTTAGTAATGGTTCATTTATTGATAGCAATAATATGGATGGTTTTAGAAAATGTTTGGTAGATGAATTTACTAGCATTTATTGTTTTAATTTACGAGGTAATCAAAGAACTTCGGGAGAACAATCAAGAAAAGAAGGGGGTAAAATTTTTGGTTCAGGAAGTCGTGCTACTATTGCGATTATTTTCTTAATCAAAAATTCCAGTAAGAAATCAGAAAATAAGGTATTTTATCATGATATTGGTGATTATTTAAGTCAAAAAGAAAAACTAGATATTATTAAAAATTTCGGTGATATTTCTACTATGAAATGGCAAGAAATCACCCCTAATGAAAATTATGATTGGATTAACCAACGTAATGATGATTTTGAAAGTTTTATTTCATTAGGTGATAAAAAAGATAAGACAAGTAAAACTATTTTTGATAATTATGTTTTAGGATTAACAACAAGTAGAGATGCTTGGTGTTATAACTTCTCTTATAAAAGATTGTTTGATAATATTTTTCGCTTTGTAGAATTTTACAATCAACAAGTTAAAGCCTATCAAAATAGTAGTAAAAATGGAAATATTGACACCTTTATAGATAACGATTCTAAAAAAATAAGTTGGTCAAGAGGACTAAAGAAAAATCTAACGTTGTCAAAAGAATGTAAATTTAATAAGGAATCAATTATTATTGGTGCTTATCGTCCTTACTGTAAACAATATGTTTACTTTGATAAATTTATTAATGAATATATTTATACACTACCCAGAATTTTCCCTAATCAAGAATTAGAAAACTTAGTAATTTCTGTAACTGGAATTGGTGTTACTAGAGACTTTTCTGCTTTAATGACAAATGCTATTCCCAACTATCACTTTCATGATACAGGTCAATATTTTCCCTTATATACCTACGAAAAACAAAGCGAACTAGGAGAACTATTTGCAACAGCAACCACAGAACAATACACCAAAAAAGAAAATATCCCCGATAGCATCTTCAAAGAATATCAGCAAAAATATCAAGACAAAACCATCACCAAAGAAGATATCTTCTATTACATTTATGGAGTATTACATTCACCCGAATATAAACAACGCTTTGCGTCAGACCTGAAGAAAATGTTACCACGAATCCCCTTTACTGCGGATTTTTGGACATTCAGTAAAGCCGGTAGAGAATTAGCGTATTATCATCTCAACTATGAAACCATAGAACCTTATGAATTAGAAGAATTTAAAAAAGAATTATATTTAGATGACCAAGATTATCAAGTCGAAAAAATGGTATTTGGTAAGAATAAAAACGGCCTAGATAAAACCATCATCATCTATAATAGTAAACTTACCCTATCCCAAATCCCCCTAGAAGCCTACGAATATATAGTAAATGGCAAATCAGCCCTAGAATGGATTATGGAAAGGTACAAAGTCACCAAAGATAAAGATAGTGGCATAATTAACGACCCTAACCATTGGTCAGAAAATCCTCGTTATATAGTCGAATTAGTCAAAAGGATTGTGAGAGTCAGCTTAGAAACCGTGAGAATAGTTAAAAGTTTACCACCATTGAATGAATGGTAATATTCGTAGTAGGAGTAATTCATGAATTACCCCTACAAATAAACGGGATAACGATAAAATCATCAGCGTTTATCCGCGTTTATCTGCGTTCAATATTATTATTGTCAGAATCAGGAATAATAAAATCTCAAATATTAAATTCACTGTGTGTTACTTCAACAAGTTGAAAAATATCTCATCTGCTAAGATATAATTTTGATATGACAAGATTTATTCATGATCAATTCGCCAAAGACTATTTAGAAGAACTACTCAAAAATTACGGAGAAGTTCAAGCACCTAGTCGTGTCGCCGGAGAAGTCCGAGAAATTGATGTTTACTTTTCTCCCTATCCCCAGGCCAATTCCAGTTTACAACTTTTAGGTATATTAGGTAAATTTGCATCTACTCCCGCGATTTTTGAACCATTTCGCAATCCTGCATCAGCCGATGAAATTTGCGATTGTTTGTTAAAGTTATTAGAAGTAAGAGGAGTGTTAAAAAGAGAAGCAAAACGCAATAAAACAAATTTCCAAGAAGCAGAAAGTCCGAAATTATGGATACTGACACCCACAGCCTCGCCAGAGATTTTATCTAGTTTTAATGCTACCCTAAAAACCGATTCTTTACCGGGTATATACTATTTAGGTTCAGCATTGCGTACAGCTATAGTTGTGATTCATCAACTACCCCGTACAAATGAAACTCTTTGGATTAGAATGTTAGGAAAAGGAACTGTTCAAAAACAGGCTATTGAGGAATTAGCGGAGTTAGCACCCAGTCACCCTTTTAGAAGAATCACGTTAGAATTACTGTACAACCTGCAAAAACACCTGGGAGTCAATCAAGAATTAGAAGATAAGGAGATAATTATGAGATTAGCACCATTGTATCAACAAGATAGAGCGTTGGCGATTCAAGAAGGTAAAATCGAAGGTAAAATCGAAGGTAAAATTGAAGGTAAAATCGAAGGTAAAATCGAAGGTAAAATTGAAGGGGAAACATTGTTAATTATCCGTCAATTAAACCGACGTTTTGGCGAAATTCCAGTTTCTTTAATTGAAAGGATTCAAAAATTACCTCTGGAGAAATTAGAAGTTTTGGGAGTGGAATTATTATATTTTACCAACGCCGATGATTTAGAAACTTGGTTAAATCAAAATTAAGAATAACACTTCAGGAATTAAATACAAATCCTCAATTGTCTGAATCAGGATTTTCAAGATTAAAAGATGAACAGGATTAATAATTTATCCCCAAATCCTATAAATCCTGATTCTGACAAAATAATTAATAACAATCCTGTAAATCCTCAAATCTTCGACATCATGATATGGCTAAAAAATAACCAATTAAATACAAAGAACCACATAAAACAACTTGATTATCTGTATCACTAAAAGCAGCATCTAAAGCTGAAAATACATCTTGATATATATGACAAAAATTCAAATCTGGACAAATTGATGTTCCTAACTTAGCTAATTCTTCTAAATCCGCTGAATTGCTGTCGGGGACTGGAACTAAATATAATTTATCTCCTGGTTTGAGAAGTTCCTGAAAAATATCACCATGATCTTTAGTGGCCAGCATTCCCATGACCCAAGTGATATTTTTGGTGTTGAGTGTATCTACATAATGACGTAAAACATTAGCTGAGGCTGGGTTGTGTGCGCCGTCAATGAGGAGTTTTTGCTGTTTCCAGGTTATCCATTGCATTCTCCCTGGCCACTTGGTTTTAGCCATACCATTAATAATAGCTTCCTCAGAAATTTGCCAATTCTGTTTTTGCAAGATTTCTAAAGCTGCTATTGCTAAGGCTGAATTATGTAATTGAATTTGTCCCTGTAATGGTAAAGGATATTTTATAAATTGAGAACCTTCTATTTTTTGATATTCGGCACAATTTTGATTAATTTGACGAGAGGTTTTAGGGGTAAAAATCGGACATTTTAGTTCTAATGTACGCGATATCACGACTTTTTGGGCTGCTTCTGGTAATGAACCCACCACCACCGGACATCCGGGTTTGATAATTCCCGCTTTTTCTCTGCTAATATGGGCTACAGTCGGTCCTAGTTGTTGCCAATGTTCTCGACTTATGGAAGTAATTATTGTCACTAAAGGATGATCACAGACATTAGTGGCATCTAAACGTCCTCCTAGTCCGACTTCAATTACCGCAATATCAACTTGTTGCTGGGCAAAATATAACCAAGCCGCTGCGGTAATTACCTCAAATTGGGTAGGAGATTCTTCATCTGGATTAATTGCCGTTTGAACTTGAAGTATTAATTCACACAATTTATCACTATTAATTGCTTGTTCATTCACACAGATACGTTCTGTCCAATCAACCAAATGGGGGGAGGTGTAGCGTCCAGTTTTATAACCAGCTTCAGTAAGTACCGCAGACAGATAAGCACAAACAGAACCTTTACCATTAGTACCAGCGACATGAACAATTGGCACTCGGTGATGGGGATTTCCCAAAGTTGCCAATAAATTGACAATTCGAGATAACCCCAAATTGACACCAAAATGCTGAAAAGGTTGGAGTAGGGAATCTATGCTCATGGGAATTGTGTAATTGGTAATTTGGTAATTAGATTAGAATTGGTAGAACTCTTGCCTATTCTCTGTTCCCTGTTCCCTGTTCCCTGTTCCCTATTCTCCAAATTACGCTTCTTTGCTCAAAAAGTTTTGTATTTGTCTAATAGCAGCAGCGCCGATATTAAAAGCAGCCCAACTAGCAGCGATCGCTAAAGGTGCTAAAACAATTACTACACGAGTATCAATGTCCATATTTAGAAACCCTCTGTAAATTAAAATTTTAAGTTTTTTGACATACCTCCTCGTCCTTTCATGAGCGAGGATTCTTTGACACTGCACTGACTGGTGCTACCGAAAAGTAGTCTTATTCAGTCTCCATGTCCGTTTATAGTCTCCCAATGCCCTGTGGCGACTATACCTAGTTTACTATAAAGCTGTCGTAGAAGAACGGGGATTGTATCCGATTTTTTTTGGTCAACAGTTCTCAGTTTTGATTGAGAACTCAAGTGGGGAATTTTTTCAAGGTTGTATGTAAAGTTTAATTAAAAGTCGGTGGTCAGTTGTAAAACGTGAATCACCCATTACCAATTACCAATTACCAATTACCAATTACCCATTACCAATTACCAATTACCCATTACCAATTACCAATTACCCATTACCAATTACCAATTACCCATTACCTACTCAGCATGAAGGAGGGCTAATTGATAGTATTTTTCCGCGTGTGCAATAAGTTCAGTGATTTCGGTGTCTGTGAGTTGACGAACCACCTTACCAGGGAGGCCGAGAACTAGAGAACCAGGGGGGACATTTTTGGTAACTACAGCACCCGCACCGATCATACTACCTGCACCGACTCTGACACCATTTAAGATAATAGCACCAATACCAATTAAACTACCACGTTCAATGTGAGCAGAATGGACGACAGCCCGATGGCCAACAGTGACATAATCTTCTAAAATGGTTGGTAAACCCGGATCACCATGGAGAATTGCACCGTCTTGAATATTTGTACATTCGCCAATTTCAATCCGTTCTACATCACCTCTAACCACAGATCCATACCAAACACTGGCTCTGGCTGCTATGCTTACAGAACCAATGATTATAGCGTTAGCTGCCACAAAAGCAGCTTGAGAAAATTCAGGAGATTTTGAGCCAGAAGAGATAGACACGATAGAATATGGATATTGTACCCAGGAACACTGGAGAAACTCCAACCTTTAGGGCTGGTTGTTAAACCAGAATATCATAGCCTTGCCCGTCCATGGTCAGGCAGTTGTGAGACTTGTTCTCAGACACTATCCTCACTTTTATGCAGGAGTAAGCAAGTCATCTAAAGTAGTGGAGCAGGAGTGTAAAGTTAAACCTACTGGTGCTGGCAGAAAAACAATACTATGTTTATACGCACTTCATGATCAATCCAGGCTTTCAGTACCCGATATTTGGCCCTGAAATACAGTGTCCCCACTGTCGCCAAAATATTTCGGCGTTGACATTGACGGATACTTATTTGTGTCCCCGTCATGGCGCATTTGAAGCTGAACCTAAAACTGGGGAGTTGGTTCATTTACAGTCCGGTCGTCATTGGCGCAGATGGGATGGTGAATGGTATCGTCAACATACTCATCCTGATGGGATTCGGTTTGAAATTCACGAAGCTTTAGATAAGCTTTATACTCAAGGTTATCGGGCTACGAGAATAATTGTTGCTAACCGTTATCAGGAGTTAATGAATGGCTATTTGGAACGTAGTACACCCTGGCGTTCTGGACAAGGGGAAGTTACTACAGGGGCGCGGTTATATGGCTTACCTGTAGATTTTAGCCCTGATTCTGCCGCAGAACCTTGTTGGGAAGTGATTAATTTTGATTTGGATAAAGAACCTGGTGTCCCGGTGCGTTACCCATATTTCCGGTTGTTTGAGTGATAGTCAGTGGTTAGTGGTCATTAGTCAGTGGTTCGTGGTTTGTGGTTCGTGGTAATAAAGAACTAGCAACCGACAACTGACAACTGACAACTGACAACTGACAAAATTATGCACCATACTTCCATTAGAACCGCAAATATCCATTTAGCGATCGCTTTTTATGAAACACTAGGGTTTACGGTGGGCGATCGCTTCACCACCGGTTATACTCTAGCTTGCTGGATGGAAGGTTTGGGAGGGAGAATTGAACTGATCCAAATTCCCCAACCAAAACCAGCCCCAGATGCTTTTGAGGATGAACATTATGTGGGTTACTATCATCTGGCTTTTGATTTAACACATATTACACCAGATTTACCCACTTGGCTAGAAAGTTTAAAAACACGGTTAGCTGCAATAGAAAGTTTACCACCTCTAAAGATTCTTTTGCAACCTACCCAGCAGCAAATAGGCGATAACATCTTGGAAGTCACGTTTATCGCTGATTTTGATGGTTTACCTCTGGAGTTTATACGGTTTTTGCATAAATGCCCCGAAAATTAGTATTTATGCCTTTTGGATGATATAATACTTTTCCCTTTCAGGTACATTTTTATTTTCCAGGGGGTACTGAGGAAACATTTGCTCAATTTTTCTAGTCCATCAATATATGTAATCTAAGTTACATATATCTATTCGCCAAAGATATGTCTTTTTTTTCTCTAGCACAACGACATCGCTTTTTTTTACTGATCTTCAGTCTTTGGGTAATAGCCGCATTTTCATTAAATCACGATGCTGCTTTTCATCTCCAAGAGGGAGGTTTATCAACAACACCCTACAAGTCCAACCCGGAAAAATCCCTGGAAACACTAGTTACTAAAAAAACAGCCAATTTCGCCATTACAGCAAACGTGCGGAAAACAGTCCTCGACAATGGCTTAACTGTGATCACGAAGGAGGTTCATCATGCTCCCGTGGTGACAGTACAAGTATGGTACAAGTTTGGTTCTGGTCAAGAAGCAATTGGGGTAAATGGCATTGCTCACCAATTAGAACATATCATGTTTAAAGGTACTAGCGATCGCCCGATTCAATTTGGCCAGTTATTTAGTGCTTTGGGTAGTGATTCTAATGCTTTTACCAGTTATGACCAAACCGCATATTACAACACTGCTCAAGGGCATAAACTCACCTCTCTGTTAACTTTAGAAGCGGATAGAATGAAAAACTCACTCCTAGATTCTCAACAGTTAGCTAGTGAGAAACAGGTGGTGATTTCTGAATTACTTGGTTACGAAAATAGCCCGGAATATCGTCTAAAACGCGCTGTAATGAAGTCAGTTTTTCCTAATCATCCTTATGGTTTACCCATTGGTGGTACTAAAGCTGATGTAGAGAAATTTACGGTTGAACAATTAAGAGAATATTACCAAAAATTCTACAGTCCTGACAATGCTGTTTTGGTAATTGTCGGGGATTTTGACACCACACCAACGTTAAAAAGTGTCAAATCTATTTTTGGTAAAATTCCTAAAGGTCAATATTCACCCCATAATCTTATAACTCCATCCTATTCCCCATCACCTGCAATTAAACTACAAGAACCGGGAGGAAATCCATTACTACAGATAATTTATCCCCTTCCTCAAATTAATCAACCAGATGTACCTGCTTTAGAGGTCATGGATTATATCTTAACTGCGGGCAAAAATTCTTACCTATATCAAGAGTTGGTAGAATCGGGTTTAGCTAGTGATTTGAAAGCAAGTGTCGCTAGTTTACGGGCTGGTGGCTGGTATGAAATATTAGTAACTGCTGCGGAAAATCAGGATTTGTATAAAATTGATGCAACGGTAACAAAGGCATTAAAAAAACTTATTAAAATTGGTGTCACTACAGAACAAGTAGAACGAGCAAAAAGCCAATTAACGGCTTCAGTTATTTTAAATAATCGTGATATAACCAGTCAAGCCATGCAATTGGGTAATGATCAAATCACAACAGATAATTACCAATATACAGAAAATCATTTAGTAGATATTCGGAAAATTCAACCCAAGGACGTAATTAATGTCATCAATAAATATCTAAAACCAGAAGCGCGGACAGTGGGATTTTTTGAACCTACTCAACAAACAGGTACAAATCTGATCAAATCTGATTCCGAGATCAAAAAAGATCATTTTGTCGCTGATATTACTAAAGTTCCAGCAGAAGTAAAGAAATATTTACCACCCGTAGATATCCTACCAAAAACAGGAATCAGGGAAATACCCCAGGAGTTAAAATTTGCTAATGGTTTACGCATACTACTATTAACAGATAGGTCTACCCCTACAGTTACTTTAAGCGGACATATTAAAGCAGGAACAGAATTTGATGGCAGTAATAAAGGAGGATTAGCCTCCTTAGTAGCAGCAAATCTGATGAATGGGACGAAAACTAAAGATATGCGGACTATTGATCAAGAATTAGCAGCAAAAGGCGTAAGTTTGGACTTTCAAGCCTATCGGGAAGGTGTGAGGATCAAAGGGAGCAGTTTAGCAGTAGATTTACCGATTTTACTTTTAACATTGACAGACGTAATTAAAAATAGTACATTTCCAGAAAAAGAGTTCAAACTCTCGCGTCAACAGGCTTTAACCTCCCTAAATTCAGATTTAGATGATCCTGAAAAGATTGCAACTCGTATCTTCCTTCAATCTATTTATCCGAAAAAACACCCACTACATAGCTTTCCGACAGCAGAGAGTATTCAGAGTATTAAACGTCAAGACGTGATAGCTTTTAAAGCCCAACATTATCGTCCAGATACTACAGTATTAGCAATTGTAGGCGATTTTGATATTAACAAAGTGCGATCGCTCATTCAAGCACAACTAGGAAATTGGCAAGTAAAAGGCCAACCACCAGTGGTAAAATACCCCAAAGTGGAAATGCCAAAAAATGTAATTAATGTTAATCCCGTTATTCCTGGTAAACCCCAAGCGGTTACTTATATGGGTTATACAGGGATTAATCGTCAAGATAAACGATTTTATGCGGCGATGGTCTTGAATCAAATTCTCGGAGGTGATACATTATCAAGTAGACTAGGGGCAGAAGTGCGCGATCGTCAAGGCTTAACCTACGGAATTTATAGTAATTTCATCACAGGTAAGAATGTCGGCACATTTTTAATTGAAATGCAAACCAGTCCAGAAGACGCACACAAAGCCATTTCCAGTACCCGTGACCTGCTCAAACAAGTTCACCAACAAGGTGTTACCCTAGAGGAAGTAGAAACAGCCAAAGCTAATTTAATCAGTAATTATAATATTTCCTTAGCTAGTCCAGAACAACTCAGCGAAATAATGGTCATGAATCAGGTTTATGGCTTAAATCAGGTAGAATTGCGCTCATTTGTTAGTAAAATAGAGCAGGTTAAATTAAGTCAAGTCAATCAAGCTGCTCGTGAGTTACTTCACTCTGATAAAATTGTTGTCGTCACAGCAGGTCCGCCAATTCTTGCCCATAAAAACATCAAGTGAGTATAGTTATGAGTCATAGTCAGAGGTGTAATCTACAACTATCTATTTAGCTATGAGTAAATTTTTGACTGTTATTTTCTCCCTGCTCATGAGTATAGTGATCATGGGTACATCTCCAGCAACAGCAGAGAATCTATCGCATAATCTCTTAAAACAACCAGTTATAGAAATTACGGTTAACTTGGGTAATACTGCTAATGAATTAAAATTTGAACCGAATTACTTAGAACTTATCCCTGGTAAACGTTACAATCTGAAATTAAATAATCCTAGCTCCCAAAAACATTATTTTACTGCTAAAGACTTTGCTGATGGAATTTGGACACAAAAAGTCGAAGCGGGTAAGGTAGAAATCAAAGGTAATATTCACGAACTAGAACTTAAACCTGGTGCAGAAGCAGAATGGGTGTTTGTCCCCATAAAATCAGGAAAATATGCTTTACGATGTACTATAGCTGGACACACAGAAGCGGGAATGAAAGGAGAAATTGTGATTCAGTGATCATCTGTTTCTAGAGGCGCGAAAATAAGTTAACGTAAATATAGATATTTTTGGCAATAAATCTCAACAAATTCACACTTAATCAGTAAAGCACCAGTAATTTCTCAATTTAATGATGAACATTTTCACCAGCCTACTTTCGCAACCAGTCGAGCTAAAACCCGAAAAACAACAACGTCGAGGGATTGAAATTAAATCACCCCGTGAAATCGAAATTATGCGGCAATCAGCTAAGATTGTAGCAACCGTCCTCAAAGAAATTTCTGAGCTAGTGCAGCCAGGAATGACAACTGCCGATTTAGATGCTTATGCTGAAAAACGTATCCGGGAAATGGATGCAACTCCTAGTTTTAAAGGATACCATGGCTTTCCGGCTTCCATCTGTTCCAGTATTAATAACGAGGTTGTCCATGGGATTCCTAGCCCTAAAAAGGTAATTCGGTCTGGAGATGTTTTAAAAGTTGATACAGGAGCTTATTACCAAGGTTTTCACGGTGATTCTTGTATTACTATCGCTGTCGGTAATGTCACAGATGAAGCTGCAAAACTGATTAAAATAGCTGAAGAATCTTTATACAAAGGGATTGAACAGGTAAAAGCTGGTGTCCATTTGACAGAGATTGCGGGTGCAATTGAAGATCATGTAAAAGCCAATGGTTTTGCAGTGGTAGAACAATTTACTGGTCATGGTGTAGGTAGAAATTTGCACGAAGAGCCAGCGGTTTTTAATTATCGGACTCATGAAATACCGAATGTAAAATTACGCTCAGGGATGACCTTAGCAATTGAACCAATTTTAAATGCTGGTTCTAAAAATACCAGAATTTTAGCTGATAGATGGACAGCGGTAACGGTTGATAATGCTTTATCGGCTCAGTTTGAGCATACGGTGTTAGTGACAGATACTGGTTATGAAATATTAACTGATAGGACGGAACTTTAACTATGATTTAAACTATGATTTTTGTGATTTGTCTGATTTAGTTAACAACTAACAACGGACAACTGACAACAGACCACTAACCAATTACTAGGACGGAACTTTAACTATGATTTAAACTATGATTTTTGTGATTTGTCTGATTTAGTTAACAACTGACAACGGACAACTGACCACTGACCACTGACAACTAACCAATTACATTGTTAATTCCCACCAAGTTCTTTGACCAACCATACCATCTGCTGATAAATTTCGACGATTTTGAAAGGCTTTAACAGCGGTTTCAGTGATTGGTCCAAAAACGCCATCAACAGGTATTCCATAACCATTAGAGACTAAAAGTTTTTGTAAAACTCTGACAGATATACCTGAACTACCAAAACTAATCACGGGCATAGGATTTTTACGGGTTGTGGGATATCGTGTTGATGATTTAATATCTGTTTTTCCCGTAATGTTCATGTCACCAGCATCAGCCAAAAGAAATTGTATCTGAGAAGAATTGACAGACATTTGTTTTTGTGTAATTTGCTGAAAGATGTTGTTCCGACGAAAAGATATGGCTAAGGGATGAGTTAGGAAAGGTTCACTTATTCGTATAAATTCTGGTGGTGTAATTTCAGTCGAGGAAATTAACTGAGTTGATTGACTATTTGTTAATGGCACACCATTTTCTAAGTGAAACAGGGTTTGGTTTAATGGGAAATGGGTAATATTTAGTTCTCTTGGATTAAATACACCTATCATCAGCAGTCCGATTTCAGTCATTGTATTTTATGGATAAAATTAATCGCTTGGGAAAGGGGAAAAACCAAATATAATTACTGTATAAAACTACTAATCAAGAAGTTGATATCAAAGGGATGATCTGATTTGAGACTACAGAAATTATTAGTTTTAGTCATCTATCTTAAGGGAGTTAAAATTTTTAAAAAAATATTTAAGTAGGTGAACGGAAAAAAACCGATATAAGTAAAGAAAAGTAAAGTTGCCCAAAACCTGTTCCCTGTTCCCTGCGATGCACTGAGCTTGTCGAAGTGTTCCCTGTTCCCTGCGATGCACTGAGCTTGTCGAAGTGTTCCCTATAACCTGTTCCCTATAACCTGTTCCCTGTTCCCTGTTCCCTGTTCCCTGTTCCCTGTTCCCTTCTCATAACGACAATTTTTCACGCCAACCGACTTATAGCAGATTGCAATGTGTTTGAACATAAAAAAATTCCCAATCTATTTAGATTAGATTGGGAATCTCAGACTTTGAATAGGTTAATAGTTTAACCTGTTAACCAATACTATTGGCAAAGGGATGAAAGTAAAAGGCAAAACCTAATACAGTATAAGCTGCTAGAAGTAAAGTCCCTTCTAACCAATTAGATTTACCATCAGAACTAATACTATTAGCAATTAAGACTGATACAGCAACGGCTACTAATTCAAATGGGTTAAAATCTAAATCCATGGGTTGACCAATTATCCAACCAGCAATGACTAAAACTGGGGCTACAAATAGGGCAATTTGCATACTTGAACCCACAGCCACAGACATAGAAAGATCCATTTTATTTTTCATGGCTACAGTGACTGCGGTAGCGTGTTCAGCAGCGTTACCGATAATGGGGACTAAAATCACCCCGGTAAATAGTGCGCTTAAACCTAGTTTAGATGTAGCAACTTCTAGGGAACTTACTAATAATTCTGACTCAAAGGCAACTAACAAGGTACAGGCTAAAAGTACACCAGTCCACAACCAAATATTTGGTTTTTCATGGGAAACCTCTTCTTCTCCTTCTATTCCTTCTAAGTCTACTACACCAACTTCATACAAATACGCATGAGTTTTCATAGAAAATAGTAGTGTTAAACCGTAAACTAGAATTAAGACTATAGCCACTGCTAGAGAGAGATTCTGTACCGTTTTTTCGCTAATACCTGTTGAGGTATAGTTCATTGCAGTTGGTAGTAAAATGGCAATTACCGCCAAGTTCATGGAGGAGGCATTTACCCGCGCTACAACTGACTCAAATGTTTGTTCTTTGTAACGAATACCGCCTAGTAACATGGATAAACCCATGACTAGGAGTAAATTACCAATAATTGATCCAGTAATACTGGCTTTGACAACATCAATTAGTCCTGCATTCAGGGCAACTAAGGCAATAATTAATTCTGTAGCATTACCAAAAGTCGCATTTAAAAACCCGCCCAGAATTGGACCGACTACCACAGCTATTTCTTCGGTCGCAGTACCCATCCAAGCGGCTAGTGGTAGTATAGCTAATGCAGCAGTGATGAAGATTATTAAGTCTCCCCATTCTAAAAAGTGGGCTGCTAGAGATACGGGTATAAACAGCAGCATTACGGTGAAAATAATGTTCTTGATTGACATTTTTACCTTAATTTCAGGGGATCTGGCACAGATGTCTGAAATATCATCTGCATTTGCACACCTATCATATCTGCCAGGGCTAGTAATTGGTAATGGGTAATGGGTAATGGGTAATTGGTAATGGGTAATTGGTAATGGGTAATGGGTAATTGGCTTCATCTATATAGGAATAATATTTGATTTTTGATAGCTTGCGTGGCGTAGCCATACAAGACTCAGTAGGTATCAATTCTGTCTTTCTTCCTGTGTTCCCTGTAACCTGTAACCTGTAACCTGTAACCTGTAACCTGTAACCTGTTCCCTGTTCCCTGTAACCTGTTCCCTGTAACCTGTTCCCTGTTCCCTGTTCCCTGTTCCCTGTAACCTGTAACCTGTAACCTGTAACCTGTAACCTGTAACCTGTAACCTGTTCCCTGTAACCTGTTCCCTGTTCCCTGTTCCCTGTTCCCTGTTCCCTGTTCCCTGACCACACAAGTAAATTCACAAAATCAAACCGGATTCCTATAGTTGTATTCTTGTTTAGAAATGATTGTGATAAGATTTAGTTTTGTTTCTTATGTTTTATTTATAACTGATTTTGTGAGACAACAATTGTAGAAAGGTAGACATAGCAAGAATCTTTTTCAAAATTGCACATTTATTTGGGTAACAAAATATGACTTCAGCAGCGGAAATACTAAGTAGTTCTGTCTCAACCTTACCATTAGATAAACGGGCTAAATACAGTCCTGAACATGATCCCCTGAAAATTGCTCAAGGGGTGTATGTTACAGTTCATGGTCATTTTTATCAACCCCCTAGAGAAAATCCCTACCTGGATGCGATTGAACGTCAACCCAGTGCTACGCCTTTTCATGACTGGAATGAGCGCATTCATTGGGAATGCTATCGTCCTAATGCTTTTGCAAGGATATTAAATGACCGTGGAGAAGTTGTGGGGATTGTAAATAATTATGAGTACATGAGCTTTAATATTGGTCCAACCCTGATGTCTTGGTTAGAACGCTACGATGGGTCTGTTTATCAGCGGATTTTGGAGGCTGATGCTAAAAGTTGCCAACGGTTAAATGGTCATGGCAATGCGATCGCTCAAGTATATAATCATATTATCCTACCCTTAGCCAACGAAAGAGATAAACACACACAAATTCGCTGGGGTAAAGAAGATTTCCGTTCGCGCTTTGGCCGTGATCCCGAAGGGATGTGGTTAGCAGAAACAGCCGTGGATTATGCCACCCTAGAGGCATTGGTAGCGGAAAAGATTAAATTCATCATTTTAGCACCTTCTCAAGCCCAGCGTTGTCGTCCTTTCCCCACAGAGGATGATCCCCATAGTCAATGGCATGAGGTAGGGGGTAATCAGATTGATCCCACTCGTCCCTATCGTTGTTATTTGGATAGTCAGAAAACTGGAAAAAAATCACAGGCCTATATTGATATCTTTTTCTATGATGGTCCGATTTCGCGGGATATGGGTTTTAGTGATGTTGTCTATAATTCCCATCATTTTGCAGGCCGGGTGGGGGCGGCTATTCGTGGGGATCATCGTCGGTCCCAATTAATTTCTGTAGCCACTGACGGGGAGACTTTTGGACACCACAAAAAAGGCACGGAGAAGACTTTGGCCTATGCCTTTATTGGTGAGTTTCCTCGTCATGGTTGGACTGTCACCAACTACGCCCATTATTTGAGTTTAAATCCTCCTAGTTGGGAAGTCCAATTAAAGCCCGTCACAGCCTGGAGTTGCGCCCATGGTGTGGATAGATGGCAAGATGATTGTGGTTGTGGTGGTGAAGGAGGTGTGTGGCATCAAAAATGGCGGCGGCCGTTACGAAATGCGTTAAATTGGTTACGGGATCAGTTAATTGATGTTTATGAAAAACATGGTAGTGTATTATTCCGTGATCCTTGGCAAGCAAGGGACGAATATATTCATGTCATGTCTGACCGTTCTCATGCTAATGTTAGCCATTTTTTATCTCGTCATCAAACTCATAAACTAGACGCTGGTGAACAGGTAGAGGCTTTACGCTTGTTGGAAATGCAGCGTCATTCTTTACTAATGTTCACTAGTTGCGGCTGGTTTTTTGAAGAAATTTCCCGCCCGGAGGGAACACAAATTTTACGTTATGCCGCCCGTGCTTTAGAATTAGCAGGAGATGTATCAGGTGTACAGTTAGAAAAGGGTTTTCTTAAACGCCTGATGTTAGCTCCTAGTAATGTGGAAGAGTTTAAAAATGGGGCAGATATATATCATAAATTGGTATTAACTGCTCAAATTGGATTTAAACAAGTCGCCGCCCATTATGCTATTACTTCCTTATTTAATCATCGCAAAAATACTGTTTCTGGACAGGACACAGATAAACAATCCCATGGTAATCATCAGCGAGTCTATTGCTATACTGCCCATGAGTTAGATTACCATAAGCAGCGCATTGGTCCGTTAACTATGGTAATCGGGCATTTGCAGCTAGTGTCAGATATTACCTGGGAAAGTGAAAATTTAATATTTGCTGTACTGCATTTGGGGGGTTGGGATTTTCACTGCTGCATTCAACAGTTTACTGGCAGACGTAACTATGCTGAAATTAAAGAAAAGCTGTTTACAGCCTTACAGCAGGCCAGTGTAGCTCATGTTATTTTGGTCATGACTCAAGTATTTGGGGGTGAAGCCTTTAGTTTACAGACTCTATTTGCTGAAGAACGTCATCGGATTATGCGGTTGTTAAGTCAGGAAACATTGGCACGATTAGACCAATTATATACTCAGGCTTATCGTGATAATTACGGTGTCATCATGGCTTTTCATCGAGATGGATTAGAAGTACCACGGGAATTACAAGTAGCAGCGGAAATTGCTTTAGGACATCGTTGTTTGATAACATTGCGATCGCTACAGCAAGCGCAGCTATCGCTAGAACAAAATATTAATGAAGCACAATTAAGCTGGAATCTAATGGTAGAATTGGAGGCGATATCTCATGAAGCTGAACAGCTTCGTTGTCAATTAAATATTCCCGAAGGCAATCAAATCCTAGAACAATTAATAGTTAGGTTATTGTGGCAATTATTGTATGATGCCAATAGCAATTTGGATACAGATATCCAACGGTTAGAACGGTTAATTGATATTGGTTATAAGCTGCATATTGGCATTAATTTAAACCAATCCCAAGAACTATATTGGAGTTGTTTACACAGTCAAATATTGCCACGAATTACCAATATTAACAGTGAAGCAGAAGCCATGCAATGTCGTCAATTGCTGAAATTAGGACAAAAACTAGCGGTTGATGTTAATCCATTTTTAGATAAATTATAGCAGTTCCCATGCTCGTAAGGTACAAAGTTTTTTAGTTTTAGGGAACAGGGAACAGGGAACAGGGAACAGGGAACAGGTGACAGGGGACAGGGGACAGGGAACAGGGAACAGGGAACAGGGAACGATGAACCCTTCTAGAAATTTTGTAAGTTTTAGGGTGCTTTACTACTGCATAAATCTTGCAAATAAACAGATTGTTGATATCTGACGCTCCCTACCAATGTGCTTTCTGTTGCCTCTTGCTTCTTGCCCTGCTATGATTCTGCGATTTATGATCTTAATTAAAAACCGTTATCGTTTGATCAAACAGATTGCTAAAGGGGAATTTTATCAAACATTTCTTGCAGTAGATGAAAATCAATTTCCTCCCCTTGCTTGTATTGTTCAAAAATTGTTGTCTCCACAGCAAACACTTGAAGATTTTGAATATCAAGCACAGCACTTAACAGAATTAGGTAAACATCCTCAAATTCCCAAATTAATCACCCATTTTACAGAAGACAAATATGATTATTTAATTCAGGAATTTATCGAAGGTGATAATTTAGCTACTGTGTTAGAAAACCAAGGTGTTTTTAATGAAAATCAGATTTGGCAAGTTTTAAAAACTTTATTACCAGTTCTCAGTTTTATTCATAATCATCAAATTATTCACCGCAATATTAACCCAGAGAATATTATTTCCCAGACCGTTAACCAAAATCAAAATTTATTAGAAAATCTATTTTTAACTGATTTTACAGTCGTTAAATTTGTCAATAGAAATCAATTTAAAGATGATATAGTCGGGAGTCCAGAATATATTTCTCCAGAACAAATACAAGGTAAAGCCGTTTTCGCAAGTGACTTATATAGTTTAGGTGTAACTTGTATTTATTTACTAACTCATATACCACCCTTTGAATTATTTAATATTACTCATCATAGCTGGATATGGCGAGATTATTTAACTAATCAAATTAGTGAACATTTAGCGCAAACCCTGGATAAACTGGTAAAACACAATTTACAAGAACGCTGGAAATCAGCAAATGAACTTATTTACAATTTGGGAATTAAAGCTAATGATTTACGTTTATCATCTCATATTTCCCAGGATGATTGGCAACTTTATCATACAATCAAAAATCAAATTCATAGTCCTATTAATACCATAGCATTAAGCCCTGATAGTCAAATTTTAGCAAGTGGTGAGGATGATAAAAGTATTCAATTATGGTATTTAAAAACTCAACAATTAATAGCTAATTTGAAAGGACATACCCAAGCCATAACAGCAGTTAAATTTAATCCCAATGGGACAATTTTAGCCACCGCTAGTGATGATAAAACTATCAAATTATGGGACATAAAAACATTAACAATAATTCAGACTTTAAGTGGACATTCCCACGCTGTCAAGTCTCTAACATTTCATCATAATGGGCAAATTTTAGCCAGTGGAAGTTGGGATAAAACTATTAAAATATGGGATATAAATACAGGTTTAGAACTTCATACTTTAACTGGACATAAATTACAAGTAAATGCTGTTGCTTTTAGTCCCCAAAGAGAACTTTTAGCTAGTGCTAGTCATGACAAAACAGTTCGTATTTGGCAACTACAAAACGGAAAATATAACTTATTAACAACTCTTTTAGACCATACTTGGGCAGTTTTGACAGTTGCATTTAGTCCCACCAATCAGAATTTATTGGCAACTGGTAGCGGTGATAATACCATTAAATTATGGGATATTAACACTGGTGAATTAATTAACACACTTTCCGGTCATTCCTGGCCAGTAGTAGCTGTAGCCTTTAGTACAGATGGGGAAATGCTAATTAGTGGCAGTTGGGATAAAACAGTGAAAATTTGGCAAATCAGCACAAAATCAGAAATTACCAGCCTTGTAGGTCATACAGACTCAGTATCTAGCGTTGCTATTAGCGATGATACAGAATTAATTGTCAGTGGTAGCAAAGACAAAACAATTAAATTATGGCGTAGATGATAATTGACAATAATTAATTATCGTCAATTATCAATTATCAGTTGAAAATAATCAGGCGCTACCAGTGAAGGCAACTTCTGGAAATTTTAATTGCGCTTCTGCCATTGGGCGTTTTCTGCCTTCTTCTTGCCAGTAGTTAATTACTTCCGTGGCTTTATTCAGCAACTCCACGCGGTCAACATCTGTAATCCAATGTTTGGATTCTAACTCTTTTTTTAGCTCTTCCCAGGCATCATTTCTGGGCCAGAAAAAGTATTTGGTTAAGGGACTAGAACCTTTACCAACCACTTGGTCAACTGCGAGGGCGACGTTTTCGTCTAACCAGAGAATTTTTAAAATGAACTTGGTCAATTACACCTCCGGGGAATATCCGGGTTTTTTGCTTGAGTTTGCGACCCCTCATTTTAACTCAATCTTTGACTAATTGACCAATATTTATCAGACAAATCTGATTTTTTTAGTTATTTTCTTGTTTTCCGTCCATAAAAGATGTTTCTGACCTCTACTATAAAGGGATGTATAGTTGCGTGTTAAAAAGAATTTTAATTATTATATTTACACTTTATTAGATTTAATTGATTGTTAGTTTGCTTAACTGAGTTGTTTAAAGCTTATCATCCCAATTCCCCATTTTCTTAAAAAAATTAGGTTTGCTGATAATACTAATTACTCAGTTTTTGTCAGTGAGGTAATTAATTATTTCTTGGTAGTGAAAATGGTAGTAAACATCATCAACATTCCCCCTACTAAAA
>Ga0315905_10002056_pt1 | contig 21321 bp, 9 predicted proteins | sample LakEriMetagenome_5_FD_203522 | JGI IMG/M metagenome (GOLD analysis project Ga0315905, IMG submission 203522) | Freshwater fungal communities from buoy surface, Lake Erie, Ohio, United States - Buoy 4 MA121 | ecosystem: Environmental > Aquatic > Freshwater > Lake | place: USA: Lake Erie, Ohio...
GTACAGACAACTCTGAAAGAGTTGTCTGTACAAACCATAATTTAAATATAATAAACATAAAAAATTAAATATATTTAGATTCAAAATTAATAATTTAATTTTGAATACAGGGAAGATAAACACATTTAAATAATAAAATATTACATAAATGATCTATTGTACTTTTTTAGTTCTTTTTATTATCTGTTTTAAATGCTTTGCAAATAATAATTACTTATCAATTGTAATAAATATTATAATAAATATTATAATGTTATTTATTATAATATTTTATTAATTATTCTTTGACCACAAGGTAAAGAAAAGCTTAGATGCTTATTTAATTTTTTGCATTTTTTTAAAGTGTCAGATTCTTATAATAAAAATATATATAAATAAAATTATAAAACAATAATAAATGGTATTATATAAAACATTACAATAATTAATAAAGATAGATTTATTGATTAATTGATTAATTGATTTGTTCAATTATTTAAATTTTAATTTTTTTTATTTTATTCTAAATCTAATATCATGTACGCTTTATCAATATATTTATATCCTAATTTATCAAAAAGATCTTCATAAATATAATAAAATAATTTACAATATTTTTCATTTAATACTTTACAAAAAGTTCCAAAATTTTTATCTTGATATTCATTGAATAATGTTTTAATTTCTTTATACATCATTCTTTTACTTTCAATACTAAGTTCTTCGAAGTTGTATTTATGGAATAATATATCTTTTATCAATTCCATAAAATTTATATTTAATTCTAAGAGATCTTTAGTCAAAACATAAGAATGTAATTCTTGATTGAATAATATCATATTATGTTCACTATCACTATCACATCTAAAGCCAAATTTATAATACCATGGGATACCTTCAATAAGTGTTCTCGCTTTAAATAATGTTATTTTATGTTCTTTCTCGGGTTTATTACAATGATATGTACAGTTTCCTTCGGAAACTCTAGAGTTAGCCCGGAGGGCTAACTGTACTTTCGTCATTCAAATATATTTCTTTTATATTTTTATGTTTGCATAATTCAATAATAGCTTGTAACAGTAAAGTTCCTATTTTAGTTTTTATTTCATATTTTTCAGTATATACACATCCATCGTCACCATAGATCATTGAAATATAAGCTTTTTTTTTCTCTTTATTAATAACTAAAAAAGCACATGTAGTATCATTTTCAGGATTTAAAATATGATATGAAATTTTTTTACCATTTTCTAATTCAAATTTTTGATCAAGATCAGGTTGATTCATCCAAACTTTTTCATAATTATCAATTTTTGTATAAATATAAATTTTTTGATTGTTTATAGTGAAATCATATTTCTTATCATAACTACCTCTTTGTAATTGTTTATAAACATCAATATGATATCTTATCAAAAGATTGAATAATTTTCGAAAATGATAATATTCAATTTTATTATTTTTATCACTTAATTCTCTAAAAGTACGCATTAAAAAACATCTTAATGTTTTCATCTTAATAATATAATAATATATTATTAATTTACAATAAAAATATTTAATTTTGAAATTATAAAAAATTATTTTAAGTAATTTTATTTTGTAATTGTTTTTTTATTTTTGTTCTTATTTTGATTAAAATCATATACTGTTCTATGAAACCTTTTCTTTACTTTCTCATCTTTAACGATATTGTCTTCATCAGTTCCTTTTTTTATTAGGTTTTCCATATAAGGAGTTATTTTTATTTCTTCATTTTCTATTAATACATTAACATCATCTATTCTTCTTGGTATAACAGTTTCAAATAAATCTTCCTTATCTACTGTTTTCCAAGTTTTATCTTTGTAGCAAAGCTAAAATATCTTAGCATCGTTACTTCTTAAATTTGTAAATGCTATATTCTGATATTGTGGTAATCTTGGATTGCAGTTTAATTTTTTTGCACACATGACAGAACAAAACATTCCAGAATTTAAAATTGTTTTCTTTTCTTCTGGCGTCAAATCATCCAGGTTTTCCATTCCAAATGGTACAAGATTATAATAATTATTAATTGTATTATTTGAGTTTGTGTTTGTAGTATTATTTGAATTGGTATTATTTGTTTTATTAGTGTTATTACAAATTGTATTTGATAGGTTTTTGTTATTTTCAAAACATTTATCTAATAAAGTTTTATATAGTTCATTTATTGTTTTGTTTTCATTTTCTAATTGTTGAAATTTATAATTCGCTTTGCTTATTTTATCTTCTAGTTCTGCATTTTTATTTTTTAATTCTATATTTTCATCTGTTAATTTTTCTATTATAAAATCTTTATCAATATTACTCTTATTACAAGAAAATTTACGATTAATATGAACTTCATAGTTATGTTTTTTATTAAATTCTTTTAAACATTTGAAATTTTAAAATGGACGATTTTTATAATATAATATAGTAATATTATGTTTATATGTATTTCTTTAAAAAGCTATTAATATTTATTTTATAGCTTTTTTAAACTTTTTATAGTATTTTTATATCTTTTTATAACCAATTATTTAATTATAAAGTTTGTCTAATTATAATATAACAATATTTACAAAAAATATTTATTTTGTTTCATAGAGAGAGAGCCACAAGGTAAAAAAAAGCTAGGATGCTTATTTAATTTTTTGCATTTTTTTAAAGTGTCAGATTCTTATAATAAAAATAATTATAAATAAAATTATATAACAATAATAAATAGTATTATATAAATGTCATGTACTGCGAGAATGTTAAAATAAGCAAACTAAGTTTTATAATTTCAATAATTAAATGTTTTTCAAATCATACAAATATCACAAAAATGAATAAGTTGTAAAACATTACAATAATTTTATTTATATAAAATAATACTATTAATTATATATAAATAAAATTATATATAAAAGAAAACAGGAACGATTAATTAAACCAATCTTCAAAATCCAAATTATATTGTTTCATAAGTCGTCCAATCCTTTCAGGATGACATGACACTTCTATAATTTCTTTCGCTAATGGTTCAAAATTTTTTTTCATTTGTTCATAATCTAATTGAAATATATTTGGATTATCAGATATTTCATTCCAAAAAATAAGGTGTTGGTTTTCTTTTAATAAATCCATCATATCTGGATTTTTATTGTAAGATAAATCTCGACATTCATCGTCTATTTTATCAAGATTATTTTTTAATAATTGAATTGCTTTTGAATTTGTATTATAACTTAATGCATGCCATCCAAGATCTGTTAATTTATCAATATTTTCTATTAATAATTCAATCGCTCTATCACTAACATTCATTGCCAAGTCGTCATAAACAAGTGTTTTATGAACTGGATATGTTTTCAATAGATCGATCGCTTCAGGGTTTGAATTATCTGATAAAATTCTCCAACTAATTTTTTTTGGATTTTCTTTTAATAACTTTAATGCTTCACTATTCGGATTCAGAGATAATTGTCGCCAATCAATTTTCTTAGGATTTTGTTTTAATAATTCAATCGCTTTAATGTTTGCATTACTCGATAGATTAGACCAATTAATTTTCTTAGGGTTATCCTTTAATAATTCAATTGCTTCGTCATTAGAGTTGTAACATAATAATTTCCAATTAATTTTCTTAGGATTTTGTTTTAATAATTTAATTGCTTCTATATTTATATTAAGTGATAAACAATTCCAATCAATTTTATCTGGATACTTTGTTTTTAATAATTGTATAGCATCAGGATTAGATGATAAACTACACCAATCAATTTTGTCTGGATAATTTTTCAATAACTTAATGACATTTATGTTTCGAAATAAACGATTTGAACCTGATTTCGAAAAACGATTTAAACATTTTTCTAATAATGCGGCATCAATCAAATCAATAATATCAAGTACATTAGGATTTTCTAATAACCATGTTAATCTCACTTTATCAAGATTATTTTTCAACAAGTTAATAGCATTCGGATTTCGAGATAATCCATCCCAGTATAATTTATTAATATCAATCCAATCAAGTAGTTTATAAACAGGATTATTCATATTTACATATTTATAAATTTAATATTTTTTAATTATAATATTAAATAAACTCAATTTTTAATACCTTTGTTATACTTTGATCGTTTTAAATTATTTAATGTTTGTAAATTTAATTAAACCAATCTTCAAAATCAAAGTTATATTGTTTCATAAGTCGGCCAATCCTTTCAGGATGACATGACACTTCTATAATTTCTTTAGCTAATGGTTCAAAATTCTTTTTCATTTGTTCGTAATCTAATTGAAATATATTTGGGTTATCTGATAAACCATCCCAATAAATAAGATGTTGGTTATCTTTTAATAAATCGATTATATAAGGATTTTTAGTGTAAGATAAAACTTTATAGTTATTTTTTAATTTATCAAGATTATCTTTTAATAATTTAATTGCTTTTGGATTTCTATTTATAGCCAGTCCATCCCAGCTATATTCTGTTATCTTATCAATATTTTCTATTAATAATTGAATTGCTTCATCAGTAGGATTCATTGCTAAATACCAAGATACACGTGATATGCAATGTGGATTTTGTTCTAATAATTTAATTGCTTCTGGATTTGAATTTGTTGATAAATTATTCCAATTAATTTTTTTAGGATATTGTTTTAGTATATTAATTGCTTCAGTGTTTGGATTTGTTGATAAATTATTCCAATTAATTTTCTTAGGATTTTCTTTTAATAATTTAATTGCTTCTGGGTTTGAATTATTAGACAAAATACTCCAGTTAATTTTCTTAGGATTTTCTTTTAATAATTTAATTGCTTCGTTGGATATATTGTAACATAATAAAAGCCAATTGATTTTCTTAGGATTTTGTTTTAATAATTCAATTGCTTCTTCACTTCTATTCATCGATAAAAAATCCCAATCAATTTTATTTGGATATTTATTTTTTAATATTTGAACAGCATATGGATTACTTGATAAATCATACCAACAAATTTTCTTTTGATATTTTTTTAATAATTCTATAGCATTTATGTTAGAAATTGTATGTGTTAAAGGTGAATTAGAAAAATAATTTAATTCTTTTTCTAATAATGTAGTATTAATTAAATGAATAATATCAAGTATGTTCGAATTGTCTAACAACTCAATAATATTTATTTTGTCTAAATTTTGTTTTAATAAGTCAATAGCATTTGGATTACGAGATAATCCTTTCCAGCATAATTTATTAATATCAATCCAGTCAAGTAGTTTATAAACAGGATTATTCATATTTACATATTTATAAATTTATTATATTTTTAGTTATAATATTAAATAACTCAATATTTTTTTAATATTAAAGCTTTAACAATAATAACTTTTGCATGTGAGTTCATAATTATATAGAAGCTATTATAATTATTACACCTTTTACACTTAATACTAAAACACAAATACAAGATATTTCAGAAACCAAAAATCAATAAAAAAATATAATAATAATATTATTATATAATATAATGAATTCTGATGAGTTTATACAAATATTTTCGTCTATATTAGATGAAAAATTAGACAAAAGATTTAATGAATTTGAACAAAAATTAGACAAAAAATTTGATTTAAGATTTAATAAAATAGAAAAAAGATTAGATAGTATAGAAAATTATATTAAAGCAGACGCATATGGTATTGAAAATGAAATTGCAGTAAATTTAAAAAAACATTATTTAAAAACAAGAAGAGGTGATGTAAATTTTTTTGATTTTCCTTTTAAAAAATTTCATAACTATACTGATGGTAATATTATTACTGATTTTGATTATGCATTAATTGCATATAATAATGATTATTATCAAATTGTCATATTAGAAGCAAAACATTTTATTAAATTTGAAAAAGTAAATAATAAAATAAAACAAATATATACACTATATACATTATTAAAAATAATAAAAGAAAATGATTATGAAGATAAAGGATATAATGAATTATTTATTAAAGATGTAAACCAGTTAAAACAAATTATTGATTTTACTAAATTGGATTTAAATATTTTGTTTTATATTGGTGGTCCTATATGGGAAAAAAATATTGATTTATATATAGATTATATTAATAATTATGACAATATAGAATTAGATTCTTATTCTTTTTCTGATTCTTTTTTGGATTCTACTTTAAGAAAGTTAGAAGAAGAATCCAAAAAAGAATTAAATATAAAACAAACAAATATAAATTTTAATAATAAATTAGAAAGTATAGGATTAAATAAAGATGAACTAAAAATTATTTTAAATTTATTAAAAGGAAATATTGGTTATATTTTGCCAAAAGGTGATAGATATAAAATTTTTGATAATTCAATTACTGCTGAACAATATGGCGGTAAATATAAAAAAAGATTTATTGAATTTATATAAAATATTAGTTTTTATTTAATTTTATAAATTTTTTACATATAATATATATAATAATATTAAATGAGTATTAATATTTCAGATCCTATAAATTTTATTATTGATGATTCTATAGATATAAGTTTAAACCAAACACAAATAAATAATTATTTAACACCGATATATGATACATCAACAAATCCAAAATTTACATGGGAAAATAATAAAAATACTGGTATGTATCATCCGCAATTAAATACAATAGCATTTACAACAAATGGGAATGAAAGATTAAAAATAGATGCTAGTGGAAATATAAACTTTTCAGGAATTATAAATGGCAATGGGTCCGGATTAAATCAATTAAATGCTTCTAATATTACTAGTGGAACTTTATCAGTATCTAGGGGTGGTACTGGAAAAAATATATTAACAGCCGGGCAAATTATGATTGGGAACGACGAAGACGTAGTACTGCAAACAAGTTATTTAAATTGGGATAATACAAATAATAGGTTAGGTATTGGAATAACAATACCAGTCGCAAAAGTAGATATTTCTAATAATACGACAGATACTATTTTAAAAGTAAATCAATTAGGATCTGGTGATTTAGTTGATTTACAAATTACTAATACTTCAATATTAAAAATTGATAGTAATAAAAATATTAATATGAACAATAATTTAATATATACGGATGCCAGTAATAATAATCTAGGAATAGGTACAACTTTACCTACTGAAAAAATACATGTTTTAGGCAATGCAAGAATAGAAGGAAATTTAACAGTCAATGGTAATACAAATATTATAAATACTAATATAGCAAACTCAGAACAATTAAATATTACAAATGACGGTACAGGACCAGCATTAGTTATTAATCAAAAAGGAACACAACCGATTATTGAAATAAAAGATGATGATGAAATATGTTTTAAGGTATTTGATGGAGGACATATTGGCATAGGTACATCAACAAAAGTAGTAACAACAGATATATCAGGTAATTTAATTGTATCACAAACAATAACTAGTAATAGTGTGAACGTTACTAATATTTTAAATGCAAATATGATTGATGTTTCTAATAATTCATCTAATACAGCTTTTAAAGTAAATCAACTCGGAACTGGTAATTTAATAGATTTACAAGATAATGGAATATCTAAATTAAAAATAGATGCATCTGGAAATATTACAACTAGTGCATTATATATTGATGCATCTACAAATTTCGTAGGTATAGGTACAACACAACCAAATAAAAAATTACATATAACAGGAGATACAAGAATAGAAGGTAATTTAATAGTAAATGGAACAACAAATATTGTAAATACAAATGTTTCAACATCAGAACAATTATTAATTACAAATGATGGCACAGGTCCTGCACTAATTATTAATCAAATAGGAGCACAACCAATTTTAGAAATTCAAGATGATAATGCAGTATGTTTTAAAATATTTGATGGTGGAGATGTTGGTATTGGTACAACAACAAAAAATGTAAATGTTGATGTATCAGGGAACATAAAAGCATCAAGTTATATTTCAGCTTCTGGTTCTGGAGTAAATGCAAGTTACGGAAATACTCGAATAGGCAATGTTAATCATTGGGGAGGAAATATGCCAACAATAGGTAGTAGTGGTGCAACAAGTATAATTATGTTAGATAATCCACATATTACTTATAAAACAGATAATATATTTACAGGCAGAACTTTTAGAGCAGGTATAAGATGTGCAGGTAATTCATCTTATAGTAATTATTGGGATTGTGGAGCTACAGGATATGGTTTTGAAATATTAAATGGTACATTAAATACCAGCACTACAAGCTGTATGACAATTAATAATAGTGGTATGATTGGGATAGGTATTACTAATCCAACAAATAAATTAGAAATTATCCATAGTTCAACAGCAGCAAATGCTACAATAGCTGGTGGTATTGGTTTATATGTATATAATCCAACTAATTCTGCTAATCATAATAGTATAATTTGTATTGGGAATGGTGGTTCTGGTACTGGTAATGGTAAAGCACTGCTTTCTTTTAATGTTACTTCGTCACATGGTTGGTCAATATATACACAAGGAAATAATTCAGCTTTCCGTATAAATTCAAATTGGGAAGGCGCAAGTGGTAGCGATAGATTAGTAATTGCTAATAATGGTGTTGTAACAATTGGTTCTATTAATGGTTCTACAAGTGAAATTAAATTACAAGTATATTCTAGTGATAGTAATGGTTATGCAGCGATATTTAAACATCCAAATGATAGTCAAGGAATAGGTATAAAATTTGATGGGATACAAGCATTAGGAACTAATGCTAATCAAGATATAAATTTAATCGCGAGAGGGACAAATGGAAATATATATTTAAATACAAATGCTTCAAATAGACTTACAGTATCAGGTAGTGGTAATGTTAGCATTGGTGCAAGTTTTACTACGCCATATTCATTATTACATATTAAAGGCACTAATCCCATTTTAACTATTATGGGACAAGGAGGTACTGGTGCAAAATCACAATTAAATTTATCAACTTATGATACAACATCAAGCAATCTATCAAATTGTAGTTTAATAGCAACTGATACGGGAAATTTTGGTGGTACATTTCAAATAAATTTAAAAACACCAGGATTAATTACAAATTCACAATTTACCCCTTTTTTTATTAATTCATCTGGTAATATAGGAATTAGTACAACTAATCCACTAAATATATTACAAGTAGGTAATGGAGGTAGATTAAGAATATCAAACGGTAGTACTGATTATACATTAATAGGGGCAAATGATACTGATACAAGTAATAATAGTAAAATTATTATAAATGGTACTGATGTATCTAATAATCAAAATAATATAGAATATATTACATCAAATATTGCTTCGCATATTTGGTATACAACAAATACAAAAAATGAAAGAATGAGGATCTCAAGCGTTGGTAATATTGGTATAGGTAAAACTAACCCAGAATATAAATTAGATGTTATAGGTGATATTAATTTAAATGGAGATCTGCGAGTTAATGGTGTACCATTTGTTAATAGTGCTCTTGTAACACCCACATATTTTTCTTTATTTGATCGAATTGGCGGACCATCTACATTAACAACAAATTATACATTTACATCATTTAATACTTTTACATTACTTAAATCTGGAATATTACATATAAGTTATTCTGGAGATGTAAAATCAGTTAATACTGGATTAATAAATGCAACTATAAATATTATAAATACGGTTACTTTAGAAACTGTTTATACAAAAGTATCGTCTTTATTAGCAGATCAATCATTAAAAAATTATTCATTACCTAGTATTTTAGACAATATTGCATTTACTGCAGGTACATATTACGCTACAATTGTTTTAAATACTAATACTCAAATTGATAATAACAATTATCAAACATTAAAAGTTTTATTTTTCCCAGAAAATAATATTACAAATGGTTTATATGCTATAAATACAAAAATATCTTATATTTTTCATAAATTAAATGGTTTATATAATTTACCACCAGATGGAACACAATCTTATTCTATTGTAATGAATAATATATTAGGTAATGTTGTAATTTCAACAGGCAGTACTACTATAAATGGTTATACTATACCTAAAGGTTATCAAATATGGACAGTAGGAACAACAGGATCTTATGATATAATTGCTGCTGGCGCTAGTGGTGCTTCATATGGTTCTTATAATGGCGGTAGAGGTGCAGTTGTAAGCACAACTTATAATTTAACTGCTGGAGATAAAATAATTATTGCTATTGGACAAAAACCAAAAAATCAATCAAGTGGAGGCGGTGGTACTTTTGTAACTAAATACGTAGGATCATCTACATTTTCAACTATAACACAACATAATATTATATTAGTAGCAGGTGGTGGAGGTGGTGGAGGTAGTGGTATAATTCCAGGAACTAATAATGTATTAGAATATTTACCTGGTTTAGATGCATCTTTTATAACTTCTGGAAACAGATATAATTTTAAAAATAGTACATATTCTTCTACAACATTGTCAACAAATGGCGGTGGAGGGGGTGGCAATGGTACAAGTGGAGGTAATTTACAAAATCCAAATGGTACTGATGCAGTACAAACAAGCAGTGGTGCTGGAGGAGGTGGTTTTGTAGGTAATGGTGGTGATGTAGATTTAACATGTACTGGTGGATTATCTTTTTTAAATGGTGGGATACCAGGACAAAATACATGGGGAGGACCTTCTAGTACTGATGCCGGTTTTGGTGGTGGTGGTGCTGGTTGGTTTAGTGGTGGTGGTGGTGGTGGTTATTCAGGAGGTCAAGGTTCTAATTATAACGAACAAACCGGAGGAGGAGGTGGTGGATCTTATGATATTAATACACCAACAAATAATACTATTCCATATAGTTTATGGCTTGCAAATACTTCATATCCTCCTTCATCATATGTTTCTGGAGGATATAACATTGGCGATGGTTTTGTTTTAATTGAATTTGATAATGGACAAGTTTTAGGATCTCAAGCAGATACACAAGATAGACCTTTTTATTCTTGGTTCGATGATACAAAAACTGGAATATATAATCCTATTAGTAATAATATAGCTTTAACTACAAATGGAATAGAAAAATTAAGAATTGATGCTTCAGGTAATGTTGGAATTGGTACTACCAATCCTTTATATAAATTAGATATTACGGGTAATAATGGTCAAGATAATGTAAAAATGAATGGTAATTTAATTTTAAGTACAGATGGATCTTCAAATTATATAAAATGCGGTGGTATTATGTCTAATCAAAATGGCACATTAACAAATTTTACAAGTGTTACCAATAATGCCGGATTATGTTTTGTAAATAGTGGATCTTTAGCTTTTATATCTAATAGTGCTGAAAGAATGAGAATTGATAATAGCGGAAATATATATATAGGGTCTTCAACTAATTCAAGTGACGATGGTAATGTTAATATCGCTATCCCTGATAGTACATTTTATGTAAGAGGACCAAGAACAATAGGATCAACAACAAATATATGTTTTAGAGGTGGTTTAGAAGGAAATAGCAACGGAAAGGTTAGAATATGGATGAGTAGCGATGCCGCTCATTCATCTTATATTGAAAACGAACATACTGGAAATGGTTTTACTAATTTAATATTTGGAACATCTGGAGGTAATACTTTACCAACTGAAAAAATGAGAATTGATAATAATGGTAATATTGGAATTAATAATACCGGACCTTTATATAAATTAGATGTTAATGGTACATTTCGTGCGACTGCAGGTAGTAAATTAACAATTCAAAATGCTCAAGACGGAGGAACTGGACGAGGTATTATGTTATGGACTGATACTAATACAGATTGGGGAATATATATGGGTCAATCTGGAGGTTCAAGATCATTATCAGGTGGAACTGCATGTACTGGATTAAACTTTTCACAACATGCAATAAGATTTCGCATAGCTAATTCTACTACTCATGGATTAATATTTGAAAATTCTTCAGAAAATTGTTTATTTTCTATTCGTGGCGATGGATTTAGTTGGTTAGGTGGTATTTTAAATATAAGTGATAATCAGTCAAACACTTATGCAGGAAAACAATCAAATATGAGTTCTGGATCATTAATAATTGGTTCAATAAATAAAAATTACGGAGGTGGGAATAATTGGAATACTAATACTGCAGGTTTCATGATGGAATGTGCTGATAATACTGAAATTATGGTACATGATGGAAATACACGTTTAGCGTCATTTATGTATTATACTGGTGGAAACAATACTTTTACATTTGGTAGAAATGCTGGCTGGGGAGTAACAACAGTTGCAATCGCTGGTGACATAAATATTACTAATAATTGTTCTCTAAGTTCATCAAGTTCTACATCTTTTTTTTGGAATGGCACTACTTCATTATTAGGTAGAGCAGCAATAATAGGTAATTATTCAACTTCTGCAAATGTAGGAGATATAATATTAAAATCAACAAATAGATTAATATTACAATCTGGAAATGGTAGTTATGGAGTACTTATAGATACATCAAATAATGTTAAAATGTCTGGGTCATTAGATATATCAGGAAGTATTACTTTATTAGGTAATATAACTGGCAATGGTTCAAGATTAAATAGTTTAAATGCTAGTAATATAACAAGTGGAATATTAAATGTTGCTCAAGGTGGTACAGGTACTACAACATTAAATACTACACAATTATTAGTTGGAAACGGAACAAATACTATACTACAAACAGCAAATTTAAGTTGGAATAATATTTCTAATACTTTATCAGCTACTAATTATATTGGTTCTGGTACAGGAATAACAGGATTAAATGCTAGTAATATAATAAGTGGAATATTAAATGTAGCTCAAGGTGGTATTGGTACTACAACATTAATGTCAAATCAATTATTAATTGGAAATGGTTCTAGTACTCTGTTACAAACAGCTAATTTAACTTGGGATAATAATATTTTATCGGCAACTAACTTTGTAGGGTCTGGAACTGGTTTAACTGGAATAAATGCAGATAATATAACAACAGGTACAATATCAGTTATAACAGGTGGTACAGGATCTACTATATTTTCATCTAATCAATTATTAATTGGCAATGGTACAGGTGCATTATTACAATCTCCTAACTTAAGCTGGGATAATAATATTTTAAGTGCTACTAATTTTCAGGGTTCGGGGTCAAATTTAAATTCATTAAATGCAAGTAATTTAAGTAGTGGTGTAGTAAATATAAATTATGGCGGTACTGGTAAAACATCTTTAAACACAAATCAATTATTAATTGGAAATGGAAGTGCTGCATTATTACAATCTACAAATTTAACTTGGGATAATAATATTTTATCGGCTACTAATTTTCAAGGTTCAGGTTTAGGTTTAACATCTTTAAATGCTTCAAATATAAACACAGGTATGTTAACAGTTTCTCGAGGTGGTATTGGTACAACAACATTAACATCCGGGCAAATATTAATTGGAAACGGATCTAATGCTTTACTCCAAACAGTAAATTTATCTTGGAATAATACTTCTAATACTTTAAGTGCTACTAATTTTTTAGGTTCTGGGTCAGGTTTAACATCTTTAAATGCAGCAAATATAAACACAGGTATTTTAACAGTTTTACAAGGTGGGACAGGTGTGACAACATCATCAGGAAACGGTTCTGTTGTATTAAGTAATGCAGCTACAATGACAAATGGAACTTTTAGCGGTACTGGTACTGGTTTAACTGCATTAAATGCATCAAATATTTCATTAGGTACATTACCAGTAGATCGTGGTGGAACAGGTGTAACAACATCTACAGGTAATGGTTCTCTAGTATTAAGTAATGCAGCTACAATGACTAACGGAACATTTAGTGGTGTAGGTACTGGTTTAACTGCATTAAATGCTTCCAATATTTCAAGTGGTACATTACTTGTAGCACGTGGTGGGACAGGTGTAACAACATCTATTGGTAATGGCTCGCTAGTATTAAGTAATGCTGCAACAATGACTAACGGAACATTTAGTGGTGTAGGTACTGGTTTAACTACATTAAATGCTACTAATATTACATTAGGTACATTAAATGTAGCAAGAGGTGGGACAGGTGTAACTACATCTACAGGTAATGGTTCACTAGTATTAAGTAATGCTGCTACAATGACTAACGGGACATTTAGCGGCATTGGTACTGGTTTAACAACATTAAACGCATCGAATATTACATTAGGTACATTAAATGTTTCTCAAGGAGGAACCGGAACAAATACATCTACAGGTTCAGGATCTGTAGTATTAAGTAATGCTGCAACAATGACTAACGGAACTTTTAGTGGTAATGGGAATGGTTTAACAGCATTAAACGCTACTAATATTACTTCAGGTACATTAAGTATTTTACAAGGCGGGACAGGTGTAACAACATCTACGGGTAATGGTTCTCTAGTATTAAGTAATGCTGCAACATTAACAAATGGTACATTTAGCGGAACTGGTACTGGTTTGACATTATTAAATGCATCAAATATTTCTTTAGGTGTGTTAAACATATCTCAAGGTGGAACAGGTTTAAATACTATTATAGGTAATAAATTGTTAGTTGGTAATGGTACTAGTAGTATAATACAATCTAATAATTTACATTGGGATAATATTAATAATAGACTTGGAATAAATGTAACTAATCCTACAAATGAATTAGATGTATCTGGAAATGTTAAAGTATTAGGTAATATAATACCAGCAACAAATATTACGTACGATTTAGGTTCTGATGCAAATAGATGGCGTGATTTGTATTTAAGTGGTAATACTATTAATATGAATGGTTTATTATTATCTAAAAATATTGATGGTAATTTAAAATTAGTTGATAGTTTAGGTAATGCAAAAAAATTATCGGTAAATGAAATAGATTTTGTAGATAGTACTGAAAAAATAACATTAACAAAAAATATTAATGGTAAAATGATATTGGTAAGAAAAGATTTATCTAATAATGTTTTAGAAACTTCAAATATTGATACTTCTGATTTAACTTATGTTAATCAATTAGGAATAGGTATTACACAATTAAATGCAGGATTACATATTTTATCTACAAATAATAATAATGGATTATTATTAAATCATACAAACGCCAGTGGTAATCTAATTAACATTCAAAAAAATGGAAACACAAAACTTAAAATAGATAATAATGGTAATTTATTTGCTTCATCCGCTTTATATGTAGATACTTCTAATAATTATGTTGGTATTAGTATTACAAACCCAAGTTATAATTTACATGTAAATGGGCCAGTAAGAATTGAAGGTAGTTTATCTGTTAATGGTACTACAACTACTGTAAATACAACTGTACAAAATACAGATCAATTAACTATTACTAATAATGGTACTGGTACTACTATTATTGCAAATCAAACTGGTGCTAAATCAATTGTCGATTTTAGAAGCGGAGGAAATACCAAATTTGAAATATTTTCTTCTGGTGATGTAGGAATTGGGAAAACAACATCTAATGTTAATGTTGATATTTCAGGAAATTTAACAGTATCTGGAAATATGAATGTATCAGGTTCAAAAATATATAATATAAATGCAACCAATATTAACAATGGTATTTTAAGTGTATTATATGGTGGTACAGGTGTAACAACATCAACCGGCTTTGGTTCTGTAGTTTTAAATACAAATCCTATTATAACAAATGGTATATTTAGTGGTTCTGGAAATGGTTTGACAACATTAAATGCTTCAAATATTAATAATGGTAATTTAAGTGTTTTGTATGGTGGTACAGGCGTAAATACTTCTACAGGTTCGGGTTCTGTTGTTTTAAATACAAATCCTATTATAACGAATGGTATATTTAGTGGATCAGGTAATGGTCTAACTACATTAAATGCTTCAAATATTTCAAGTGGTGTTTTAGCTATTTTACAAGGCGGTACTGGATGTACATCATTAAATTCTACATTTTTTGATACTTCAGGAAATATTTTATCATTAAAATCATCTATTTTAAATTCATGGACAATTGTAGGTAATAATATTTATTATAATAAAGGAAATATAGCTATAGGAAAAACAAATCCTAATGAAGTATTAGATATATCTGGTAATATATTATCATCTGGAACAATTAAAGGTAATAGTTTAATAACATCTACAAATATATTATTAGATAATGTAGTTGGTGGTGCATGGCGATTAGATATTTCTAATAATATTTTAAATTTTAAAAATAATAATGGAGGTACATTTAATAATAAATTAACTGTAACAAATACAGGAGATTTAAATGTAACAGGTACTATTTCAGGCAATGGTTCTGGATTAACATTTTTAAATGCATCTAATATTTCTTCTGGTATATTATCAGTTAATAATGGAGGTACAGGATTAACAAGTATTTTAACTAACAAAATATTAGTTGGTAATGGTGCAAATCAAATTCTACAACCTTCTAATTTACATTGGGATAATAATAATAATAGGTTAGGTATTGGTACTACTGTACCTACAACAACTTTAGATGTAATAGGAAATATTAATGTTTCTGGTTCTATATCAGGTACATACACAGGAACTGTAAATGTTTCAAATGTTTCTTCTGGTACTTTATCTGTTTCAAATGGAGGTACAGGTTTAACAACTTTAACAGCAGGTTCTATATTAGTTGGAAATGGAATAGGAACAATGTTTCAAACTAATAATTTAACTTGGAACAATACTTCTAATACTTTGAGTGCTACTAATTTTAATGGTTCAGGTGCTGGTTTAACAGCATTAAATGCTTCAAATATAACAAGTGGTTTTTTAACTGTTTCAAGAGGTGGGATTGGTACAACAACATTAACGAATGGGCAGATATTAATTGGTAACGGATCAAATACATTACTTCAAACTAATAATTTAATATGGGATAATACTACAAATACTTTAACAGCAACTAATTATATTGGGTCTGGTTCAGGATTAAGTACATTAAACTCATCAAATATAACAAGTGGAATTTTAAATGTCAGTTTTGGTGGTACAGGATTAACAAGTATTTCAACTAATAAATTGTTAGTAGGGAATGGTACAAATCAAATTCTACAACCTTCTAATTTACATTGGGACAATAATAATAATAGATTAGGTATAGGGACTACTGTACCGACAACAACTTTAGATATTTCTGGTAATTTATCTGTAACTGGTAATATTAGTGGTTCTGGTAATGGTTTAACAAATTTAAATTCATCGAATATTAGTAGTGGAACTTTAAATATAAATTTTGGCGGTACAGGTGTTTCATCATTTATAACAAACCAAATTTTAATAGGTAACGGTGTAAATAATTTATTACAAACACCAAATCTAACATGGACTAATAATTCTTTAGGTATAGGGAAACCAATACCAAATGAAGTTTTAGATGTATCAGGTAATATAATATCATCTGGAACAGTTAAAAGTAATAATGGTTTAATAACAAATAAAGATTTACTATTTAATAATATATCAGGTGCATCATGGCAAATAGATATTTCTAATTATATTCTTAATTTTAAGAATGATAATGGAGGTACTTTTAATAATAAATTAACTTTAACTAATACAGGTAATTTAAATGTATCTGGAACTATTTCTGGTAATGGTTTAGGTCTAACTTCATTAAATGCAACAAATATTACATCTGGATTATTATTAGTTAGTAATGGTGGGACAGGTTTGACAACTATAAATAGTAATAAATTATTAGTAGGTAATGGTACAAGTCAAATATTACAACCTTTTAATTTACATTGGGATAATAATAATAATAGACTTGGTATTGGTACTATAAATCCTGGTTCTGCTTTAGATGTATCTGGGAATATTACAGCATTAGGAAATTTTATTGGTTCGGGAAATACTTTAACAAATTTAAATATATCTAATGTTTCAATAGGTACTTTATTGGCAAATTTTGGAGGTACTGGATGTACAACATTAAATAGTACACATTTTGATACTAGCGGAGGAATATTAAAAATAAAAGATAATTTAATCAGTCAATGGACAACAATAGGTTCGAATATATATAATAATAATAATATTGGTATAGGTATTACTAATCCAATAGCTAAATTAGATGTATCTCAAAATTCTACCAACGTTGCTTTTAAAGTAAATCAAATTGGATCTGGTGATTTAATTGATTTACAAGATAATGGTATATCAAAATTTAAAATAGATAGTTCTGGTAATATTTTTACAAGTGCATTATATTTAAACGCACAAAACAATTATATCGGTATTGGTACTACACAACCAAATAAACAATTACATGTTACTGAAGAATCACAATTTGATAATAATATTATTATTAATGGAGATATAACACATAATAAACGTTTAAATATAACAAATAGTACAAATGGTCCAGCATTATTAATAAATCAAATTGGATCATATCCTATAGTAGAATTTCAAAATAATGGAAATACTACATTTAAAATATTTGATACTGGAGATGTTGGAATAGGAACTTCTACAAAAACTATTAATGTTGATATTTCTGGTAATATTAAAGCGACTAATGTGATTAGATCTAATTTATTTTATGTAGGTAATGAAAGTTCTGCATATGGTATATTACGTGTGTATAATAATAATAATGATAACTGTGTATTATTTATTAATGATAATACTCGTAGTATAGATGGAGGGATTAAAACAGCTACATTAAGAAATGACGGAGGAGGTTTAAGATTACAATCATCAAGCAATAAAGGATTTACAATAAATGTATCTGGAGATATAACTTGTGATACAACAATATCAGTAATTGGCACAGGATCGCATAATAATTGGGGAAATACAAAAATAGGTAATAGTATTAGTTGGAATAATTTATCATATCCAACAATTGGCAGTGATGGAAGTTCAGGTAGTGTTATAGTTATCGAAAACCCTTATATTCCATATAGAACAAACGATATATTTACAAATAGAACATTTAGAGCAGGTATTCGTTGTGCTGGTGATATTTCATATAACTCGTATTGGGATTGTGGTGCAACTGCTTACGGTTTTGAAATATTGAATAGTATATTAAACACAGGTACAACAAGTTGTATAACAATAAAACCAAATGGGAATATAGGTATTGGTAAAACAAATCCTTTAGAATCTCTTGATATTTCAGGTAATATAAATGTATCAGGTATAATTACTGGTTTAGGCTCTGGTTTAAATAATTTAAATGTTTCTAATATAAACAGTGGGACATTAAATGTTATTTATGGAGGAACAGGATTAAATAATATTAATGTAGGTAATATTTTAATTGGTAATGGTACAAATGCTTTATCACATACTAATAATCTTATTTGGACTAATAATTCTTTAGGCATAGGTAAAACAAACCCCATAAGTACTTTAGATGTTTCAGGTAATATTAATTTATCTGGTATAATTACCGGAATGGGATTGGGAATATCTTCTATCAATGCTAGTAACGTTACAAGTGGTTTATTATCTGTAACAAATGGAGGTACTGGATGTAATACATTAAATGCTTTATTTTTTGATACTGCTGGAGGTGTTTTATCTATAAAAAATAAAGCATTTAATCCATGGGAAATAATTGGTACAAATTTAAATTATGATATTGGAAATGTTGGTATAGGAATAACTAATCCAACAGCTAATCTTGATGTATCTGGTAATATTAAAGCATCAGGTGACATTATTGGCAATATAAATGCTACAAATGTTGTTAGTGGTATTTTATCCAGTTCTTATGGTGGTACTAATTGTACATCATTAAATAATACATTTTTTGATACTACAGGAGGTGTCTTATCTCTTAAAACAGGTGCAGGAAGCCAATGGTTCAATAATAATAATAATATTTATTTTAATACTGGTAATATAGGTATTGGAAAAACAAATCCTCAATTTGAGATTGATGTATCAGGAAATATTAATTTTTCAGGCAGTTTATATAAAGGCGGTTCTCAATATATTTCATCTCAATGGACAACAAATAATTCTAATATTTATTTTAACTCGGGTAATGTAGCAATAGGAAAAACAAACCCAAGTTCTGTATTAGATATTTCAGGTAATGTTTTAGTAAATGGTACTATTAACGCAACTGGGGATATAGTAGCAAATTATTCTGACGATAGATTAAAAAATAGAATTGGAAATATTAATAATTCTTTAGAAATTATTAATCAATTAACTGCATTTAAATATATTCCTAATGATAAAGCAATAGAATTAGGAATTAAAGAAGATATTAATATAGGTTTAAGTGCTCAAGATGTATATAAAGTTTTACCAGAAATTGTTAGTTTATCACCTTTAGATATTATAGAAAAAGATGGTAAACTAATTTCTAAATCTGGTGAAAATTATTTAACTATTAAATATGAAAGATTAGTACCTATATTAATTGAAAATATAAAAGAATTGCATAATATTATTAATCAGCAATCAAGCCAAATAAACACACAAAATAATCGTATTGAACAATTAGAAACAAAGTTAACAAAGATTTTATATTATATTAATGTATAGTTTTATTGTAATATATTTTTATTCTTTTAGCTTTTTTATCATAATTTTCTTCTATATGTCGTTTAGTTTTTTTTATATTTACTTGATTATCAAGATAATAATCGAGTAATTCTTTTTTTACAGTATTTTTATTATCTTTATTAATATTTATATAATTATTAAAAATATATTTCTTTAATAATTGATTAATAATAGTTTCAAAACTATTATTAATCTTATCAAAATTAATTAAATTACTTTTAAAATTTTCTTGTTCACAAATAATATTATTTTTAATTAAATCATCATTTATATAATTATCAAAATATTCTAGATAGCTATTATTACATAAATTATATATTTCAAAATATTTTAATATATTACGATTTTCTTTAATTATATCTAAATATTCTGATAGTATATTTTCATTTACTGATAATATATTTATAAAAGTATTCATAGTATAATTTATTTGAAAAAACATTTTATAATTAATATCTCTTATATTTTGAATTAATATTAAAATTATATCATTTACATTTGTCATTTCTTCAAGTTAATAACAAAATATAATAAAAATATTAAAATATAATATTTTCAATTTTTTTATAAATAAATTAAAAATCTAAAGATATAATTTTTGAAATTATATCTATTATAATCTGTATTTCAAACAGATTTTCATTTAGGCTTTTAGATTCATAAATTGTAATATTTATAATTTCATATATTATTAATTTACAAAAAAATATGATTTTTTCATAAAAATTAAATTAAATATATAAATTAAAATACATAATATATTTAAAAAAAATTATTTTCTTATTATAGTAATATTTAAGTTTTTTTTAA
>Ga0315905_10002058_pt1 | contig 21318 bp, 15 predicted proteins | sample LakEriMetagenome_5_FD_203522 | JGI IMG/M metagenome (GOLD analysis project Ga0315905, IMG submission 203522) | Freshwater fungal communities from buoy surface, Lake Erie, Ohio, United States - Buoy 4 MA121 | ecosystem: Environmental > Aquatic > Freshwater > Lake | place: USA: Lake Erie, Ohio...
CCAAAGCACCAGAAAATGTGATGCCAGAGGAACCAAAATCAATCAAACACATCGATATATCCATAGCCATTGAAGAATTACGAAATACGATTTCGAAATTTGAAGCTTACTACGAAGAAAATCCTTCCAAAACCAATCTACATCCGGTATTCGGACACCTCGACAAAGCGGGTTGGACTATGCTGAACTACAAGCACATCCATCATCATTTGAAACAATTCGAATTGATCTAGCTAGGACCTTTAAAACGACAACTTTTCCGATTTTTAAAACTCAATCCTAAATTAGAATGGCTAATTCGTAGGAAAAAGAAGCCATTGCATGAGTAAGATCCAAATGATTCCCAGAAAGGCAAAAACCACTACACAGCTGTCCATCCAAAAAGATTCTCCTCTATTCCAAAAACTAAACTTGGGATCCATTTCTAAGGATTTAATTCTGATTTTTCTTTCATAGAACATCAACTCACTCCTACCTTTGCGAAAATGTGAATCATGAACAAATTGGGAAACTTTATATGCGGCAAGTGGATTGATGGCGATGGCGAAGGACAATTACTTACGGATGCTGTTACAGGCAGTGCGATCGCTTCCGCTACCACAAAAGGCATCGATTTTAAATCCATGTTGCATTATGCAAGAACAGTGGGAAATCCCGCGCTCCGAAAAATGACTTTTCAAGAAAGAGGAAGAATGCTTCGTGCGCTTGCCATTCACCTCATGGAAAAAAAAGAATTATTCTATGCCATAAGTTACAAAACTGGAGCCACCAGAATTGACAGCTGGATAGATATTGAAGGGGGAATCGGAAATCTATTTTCTAATGCATCGCTCAGAAGAAAACTGCCTGATGAGCCCTTTGCTATGGACGGCGACGCTATCCCTTTAAGCAAACAAAATACCTTCATGGGACACCACATACTTGTACCTAAAGAAGGTGTTGCCATACACATTAATGCTTACAATTTCCCTGTATGGGGTATGTTGGAGAAGATTGCAGTAAACTTGCTTGCTGGCGTTCCGGCAGTGGTAAAGCCCGCTACGGTAACTTCTTATCTTACCGAAGCCGTTGTAAAAGAAATCATCTCTTCGAACATTCTTCCGAATGGTGCGCTTCAACTGATTTGTGGAAGTGCGGGTAACCTGCTTGATTTTGTTGAATCACAAGATGTCGTAACCTTTACCGGATCTGCACACACAGGATCTTCATTAAAAAGTCACCACAGAATCATCAGCGAAAGCGTGCCTTTTAATATGGAAGCAGATTCGCTTAACTGTATGGTATTGGGAGAACAGGTAGCGCCCGGACAAGCAGAATGGGATATCTTCATCAAGGAAGTAAAAAAAGAAATGACGGTTAAAGCGGGTCAGAAATGTACCGCAGTAAGAAGAATTTTTGTACCAGAAAATAAAATGGAAGATGTTTGGAAAGCCCTGAAAGATACACTTGAAAAAACAGTGATTGGAAATCCACTCAATGATAAAGTGCGTATGGGTTCTCTTGCTGGCTTCGATCAGCGCAATGATGTTAAGAGTCAGGTGCAAAGACTACTTGCGAGTTCAGAGATCTTATTTGGATCTTTAGACAGCGTTCAAGTGATGGATGCAGATTCAACAACTGGGGCTTTTATGAGTCCGATTTTATTGATGAATCAAAATCCATTTGCCAATAACGAGCCACATGAAATAGAAGCATTCGGACCTGTCAGTACCCTGATGCCATATAAAAATGCAGACGAAGCCATAGAACTCAGTAAAAAAGGAAAAGGAAGTCTTTGCTCTTCCATCATCACCAACCATCCTACCGAAGCACGCAATTATGTACTTGGTGCCGCAAGTCATCATGGTAGAATTTTAATCTTGAATGAATCATGTGCCAAAGAGAGCACAGGTCACGGCTCACCGTTACCGTTATTGGTACATGGTGGACCAGGAAGAGCAGGAGGTGGAGAGGAAATGGGCGGACTCCGTGGCATACGTCATTATCTACAACGTACAGCCATTCAAGGATCTCCCTCTATGATCTCTGCTGTGAGTAATGTATACCAACAATACGCACTAGGTATTGTGGATGGCATTCATCCATTCAAAAAATACTTCGAAGAACTGAATATCGGAGATCAAATTCTAACGGACAAGAGAACCATCACCTCCGAGGACATTACCAAGTTTGCAGACCTCAGTGGCGATCACTTTTATGCGCACATGACAAACACCGATTTTGGAGGCACGATGTTCGAACAACAAGTGGCACACGGATATTTCATCATGAGCGCAGCAGCTGGTCTTTTTGTTGACAGTTATGAAAAAAATCCGGTTCTGCTCAACTATGGCATCGATGAACTAAGATTCACAAAACCCATGTATGCAGGCGCTTCTCTTCAGATCCGATTCACTTGTAAAGAAAAAACAGCACAGGAAACCAAAGAAATTAATCCAGATGTACCTATGAGCAGAGGCGCAGACATTCCGAAGGGAATCGTAAAATGGCTGGTAGAGATGTTCGACGAAACTGACGAACTTGTAGGTATCGCCACCATCCTCACAATGGTTCAAATGAAAAATAAAATCTGAAAAATACAACCACATGCAACAAGAAGGATACGTTAAAACCGAAACGCAAGAAAACATTTGTACGATAACTTTTTTTCATCCTCAAAGCAATTCACTTCCTGGAGCAATACTGAATCAGTTGGCAGATGCGATACGCCAAGCAGGAACTGCATCAGATGCTGCTGTTATCATTTTAAAAAGTGGAGGTGAAAAAACATTTTGTGCCGGCGCTTCTTTTGATGAACTGATTGCCATCAAAACAGAAGAAGAAGGCTTGCGTTTTTTCAGCGGATTTGCAAAGGTTATAAACGCAATTAGAACTTGCCCAAAATTCGTTATTGCTGCCATTCAGGGTAAATGTGTTGGAGGCGGAGTCGGTTTGGCTGCTGCTGCAGACTATTCTATTGCAACAAAAGCAGCAGATGTGAAATTAAGTGAACTGGCTGTGGGTATCGGTCCGTTTGTGGTTGGACCGGCAGTGGAGCGTAAAATTGGAACCGCATCTTTCAGTGCGCTTTCGATAGATGCTACAAGTTGGAGAAGCTCGGAGTGGGCTATGGAAAAAGGACTTTTCGCAGAACTTCATCAAGATATCAGCAGCATGCATCAGGCTGTAGACAAACTAGCAAAAACGTTGTCTGGCTCGAGTCCGGAAGCCATGAAGGAACTGAAATCGATCTGTTGGAAAGGGACTGAAAACTGGGATGCTTTGTTGATGGAAAGAGCTGCTATAAGTGGAAAACTCATTCTAAGCACGTTTTCTATAAATGCGATCAATGCTTTCAAAGCAAAATAATTTAGACCTGTATTCTTACATCGAAAACGATTCTTTCGATTCCGACACTGAGGGTACAAACAATTGAAGCAATCCTTTTTTTAAGGGCTCTAAAAAGAAGGCCAAAATCTTTCTTCTAGATTGTTCCGTCATTCTTGAATGAATGTGGCTGGAGTGTGACTGATAATTACCCGTAAGCGCATCCATTACCGGCCACAATACAAACCATAGCTTTCTGGTTCTTTGTTTTTTCTGATAGATCAGCACTGTTGCACAAAAAGCGGGTATGAAAGCCAAATAGGCAATCAATGCAAAAAGTGTGTACGTATATTTTTCCTTCAATACAACATAACGATTTCTCACATAGTAATACATCTTCCATCCCTCTTTATACTCCCACTCTTTTTTCAATTCGATTCTGTCTGTTGGATGATAATGTATACTCTTTGTTATGGTTTTAACTTGAATCTGATGTTGCTTAGTTAGTCGATAGAAATACGCCGAACCTTCTCCCCAATAAAATAATTTTGATTCAGGCAATCCTGCTTTCATCACGATATTACTATGTATCAAGGCGCCATTGAAAGGATGACAAACCCCTTCTATAACATCTATTTTTACATCGTCTATGGTTTCGTAATCAAGTAATTTCCAATTGAATGTTTTTTTGTCTGTATCATCTACCAAGATAGAATTATACAAAGTGTCTCTTGAATGCGAGTGACTCATTAAAATTTCGAGGGCATCTTCTTTTGGATAACCATCATCGTCCATGCACCAAATCCAATCATACCCCAATGCATATGCACGCTCAATGCCGTTATGGTATCCACCAGCTGATCCTTGATTTTCTTGATACACATGAATGATATCTGATTGTTTATCTAACCAAACAGAAGTATAATCGGAACTTCCGTTATTGACTACTAAAATGGCATGGGGTTGTACGGTTTGATTTCTTATGGCTTCAATACAATTCTTTAATTGTTGATAGCGATTGCAAGAAACGACAACGGCAATAATTTTTTCCATAGGGGTATTCTTTTGAGGGTAGACCATTGGGTCTTATCAAAAAAACGCCTCCGTAGCTAACTTATTGTTTTTCAAGTGATAATGAGTACTAGTACGCTAGAAATGGCAAGAAATCGGGGAAATTTACGAAGAAAAAATACGGAAAAAGCAAGCCATCACACCTGCCTTTTTGAATATGATTACCCAGCAATCTTTTTAAGGTATTCACCATAACCGCTTTTCTTTAATCCCTCAGCCAAATCCAACAGCTGATTTTTTGAAATAAATCCCATCCTAAAGGCGATTTCCTCCGGGCATCCCACTTTCAATCCTTGTCTCTTTTCGATGACACGAACATATTCACTCGCATCATTCAATGAATCAAAGGTGCCCGTATCCAACCATGCAAATCCACGGTTGAGGGTAACTACTTTTAGTTTTTTCTGTTCCATGTAAATGCGGTTCACATCTGTGATTTCATATTCTCCCCTCGGACTAGGTTTTATGTTTTTAGCAATATCAACCACTTCGTTATTGTAGAAATAGAGTCCGGGTACCGCATAATTGCTTTTAGGATTCACTGGCTTTTCCTCAATGCTCAATGCATTGAATGCTTCATCAAACTCTACAACACCATATCTTTCTGGATCGCTGACAGGATAGGCGAAAATAACTGCACCAGAAGGATCTACGGCAGATTGCAACATGCCGCTAAAGCCACTGCCATAAAAAATATTATCTCCCAATACCAAAGCCACAGAATCATCACCGATGAAAGAAGCGCCAATTACAAATGCTTGCGCAAGTCCGTTTGGTTTTTCTTGTTTTTCGTAAACAATTTTACAGCCCCACTGAGAACCGTCGCCCAGTAATCGCATAAACTGTGTTTGGTCTTCTGGTGTGGTAATGATTAAAATTTCATTTATACCAGCAAGCATCAACGTACTCAAAGGATAATAAATCATTGGTTTATCGTAAATGGGCATGAGTTGCTTGCTTATTCCCATCGTTATAGGATAAAGTCTGGTTCCTGATCCTCCTGCCAAAATGATGCCTTTCATAAATGCGTAATTTAATTGACTTTGTTATTGTGTTTGTTACCACGAATGGTATTTCTGAGTCTTTTTGGGGTTTAAAAACGGATGCTATTCCATTTATTTGTTGTACATATCATCATAATACTTTTGATATGCACCACTGGTAACATTGTTGAGCCATTCCGAATTTGTCAAATACCAATCTATGGTTTTAGATAACCCTTCTTCGAACTGAAGCGAGGGCACCCAACCCAATTCTTCCTTTAATTTGGTTGCATCAATGGCATATCTCAGATCATGTCCTGCCCTATCGGTTACATATGTGATGAGTTTCTCGCTGGTTCCTGGGGCTCTGTTCAACTTAACATCCATCTGCTTGCACAATGTTTTCACCAAATCGATATTGGTCCACTCGTTATGTCCTCCAATATTGTACGTTTCTCCTACTTTACCGGTATGAAAAATCACATCTATGGCTCTTACATGGTCTTCTACATAAAGCCAATCTCGGATGTTTTCTCCTTTGCCATAAATGGGCAATGGTTTTTGGTTGATGATGTTATGTATGCAAAGTGGAATGAGTTTTTCGGGAAAGTGAAATGGACCATAGTTATTGGAGCAATTCGAAATTTTAACAGGCAGATGATAGGTATGATAAAATGCTCTTACAAAATGATCCGAAGAAGCTTTGGATGCGGAATATGGACTCCTTGGATCGTATGGGGTTTCTTCTGTAAAGAAACCTTCTTTCCCCAAGCTGCCATATACTTCGTCGGTTGATATGTGATAAAATATTTTACCATCCATGCTATCTTTCCAATGATTTTTTGCGGCGTGCAAAAGATTGACCGTTCCAACCACATTGGTTCTTACAAAGGCAAGGGGGTCGGTTATGGATCTGTCAACATGGCTCTCCGCAGCACAATGCAAGACCCCTGTAAAATCATATTTTTTAAATAGCCCAGTTACCAACTCGGCATCGGTTATGTCTCCTTTTTCGAAGCAATAATTTGAATGACCTTCAATATCTCTCAGGTTTTCCAGATTCCCGGCATAGGTTAGTGCATCCAGGTTCACAATCCGATAATTCGGGTATTTCGTAACAAAAAGTCGGGTTAAATGGGAGCCAATAAATCCAGCGCCTCCCGTAATTAGAATTGTATGCATTTGAATTGTCTTTGAACGTGTGCAAATAAAACAAAAAAACACCAAGTTCGCACTATTGTAGCTCAGAGAAAACATTTTTTTAAAATTCCTACAAAGTCCTCATTCTCAATAACACTAAATTTAGTATTTTTGAGTTTATTACAAATTTGATTTTTTGAAAATATTGTTTCTCACTCCCGCCCCAAGGAACATCTCTCCGAGTCAAAGATTCAGGTTTGAGCAATACATAGGGTTGGAGGGATTTAAGTTAAATACAATCACCATTCGTTCTTTTTACAGCGATTGGGCTTGGAGTGTGCTGCATAAAAACGGTTACGCATTCAGGAAAACTATGGGTATCCTTGGAGGGTTCTTTCGTCGTTTTTTAACCCTTTTTACCCTTTCTGCATACGATTTCATCTATATCCATCGAGAAGCGGCACCCATCGGACCCCCGATCTTCGAATGGCTGATCTCTAACGTATTCAGAAAAAAAATCATTTACGATTTCGACGATGCCATATGGGTAAAAATAGCTTCGGATGCCAATCCAAAAGTGGCCAACCTTAAATGCTCTTGGAAAGTCGCTAAAATCTGCAGCTACAGCAAAACCGTCAGCGTTGGAAATGATTTTCTTGCCAAATACGCAGAAAAATACTGCAAAGACGTGAGAATCATTCCTACTGTTGTGAACTCAGAGTCCTATCACAACCGACTTAGAGACCAAAAAAACGGCAAACTGGTTATCGGCTGGACGGGAACTTTCACCAATCTTTACAACCTACAACTGATAACCAAGGTTATTCAAAAACTGCAAGAGAAATATGATTTTAACTTCTTAATCATTGCCAATCGAGATCCAAAATTGCAAAACTTGAATTATACCTATCAGAAATGGGACATAAAAACTGAAATTCAAGACCTACTCCAAATGCATATCGGAATTATGCCACTTATCAATTCCGAAGTAGAAATGGGAAAATGCGCCTTCAAAGCCATACAATACATGAGTTTAGGTATACCTCCTGTAGTTAGCCCAGTGGGTGTAAATAAATCGGTTGTAGAAGATGGAATAACCGGGTTCTGGGCCAACGATGAAAATGAATGGATGGTCAAACTAGAAAAACTAATTGCCAATGCCGAACTCAGAAGTGAAATGGGCATCAAAGCAAGAGAAAAAATAATAAACGCCTACTCGGTTAAAGCAAATCAACAGAAATTCATCGGTTTATTTCAATAATTCTTTCTTTGCTTGTGGATTCTCTATTTATCTATTCTTACTCTCCCCCTTCGATCCTGTGTAAATATGCAGCACAAATGCCAATATCAAGGTAAACCACGTTGCTGTAGACACAATCTTAGGAACAAAAAAAGCCATGAAATTGATGAAGCACAATGTGGCAATGATGATAACTCCCATGGATGTTATGCGTTTCAACACACCCATAGCTATTTTATCGAACACAAAGCTGTGAAGTAAAATACCTGCTAAAATAAAAACCCAACCTCCATCTCTCAAAAAAGGCTCCAAAAATGTTCCCACATTGGTAAGATGGGGTACCGACATAAATTCTAACACTTGAGGAGGTGGCTGTTCCACCATACTCAATTTCGCGAACACTTTTTGCAATGGATACGTAACCCGCATCGGATAAAAATCAATGGGATAATCCAATTGAAATATCCTACCTAAATAGGCAAATGATGAAGTGAAATAAACCAGAACCAACTGAATAGGTGCTGGCAAGTCGTACTGGGTATAACTAACAACACCTCCATCTTTACCAAGCAAAGACCCTATCAGAATAAAAAATCCGATAAAAAACAACCCTACTGAACTGATGATTCTTACAATTTTTTGTCTGGCATGTGTTTCATACGTGATGAAAAAATAAATCAACATGCAAACGAAAATCAACCATACGGGTCTGGTTCTGTCCAGGAAAAGGCAATTCAAGAGAATAATGCCACTAACAGCATAAAGCCATTTTCTGGAAATGTGTTTGTTGGCACATTCAACCGTAATGATGAATGCAGAAAACCAAGAAAAGTACGAAAGCTGGGTTCCTATGCTTTCCACATTTTCGGCAAAGGTTCGAAGCTTGCCCGTATCTTCTACAAAAAAAGCAGTAAGTATACTGAATGCACCTAGGAGAGAAGAGTAATCCATGATGTACTTCAGAATGCCCAAAATACCTATGACAGTAAAAGAAAGAAATAAAATCTTATTGATATTGCTTGTTAAAAATGGCTTTTTGATCTCTTGTTGCAGCTGTATTTCATTGATTGCATGCTGAAATTTTTTCCCGTTGATCTTCATACTCATGAAAGCAGAAAGTGAGGTGATGATGCACCAAAAATGAAGTTCAATGGGCGGTGTCTCCCACGCAATGACGTTGGTGAGATACAGTGTATATGCCAAACTGAATGTAAGGAACAGATAAAAACTTGGCATGAAAAAATAATGTCGGTACTTAAACATGTCGTTTCTTTTTAGTCAGATAATGTGCTAAAACAAAAACACACAATTGTAAGGGTACCATAGAAGCAAAGAGTAAAGTAGACTTCACAAAGAGGTTGATAAAAAAGAGCAACGCTCCGGCACACAGACACAACAAATTATTTTTGTTGGCAGATTTAAGGTCGCCGGTTCGGAAGTATTCGTAATTGATCATGTTTACCGGAACGATAAGTAAGGTTGATATCGCAGCTGGAAAAAGAAGAAAAAGGTGAAGATTATCAGTTGTTTGTATCATGAACAAAATCAATGCAACCTGAATGAGAATGGCAACTGTTATCATTTTCACATAGGGCGTTGCAGAAAGCAATTGTTTGAAAGAAATTCTCCCTGTTCCTGCTTCTTGTTGTCTGGTAAGTAACGGTCCCATAGAGGTGGCTACGCCAGAATAAAGATCTACTACTTTTGAATAAAAAAGATAGTCGATGGGTAAGGAAAGGGAAACCGACTGAGACTGGGGTACATTCGCGGCAATGAGCATCTGATCCGATCGAAACAAAAGATAATTACCAGCTTGTTGCAAGGGAACCTGTTCTGAAATGATGAGGATGTCTTTTCTGTTTTCATTTTTCTTTCGCAATAAAAGTACCAACATACATTTTATGAGGGTCATCGATCCGAAAATCATCAATAAATTATTTTGTGTCAAATCAAAGGGAATGGATAACATTAGATAGGCAATAAAAAGCAGCGGATAGCCAGACAAACTTAAACACAATGCCGTTTTATATCTTTTAGAAAGATTGAATTCCATTACCGAAATGATAACCAGGATTTCGACCGGTAAACAAAAAAGCAACATGCATGCTACGGAGAGTCCGTTCGTGAAATAAAGCAAAACAGAATAAAACAAGGCAATGGGAATTACTCTTTTTTTTAAAAATGAAAAAAGATTTGCTGTTTCACCCAGATTCAATCGTGATAAAATCATCTGATCTGCCGCATATTTGGCTATGGTTACGCCAAAACTAAAAAGTTGAACCAGATTAAGCAACTGAAGATGCGTGCTGGCTTTTTCTGGTAAGATTCTGTTACTCGAGAGAGAAAGCGAAAATAAAGCATACAAGAATCCTGGCACTAGCAGCAAGCCAGCATTGAGTATAGATTGAATGGATTTTTTATGACTCAATTTTAGAAACTGAATTGTTTTTATAGGTCACGATAAAAAGGATCAAAACCGAAATGATTGAAAAGAACAATGCATATTTCAATTTGCTTTTTTTAATTCTATTCATCGGAAAATCTGCCTGATCAATAACTTGCACCAATGGAATTTTTTGAATGTATTGATACCTTGCCAATTCCAGATTTTTATATATTTCTTTGTATGCTTCACTGTAAGAAGTAATGTTATACTGTTGTAACTGTGGTACAACCTGGGCCTGTGCGTATACAGGATTGAAATTCGCATCTTTGGTAACGGCACGAGAAGACAAACCGGATGAAACTTTTTTTGTGATGGAATCAATGCTTTGTTCCAAAACCTCAACCGTTTCTTTTTCTTTTTTCGTTGTTATTTCGATATAATATTCTCCGGCAACTTCAATTAATCGGTCTGTAAATACCTTTGTGAATTTTTCATTGCTGCTGGTCACTTTCAATTCATAAAGACTGAGTTTTTTATCGGGCCTGCCGGGATGTATGTCTTTCTTTACCATCCGCTCATAGATCTCAAACAAAACACTGTCTTGTAAATAATTCAACGACTCTTTTGTGCTCCCTAATGGAAAATGAACCCCTTGTGTTCTTGGTTTTTTCTCTAGCTTCTCTCTATACCCAGATATGTCTAAATAAGTTTCAGCAAGTGTTTGATTTTTTCCGTTGATGTTATCCGAAGTCAAAAGAACTTTCTCTATCATTCTCCTGCTTTTGATGATTTCTATGATGTTATCTCCTTCAAACAAAGCACCCGTTCCTCCAACGCCTAAACCAAGTTGTGCCGCAAGATTCATGGCTCCGGAAATTCCATCAGATCCCGTTCCCGCATCTAGTGAAAACGAGAGGCGGCTTTCAAATTGAGGCTTGCTCAAATAGGCAAACAAAAAACCGGAGAGTCCGCCAAAAATACCCGCGATTAAAAAAATCAACCACCTGCGGAGGATAAAAGAAATTATTGAATTGTTACGCATACTCTTTTTTTTCAGCTTTACGGATTCAGAACAACTGCGATTATTTTATCGTGTTGATGATAACATTGGAGATGATTCCTAACGCAGAAACAATAAGCGCCAGTTCTGGCAATCCAAGTCGGTTGTTGTTTTCCTTGTTCTTTTGTGGCACAAAAATCTCTGCTTTAGAATTGATTCTGGGATATTTTTTGATGCCAAAGAATGACCTTACCGGTTTCACTTTCCCATTGGGATAAATTACAAGTGTTTTCACTTTTCGTGCCTTTGTCATAAAGCCACCTGCTTGTTTGATGTAATATTTTGCACTTTTGTTTTTCTTCAAAGAAATAACAGCAGGATAATACACTTCTCCCGAAACTTTTATCAGATTGCTTCTTTTGTAAACGGTAAGTATGTCGCCATCTTCGAGGGTAAGATTGTCGAATTTATTTTTATTTTTTAAGGCAGCATCTAAATCAACATTGATTAAATCATATTCTCCATACAGTTCATTACGGAGTTGTTGATTAGAGGAAATGCTGTCGTGATCTATATTCAGCAAACGCTGATAAAGCAAGTCTTTCTCTTGAACCGTTAATGAAGAATTCTTTTTCCTTCTGATGATTAAAGAAGAGCTGTCTGCCGATTTTTTAAATCCACCCGACCGTTCAAGTATGTCTGTAATTTTGTCGTTGCTCTTTTGAAGATTGTATTTGCCTGGTGTGAGTACTTCTCCCAAAATCATCACCGTTCTCTGATTGATCACACCGGGAATAATCTTCACATTCACGATATCAAATGGCTCAATAAGAATATCATCTCCATTTTTACCTGTTTTTGATATATTAACCAAAAAGGTTTCTGTTTCCGGATAACCATCTGTCTCGGATTCTGCTTTCTTTTTTCTTCTTGAAATCTCTATGGTTGTTGAATCTCCAAAATCATTTATTCCTCCTGCCTCTAATAAAAGCTCCTTCACCGTCATCATAGACCTCCATTGAATATTTCCGGTCTTTCTTACATTGCCAAAAATGGTGACAAAGGACTTGTCTTTAAAATCATCAACACCATAAATATGTACCGAATCTCCTTTTTTCAAATCCATATTTACACCATGGTTTATTACAGAGTCTATGCTGACAGATAAAATGGATAATTTTTTTCCTCTTTCTGTTCTAAAGATATTGGCTCGCTCTTGATATGCGTCTTCTCTTACCCCTCCAGCTTTCGAAAGCAATGAAAAAATCGTTATGTTAGAATCCACCTGATAATTTCCGGGACGATAAACAGATCCTGTCACGCATACTTTGTCGTATAAATCATTTTGAATTTTGCTGACATAATAATCATCTCCCAAAGCAACCCGAAAGCCATCCATCATCACAGATTGTATATCGAATACCTTCTTTTCTTTTTCAGCCATTCTCGTTAGCGTAATCGATCCTTGGTAAGCATTTTCGGTGAATCCGCCACAATATTGAAGAAGTTGGGTTACATCTTCATCTGCAATCATCTCATATTTTCCCGTTCTTTTTACCGCACCATAAATGCCAACTCGATTCTGATAATAGGGAATACGAATAAGATCTCCTTCTCTTAAAATGATATTGTCTTTTTGATCTCCTTTTGACAGAAAATCATACAAATCAGCTTTTTTAAACAACTGATTGCCTCTGATAACTTCAATCTGACGATACGTTCCCATGTTACTTGGTCCACCGCAGAGGTAAAGCAAATTATATAACGTAGTTAGGGAAGAAACAGTATAGGTTCCTGGTTTATACGCCTCTCCTATAACAGTCACTTGTATGCTCCTTATTTTCCCAAGTCTTACCTGCACTTTCGTTTGTCCGGAGCGAATGGCTTTATAAATTGTTGATGCAAGCTTGGCTGTGATTTTATTTTCTGCTTGTTCAATGGAAGATCCTCCCACAAATAAAGGACCTACGTTGGGGATATAAATTTCTCCGTTTTCGTTGATGGTCAGGTTGTATTTCATTTCACTATACCCATACACACTAACAATCAATTCGTCATCGGGACCAACTATGTATGAAGATGGTGTTGCGATTCGAATGTTAGGCTCAAAAACCATGCTGCTTCTCAAAAACAATTCTGATCCGAAAATGGTGATGTCTTTATCCGCTTCAGCCATTTTATTTTGGTTCGGATCTGGCTCGAATCGTCTTTCTTTCAATTGCATTGCAGAAGACTTTGCTGGATTCGCAGCTGGCATTTCCAAAAGTCTTTCCCGAATTTTTTCTACCTGATTAGAAGGCATTCCTTTTGACGCCAGCATTTCCAATGATTGATCCATGGTTAGGTTCAAGCTTGCCGTCTTGTTTCGAAAACCAAGAAGATCGGCATCAGAAATAACATCTGCATTTATCTCGGATAAATTATCGAGTTCAAAAAAGGTTTTTTGTGCTTGAACAGTATCAGCTCCCAGAAACAAAAAAACAATCAACGCAATGGTAAAAAATACACTTTTCATCGAATTTGTCAAATTAGGATTATAGACGGAATAACAGAATAAAACAGTTTGGCTCAAAGTTATCGTATTTTTTCTTTCCCTTTCAGTATCTGATGCCTTCAAACATCAATCTACTCGCATATTTCCGCCTGTCAATCAACTATGTAGTGTACCTTTGCGGCATGCATTACGCCTCAGTGGAACAAATCAGCAAAAGTTTTGGCATTCGTTCTCTTTTTAAACAAATCACCTTTCATGTAGAAGAAGGCGACAAAATCGCCCTCGTTGCCAGAAATGGTTCCGGTAAATCTACCCTTTTAAAAATTATCGCAGGCCTCGACACCGCCGATGATGGTACCGTTTGGGTTCATAAAGACATTAATACCATACTGCTTTCTCAAGAACACGTATTCAATCCAAATGAAACCATTTGGGACCATGTGCTTCACCTAAATCACCCCGTTGCCAAGGCCGTAAAAGACTACGAATATTATCTAGAGAATGAAAATAACGACCCCGAAAAACTAACCGACTTAATGGGCGTTATCGATGAAGTAAACGGCTGGACTTTCGAAAGCGATTTGAAACAAATTTTGGGGAAACTCAATCTTCATCAGTTGCAAGAGCCCGTTGCCAATTTGAGTGGAGGTCAAAAAAAACGGGTTGCTCTTGCTCAAGCCCTCGTTGAAGCTCAATTGTACGAAGGAAAATGCTTACTTATACTCGATGAACCTACCAACCACCTCGATGTATCTATGATTGAATGGTTAGAAGACTACTTGAGCGGCAATAAAATCACCTTACTTCTGGTAACGCATGACCGCTATTTTCTTGATGCCGTTTGCAACGAAATTATAGAAATTGATGATGAGAAAGTATTTGTGTACAAAGGCAATTACGACTACTTCCTCGAACAAAAATCACTAAGACAAGAAATACAACAAAGCGAACTCCAAAAAGATAAAAATATTTTTCGCAAAGAACTGGAATGGATGCGCAAACAGCCAAAAGCCAGAACCACAAAAAGCAAAAGCAGACAAGATGCCTTTGCAGATGTAGAAGAAAGGGTTAAACTTCAAAAAGACGTTGCAGAAGTTAGTTTACAAGTTAAGATGACCAGATTGGGTGGAAAAATTCTGGAAATGAAAAAAGTATACAAAAGCTATGGTGATTTAAAAATCATGAAGGGCTTCGATTATACTTTTAAAAGAGGTGAACGAATTGGTGTGGTTGGAAAGAATGGAGTAGGAAAATCTACTTTTCTCAAAATTGCGCTTCAACTCGAGGAGCCCGACAGTGGCAAAATAAATCACGGCGATACCGTTGTGTTCGGAAATTTTAGTCAAGATGGTTTAATTTATAAAGAAGACAAAAGAGCCATAGAATACGTGAAAACCATGGCAGAGTTTTTCCCTTTGGCAGACGGTAGTAAAATTTCTGCCAGTCAGTTTATGGAAAAATTCGGGTTCAATGCAGAACAACAATATACCATGTTGAGCAAATTGAGCGGTGGCGAAAAAAGAAGATTGCACCTGATGAGTGTGCTTTTCCTAAATCCAAATTTTTTGGTATTAGATGAACCCACGAACGACCTCGATCTTCAAACCCTCAGAACATTAGAAGAGTTTTTATTGGAATATCCTGGTTGCATTCTTATTGTTAGTCACGATAGATACTTTATGGACCGTATGGTTGACCATCTTTTTGCATTTGAAGGCGATGGGGTCATTCGCGACTATCCTGGAAACTATACGCAATACAGAGAGGCATTGTCTAAAGGATTATTAGATAATCAGTCGCAGCAAATCATGAAGGAACAGAAAGAAGAAATTGTAGAAAAAATTGCAACTTCAATTAAATCTGAACCTACTAAGAAATTATCATTCAAAGAAAAATTTGAGCTGGAAAACTTAGAGAAAGAAATGCCTGAATTGCAGATGGAAAAAGAAAGGTTAGAACATTTGCTCAGCACCAATTTGCCATACGAAGACATTCAAAAATCAGCAGACCGCATCGGACAAATTGTTCATTTACTCGATGAAAAAGAAATGAGGTGGCTTGAACTTAGTGAAAGAAACAACTAAGTTTGGTCTTTGGATAACCCAATTTATAAAATTGTATTGAGTTACATCAAGGAAATTCTCTTTGATATTCTTTCCATGATTTTTTCTTACTGACAAGCATCATCTACTCAAAGAGCGAACGTTATTGTTAACACTTCTGCCTTTCCTTAGTTTCGTTTTATCATTATTAACAAAACAAAACCAAGGAGGTAATTTATGTCTACACGAACATTAACCAAAAACGGAGGAACTGTTCCAGCCCTGTTTGAAAATTTTTTTAAACCATGGAACGAATGGTTTGATACGGAGTCTGCATTGGTGAATCGCATGCTTACCGTTCCTGCGGTTAATATCACAGAAACTTCGGAGAGGTACAATTTATCATTGGCTGTGCCTGGTATGAAAAAAAGTGATTTCGAGATCGCAGTTGATGGCAACATGCTTACCATTAGTTGTGCGAAAGAAACCGAATCCGAAGAATCAGAACATAGATACACCAGGAAAGAGTACAACTACTCTAGTTTCAGCAGAAATTTTACTTTGCCAGAAGAAGTGAGCAAAGACAAAATCAATGCGACCTACAATGATGGCGTTTTGGTATTGCATCTTCCCAAGAAAGAAGAGGCCAAAAAGCAAATCTCTAAAAACATTGAGGTGAGATAAGATTCTTGTACCATGTTAAAATGCCCGTCTATGATGGGCATTTTTTTTGACTTATGTCAGTGGCTTTACTAACCATCATCATAAAAATTTGAATAGCAGATTATTATTTTCATACTTATTCAAATTTTTTATATGAAAAACAAGACGCTAAACCAGATGTTCATAGAGATCAACGAATGGAAAAGAAGCATCCATATAAGTATTGATGAATTGTCCAAAAAAATGGAACGCTTGGTGGATCTACTTCGGGATCAGTCTCACTCTTTTGTATTGGAAAAAATAGAATATTTTCAGCAATGGATCATCAATCTAAATGTAATCTGCAAAAAAACAAGCAGTGTTCTAAATGATTATGAATGTAGGATAAGTGTAGAAAAATATGCAAATGGAGAAATCAATATATTGATTCTACAACACCAATCTTATCGGAGCGAATGGGAAAAAAGACAATTGGAGATATTAAATTTAACAATGGAATTCAACGGCTTTTTTGTTGACCAGTTAAATTCCATTGTTGATTTTGGAAATGCTGAAATCAATTCAGCATCCCTTCAAGTTTCTTATCGTTAACGATGGTAATTTGACCATCTTTGATATCGATTAATTTTTCAGATTTAAAATCACTCAAGGTTCTGATGAGGGATTCCGTAGCAGTACCAGCGATATTCGCCAAATTCTCTCTGCTGATGTCGATTGAAAATCCATCTTTAGAAGGATCTTGATATTTATTCCTCAAAGTAACGAGTGCATCGGCTACTTTTTTACGAAGAGAATTATAAGCCAAACTGAGTAGATGGTGCTCTTTATCTGCGATATTTTTTGAAAGCAAGCTGATGAATTTCTGTGCCACTTCTTTGCTGTTATTGAGCAGATCTTCAAATTCTTTTCTGGGTATGATTGCAAGCTCACAATCATCGATTGCTTCTGCCGTTTCCCTATACACGCCTCCTTGAAGCAAAGCAACATGCCCTAAAAAATCTCCGGCAGAATACAAGTCTGTTACGAGTTCTTTTCCATCGTCATTCGATTGGAATGTTTTAACTTTACCGCTAACCACATAATACAATTGTGTTGGATGGTTTCCTTCTTTATAGATCAACTGTTTTTTTCGATACGAATTTAAACTTCTATTTTCAACCATTGACTTCAGTGTATCTGCCCCTGTGCTTTCCAAAAGCAAATCATGAACCCCATTCATATCCTTTGAATACTCTTTTTTGAGCAAACTCACTTTTTTCAACCTGCTGTCTACAGCGTTCAACAACTCGGTGCCTTCAAACGGTTTAGTGATATAATCATCTGCTCCCATTTCCATGCCTTTCCTGAATTCGGAACGCTCCGACTTTGCCGTTAGAAAAATAAAGGGAGTGTGTTTTATAGACTCCTGCTTTTGAACGGCGTGCAAAACCCCGTATCCGTCCAAAATAGGCATCATGATATCACAAATGATTAAATCTGGTTTTAGGTCAATCGCTTTTTCCACGCCCTCTTTACCGTTAGGAGCAGTGAACACATTGTACATGGCGAGTTCCAGAATTTCCGCCGTGTTGTCTCTGATTTCGTCGTTGTCTTCGATCAATAAAATTGTTTTCATGTGTTTTATTTTTTAGCGTTTAAAAATGAGTTTAAATGTGGTGCCTTCATTGAGTTTACTAACAAAACTGATTTCTCCATTCATCCTTTCTACATACTTAGACACGATGTGCAAGCCTAATCCTGTACCTGGAATATTAATGGCATTTTTCCCCCTGAAAAACCGATCCATAAGATGTTCCTGATCTTCATCTGGTATTCCAATTCCATGATCATGAACTTCAACTTGGAAAGTATGATCGTTTATTTTGGTATTGATTTCAATCTTGCTATCTGATGTGGAATATTTGATTGCATTGCTGAGTAGATTGATCATGATATTCCGAAAAATGGAGGGATCAATTTCTATTTCATCTTCCCCTTCGTGCACGTAATGTATATCCTGTCCAGATTTCAAAATGGATTTGATTTCAAGGAATAGTTTTTCCATGAAACTGGGGATGGAAAACTTAGTAGCATTTATTTCTATTTTGCCTTCTTCAATTTTCCCGACATTTAAGAAATCGTTCAGGATGTTAGAGAGATTGTTGACAGCAGAAATGATTCTATCGAGGTGTTTTTGCCTTTTCGGCTGATCTGCTTGTTCGGTATACTTTTCAATCAAGTATGCAGAGGATGAAATGGTACTTAATGGGGTTCTGAATTCGTGTGAAGCTGTAGTAACAAAACGGCTTTTTAGTTCGCCCAATTTCTTTTCTTTTGTTAGCGCCTCAATCAAATTTAACTCAGCCTTTTTTCTTTCTGTCAGGTCAATGGCAACACCCATAAAGCCGACCAATTGTTTTTTCTTGTCTTTCATCGAGGTAAGGGTGAGAGAAACAGGAATGTTTTCACCCTTTTTGTTGATGTAGATACACTCCTGATTACAAATTTCATTTCGATGGGCTTTTTCCAAGACCACATCTATGTCATTCTTAAATTCTAATCCATATTTATTTTTTAACTCATCGCGACAGATTTCAATTTCTGAAGATTTATGAAAAATAACGGGTGTTTCTATATTTACAACTTCTTTTTCTGTATATCCAGTTAATCTCTCTGCTTCTGGATTGAAAAACCGGATTATCCCAATTTGATTTGTAGAGAAAAGCATCACTTTGGCATTGTCTAAAATGGCTTTTTGGCTAATCAAACTTGATTCGAGTCTTTCATTCAGCAATTCCAAGGTTTGTAGCGTTCTGGAAAGCTCTTTGGTTCTATTGTTTACGGTGATCGATAAACTCCGATTCAACTCGATGTTTTTGTTTTTATCTTCAACCCGCTTAGAAATGTTATTGATGAAAGCAACCGAATACTTCTTATCGTCTACCTCATGTGCATCCAAACTTATTTCTACCGGAAATTCCATCCCATCTTTTCGCATGGCAAATAATTCCATCCCATCACCCATTTTTCGATTGGTATGATTTTTAAGAAATTCACCAAAATGCTTCCCATGTCTTTCTCTAAAACGATGAGGCATGAGTTGTTCGAGTGGAAGGTTTATAAACTCATCCTTATTGTAACCGAACATATTTGAAGCAAATTGATTGGCAAAAACAATGATTCCACCTTCATCCACAACCACCAACCCCAAAGAAGATTGTTCGAAAATGGTCTGAAAAAGATTTTTAGCGGAAATTGGGGTTACCATCTTAAATTTAATTAATATGAATAGGTTCGTTGTCCTTGAAAGTAGGTATTAAAAATGAAACTAATAATTATTTTTTATTATGACTAATGATAACCCAAAAACTGATTTCAATCATAAAAAAAGCCTGCTCAAATAAATGAACAGGCTGTATATCAATGTATTATAAATCATCATCTCCACCTACCTGGTATCCAAATGAAACCTCTTCTTGTACGTTTCCAATGACCAGCGCGCCATTTTAGATGATTTCTGTGTGGTTTTGCCCAGTACCCGGGAACATAATCATAACGACTCCCATTCCAATTCCATTCTGGTTCTATCCAACATGCGTCACGAAAAGGAGGCCTGCCAGAAGGTCGTTTTGAGATGTTCGTTGGGAAATTAAGTCTGACATTTACATGTTGGGCTTGGCTATTGAAATAAGCAGAAAAAAGGAAAAATAGGTAAAGGAGTGTCTGTTTCATAGTTTTTGTTTTGTTTTCAGACAAAATAGGATGCAGATGGTTTAACCGAATAACATAAAAAAACGCTGTCCCATTTTTATAGCAAAGTTTGATATGGTTATTTTTTTTCTGAAAAACAGTCTTCTGATTGAATCAATTTTCTTTCAGAAATAGGATACCAAAGCGAGCATTTCAAAACGCGTGGAGCGATCGGGTAAGCCTTGATTTTCTTTCCCAACTTTCTTTGTATCAAGTCAAAGAAAGTATGATGTCCATAAATAGCAAGGAATTACGAGACCAATGCATTGTTATTTATAATGATATCCATAAACTCAAAATCATCTTCAAAAAAATACCCCAAGAAAAACGTAGCTGTTTATTTATATTGCACTCGAACGAAAAATTAAAAATTAAGAACAAAGATTCACATGAAAAAAATCTGCATCACCGGTGCATCCGGATTTCTGGGTTCTCATATGGCTTTAGAAGGTCTAAAAAAAGGATATCAAATCGTTGGGACGGTCCGAAATGAAGAAAAAGCAAAAGAAACCAGAAACATGTTATCTAAATATCTCGATCATACAACATTGGAAAAACTCGAGTTCAGATATGCCGACTTACTTGTAGCTGAAGGTTGGAATGAAGCGCTGAAAGATTGTGATGCAGTGATTCACGTGGCTTCTCCTTTTATTATAGAAATCCCAAAACATGAAGATGAATTGATTTTGCCAGCAAGAAATGGAGTTAAACACGTATTTGAGGCGGCCATAAAAAACAACATTCAACGCATCATTCAAACCTCTTCCATCGCAGCCATCATGTATGGTCACGACATAAAGAAAAACGATTTCAATGAAACAGATTGGACTCAACTGGATGGTAAAATGATATCTGCTTACACAAAAAGCAAAACATTGGCTGAAATGGATGTTTGGAACTATGCAAAAAATCATACCAGCCTAGAAGTAACCACAATCAATCCAGGATTCGTTTTGGGGCCGATTTTGGGAACTGACCCGGGAACCAGCGCTACGGTCGTTTTAAGAATGATGAAAGGAGAATATCCAGGCGTTCCTAAACTCGGATTTCCAACTGTAGATGTGAGAGACGTTGTTGATTTGCACTATTTGGCGCTTGAAAATACAAAAGCGGTCGGACAAAGATATGCAGCTGTATCTGAGTCTGTTTGGTTCACCGATTTAGCCAGATTTGTTCTTGAAGCAGGACCCGAATATAAAGGAAAAGTAAAAGCATTCGAATTGCCGAATTGGTTTATGAGCGTGTATGCCTTGTTTGAAAAGTC
>Ga0315905_10002059_pt1 | contig 21311 bp, 16 predicted proteins | sample LakEriMetagenome_5_FD_203522 | JGI IMG/M metagenome (GOLD analysis project Ga0315905, IMG submission 203522) | Freshwater fungal communities from buoy surface, Lake Erie, Ohio, United States - Buoy 4 MA121 | ecosystem: Environmental > Aquatic > Freshwater > Lake | place: USA: Lake Erie, Ohio...
TTTGTTTTCATATCTATAGCATTTTTATTGTTGGTCATTACAAAAATAGTTAGTTTTGCCGAACTATAAAGTTAAAATTTGATTAAACAATATTTGTGCCAATTTGTTCATTATGAGTAAGAACTTAACAAAAAGAGCGGAAGATTATTCCAAGTGGTATAACGAGTTAGTGGTTAAAGCAGATTTAGCTGAAAATTCCGGGGTTCGTGGTTGTATGGTGATTAAACCCTATGGTTATGCGATTTGGGAAAAAATGCAAGCTGAATTAGACCGAATGTTCAAAGAAACTGGACATAGTAATGCATACTTCCCGTTGTTTGTTCCGAAGAGTATGTTTGAAGCTGAGGAAAAAAATGCCGAAGGTTTTGCCAAAGAGTGTGCGGTTGTGACCCACTATCGATTGAAGAATGACGAGGGAAATAAAGGAAAGTTAATTGTCGATCCCAATGCCAAATTGGAAGAAGAGTTGGTTGTTCGTCCAACCAGTGAAGCGATAATTTGGTCTACCTATAAAAATTGGATTCAATCCTACCGTGACTTACCCTTATTAATTAACCAATGGGCCAATGTGGTGCGATGGGAAATGCGTACGCGTTTGTTTTTACGTACAGCCGAATTTTTATGGCAAGAGGGCCACACGGCCCATGCAACAAGAGAGGAGGCAATTCAAGAAACGGAACAAATGATGAATGTTTATGCAGATTTTGTCGAAAATTTCATGGCAATTCCGGTAATTAAAGGTATAAAAACAGCCAATGAACGCTTTGCTGGTGCCGAAGAAACCTATTGTATTGAAGCCTTGATGCAGGATGGAAAAGCATTGCAAGCAGGGACGTCACACTTTTTGGGTCAAAATTTTGCACAAGCTTTTGATGTGAAGTTTGCCAACAATGAAGGAAAACAAGAATATGTATGGGGTACCTCTTGGGGGGTTTCAACCCGTTTGATGGGGGCATTGGTAATGACTCATTCAGACGATAATGGTTTAGTAATACCACCCAATTTAGCTCCAATTCAAGTTGTGATTGTGCCAATTTACAAGAGTGATGAAGAATTGACTGCAATTACACAATCGGCCAATGCATTGACAAGTGCATTACAAAAATTAGGCATATCGGTGAAATTTGATAATCGGACAACACAAAAACCGGGATTCAAGTTTGCAGAGTGGGAATTGAAAGGTGTACCCGTTCGCGTTGCTATTGGACCAAAAGATTTGGAAAATGGCACTTTTGAAATTGCGCGTCGTGATACGCTTACCAAGGCGGTTGTTGCAAATGATGGAATTGAAAGTTACATCCAAAACTTACTTCAGCAAATCCAAGAAAGTATGTACAATAAAGCGTTTGCTTACCGTGATGCCCACATTACCAATGTTGAAAATTTTGAAGAATTTAAAGACGTTTTAGAAAACAAAGGTGGTTTTGTAGCCGCCCATTGGGATGGTAGCGCAGCAACCGAAGAGAAAATTAAAGATTTGACCAAAGCAACCATTCGTTGTATTCCATTAGATCAAGTAAAAGAGGACGGAAAATGTGTCTTAACCGGAGCCAAATCTACCGGTAGAGTGCTGTTTGCTAGGGCCTATTAAAAAAATAAAAAAAGTTTAAATGCGCTCTTGTTTGAATAAAAAATAGTTGTATTTTTGCATCCGCATTTGAGCAGTAGGCCCGTTCGTCTATCGGTTAGGACTCAAGATTTTCATTCTTGCAAGAGGGGTTCGATTCCCCTACGGGCTACAAATAACGTTCTGTGGGTGTATTTACAAAATGCACTCAAATTTAATGGCCCGTTCGTCTATCGGTTAGGACTCAAGATTTTCATTCTTGCAAGAGGGGTTCGATTCCCCTACGGGCTACAAATTAGTTGTAAATAAGTTTTATAAAATACGTATTTAGTGTCTCAAATATTTATTTTATTAGTTAAAACCAAAGTGATTAAATTTTAATTGTGGGAGGTTTTTCTTTTTTAACTAATAGTTTATAATAATTATTACAATTAAATTTAAAAGAAAATGGCAAATCACAAGTCAGCTTTAAAAAGAATTAGAAGTAACGAGAAAAAAAGAGTGCTTAACCGTTACCAGCACAAAACTACGCGTAACGCGATCAAGGCATTGCGTATGTCAACTGTTAAGGCAGATGCTGCAGCTAAATTGGCAAGTGTAATCGCGATGATTGATAAGTTAGCAAAGAAAAATATCATTCATGATAACAAAGCTTCTAACTTGAAATCAAAATTAACTAAACACGTGAATAAATTATAATACGCTGTTTTGTAACAAAAACATAGCCTCGAAATTATCGAGGCTTTTTTTATGTTCGTTTTAATCCTTCCAAAAGTTCGCGGCTAATTGGTTTCGATAGAAAATCTAAAACCATTGGGTATGACTTCGACTTTTCAATATCTTTTGGATCAATGGTAGAAGAAAGTACAATAACTTTTAAATCAGGAAAATATTCGCCGTATTTATTTTCCATAATTTCATCTAAAAACTCCCAGCCCCCCATAATTGGCATATTTAAATCGAGAAAAATAAATTCGGGAAGAATGAAATTTTGATCATTATCTAACGCTTCTTTACAATTGGATAGATAGTTTAAAGCGTCTTCACCGTTTTGAACGCTATCAATAATTTCCGAAAATTCAATCTTTTGGAGCACCTTTTTACTTAGCATTAAGGTTATCGGATCATCATCTACGCAAAGTATTTTTTTATACATACAATTATTCGTTTTTAAAGGTAATTGTAAAAGTTGTTCCTATTCCCACTTCACTATCGACAGTTATCGTTCCTCCCATAGATTCCACTTGTGATTTCACCAAATATAAGCCCAAACCTTTACTGTCGGGGTTGTCATGAAAACGTTGGTACAAACCAAAGATTTTATCTTTATGACGTTTTAAATCAATTCCCAAACCATTATCTTTAAAGTATAAATAGATAGTATTGCCTTTGTTTTTAGAAGTAAAGCTTATGTTTAATTGGCGTGATGGTTCATGATAACGTAACGCGTTGGTTGTCAAATTTAACAAAATACTTTCAAAATACGATTTGTTTACTTGTAATGTTGGTACTTTGTCAATATCCAATTTGATAATGGGGTTCAAATTATTGATTAAAAATCCTAGTTGGTTGAATACGTTTTCAAAGACCTCACGAACCACAATCGGTTCACGCTCAATTGAGGGCTTGTCTTTAATAATAATTACATTTACTAGATCATTAATGGTCTCGTTTAATTGCTGTGTTGATCGTTCAAATCCGTTGATGATTTCTTTTAGTTCTTCATCTTTAATTTCGATATCTTCGAGTAATGCGAGTAGCCCACGTAAATTAGATAAGGGTGCTCTAAGGTTGTGCGAAGTAATATAAGAGAACTGTTTTAAATCAGCGTTATTAAGTGTTAGTTCTTTTATTAATTGTTCCCGTTCTTTTTCTTTCCCTTTTTCTTCGGTAATATCTCTTTGAATAGAAATCCAATGCGTATTTTGGTTGTCTTTGTTGGTTATCGGAATAAACGTTAAATTAACCCAATATTCTTCATTATTTTTACGCTTATTTAAGGTTTCCATTTTAAATGCTTCTTTTTTCTTTAAAGCATCTGAAATCAATTTGATATCGCGTTTACTTTTCAAACGGTTGATGAGAATATTAGCTGGTTTACCAATAACTTCTTCTTGAGAATATCCCGTCATGGTTTCAAAAGCCGGATTAACATAGACAATCCGATCTTCAGGGTAATCGGCATTAGCCAATTCAGCAATGATTACGGTTTCTCTATTTTGGGTGATTACTGTTCCTAAAAGTTGTAGCCGTTGTTCTTCCGTTTTTGACTTGGTTACATCTTGCACAGCGCCAATCATTCGAATTACATTATCCTTTTCATCTTTTACCAGAAAACCCCGGTCAAAAACAAAACGGTAGGTGCCATCAGCTGCCATGAAACGATATTCATCTTGCCATTTTTCTGACTTTTGCGCGATGTAAGAATATAATTTTACAGACATTTTCAAACTGTCTTCCGGATGAATTTTGTCAAACCACCACTGTAAATTATCACCCACCTCTTCTTTATTGTAACCAAAAACATCTTGTATCCCTTTGTTCCAAATGAAACTATTGGTCGTGATGTCCCAGTCCCAAATGGTATCGCTGGTTGCTTTGGATACAATTTCAAATCGTTCATTCGAAACTGCTAATTCTGAAAATTCGTCTTTAAATTGAGCGATATAACTTTCTGATTGGTTAATTTTTTCTGCAACAAAATAGGTGATTAGGCCCGCAATAAAAATGCCAAATAGAAGACAAATAGTCAGCTGTGTTTTGAAAGTGTTGAATGTTGTAACTACGATAATACCCCCAAAAACAAGGGATAATACAATAAGAAAAAAAGGAAGCAGATTTTTGTAGTTCACATTTTTCATTACTTCAAAAATAACAAAAAAAATACAATACGGTGGGTTTGCGACCAATTTAATCCGAATTAGTTCCAAGTAAAAGTATGGATACTGTGGTTTTTTTTCGAAAAATAAAACATACCTTTGCACCTTCAAAAAATTTACATGGAATCGATTAGAAATATTGCAATTATCGCCCACGTTGACCACGGTAAAACCACCTTAGTCGACAAAATTATGTACCACTGCCAATTGTTTCGTGAAAACGAAAACACCGGTGATTTAATTTTAGATAACAATGACTTGGAGCGTGAACGTGGAATTACCATTACCTCCAAAAATGTCTCGGTTGTTTACAAAGGAACCAAAATCAATATTATTGATACACCTGGGCACGCCGATTTTGGTGGTGAAGTAGAACGGGTATTAAACATGGCAGACGGGGTTTGTTTGTTGGTTGATGCTTTTGAAGGTCCAATGCCTCAAACGCGTTTTGTTTTGCAAAAAGCAATCGATTTAGGATTAAAGCCATGTGTGGTAATTAATAAAGTCGATAAAGAAAATTGCACTCCAGAGGAAGTTCATGAAAAAGTTTTTGATTTAATGTTTGAATTGGGTGCCGAGGAGTGGCAGTTGGATTTCCCAACCGTTTACGGATCGGCAAAAAATAACTGGATGTCTGAAGATTGGAAAAACATAACAACTTCTATCGAACCCTTGTTGGATATGGTGGTTAACAATGTACCAGCGCCAAAAGTGTCTGAAGGTACTCCCCAAATGTTAGTTACCTCGTTAGATTTTTCTTCGTTTACTGGACGTATTGCAATAGGTCGTTTAGAACGCGGAGTTTTGCGTGAAAACATGCCTGTTTCTTTGGTTAAAAGAGACGGTTCTATTCTAAAATCAAAGATTAAAGAACTACATACATTTGAAGGATTAGGGCGTAAAAAAGTGTCTGAAGTACAGGCAGGTGATATTTGTGCATTGGTCGGTATTGAAGGATTTGAAATTGGTGATACAATTGCCGATTTTGAGCAACCTGAAGCATTGAAAAGTATTGCTATTGATGAGCCTACCATGAGTATGCTTTTTACAATAAACGATTCGCCATTTTTTGGGAAAGAGGGAAAATTTGTTACCTCACGACACATCAAAGATCGTTTAACAAAGGAATTAGAAAAGAACTTGGCTTTACGTGTGAATGAAACCGATGCAGCCGATAAATTTATGGTATACGGTCGTGGCGTTTTACACTTGTCGGTTTTAATTGAAACCATGCGTCGTGAGGGCTATGAATTGCAAATTGGTCAACCGCAAGTAATTATTAAAGAAATCGACGGTCAAAAGTGTGAACCAATCGAGGAATTAACCATTGATTTACCCGAAAATGTATCCGGAAAAGCAGTTGAATTTGTGACTGTTCGCAAAGGTGAAATGTTGAGTATGGAACCTCGAGGAGAGCGGATGATAATTAAGTTCAACATTCCATCGCGGGGTATTATTGGCTTGCGTAATCAATTGCTAACAGCTACTGCGGGTGAGGCGATTATGGCCCACCGATTTATTGGTTACGAACCCCTGAAAGGTGAAATCTCCGGTCGTATTAACGGTTCATTGATTTCTATGGAAAACGGAAAAGCAATTCCGTATTCAATTAACAAATTACAAGACCGCGGTAAGTTTTTTGTTGACCCAAATGAAGACATTTATGAAGGTCAAGTGGTTGGTGAAAATTCTCGTGCTGATGATTTAGTGATTAATATTACAAAAACCAAACAGTTGACCAACTTCCGTTCGGCTGGAGCCGATGATAAAACGCGAATTGTACCAGCGATTAAATTTACATTGGAAGAAGCATTAGAATACATCCAAAAGGATGAATATGTGGAGGTAACCCCTAAATCAATTCGTTTACGTAAGATTTTGTTAAATGAAAACGACCGAAAACGATTTAAAAATTCAATGGCTTAATTGTTGAATTTGAAATATAAAAAAACCATCAGTTATCGCTGATGGTTTTTTCTTTTTAACGTTTTAAACTAAAATGCCCTTTGGCAATTCTACCATCATCGATTTTAATTGAATACCAATAGTCATCGGCAAGTGCTTGTTGACCATTGTATGTTCCATCCCAACCTTCGCCAAGCGGTGAAATTTGTTTGATAAGCTTTCCAAAGCGGTCAAAAATCAAAATTTCGGTATTTGCATGAAAATCAGCGCGCACTCCTTTAATATTCCACGTGTCATTAAATCCATCGCCATTGGGGGTAAAAAAGGTAGGAATTCCTAATACCGATACGGTATATTCTGCAATGCCACATCCGTTCAAATCTTTTACATATACGGTGTGAATGCCCATAGGTACCCCCGTAAACAGGTTCGAACTTTGATACGGACCATAGGGATAATCAAGACTGTATACATAATCGCCATTTCCAGTTACATTCACTGTTAGTGTATTGATGTCGCTTAAATCGACAACTGTTACCGAATCGATCGTAGCAATTACGGAAGTGTTTACATTTATTACTCGGGTTACACTACAGCCCTGAGCATTGGATACCACTACACTGTAATCGCCTTCTTGATTTACGGTAAGTGTATATTGATTGGCTCCGGGGACTGCAATTCCGTCAAGAAACCACTGATATGTATACGTTGTGATTAAATTGGGTTGGGTTACACCCGCATTAAGTGTAACAGTAAAATTGGACAAATTGGTACAAACCAAGGTGTCATCCCAGCCCTGCACATTGGTGTTGACATAAGGAAGAGGATGCACTACAAATGTTAGAATAGCGGTTACCGGACAGCTAGTATTTATTGGGTTGGTAACCGTTACGATAACATCCTGCGTTCCCGTGGTAAAAGGATTGGGGAGGTTGTTATTGTATACTGTACCGTTTGCCAATGTGTAGCTAATTTGCATTCCGGTTTGTCCTTGAAGTATGGTGTTTGTTATGGATGTGGTATCAAAATCATACAAGCCATTTTGCTGTATCGGGTCAGTTTCATCATCACAAACTTGAAGTGTACTAGCATTAATAGGGAAAATTTCTGGTAGGTCGTCAACAATAAAAGTTATTGTTCCTTGGCGAAAACAGGGTCCATCAACCGCTAATGTATTGTTGTTTTCGAGACGCACTGTAATTGTTTCGGTCCCATTTACCGTAAAGTTTGCCGGAAAAGGGGAAGGTATCGAAACTCCCGAGCTTGAAGTATAAGTAATGTTTACATTGGTTTGTCCTTGGAGTAAAGAATTTTGTAAGGTAGCGGTATTGAATGTGTAACTTCCGTCTTGATCATCATCGCAATGGCGAATTGTGTTGTTACTGCCAACGGTATGAAGGGTTGGTAAGGGTTGAACATTTAAAGTAACATAAGGTCCAAGTCCAAAACACGCATTATCAACGGTGCTGTCTATCCGTACCCAAATCACTTGTGTATTGGGATACCCTAGGTTTACATAATTTGATGGGTTGGTAATCGCTAAAGAATTCCCGTTTACATCAGTTTCTGCCAACGCATCGGTTTCATTTTTATAATAAGAAATGGTATATGTCGCTGTTGTTGGAAGTAAGGCTTGAATTTGTGTAGTGACCGAACTAAAATCAAAAGTAGCAATTCCGTCATTATCGGTATTTTGCGAATTTACATAGTAATCACATTGGGTAAATGTCCACTGGGTACCTGCAGGTATTTGTGTAGCCGATACAATTAAATTCAAGCGCGCTACCCTAAAACATTGATTGGCATTTTCTACGCGCACCCAAATCGAAGTATTTGATGTAGTATATGCGTTTGGATTTGCAATTTGTAACGTAAGGTCATTGGTTTGGGCACCGATTTGTGACGTGAAATAAGTAAAGGTTTCAAAAGCAGCATTTGCCGAAATCAGATCGTTTTTTTGCGTTAAGTTAAAACTAGAAATACCATCCGTGTCATCGTCACACTGAACCATTGTTAGCGGCGTAGTGACAACAGGCAATGCATAAGTAGTCAATGTGGCAGGTACTGAATTTAATCCGCAACTGTTGCCATTTCGATTTAAAACTACACGGTATAAATACCCAATCATGCCAGGGGTGACGTTGCTTACAGTCAAAGTTGCTGTTGTAGTACCATTGTATACTGCCGTATTCGTAAGTGTGTTCCAGGTTAACCCATTGTCCGTTGAAAGTTGCCATTGAAAGCCATTTATTGGAACTCCAGGGACAACGGTAAATACGGCATTTTGTAACTCACAAACGGTAACATCTTGCGGTTGGGTTGTGATACTAATGGGGGCAGCAATACTATAATTGACATTAGGTGTGGTGTATCCTCCGGCCCCTGTAACGCTACCATTCGCTGCAATTGTCGTGGTTCCCGCGCCAATAACGCCATTAGAATCGGCGTCGGTAAATCCGGCCTCAATAACATCAAAACAACTATCGCCGTCTGCATCAAGAGCCACATAGTTGAAAATACCATTAGCGTCAGTATCGACTAAACTATACGTTAAAATTCCGTTATCGGTGCTTGTTTCTAAACCGTTATGCAATCCATTAGTTCCTACTACAGCGGCATCAATGATTCCATTTTGATTGGTGTCGGCAGCACCACTTCCCGATTCTACTAAATCAAAAATTCCATCATTATCAGCATCCAAATCTAAATAATTGGCAATTCCATCGCCATCAAAATCATTTGGTATATAGTTTATTCCAAAAATATCATCTAACCCGTCATTGTTGGTATCTGTTCCCGATAATGCCACATAATTGGGTCCTTGCGATTCTACCAAATCTAAAATCCCATCATTATCTGAGTCAATATCTAAAGCATCGGCTATACCATCATTATCTGAATCTTTCGGAACACAAACCGCATAAAAACGAAATGTGGCTCTATTCCCAGCATCATCTACTAAATTTTTATGTTGAATAGTAATTGCTGTAGTCAAATAGGATTGAAAGGAAAAAGTGCCTGTGCCTAAAGCTAATGGGGTAGCGCTGTTTAAACGAAAACGAATTTCAAAAGAAGAAAATCGAGTAACCCCACTTTCATAAAATCCGTCATAATTGGTGTCGATTAACAATTGATCGTTTGGATTCTCAACAGTTATAGTTTGATTTATCGGACAACGAATACTAAACTCTCCTTTGTCATTCATTAAATCGGTCGGGTTGCCTGCTGCGGCATATTCCATACCAAATGAAATGGGTTGAGCAAAAGTGAGTTGGTAATTAACCCAATTGGTCTTACCCGCAGGAACATCTGTTACAAACGTTCCGTTGGCAGAAGTTGTAAGCGGATTGGTACTGGCCGTAGTGGAAGTGGTCATTGAACCCACAAACGTATTTGTATAGTTTCCAACATTCACAGCCCCTGAAATCGGATTGGATAAATTAAGATACTGACTACCGTATGATTCCGTGCAATTGGCAATACCGTCATTGTCCATATCCAAATCACTATTGTCGGGTACATAGTCGTTATCCAAATCGGATGGACAAGTACTTACCGGAAATTCATCCGAAAACAAATCAATGCCACAACTGGATAAACCGGCTTTCACTTTATAATATCCGGGTTGGGTAGGGGTGTAACTATTACTTAGGGCTCCAGGAATTGGAACATTGTTCAAAAACCATTGGTAGGTGTCAAATCCACTTTGGGCATTGACATTCAACTGAACATTGGGAATACAATTGGTTAAATTGACATTGACTTCTTGAAAAACAACTTCAGGTTTGAAAACAAATCCCGAATAATAGCCTCCAAAAGTAGCCGCTCCGTCACTTCCATAGGCCGCCAAATATAATTCTGATGTAGAATATACCGAAACATTTCCGATTAGGCCGCTGATTATATAACATTCATAATTTGGATTTCCAATTACGGCGGTGGGACCGCTTACACCAAATTGGGCCGCTAGTCCAGCTAAGGTATAGGGTGTGCCGTTAATAATAAAATTAAGCGTTGATCCTGTTTTTGTAGTGATCGTAGCACGTCCATTAAAACTTCGGTTCCCAATTCGCTCGATATACGGGATGTTATCCAACGATTTTGGAGTTTGGCAGCTTAAAGGGGGGACAAAGAATAATTCCTGATTCGCTTGGTTGTTCATAGAATTATCACCTACCGATTGATAAGCGAATATATTTTTATCCGAGCGAACGTATAAATTTCCATTTGCATTATAATCAGCGCCTGTAAGCGAAATGTATTGTCCGGCATTTATTGTATAATCGGGTACTGTATTGCCGTTTAAAAACAATTGGGTGTTGTTTTCATGGGCAATTAAAAGGACGCGTTCTACATTGTTCATCCCCGTACTTTTGATAAAAATATATTCAGTACCGGTACGTTCAACCGATACAATTTGATCAAAACCGGTATCGATATTGCTCATTTCGCCATTGGTTCCCCCAATCGAACCACAATTGACAGCTATAGGTTTATCCGACGATACCAATGCTCCAATTAATGCGTCACGATTAGCGTTTAGCGGACCTTGAACCGCGATGATAAAGGTTTCACCACTGTTTAACAATACAGAAGGTGGGGTATTACCGACGGTTGGATTATTTACCAATTCGGCCCCAGTTTTAATATCACCAAAAGAAACGGTTGTATTGTTTTCTGTTGCCATAATAGCAATAAAGGTGTAATGGCGCGGTGAATACGCATTAATGAGGGTATTGGTCATTCCGCCTATACGAAATTGTGTACCTAACGCAGCCATTCCTTTAGAAACCACACAGCCTGCCTGATTGCCCGTTTGATCAATTATTCGCCCGGATACAGAAATTAAGTCTTCTGCCTCAATAATGTAACCAGCATTTTGAAGAATCACATTGGCATCCATTTGGTCAACGACAAACTGACTCGGGTTTCCACTTGAGGTTGTATCAAAAATATAAGGATTATCGCGGGAAACGGTACCTATCACATTGGTACTTCCCAATTGCTTTATAGTAAATTGAACCGGTGTAATACTTGGCGTAGAGATATACAAGTACTTTTCATTAATCGGCATGTCCTGCGAACTGGACAAGGGTGGTAAATAATGGGTCTTACTGAATTGAGCCAAGCTAAGCACTGGCATTACGAAAAATAGCAGTAAGGAGGTAATAGTATTTTTCATTTGTCAAAAATAGGAATTACACATCGTTTAGAGGATGTGAATTTTACTATTTTTAGACTATTTTAACAATCGTTGGTTTAAAGGTCGCGCTTGCGAATTATAGCATAAGATCCCCAAACAAATAGGGCAGACCAGCAAAGCACAGTAAATACCATGCTATAATCCACACTGTAAATCTTAGGTTCGATTACACCAACCTGATTTCCAATAGATTGTATTAAGTCGAGTCGGGTAAAAGGTTCAATAATTAAATTCGACATCGACTCCAAAGGTAAGTATTTGAAAAAATAGTTGTAGGTTCCTTCAAAATCATTAAATATAAACTTCCCACTTATACCATACCCAATTTTTTCAATCAAGTACCAAACAAACAAGAAGCCCACCGCAAAAGCCGATCGTTTGATCAAAACGCCCAAAAACAAACAGAAACTGAAAAATCCAACCAATTTTACAAATAAAGCCAGCAAATAATCCATTTGTGAAAAAATAATTCCTGCCTCATCATAGGTCGAATACAAGAGTCCGAGGATTAAGGAAATCACAAAAATGAAAAGCGTTGATACCAGTGCAAATACGAGTACAGTTAAGAATTTCGAAAGTACAAATTCTTGCTTACTCATTCCGTCAATTAAATTTTGTTTTAATGTGCCATAGGAGTATTCATTGGCCATCATTGATACAATCACTAAGGCCAAAAAGATTTTGGGTAACGCCCCAATAAAACTGTTCAAGTGCCAAATATAAGGGAAGTTAAAAATGCCTTGTTGCGACGCATCAAAATGAAACGGACCAAAATCAAACTCAATTGAGGCGATTAACGCAATTAAGCTTAAAACAATGAAATAGGTTAAGGTTAAAACACGACTCGCGCGATTCAACCATATTTTTTGTAATTCTATAGCTAATAATCGTTTCATGGCTTCTTAATTCGATGTGGTGATTTTTAAAAATTCTTGTTCCAGACTGGATTTACGTTCGCTTAAATGGTTCAAATAAATCGAACGTTCTGCTAAATAACGGTTTAAAGCTGCGGCATCGAGCGGTGCATTACTTTGAATATGCAAACGTCCGTTTTCTTCGTGGATTGAATGAATTTCTGAATAGCTAGTCAATTCAAGTTGTAGTGCTTTTAAATCGGATGCACCCAACTCCCAATATGTCGTTTTTTGTGCCATTCCTGCTACAGTACCCGAATACAACATTTTTCCATATTGCAACACCAAAACATGCGAGCATACTTTCTCCACTTCGTCCAGCAAATGTGACGCCAATAAAATGGTAGTTCCCTGTGCTGCAATCAATTTGATAATATCTCGAATTTGGTGAATTCCTTGTGGATCTAAACCATTCGTGGGTTCGTCCAAAATTAATATTTCAGGATCATTCAATAGCGCCGATGCAATAGCTAAACGTTGTTTCATTCCCAACGAATAGGTGCGAAATTTATGGTCTTTTCGATCCAATAGTCCAACCAACTCCAGTTTTTCTTGCACTTTGTGATAGCCAATGCCTTTAATTTTACAAACCAATTCTAGGTTTTGTTGGGCCGTCATGTAGGGGTAAAAATTGGGTCTTTCAATAATAGCGCCTACTTTTTTTAAGGCTTCATGCGTAGGTAAATTACCTCCAAACCAACTGTAGGTGCCGGAAGTGCGGTTTACAACATTAAGTACAATCCCCAAAGTAGTTGATTTACCAGAGCCATTAGGACCCAAAATGCCGTATACATTACCTTTTTGGATTTCCAGCGATAAATTGTTGACGGCATGCACACGTCCGTAACGTTTGTGTAAATTGTGAATGGTTAAGATGGTTTCCACGCTATAGTGTTTTTAATTATAGACGAACGAAAGTGCGCTTTGTTACGTTAGTAAATTTATTTTTTGGGCACTCCCCCGAAAAACAATTGATTTTCTAAGTTTGTTTCAGGTCGGGGACCCGGCTTTCAGCCGTCGCTGCCCTCATACTACCGCATCGGGCGAGCTCCACAAGGCCTCAATCCGTAGTGCAAAAAAAACTCCCGGTACAACATCGGGAGTTTTTTTCTCAAATGCTTAGAAGTCCAGCATCGTAGCAGCTTCATATCTTTTTGGGGGTTAAGGGACTAAATCGCAGATGCAATCGCTACAAAATCAGCGACTTTCAAAGCAGCTCCACCAATTAACCCTCCATCGACATCGGGTTTTGAAAAGATTTCTTTGGCATTTTCTGGTTTTACACTGCCGCCATATACAATAGAAACGTCATCGGCAATTTTTGGATAGCGCGTACGAATTGTATTGCGGATAAAGGCATGCATTTCTTGTGCTTGTTCCGGACTAGCTGTTTCACCCGTTCCTATAGCCCACACCGGTTCATAGGCCAACACGATTTGCTCCCAGTTTTTATCGGTAATATGAAACAATCCCTCGCGTAATTGGTTTTCTACCACATTAAAATGCTGTCCATTTTGTCGGTCTTTTAATTCTTCACCAAAACAGAAAATAACCCGCATCTCATGTTTTAAAGCCGTATCCACTTTATTTGCCAAAGCGGCATCGGTTTCGTTGAAATAGGCTCTTCGCTCCGAATGACCTAATATAACCGTCGATACTCCAATACTTTTTAACATAGCTGCTGAAATCTCGCCGGTGTAAGCACCGCTTTCCGCTTGGTGCATATTTTGTGCGGCTACTGTAATCGGAGTAAATTCGACATGATCCGCTGCCGAAGCTAAATTTACAAAAGTGGGGGCTACTATGATTTCGGCATTTAAATCATCGGGAAGTTGGTCGATCAATTCATTTAAAAAATCTTCCGTTTCTTCGGCATTTTTATGCATTTTCCAATTGCCTGCAACAATTTTATGTCTCATTATTTTAAAGAATTTAAAGTAGCCTGTATTTTTTCAAAGTCGGTTTCAATCGCACGATAAATGCTAATTTTTCCCGCTTTGTCAATAATCATGTAACGGGGTATCCAGTCCAAATCGATTGATTTTCCAAAATTCCCTTTCATTCCTCTCTCATCATTAATCCAATAGTGCTCCCCACTTAATTCGTGTTTTTCAATACCAGATTTCCATTTGTCAAATGCCTTGTCCAAGGAAATAAATACATATGATACCTCTGGATTTGCCGCTTGCATCGCTTTTACTTTAGGCATCGCTTTTACACAATCACTACACCAAGAAGCCCAAAATTCAATAACAGTAACTTTTCCCTTTTGGTTTTTTAAAACCTCAGAAAATTTCATTTCTTTTCCGTTCAAGTCGGTTACTTTTTCATTCAAACTCGCATTTGTAAATTCGGTAGGCACTTCACCTTGTGCACAAGAAAATAAGGAACAACAAATGAACGAAAGTGCAATTATTTTTTTCATATTACTTCAAATTAGGCGTTGTTTTTTTTAGTTCTTCGAAACTCTTTTTTAATACCGATTTCAATTCGGCGGGATTGAATTTTTCATTGTTTATTCCCCACCAATACTTGATTTCGTTTCCATTCCAATAGTATTTAACACCGGGTGTGTCTTTTCCTTTTCCAAGGGTATTCCAAAACGGAATAATTTCAATAATTTGATAGGGATAGGTTGCCCCCGTTTCTTTAAAAAATGCTGGAATCAAGTCGGCTTCTTCATTCATGAAGATAATCGATAAGGGCGGCATTGTTGGATTGGCTTTGCGCATTGCTGTAAGTTCTTTGGCCGCATCACGACAGTGATCACAACCGGGAACAAAATAGCATAATATCTTTTTACCGGTGTCAATGGTTGGGAACAAATTGGCATACCCTGAAATCGCTTTTTTGGGTTCTTTGGGTACATCTACTACTTTGGGTGCAACTACCGTGTCTACTTTAGTTTTGGCAACGGGAGCCGCAATTGAGTCGGGAGTATCGACAGCTACTGTAGTGGTGTCTTGAGGCATTGGTTTGGGCTGACTAACCGTAAATTCTGCTGCCGGGGGTTGAATAGGTGCCAACATGAAAATACCTAAAATAGAAGCAAATAAAACCGTTGTAAGTACCCAGAAATTCGGGGCGTCTGAACCTTTAGGAAGTAATTTTTGTAAGTAGACCAAAAGTCCAACCGCAATTATATTTTTGATAATGGCCTCTACGGGAGTCATCGGTATTAATTCCCCAAAACAACCACAATTCCCGCTGTTACCACTTACAAAAGTTTCATAGCTTAAATGTCCAATAAATACAACCAAAAGTGCAATAGTGGCAGGAATAATAAAACGTTTCAGCCAATGGTTTTGCAGCAATAAAAGTCCTAAGGCCATTTCAATCCCGATTAAGGTTCGAGAGAAGAAAGCAGCAACTTCCGGAGAAAATCCCATGGGATATAATTGCTTCACTTCAAATGTCGAAATCGCAAAATAGGGTGAAGGGTATAATTTGGCAATAGCCGAAATAATAAATAAAAAGGAAACAAGGATTCGAAGTCCCCAGGCAATGGTTGATTTATTTTTTTTCATGCGTTGCATTTTTTACAAAGATAACAACCCTAATAATGGCTTGCTGTTAACGATTTGTTATTGGCCAAATCCCATTAAAATTAAGGCAAATACCGAATAATTAATCATATCTTGGTAATTCGCATCAATTCCTTCCGAAACCAAGGTTTTTCCTTTGTTGTCCTCGATTTGTTTCACGCGCAATAATTTCTGCAAAATCAAATCGGTCAAACTACTCACGCGCATTTCCCTCCAGGCTTCCCCATAATCATGGTTTTTGGCTTCCATCAAGGCTTTAGTAACGGCTACTTTATCATCGTATAGTTTTGAAGCAGCTGGGGTATCCAGGTCGGGCTGTTCTGCCACACCCATTTCCAATTGAATTAAGGCCATGATGCAATAGTTGATAATTCCGATGAATTCGCCCGTTTCGTCTTCGTCTACTTTTCGTATTTCGTTTTCTTGAAGGCTTCGAATACGTTGCGCTTTAATAAAGATTTGATCGGTAAGGGATGGTAATCGTAAAATTCGCCATGCACTTCCATAATCGGTCATTTTTTTAACAAATAAATCCCGGCAAATATGGATCACCTTATCGTATTCTTGAACAGTATTTCGCATTAAATTGTATCTTTGTTTGAAATTTTTTCAAATGTAACGAATTCGGTTAAAACATCCCAAGTGAAACGATGTTTTTCCCTGAAAACGTTTTCTGAATTCCCTCGTATGACTATCCAATGCCGTGGCCAATTGATTGATCTTGCTACCCCAAAAATCATGGGGATTGTGAACCATACACCCGATTCATTTTATGATGGTGGGCGATTGCAAAATCAAAGTGAAGTACTCGAACAAGTAGCAAAAATGCTGCATGAGGGCGCCACATTTATCGATGTAGGAGGATATTCAAGTCGCCCCAATGCAACACCCGTTTCTGAAGCCGAAGAATGCCATAGGGTTGTTCCAGTTGTCGAATTATTAGTCAAAAATTTTCCAGAGATTCTCATTTCTGTTGATACGTTCCGAAGTACTGTAGCCGAAGCTGCCGTTCAGGCTGGAGCTTGTATGATTAACGATATTTCAGCTGGACGCTTGGATGATCAAATGATGCCTACTGTAGCGCGTTTGCAAGTACCTTACATTATGATGCACATGCGCGGAACCCCGCAAACCATGACTACTTTGACGGATTACCTAGACATCGTTAAAGAAATGCAGTTTTATTTTTCAGAACGTATTGCTGCTGCGCGTACCTTGGGTATCAATGACGTAATTATCGATCCCGGTTTTGGATTTGCGAAAACCATCGAACAGAACTATGCGATACTCCAAAAATTGGAATTATTTTCCTATCAAAAAGTTCCCTTATTGGTGGGTGTTTCCCGAAAATCAATGATTTACAAAGTTCTTGATTCTTCTCCTCAAGAGGCACTCAACGGGACAACTGTACTCCATACCATTGCCGTACAAAAAGGTGCAAAAATCCTCCGTGTGCACGATGTCAAAGCCGCTCATGAATGTGTTCAACTCCTTCAACATCTTGCTTAATACATTTTTTAAGCTATTTCGTTGATTCTACAAAACAATATGTTGCTCAAAGCCAATATTGCTGTTAAGAAATACCTTAAAATATCTTTTAACTCGTTATTTTTTGAGCAGAGTGGTCAAAATACTTAGAATGATAGATATAGAACGTATACAATCCCATTTTGATTACAAAAAAGTATTACTGATGGTGATACGGTTCACCCTTTAAAATCGTGAATCCACGATACAATTGTTCGATAAAAAATAACCGCACCATTTGATGCGAGAAGGTCATGGCCGATAACGATAGCTTGCCTTGTGCTTTTTGATAGACCGTTTCGCTAAACCCATAAGGTCCTCCAATTACAAAGACCAACGTTTTGAGTCCGGCATTCATCTTTTTTTGAAGAAATTCAGAAAATTCAACACTACTATACGATTTGCCCTTTTCGTCTAAAAGAACTAATGCGTCGTTTTGACCAACTTTTGATAGAATTAATTCGCCTTCTTTTTCTTTTTGTTGCGATTCCGAAAAGCTTTTAGCGTTTTTAATATCCGGCAAAATCTCCAACTCAAATTTGATATAAAACGAGAGCCGCTTTTGATAATCGTCTATCAATTGCTGCAATTGTTTGTTGTCTGTTTTACCTACGGCCAAAAGTTTAATGTGCATTCGTACCCTTTTTTTACCCCACAAAAATAGGGAAATTTCTCCCGTACCGCTTAAAAGTTCAAATCGAATTGTATCTTTGCACTTCACAACTACACGACTATGTACCGCATTCTTATTCGTCCGATTCTGTTTCGTTTCGACCCGGAAAAAATCCATTATTTTACCTTTTCATTCATCAATATCCTTGCTAAAATCCCAGGGTTTTCATGGCTTTGTCGTTCTCTTTATGAGGTAAATGATTCGCGTCTTGAGCGCGATGTGTTTGGTTTGAAATTTAAAAATCCGGTTGGACTTGCCGCAGGATTTGATAAAGATGCCAAGTTGTTTAATGAGCTTTCCGACTTTGGATTTGGTTTTATCGAAATTGGTACACTCACACCGGTAGGACAGGAAGGCAACCCCAAAAAACGCTTGTACCGTCTTCGCGAAGATGAAGCGATTATCAACCGTATGGGATTTAATAATGGCGGGGTGCAAGAAGCGGTCGAACGATTGAAGAAAAATAAAGGCGTACTTATCGGAGGCAATATTGGTAAAAATAAAGTAACACCCAATGAGGAAGCGGTTACGGATTATAAAATCTGTTTTGAGGCGCTATTTCCCTATGTAGATTATTTTGTGGTAAATGTGAGTTCGCCCAACACGCCCAATCTACGTGAACTTCAAGACAAAAAACCGTTGACGGAACTACTCACTACGTTACAAACCGAAAATCTAAATCGTCCGTTACCCAAGCCAATTCTCTTAAAAATTGCTCCCGATTTGACCGATGAACAGTTACTGGACATCATCGATATTGTGCAAAATACAAGTATAGCCGGAGTCATTGCAACCAATACCACACTTTCACGTGAAGGTTTGCATTCACCGAATAAATCGGAAATAGGCGGTTTGTCTGGCAAACCCTTAACCCACCGATCCACCGAAGTGATTCGTTTTTTACATGAAAAAAGCAAGGGTTCGTTTCCGATTATTGGCGTTGGAGGTATCCATACTGCCCAAGATGCTTTGGATAAACTGGATGCCGGAGCGAGTTTGATACAATTGTACACCGGTTTTATTTACGAAGGCCCACAATTGGTTAAGGACATCAACCAAAAATTGCTTAAGCGAATGGGTTAAATTCCCTTGCGAAATCGTTTTCTTTAGTATATTTGGATCCTGATGGAACATGTAAAAATTATCGAATGTCCCCGCGATGCGATGCAAGGCATCAAAATGTTTATTCCAACGGAAGTAAAGGTCAATTATCTACAGGCGTTACTCCGAGTTGGTTTTGATACATTGGATTTTGGTAGTTTTGTTTCACCCAAAGCCATTCCACAAATGCAGGATACCGCTGCGGTCTTAGCTCAACTGGATTTGAGTCAGACCCGTAGTAAACTCTTAGCTATTATCGCCAATACACAAGGTGCGATGCTTGCATCGGCTCATAAAGAAATTCAGTATCTCGGTTTTCCATTTTCTATATCCGAAAACTTTCAAATGCGAAATACCCATAAAACCATTGCTGAGAGTTTAGTGACCTTGCAGGAGATTTTGGATATTGCGCAGGGCGCTAATAAAGAAGTTGTGGCTTATTTGTCTATGGGCTTCGGGAATCCATATGGCGACCCGTGGAATGTCGAAATTGTAGGGGAGTGGACGGAACGATTAGCCCAAATGGGTGTGACTATTTTGTCCTTATCGGATACGATTGGGAGTTCGACCCCCGAAGTTATCAAATATTTGTTTGGAAATCTTATTCCAAAATACCCCAACGTAGAATTTGGTGCCCACTTGCATACAACACCCGATAAGTGGTTTGAAAAAGTTGATGCGGCTTATCGCGCGGGTTGTCGTCGTTTTGATGGTGCTATTCAAGGATTTGGCGGTTGTCCTATGGCCAAAGATGATTTGACAGGAAATATGCCAACTGAAAAAATGCTATCGTATTTTACTAGTGTTAAGGCCGATACTGCATTGAGTCCGATGAGTTTTGAAAGTGCTTACAATGTAGCTTCGCGCGTGTTCGGGGAATTTCATTAATTTTAGTTTTCAGTCTACAGTCTACAGTCTACAGTCTACAGTCTCAGATTTCAGAATTTCAGAATTTCAGAATTTCAGAATTTCAAATTTATTAAATTGATTTACTTCCAAACTTTTCAGGATGATGTATCATGAATTGTATTAATTTACCAATTTCTATTGTTTCATTTTAAAAATTAAATATTCATTTTCAGCGATGTATTCACATTCGAAAGCAAAGCTAATCCAAACAAAGGTTTCTGAATTTTCGGCATCACAATCCGTTAATTTACTGATAAAATGAAGTGGATACTTTCGCTTTCGATAAGCTTCTGCAAGATTTGCACAAGCACTTCTTGTCATCTGCGACTGCGACTGCAAACTATTTCATAAAATCACTTTTTCCTCGAATAAAAGCCCTATATTTGCATGCAATTTAACTACTACAACTAAATTGCAGTATGAAGGCACACAACTCTAAAATCGTTGGTGAAGGATTAACCTACGACGACGTTTTACTTATCCCTGGATACTCAGAAATTCTCCCACGTGAGGTTAGTATTCAATCCAAATTCACTCGTAACATTACTTTAAACGTACCTATTGTTTCTGCAGCGATGGACACTGTTACCGAAAGTGCTATGGCGATTGCGATGGCACAAGAGGGAGGTATCGGTGTTTTACACAAAAACATGACCATTGAGCAGCAAGCGGCTAAAGTTCGAAAAGTAAAACGAGCCGAAAGTGGAATGATTATCGATCCGGTGACTTTACCCTTGAATGCTACTGTTGGGGATGCAAAAATGGCCATGAAAGAATTTGGGATCGGAGGAATTCCTGTTGTAGATGAAAATGGAATACTGAAAGGTATTGTGACTAATCGTGATTTACGATTTGAAAAGGTAAACAGCCGTTCTATTTTAGAGGTAATGACTTCCGAAAATTTGGTAACTGCAGCACAAGGAACAACCCTGATCGAAGCCGAGAGTATTTTGCAAGAAAATAAAATTGAAAAACTTCCAGTTGTTGATGCGAGTAACAAGTTGATTGGCTTAATCACTTTTCGCGATATTACAAAACTCATTCAAAAACCTATCGCTAATAAAGACGCTTTGGGTCGTTTACGTGTT
>Ga0315905_10002060_pt1 | contig 21309 bp, 13 predicted proteins | sample LakEriMetagenome_5_FD_203522 | JGI IMG/M metagenome (GOLD analysis project Ga0315905, IMG submission 203522) | Freshwater fungal communities from buoy surface, Lake Erie, Ohio, United States - Buoy 4 MA121 | ecosystem: Environmental > Aquatic > Freshwater > Lake | place: USA: Lake Erie, Ohio...
CGCGCAGCGCCGCTCAAGAGCCCGACCATGGCTTGTCCCATGGCTTGGCCAACATCCATGTAGACTTCGGCTTTACCTCCGTAATGACCATTGCCGCTACCCCCTTGTGCCATCGGATGGGTGTAGACGGTCGCAACATTCCCCTGAAATTCCGGATGCTTGCCTGCACTTCCATCGACGGCCAAATGGGCATCGAGAACCAAACCTCCCGGACCGTTACTACCCATGGCGGCTTCGCCTAACGTCCCGCAGACAAATTTTGCATTCGGTGCATTGAACTCCTTGCGCAGCGCGTTGATGAATGCGACCAAGTTCTTTTCGTAATGGGCAGCGTGTCCGGCGTTACCCGCATCGCGCTCTCCTTGCCAAAAGAAGAATCCAGCTACTTCATAGTCTTTGGCATCCGGGTAGTGTTTGCCAAGTTCCGCGAGCGCTCGTTTGGCATCCCCGATGTCGGTATCCCACTGCTTGCCTGCGTACCAATCGATCGGCTTTCCATTCTTATCCAGCCAGGGTGCAGGCTGGGTATTCAAGCCTAGGGCAGGGTCCATGGGCCAATTCTCAGGTCTATCCTTGTAGCCGGCATAGACGAGCCGTTGCTCGTTGCCCGATTTGTCTTTGCTCAGAAACTCCGAGCGAGGACTTCCAGGTGGCAACAGATCCCATCCTAGGGCTCGGTTGCCGATACAGCACTTGAGGATCAATACGGGTGCATCGATCGCATTGCCGAGTCGATGACCGATCCCATATTCCGGTCCGAGGTTTCCGCCTGCGACGCTCATCCATTCATTACGCAGTGGGCCTTTTCCGGACATGTACTGAACATACCGGACATCCTTGCGCTCTACCCAAGCTCCTGAGTCATCGACCAGATAGGTGTACTTTTTCTTCTCCCTGACGGCATGCTCCAACGAGACCTCCCCTCCTTTGACTTTACCGAGTCCGACCATGTTCGATTGGCCTAACAAGAGAAACACCTGAACCGGCTTGGTCATATCGGCCGGTTTGCCATCGTGCCTTGGAATCGCCGTAGTCGTTTCTTGGGCATGCGTTTGGGCCACCGACCCTTGTGCAAACGCCCAGAGACCAAGGACCACCATTCGAACAAAAAACATCGTCATCGAAGCAACTCCCGATAGGCAAAGGTCGCCGGATCAAAGGTTCCGGTAAGATGCGATTATACTGGACCGTGGCTACATCGATACTGAATCAAAATATCACCGAAACATCACCGAAGCATCAGGTCGACAGCCATACGATTCCCGTAAGCTAGCGCGATCGAGCGTTCCGAAAACCTCCCTACCCAAAGATTTCCAAAATGCGTGCACCTCGAATAGTCCTCGGCTTTTTCCTGCTCCTGGGGCATTGTGGATGGGCGGAACTTGTCGCCCAAGACGTCCTGGTGGCGGACTTTGAAAGCGACACCTATGGAACCTGGAAAGTCACCGGAGAGGCCTTTGGACCGGGGCCGGCTCGTGGGAAGCTTCCCGGGCAAATGGCCGTCAGCGGCTTTCAAGGCGAACGCTTGGTGAACTCGTTTTTTCAGGGTGACGACGCGACCGGATCACTGACTTCGCCCGAATTCACGATCGATCGCAAGTTCCTTGTGTTTCTTCTCGGCGGTGGAAAGAGCAGCAAGCTTAGCCTTGACCTATGGATCGATGGGCAAATGGTGCGCAGCGCCACAGGGGCCAACGACCAACCTGGAGGTAGTGAGGAACTCTCGCAGCAGTTTTGGGATGTATCGCAGTGGGTTGGAAAAAAGGGAATCTTGCGGATCCTCGACGATGCCAAGGGTAGTTGGGGCCACATCAACGTCGACCACATTCTGCTGACCAACACCAAGCCCAAAGAATTTTTGATCGATGCCGAACGGTCCTTGAAGGCCACGGAGCGTTACTTGCATCTACCGATCAAGAATGGCGGTCCCAAGCGGGTCGTCACGTTACTTGTCGATGGACGCCGGACGGTTCGTAACGACATCGAACTGGCCGACGGAGAACCCGATTGGTGGGCACCGATGGATGTGAGTGCATGGAGGGGACGGTCACTGACCCTGCGAGTCGACAAATTGCGTGAGGACTCCACGGCGCTCGCACGGATCGAGCAGAGCGACTCGATCAAAAACATCGAAGATCTTTATCGTGAGCCCAAGCGGGGACTGTTTCACTTTTCACCCAAGCGAGGATGGAACAACGATCCGAATGGCTGCGTGTATTACAACGGAGAGTACCACCTTTTCTTCCAGCACAATCCTTACGGGTGGTCCTGGGGAAATATGCACTGGGGACACGCCGTCAGCAAGGATCTAGTCCACTGGGAGGAGATTGGCGATGTGTTGTTGCCCGACGAGATGGGACCGATGTTCAGCGGCAGCGCGGTGGTCGATTCGAAGAATACCAGCGGATTTGGGAAAGATGGCCAAGCACCTTTGGTCCTGATCTATACCGCTGCGGGGAACCCGACGGTCCAGGGGATCGCTTATAGCACCGACGGTCGGAATTTCACCAAGTATTCAGGAAACCCGGTGCTTGCGCAAGTTACAGGAGGGAACCGGGATCCGAAGGTGATTTGGGATGAAGCCCATCAACGATGGGTCATGGGTCTGTATGTCGAATGGCAAGGCAAGCACACGGTTCATTTTTTCAATTCACCGAACCTCAAGGACTGGACGCTGGCGAGCATCGTCAATGGCGATGCGCCCGGCTCTGGATTTCTATACGAGTGTCCTGATTTTTTTCCGTTGCCTGTCGATGGTCAGCCAGAGAATACGAAGTGGGTACTCCTGGGGGCGAACTCCGAGTACGCGATAGGAGATTTTGCATCGGGGCGATTTTTAGCTGACGCGACGCGGCTCAAGGGACATCGAGGTAAAGGATTTTACGCAGCGCAGAGTTTCAGCGACGTGCCCGACTCACGGCGGATCCTCATCGGCTGGTGGCAAACCGAGACGAGCGGGATGCCTTTCAATCAAAGCATGTCCTTACCCCTTGAACTCGGACTGATTCAAACCGACAATGGGCCTCGCATGACCTACACACCGATCAAGGAACTGGAAAAGCTACGCGCCCGAAAGCACACGCTCGGCGAACTATCGCTCAAGCAAGGCGACAGCAATCCTTTGGAATCCATTCGAAGCGAGCTCTTAGAGATCCGTACGGAAATCGAGCCCGGCGATGCAAAGCAAATCGTGATGAACTTGCGCGATGTCATGATCGAATACGATCCTATCCAGCAGGAACTGAGTGTCGCGGGGCAGCGTGCATCAGCCCCGTTGAGGGATGGCAAGTTGCGGCTGACGGTTTATCTCGACCGAACGGGGGTCGAAGTCTTTGCAAGCGACGGGCTATGTTACGTCCCGATGCCATTCCAGATGAATCCGGAGAATACGAAACTTTTCCTCGAAGTGCGTCAGGGGCAGGCCAAGGTGCTTTCGCTCGATGTGCATGAACTGCGGTCTGCTTGGATAGGCAAGTAGATTTCAGAGCAAATCGATCTTAGGATACGATGGATTCGATCACTCCTCCCAGGTCTGTATACCGGTGATCACTTTCTTGAGTTCCTCTCGGCGTTTTTCGAACAAACCAAACACGAAGAGCATCGTCGCGCCGAGGATAATCCCGCAGACATACCATAGCCAGGTTTGTTCGAGATCTACAGCGGCGTACCATAGGATGCTAAACATTGAAACAGCCAGGAACATCGAGCCTAGCCACAGCATCGAGCGGATGCGAGCGGCGATGCCGAAGAGAATTCCTAGAATGGAAAACACAGCCAGGACGATCGGCAACCAGGGAGCTTTAGCGATCCCTTGGAGAAAGATCTCGCTGGTGGATGCAACGTAGATCGATCCGATCGAAGCGTAGCGGATCGTGGCGAGCTGTGGCGAGGTCAATCGATCTTTAAAGTATTGGCATGCTGCAAACACACAAAGAGCTGGCGGAATCACCCACAATTGGGGATGCTGAGCGAACGACAGATCCCTTTTGTGCAGCAACTGCCAGGACGCGAGATTGGCACAAACGATTGCCGCAGTGATGTAGATCGGTGAGGATCGCATGAAACCAAACATGCCATATCCCACCGCAGAAGCCAGCATCGTCACGCCATGATCCACCTGCGAGGGGGCGATCCAGGGAGCGAGGATTGGCAAGAGTGGAAGCAGACTGCCGCTGTTGCGAAGTGGGTTTGCCAGTACAGCCCACCCGCGACGCTCGGCCCATTCTCCAACTCCCACCCCAACGAATCCAAGCAGTACGGCGAGCATGGGCCAAATGCTTTGAAACCATCCACCGAATAGGTAGGGCATCGTAACTCGCAGATGAATGACCAGCATGAGCAAGATCGCTTGGGCACCGTACACATAGACCTCGCGGTATTTTTCGGACAAACCGAACGGATCTCTGCCCGGGAGAAGCGCCGCGCCAAGGCACAATACGATCGAGATCGAAAAACTCACAAGGACACAAATCGTCGAATAGATATCGAAAGGTTGCGAGCGCCCCGAATAGGACGATTCGATTTCAAAAAACACCGTAAAAGCACCGACGACGATCGATAGAGCGACGACCCATGGGCTTACGATCAAGCTCGCTTGTTCCCACTCCGATTTGCCACCGAGCCATTTGATCAAACCAAGTCCATACAAGCACGCCGTCAGGACCAGCGGGAGCGAAGCCACAGCGATCCGCGATACCCAAGTGGTTCCGGTAGGTTGAGCATGCCAAAACAATGCGATCGCATAGACGAGTCCCAGAGCTAAGGCAAACACGCGCATCGGAGTGGCCGAAGCTCGGGGGGTTGCGTACCTTGCGATCAATCCGATCGCAAATGCCACCGCCATGATCGCATTGGCCGATAGGAATCGGAAATTCTGTGCCCCTTGGACGAATTGAGACAGCAGTCCCAAAGAAGCGACGCCGAGGGCCAGTAACGCATTCATCGGAACGATCCACATCGAACGGGGTTTGTCCGGGGTCTTGAATCCCGCGAGCAAGCCGCTGAGTTCTTCTTGGATCCGTTCGCCGGATCTCCAGAGGAAGCTTGTGGCCAAGCAGTAGGCAGCTAAGACGATGGTCGCAAGCCACAAGAGAACCGAACCCGATGCACCCGTCAACTGCAGCAACCACACGGTGCTGCATAAACCCGCTAGGTAGATCACCGCATGTTCGTCCCTGGATCGCGGATTCCAAAATCCGGTGATGCCTCCGAAAAGACAAGCGGCAATCGCCATCGCAAACGAACCAGAATGCGGGGCCATCCATTGGTTATTCCCGGGGTTGTTGAGCGATCGCAATAACCAGAAGGCGCTGATTGCAAACAGGCACCCGGTTGCAAGGATCAACGGAATACGCGACCTGCGTCCGAGTCCGCTCAGCGTCCCGACCGCAGACGAAATGGCTGCGATTGCGATCTGTAAAAACAACGCATCGAGCATCTGGGCGCCAAATAGGCGTGGCAGGCTGAAAGCCATAAAACCTGCCAATTGTGCCAGGAGCAGGCTACAGACCCAAGTCCAACGATCCGAATGGAACCAGGTTGTTGCGACGGACAGAGCCCAAGCACCGCAGAGAATCGACACAGGTACGATCCGCTCACCCAAACCCACCGGGTTCCATGGTCTGGAGTCGAAATAGAGTCGGAAGCTCATCCATACGGTGATCGCAAGTAGACTTCCTAGAACGAATCTGGGGCTGCCAAGCTTTTTACCTAGTGCATCGGTACGGGTCGAATTCGCGATGACGGCAACTCCAGCGACGAGTAGGACAACGGCACTGGCGCTAAGCGATTCGGAGAGCGAGGAGAATAAAGGAGCGACCACACCCATACCCGCTGCCCCGGCCGCTGCGATCCAAGGTCCGATATCAACACTACGTTCTCGCTGGAGTGCTTGTAAAAAGTGCAGGAGTATCGCAACAAGAATTCCCAAAGCCCCCCAAACGAATCCTGATGTAAAGCTGCTCAGAGTCAGAACCCCCAGAACGATTATTCCAAGCCCCGTGAGTGCGAATCCGGCGCTGATTTGACTCAGTGCAGTTTGCCAGCTTTTGCGTACCTCAGCGATCGGTCGGCCTTGCCAATGGAGTGCGGTTGCCGAACGAAGATCGTTTGCAGTGAAGGCTTGCCAAGCAAGGACATAGATCGATGCCGTAAGCGACAGGATCGCGCAGAGTCCGATCCATGACGGGATATAGATGCCTTGGGCTTTCAGCAGCATCATGTAACCGGCCAGAACGCTCAGCAGGAGAAACAATGCAGCGATGAATCCAAGGTATGGGCTGGGTCGAGAAGCGGCCACGCCAATCAAGCCGAAGGAAACCAAGAAAATGGGAACGGCATACGAACCGGCTAAGCCAAGACTGGCAAAGAGTGTATCTGGATTTGGACCCGTCAGAGGATGGACCATCACCGTCACGGCGATCTGCAGAAGGGCCCATGCCATCAGCGGCGAGACCAGCAGGGTCGAAGCGACGATCGGCATTTTGGAGTTTCCAGTGCTTGAGTCTCCTGATTCCTTGAGCCAATACCACGGAAGGATCACGAGGACAGGAAACGCGAGCAACAGGGTCGATCCCCAAACCGTCCCAGACCATGGAGTCCATTGTGCTTGCAGCAGTACAGCACAGAATACGATCGCACCGATGATCAGCCATGGGGCCGCCGTATGGATCGAGAGGCTCGAAAAAAGAGAGTCGAAACGATCGATAGACGCAGTGGCCGAAGGCTCGTTTTGCCGATCGATCCGCCGGATCCAGAAGCATAGAGCCAGACATCCCAAGAGGAACACGATCGTGGTGATCCATCGGAGGGCTGAGGCGACAGCGACACCCGACTCGGCCAGAGTCGCACAGGGGTACCAAAGTGAAATAGCGATTGCGAAAAACAGGTCCCATCGGGTGTTGCCAGAGGAGTCGTCGGTCTTTGTGAAGCGTGAGCCAAGGGTCCATGTGACCAAGAGCCCCAGGGTCCAGATCGCGAAGATCGGCGGCAAACCCCAGACTCGGTACTTGCTGCTGTCGCGTCCCCAGGAGGCTGCCGCATGGGGCAGGCCGGGAAACTCCAGGGCTTGCAGTTCCGGCACAATTCGCTCGCCTGTCACTCCGGCTTGGACGAACGAAACCGATTCGGTTTCTGAGATGAAATCTCGGGGTAGAACCTCTTGGGAAACGCCTGGAATCGCGCCGTAGACCATAATCCCGAGAGTCAAAGCAGCGCCGGTACCTATCGCGATTCTCGCGACGCTCGAGTCATGCAGCCGCTTGATCGGTCCGGCGATCGCCAAAGCAAACGCTCCAGCGTTTCGTCGCAGCAGTCTGTCGAGCAGCACAGCACTGAGGCCAAAGACAAAGAGGGTCAGCGCCGCGTACTGCAAAAACATCGGATGAGCGTAACCGAGCAACCAATTGGAGGGCTCGTTTGGCCACCAAGTCGAGGCGGCCGATGCATGGATCACTCCCGCAAAGGCGCTGGCCAACCCGACGGCTTGTGCGATTTTCCAGAAGTTACCATCGCATCGGAACCAAGCCAGAACAAACCACAGCAAGCTCGCTGACATCAACGGATTGAATCCGTCGGATCGGGATCGGGTTACCGCGATGAGTGTGAACACCAGAATGGAAAGCAACGAGGCGATCGATAACGGCTGCATTTCGCTTGCCGCATTCCCGAGAGCGTGCTGAATCATCAGGACGACAAGCAAGGCGATAGAAACACTCAAGGAGCATGCATAGATTCGGGTCGTTAAATCGAAGTCGGTCCAGCCGACGACGATCCACTGGAAGGCCGCTGAGGCTAAGAAAGCAATCGCTAGGGTCTCTAGCCAAGGAACGCGGCGCGCCCGACTCCATCCAAAAGCGACGGTGGCGTATACCAAATAGATGGCGGCCAAGCTTTCCGAGTAGGCTTCTCTACCGAAGCCGAAGGCCGTCAGAAGAATCGTGCCAAATGTACCGCTGAGCATTGCCGAGCGAACGAGTCCCAAAGAAAGGGCCGGTTTGCCTAATCTGTTGAAGACTGCCGAAATCAACAGGCAGACCAGACTGTAGGCGACCCAGACGAATCCCGTCGTCGGCGTTGCTAGGGTCCTCAATAGCGTCGGCACAGATCGGTTCATCCAGTCGATTTGTCCTTGGACACCGTACCAAGTCAGAACGACCAATACACTTAGGACCACGCTGATTGGATAGACCAACTCAGCGCGTCGCAGACTCAGGGCAGTAACGGCAAGCAGAGCGAGAAGTCCACAACCCGTACCGATCATCAAGAGAGGGGCTGGCCATGAGAACAGGATCGCAACACCGCTCAGGGCGATTGCCGAAGTTCCGACCAAGATCATAGGGACCAGGAGACTAGAGGGTTTCTCCAAGCGCTTACCGACTTCTAAAGCAACAAACAAAGCTGGCGTAGCCAAGAGAGTCAGCAGCGGACTGAGCAAGCGAAACGCTTCCAGCGGCTGGCCAGAACATTTCAGGAGTAAACCCAAAGCGAGTACGACTCCAAAGGTGTTCAATGCAAAGAAAACCAAGCTGGAACCATACCGACCCATGGCGCCGGTGATCAGCGGTCTTTTTCCCAAGGCGACTAGGAACGCATAGACCGCGATGAGCCCTAGCCCCCAAGCGTAAAGCACCGGTGTCGATGCACCTTGATCCACCGTACGACGAACCAGCAGGTTTGCCAATCCGAAAACGACTGGAGTGCAAGTGGTCAGAGCGATCGAGTTGGGAGTTAAAATTCTGGCGGCCAGGAACGCAAAGTAGCCGAGCATGCCCATCGAGAGAACCTCCCCGGCAACCGTTGGCCAATGCCACCCCATGCCCAGGGTAAACAGCGCGAAGGCCAGGAAATTCAAGGGCATTTGCATCATAGCAATCACGAGTATCCCACGACTCGTCGTCGGCAATTTCCAGCGATGCCAAGCATAGAGGCCCAGGGCAAACGTTGTCACATTGATCCCAGTAAAGAGCGAGAACTTAAGCCATATGCGTGTGGCGATCTGATCCCAGAAACTGATCACCAACGCCGTCGAGCAGCAGACGATCAACAACCCACCGATGATCTCACCCCAGCGGATGTTGCTCTCTTCCATGAAGGTACTGAGAAGTTCAGTCCATTTCTTACCGGGTTGTTTGGTATCTAACTTCGATTGCGGCTTGGGATCGTCGTAGGTGCGATCCAACGCGTGGACGGTGCTTTCCTGGGCTTGGGGCGGCATTGGAACCGCAGTTCGGGGCGGGGGGACGATCGGTGGTCGTGGTTGACCTGTAGCCGCTGGCTTATCAAGCGGCCTCTCCAGCGGCCTGTGGGATCCAATTTCGGGCGACTTTTCAAGCGGCTTTTCTGGCGTATTTTCAGGCGATATCTCAGGAAGTTTCGCAGTTGGTGTCGCAGTTGGTGTCGCAGTTGGTGTCGCAGTTGGTTCCGCCGCTGGTTTCGCAGGTGGTTTTGCAGGTGGTTTTGCAAGCAGGGCGAGAACTTCGATTCCACGTTGCATCGTTGCCGGGTCGATGAGCTCGCGTTGCATGGCTGCCAGGAGCGCCTGCTTGCAGATCCGGTTGGCTTGCTCAAGGTTCGGGGGCACGGAGGTCCAGCCGCAATGCCGGCACGCTTTGTCATCGGGGTAAATCATCGCCTTGCATTTTTCGCAAGGTTTTTTTGAGGACTGGGAAAAGGGGTAGGCGATAACCACCCAGATCAAGTGTCCGACGAAGGCCCAAAGGACAAACCCAATCAACGAAATGATGATCCAACCCATGAGGAGTACTCCCGCACCGACGAACTGGCCAAAAAACGGGGAATGACTCCCTGGTAGGCTAGATGCCTTATTTATCCAACGATGACGCGAAAAATATTGAAAAGTCTAGGGCCAAGTCCAATTTTAAAGTTCGCGATAGGTGAACAAATTGCGAACCTTGAAGATTAAGCTTGTCAGAGTCAGGCATTGGATGCCTAGAAAACAGACAAAGAGGATCCGGAAAGAGGCTCTTTCGAATGAGGGGTCCTCGATCAGCCCGGTCAGGACCAGGAACGCCAGGATGCAAGCGGTGGTCATGAGGATGACAAATCGTGTTCGGTAGAACAAGGCGCTTGCGGTGATCATCAAAGGATAGGCGACGAGCAAGAGACTTCGTGGTGGTCCGGCAGTAGCGATGAGCCAAGAAACGCAGAACAGATCGATCAATCCCCAGAGGATTGCTGGCACGATAGTATCCTTGCTTTGCAGGATCCAGCGTTGGAGCGGGAAGCAAATCAGGAGCCAGGTCAAGAGCACCGTGAGTTGAGTCGGTAGGTGGGCAAGAGAGTAACCCAATAGGTGGGACAGCAGGACGACGAGGATCACGACGGAAATAGCAACGGCGTGAGAAACAAGTCCGGGCTCTTGTTTCCACCACCGAATCCAACGGACCCAAGGTGATTTCGTCGGAGAGGTCACCGCGCTCCCATTGATCCAACGTTCAAGATCTCGTCCGAACTCTGCTGCGGTCGTATAGCGTTCGCTTGGAATTTTCTCCATGGCCCTCAAGCAGATCGTGTCGAGTTCGCGGTCGACTTTCCGATTGAGCCGCGAGGGGCGAACCGGTTGGCGGTCTTTGAGTTGGAGCATGATGTCGAAGTTTGTTGGTCCGACGAACGGTGGGCGACCGACGAGCAAATAGTAGAAAACAGCGCCGAGGGAGTAGATATCCGAGAGGCGCAAATCATGATCCTGATGGTATTGGATCTGCTCGGGGGCCATGTAGGAAGGTGTCCCGAGCATGGCGCCGGTTTGGGTTAGATCCGATTCGGCGTGCGTCGATTTCGCCAATCCGAAATCGATCAGAATTGGGGAACCGTGCAGATCGATAAGTATATTGCTAGGCTTGATATCGCGATGCGCGACACCTTGGCCATGTGCGTATTGAAGTGCCTGAGTCAATTGATAAACGAGTTGCACTTTGGCCGCAATCGATAGCGTTGGAGAGCGAGCGAGCTCAAGCAATGGGCAACCTTCGACGAAGGCCATGGTGTAATAGATCAAATGGTTTCGCTCGCCGATTTCGTAGATCGGAACGATTCCTGGATGGACCAACTGAGCTGCAATCTGAGCCTCGCGACGGAATCGAGCTATTTCGTTCCCATTGGCGAATTCGCCGGACCGAATGATTTTTAAAGCGACGATTCGATTGAGTTCTTTATGTTTAGCGCGGTAGACAATCCCCATCCCTCCTCGGTCGACTTCGTCGAGGATTTCATAAGAGTCCCAGTCGGAAAGGAATCGTGTCGACTCTGAGTTCTTCGAGCAACTCATTTGGCGATGCAGATCCCAGCATTCGGTGATCTCTTCGGCCCAACGGGGATTCTCTGAGATCAGCCTCTGGAGTTGGATCGTCGCATGTTCGTCGACTTGGATCTCCAGAACCTTGGTGAGAATCTCTTCGAGTTCCATGATCTAAGCGGATTTCGACCGCAGAACCTTCATTCCACGATAGAGCAAGCTTGCGACGGCATCGGGTGATTTGTCCATCAGTTTTGCGATTTCTTCTAGGGGCTTGTCCTGCCAGTAACGCATCACGATCGCGCGGCGTTGCTCTTCGCTGAGCGACTCGATCAGCTCAGCGACTTTTTGATTCTCTTCGACTTGTCGGAGGCCGTAAGAGGGACTCGCGTGGCTATCGTCGATCGCTAAGCCCATTCGCGAAGGGGAGGATGCGTTGAGTGGTCGTTCGAGCGCGATGTCTCTGCTGTCGGTGCGATAACGTCGCATCCAACCGTGGACAACATTCCTGAGGATCGATTTGAGCCAACCGGCTTTGGCCCCGTCGGAGTTCCCGCGATATTGCGATTGGGACTCGATCGCTTGGAGCATGGTTTGTTGGACCAGATCCGATGCGTCGACTTTCTTTCTCAGGTCCGAATAGAGCATCTCTTCGGCAAGTGCCCGAAGCAGTGGTCGGAAGCGTTGAAGATCGTCCTGGGGTTCCATACTCGACGACTTGGGCTTTGTAAGGGCATTTGGATAAGAACTCCGAACCGAAGGTTAGTATAACCTGAGGACATGCTACTCGAAACAACCTATTTCTCATGCCTTAGCGGGTCTAGCCACGAGCCAAAGGGTCGGATTGGCATCAAGTCGGATAATCGGGCTGGCCGATAGGGACTCCAACGTTGAAAGAATCGAGAAAAAAGAAGCATTTCGAATGTCAAAGATCTTTTCCCCTGGTCCGACCTCCAACAGCGTTCGCAGCTCCGACGGTCGGGTCCTGACGGCACCTGCAAACTGGTCACTTTTACCTCCTGGCGACGCGGCTTTGACACGTCGGGTCAAAGCCGATGGCGATCATTGGGTCGTCCAGGAACTCAAGGGGCGAAAGGCATTTTCCAGGGGGGTTTGGGCACCGGCATCGACGATCGAGCGAATCCAAAGGGACCTTGAGCAGGAGCGTTCGACGGAGAGCTTCGCCAAGCGTAAGGAGGCCGACGCGAGACGTCGCGAGAAGACCCAGGTAGCCTATGTCGAGGATTTCACGCAAGCTGTTTTTGACTTCCTTGCCTTTGCTCCATGTCATGAACCGATCGCCAAGCGACTTGCTCAATGGGTCGCCGACCATGCGACGCCCGTTGGAAGTGGAACGGTGGCCCGTACCAAGCGGATTCCGGTCGAGCAGCGAGCCGAAGCGGCTGTGATTGCTTGGATGCGTCATCAAACAACAGGATACGATTCGATGGTCATCCCTAGGGTCAAGGGGAAGCGTCGCGAGGTGCGGAGGATGCTTGCGCAGCGTTCAAAAGAGCTACTTGCTCGCTACCGCAAGGGGGAGACCATTGATGCAAATTGCCCGTTGGCCCTCGCATTAGCGAAACCTCGTTCATAGAGTCGAAAAGAAATAAACGCAAAGACGCAAGGGCGCAAAGACGCAGGGGAAGAAGAACGCAGAGGCACGAATGCAGTGGTCTGGCGTAAAGAGGTAGTGGATCTCCCGCCGAGATCCGGCTGTTTGGCTGCTGGTAGTGGATCTCCCGCAGAGATCCGGCTGTTCGGCTGCTGGTAGTGGATCTCCCGTAGAGATCCGGCTGTTCGGCTGCTGGTAGTGGATCTCCCGTAGAGATCCGGCTGTTTGGCTGCTGGTAGTGGATCTCCCGCAGAGATCCGGCTGTTCGGCTGCTGGTAGTGGATCTCCCGCAGAGATCCGGCTGTTCGGCTGCTGGTAGTGGATCTCCCGCAGAGATCCGGCTGTTTGGCTGCTGGTAGTGGATCTCCCGTAGAGATCCGGCTGTTCGGCTGCTGGTACGCTGGGATCTCTGCGGGAGATCCACTACGGAAACGGACCCAACACTCCATTCCTCCGCAGGAAACTTATAATCCGATCGAATTGAGTCCAAAAGGACACCGAAAACAACTCAAGCTCTGGGTATCCGGGTACCAAGCAACCTGTGAATGGATAATCCGAATAGCAGTCTTCCGCAACCAACTTTGCCCGCTCCGGATTTCTCGCAATATACTCTACAATCTGCCTAAAACCATCCGCTCTTCTTTCGCCTTCGTGCAATACATGATCGTACGCTTGATCCTGCAATTCAAAGCCTATCTTCCCAAGCGTTGCATTCGCCGACTTGCGGAAATGCTTCATCCCAATCCGTTGATCCGAGGCCTCAGATAAACCCATCCACAGAAGATGCATGTGATCAGGCATCAAACAATAAATAGGACACGCTAGTTGATAGCGAAAAATCGTGTGAGTTACCAACTCGCGGAACTTGAGATGAAAAGAATCCGATAACCATCCCGTTCGCCGGTCTCTTATCGCGAGACTCCAGTGAACAATCGCATCCGACTGATAGTAAGCATCATCCAATCGCTTTAAATAATCTCTTACCATTTCACCGACCACTCCTTGCGCTACGGCGAGTCCTTTCTTTGCAATCAACCAAGCTAGGTTGTTGGTTGGATTTCCTTTCGGAAATATACGTGTGAGTTAAGTTGAAGTGAAGCGATGACGGACCGAATTTCTTGCGAGGGTCGGCGTGTTCTAGTTCGCCGGGATCTCTGCGGGAGATCCACTACAGGAGGTCGCTGAAGTGATGAAGGAGCGGATTTCTTGCGAGGGTTGGCGTGGTCTAGTTCGCAGGGATCTCTGCGGGAGATCCACTACGGGAGGTCGCTGAAGTGATGAAGGAGCGGATTTCTTGCGAGGGTTGGCGTGGTCTAGTTCGCAGGGATCTCTGCGGGAGATCCACTACGGGAGGGAGCTAAAGCGAGGACGGAACGGATTTCTCGCTGGGGTCGGCGTGGTCTAGTTCGCTGGGATCTCTGCGGGAGATCCACTACGGGAGGGAGCTAAAGCGAGGACGGAACGAATCCGTGAGGGTTTAGCTACTTGTCACTCGCGGGTTTCTTGTTCAGAAACGGGACCGGTCTGAGTTCAACTTGTTTGACCGATTGCAAATAGTCGAGCGTCTCTTTGGACTTCTCTCCACCTACTTGCGCGTGGAAATGCAAACTGAAACCATGCGGCCCTTTGGCATCGATCAACGCCGGTTGCAACGCGAGGAAACTCCGAATCGCTTCGGTCTGGCCTTGCATGGCCGCGCAAAACAAATCGATCCTCGCTCCACGACTGAGCAAGAATTCCACAATGTCGTGACGGCCCATGTGGGAAGCTCCCCCGAGGGCAGTCTCCCAATCTCCAGCCCCCCAATCGATCGACGATTGGATCAACCCCGGTTCACGCTCCAAGAGTTTCTTGGTTATCTCCAAATCCGAGTGCGCATAGATAATGAAGTCCTGAGCCAAGAGCCGATTGACTTGCGGCTTTTTCCACGATGGCTTGAACGCAGGCGGTTCGTAGTCTCTCTCAAATGGACTTTCGGTCGGCCCACTCTCAGGCTTGGCAGGGACTGCCGGAATCGCTGGGTCTTGAGCCATGAGCCTTTGGCCCCGAGCATCCAAAAGCCCTGCCCCTAGAGCGGTGCCTGCAGTAAAACTCGCAGCCGATGTGAAAAAGGATCGTCTTGGAATCGATGGTTTGGACTGGTCGGAAAAATGATTCATGGTGCTCGAAGAAATCTATGAGTTTGAAAAGCAGAACTTTCGCATTTAGCGAATCGCATACAGTGTATCGCCCCGTCGGATCAATAGTATTTCGCCCGCCTTGACCGCAGCATAGAGAACCGCTCCGCCCCCTGCGGCGGGCGTTTCGGAGGCCGCATCATCCCAAGTCGTGCAGGAGGCCAGTTCGCTGGCGTTGGACAAATCGATGATCGAAGTTGTCCCCTTTTGACCAAACAAATATAGATTTTCGGCTGTCGCTAGCGGTGTAGCCCAAACACTCCCGGCCGAAACCCGCTCGGCCGAAAGCTGCTTACCGGTCGCCAACTCCAATTGATACAGCACTCCTGTTCGATTGACGATCCAAACCTTGTCGGCCGCGACGATCGGACTACCGAAACTACAGGTGGCCTTTTCGGCTCGCCAAACGTAATCCACGGTGAACTTGCCATCACCTGTCGGCTTGACCTCGATCAGACCATTGGACGCTGCCGCTTTGCCTGCCGACTGCTCACCCCGACCATCCGAAGCACCTAAAAGAAAGCGGCCCTCAGAAACCGGGATGGGGGTGCAGGTGGTATTGTTCGAAACATCGGTAAACTCCCAGAGTTTTTCGCCGTTGGAAACATCGTAGCCAACGATCTTGCCACTGGCACTGCAGACCAGATGGGTTCTGCCCGCTACGCTCAGACGCCTTGGACTGCTCCAACCCGACGAACCGACACCGACGGATTTCCAGACCATCTCGCCAGTTTGTTTGCTCAGGGCGAGTACATAAGGATCCTGCTCTCGCTCGACCCATACATAGACATTCGCGTCGTCATGTTCGAGCGAGGCGGCTAGTCCATGCCGGGCTTTGATCGGTCCATACATATCGACCAAATTCTTTTCCCAAAGAAGTTTGCCGTCGAATGCGAAGGCCGCCACGAGGCCACCTTCGAAACTGACAACAAGGCGTTGGCCGTCGATCACCGGGCTCGGTGCAGCACGGCTGACATAGCTGTTGTTCTCCTCGGGAGTGGGGTTTTTCATGTCCTTTTGCCAACGCTTGGTTCCGTCGGCCAACGCATAAGCCACGACGTGACAGGTCTCTTTGTTCTTACCACTTGTAGAGGTCACAAAAACTTGGTCGCCTGCTACGACAGGCGTCGATTGACCGTAGCCTTCGATGGAGGTTTTCCAAGCCACATTTTCACCCTGTGCATTCCATGTTTTGGGCAAACTTGGGACGATCAATCGGCCTCCGTTTTGAAAGCCATTCCATGTTTCCTCGGCATGAGCCAACTGCGCGGAGCCCAACGCGGCAGAAAGACCGGAAGCCGCAAGGGGGGCGAGGAAACACCAAGCGGATCGTTTTTTGGATGTATTCATTGTTTACTTCGATTCCTATTTTGCTCTGTTTTTGTTTTTTTGTTTTTGGTTTTTGGGTTGCTCAAGCAGACCTAGTTGTGCAAGTAATGACGCTTGCGATGCCGCAGGACATTCACCCTTTGAAATCGGGCACGAGATCTATGGGATGGTAAACCGACTATAGTATAGCAGCAAGAGAATCGTCTCGAGACGCACAGGCCATCTGTTGGGCGATGAATGAACTGAAATCAGCTACGACTCCCACCCTTACTCCGATTCCCATCGATGCGAACCCTCCGAAATCCGACGATGCATTCTGCGAACTTGCTCCTCGGGGGACTCTGCTTAGTCGTTTTACCGCCAGGATCGGTCGTCGGCTCCGAACCCGAAACACCATCGGTTCGTGCAATCACGGAGCCAGAGTCCCTTGAGAGCGCGCGTCAATCCGGCCGAAACAATTCACGCATGCTTCGTCAAAGGGACTCGGCGGGAGGGACAGCGGCTGCCGAAGCTTCAGGGATCCCCGAAGCGAACTTAGACGATTTCCAACGATTCGTCTCTCCGATCCTGAATCAAAGTTGCCTTCCATGCCATGGCCCACTAAGGTCCGAGGGTCAACTGCGCATCGATGCATTGTCCCCGGATCTGATTCAAGGAACCGACTCGGAGAAGTGGCGTGAAGTCTACAACGCGGTAGGCAACTCGGAGATGCCGCCTGAGGATGAGCCTGCTTGCCAACTGAGCGACGAGGATCGAGCAAGGATCATCGACTGGATCAGCCAGGAGTTGAGCAAGGCACCGATTGCCGTTCGGGACAAAACCCAGGCTTCGTCATTTCGAAGGATGACCAAATACGAGTACCGCAATGCCCTCGAGGATTTGCTTTCCGTTTCCCTCTCGACGACGAATCGTTTGCCTCAAGAAGTCGCCTCCGAGGACGGCTTCAAAAACAGTTCCGCATTGCTCCAGATGTCGGCCATGCAATTCGAGACGCATCGCGATATAGGGCTGGATGCTCTGCATCGAGCGATCGTACTTGGGGATCGCCCCGAGCCGGTGCGTTATCGCATCTCGATGCTCGATCAAATCGGAAAGTCACCATCGAAAAAGAAGAAGCCCAAGGACAATGAGTTCTTTGACAAAGACGACAGCGATTACGACAAGAAACGCCGAGGTCGAGTTTTGCTCAACTTGGAAACCGGACAGGGGATCGCATTCCAGGAAGGCTCGGCAGGCCCGATTGCCGAACCCTCCGAGGAAAAGCCCACCGAGGAAGAGCTTGGTGCGGTTTCCCCGGTCGTTCTCGTTCTGCCCGCTTCCAACGAAGCGAAATGGAATCTCGATCGGTTTTTGCCTGACGAAGGGACCATGCGGGTTAGGATCCGCGTCGGCAGGTCCAATAGCAACCCTCAGCAGCATGCCGCCTTGCGTTTAATCTTCAGCGCCCATACCAGCAACGATGCGAACTTTTCCCAAGTCATCAGCCAACACGACATCCCTGTGATAGCTTCGGCCGACAAACCCGAGTGCATCTGCTTCGATATCCAGTTGCAGGACATCCAACGCAATCCGTTCCGAAAACTCGCGACGACCTTCCCGCGACGCGACGAGTTCCTATCGATTCGAAACGTGTCGAATGCCAAAGGCCAGGATGACCCTCTGTGCGTATGGATCAACGACATCGAGATCACCGCCCCGTATTATGAGAACTGGCCTCCGAAATCCCATACAGACATCTTCCTGCCGAGCAGCAGCTATGCCGATGAGGCCGTCTACGGACGAGAGGTCTTATCGAAGTTCCTACGAAGGGCTTGGCGGCGTTCGGTGAGCCCCGAGGAGCTCGAGCCATTCATGGAGCTTTTTTCAAAGTATCGACCGGAGTTTTCAAGTTTCGAAGCTGCCATGACCGAAGTGCTCGCCGCTGGACTTGCATCGCCTGAGTTTCTTTACATCACACAAAGAGACGCTTCGTCCGGGGACCCAGCGAGCCGGCAAACCATCAGCCTTATGGAACTGGCGAGCCGACTCTCGTTCTTCCTCTGGTCGAGCATCCCCGACGAAGAACTCCTGGACCTTGCCGAACAAGGAAGCCTGGCCGATCCGAGCGTCCTGAAAGAGCAAGTCATTCGGATGCTTGCCGATCCGAGATCGAGCCGATTGGCCGAAACGTTTGTCCCTCAATGGCTTGGAACCGACGGGCTCGACAGCGTGACCCATATCACCGACGGATCTCTCAAAGAATCGATGAGGGAAGAACCGATCGCGTTTTTCAGAGAAATCCTCAGCAGCAATTCAAGCTGCTTGGACTTCATCCATTCGCCCTATGCGGTCATCAACGAAACGCTGGCCAACCACTACCGAATCGCCGGGGTCAGCGGTCCTGAATTCAGAAAGGTAACTCTCGAGGAGTCTGCCCATCGCGGCGGAATTTTGACCAATGCGGCGGTCCTAGCGATGAACTCCGACGGGAAAGATTCCCATCCCCTCAAGCGGGGCGTATGGATGCTCAAACGCATCCTTCAGGACCCTCCACCACCCCCTCCTCCGAATGTTCCCGAGGTGGACCTGACCGACCCTGAAATTCTAAAAATGAGTTTAAAGGACAGGATTGCAGACCATCGAAACAAGCCTGCATGCGTTTCTTGCCATGCGAAAATCGATCCGTGGGGAATCGCCTTTGAAAATTTTGATGCGATGGGCAAATTCCGCACAGAGATCCAGGGCCAACCGATCGACGCGAAATCCCTGTTGTTGAACAAACAAGTATTGGATGGGATCGAAGGACTCAAACGCCACTTGCTAGTGCATCGGCAAGATCAACTTTGCCGCTCGATGGTCGATAAGCTCTGTGGTTATGCGTTAGGTCGACCGATGACCAGCGCCGATAGGGCCCAGGTCGACCGAATTACCCTTGATTTTCGCAAACAGGACGATCGCTTGGGGGATCTGATCCAACTGATCGTCAGCAGCAACCTATTCAAGTCTCGATAGGAACGAGGAATTGGCAATGAGTCGAAAGAACGCTTTATGGAAACGCCGACAGTTTCTACAAGGGACCGGACTTGCCCTGTCCCTTCCATGGCTTGAAACTTATGCCAAAGCGCACCGAGTCGAGTCTCAGACCCCTCGGCGATTCGTGAGCATCTACCATCCCGATGGGGTAGGTTTACCACTCAAGTCCGATCCGGCTTGGAACGACTGGAGTTGGTTCCCTCGGGGTGGCGAACGGGACTTTGAACTGACCAAGGTGCTCGATGTGCTAGAGCCATTGCGCAACGATATCACGATCTACTCAGGCCTTTCTCACCCCGCTGCGCGCACCGTGCATGGCCACTCCAACGCCGACCAATACCTCACGGGTGCGACCATCGGCGGCCATGGACCTTACAAGAATACGGTTTCTGTCGATCAAGTTTACGCGATGCATATTGGCGAGGCGACCCGACACGCTTCTCTTGTGCTCTCGACCAACGGTGGGATAGGAGGCCCTCGCGGGGCGCAGACTCAATCGTTCAACAGCGAAGGTCGGCCGATTCCGGCGATGAATAAACCCAAAGATGTCTTCGATATGCTCTTTGTGACAAGCAACAAAGATGCCGCAGCGCGATTGGCTCGCAGCAAAAGCGCTCTGGACCTTCTGATCGCCAACACAAAAGCCTTGAATCGCGAGCTTTCGAGCCACGACCAACAAACACTCCAGCAGTACCTCGACGCGGTCCGCGATACCGAGGTCAAATTGACGAAGGCTCAAAAGTGGATCGACACACCATTTCCGACCGTCGATACGAAATACCTTACTCTCGAGGCCGAACCCAAAGAAGCTCGTCTCTATTTCCAAACGATGTACGAGCTTATCTACCTGGCGTTTTTGAGCGATTCGACGCGCGTCGCGACTTTCCAATTGGGGCGCGAGAACGGAGAAGGCCCCCATGATTTGCTCTCGTTGGCCGTTGGACTTGGACCTGCTCACGGCCTGACCCACGCGGTAAAACAACCAGACGGTTGGAAAAACCTCGGGACCTACAACCGCTACCAAGTCGAGGAGTTCTCGCGATTCCTACACAGGCTCAAGGAAACCTCAGAGCCCTCGGGAGATGGCAATATGCTCGATAACACCTTTGCCATGCACGGATCTGCTTCAAGCAGTTTCCATCTGTCTCGTAACTACCCCATCCTCTCGGCGGGTGGAAAGAACTTTGGCTTTTCCAACGGACGGTATTTGAAATTCGGTAAGGGGAACGAAGACAACCAAGCTGGCGCCGGGATCGATACCGATTCGGGCTGGCAGGGCAAGGTCGAAGTCGAAGAGCTACCATTGTCCCAAATGTTCGTCACCGTGCTCCAGAGGCTCGGCGTCGAGACCGACTCGTTCGGCGGCGTGCAAGGCACGTTGACGGGCCTCTAGCGATCCGATATTAGGCTCACTTTGCTTTGGGTGCTGCAGCGAATTTCTCTGCGGAGAGCTTCATTACTTTTCCATTCTCCAAGAGTACCCAGCAACCGTCGGCATCCATGGTTTTTTGGTGAGCGATGATGCGCTCACCGCCATCGGCAAGACCAGAGCCCCAGAAGTAAACCAGTTCGCCGTTGATCAGGTACTCGGCAGCAACCGGTGCCATGGGTTCAAGCGGCATGAAGGCTGCGACATCCTTCGGTGGTTGCAGGTTGTCTGTAGGGAGGTTCTTGAGGAACTGGTGGAAGTCCTCCAAAGCGCCACGAAGTGGTTGTTCGACCGGTCCGGATTTTGTTCCGCCGCAACCTATTGCGGTCAACGCCAGACATCCGAACCAGCAGATCAGAGCAAACTCGCGTCGGAAAATCGTTTGGGAGAACATAGGATGTCTAGCACTTTCAAGAGCAGCAAAGCAAAGAGCAGCCGAGCAAAAAGCTCGACGATCGGCCCTTCAAAAAAAGGTGAGGCTGATACGCTCAGC
>Ga0315905_10002061_pt1 | contig 21308 bp, 18 predicted proteins | sample LakEriMetagenome_5_FD_203522 | JGI IMG/M metagenome (GOLD analysis project Ga0315905, IMG submission 203522) | Freshwater fungal communities from buoy surface, Lake Erie, Ohio, United States - Buoy 4 MA121 | ecosystem: Environmental > Aquatic > Freshwater > Lake | place: USA: Lake Erie, Ohio...
ACTCTATTACCTTTTTTCTCAAATCTAAACTGTAAGGCATGGCTCAAGTTAAGTTATTTTTGCAAAAATTTTACCTCATTATCTAGTGGTATTCAAATGATTCAGTCTTAATTGAAATGACTATATTATCCGCTCCCAAAGTGCGGAAATTAAGCAAATGAAGCAATGGTATAAAGCTTGGTATGGTAGCTAGGGGACGATCGCAGGGGGACAGGACTGAGTTTGGCCATTGCCCAGGCGATCGCCGTTAAGCATCAAGGCGTTTTGACCGTGGAGAGTGACCTGAATCGTTGTGATATTCATGCTCAAATTTGACAGAAATACGGTTCGTAAAACTTCAAAATTTCTTGTTGAGCCGATAATTTAACTCAGTATTCCGTTTGAAAACGTTTGTAATAATTCCATTGCTTCGGCAGCGCGTGATGTGGGAACAAAAAGGTAGTCATGGTAATAGGCTGAAATGGGATTAACGCTGATCCCTTTCTCTGCTAATTTGCTAGTGATAGTAGCGAGAAAGCCAACGGCATCCAAGCTGGAATGAACGGATAAAGTAATCAGTTTAAAAGTAGATGTGTAAGGAATATTGGCATTATCCGCCTGGTCTCGATTGAGAATGAGTGTTAATCCTTCTTTTTCACGAAACATACTGATTGGGCTAAGTTGCAACCAGTTTTCGTTAACTTTTTCATCAAGGTTACAAAAAACATATTCATGGGCTTGAAGTATGGGATTCATTGACCTTAGCAGAACGGCTAAATTAGTTTCCCCTGACATTTATTGATCTTCCTTTTTGAATGAGAACTAACAAAATCATCATTAAAACAGGGGGACTAGAGCCGGATGAAAGTTATTGTCTCTTCACCGATAAACCGATCCCTGATTTGGCGATCGAAATGATTTTAACCAGTGGGGGACTGAATCGGTTAGCCCTTTATCAATGCTTAGGAGTTGCCGAGGTTTGGTTCTATCAAAAAAGTGGTTTAACAATTTATCATTAAGCGGTTGAGTTAGACGCCACCGCCCCAACCTTTGGTTATCAAAGTCAGCCCCGCAGTATCTTATTACCCGATCTCGATTTAACCCAGTTGCAACAAGCCCTTGACCAAGCTAGCCCCCTGGCTGCCGCCCAATATTTTCAGCAATCTTTACGCCCAACAGCTCGATCCACTTCTTCTTCACCTGGGACGACCAATTGCGCTACCCTTAGCCTTGGTAATCTTGTCCATAGGAATTTTATGTTATTAAAAAATGTTTTAGGTTTTGTCAGTCTTGGCATCACCTTGGGTCTAACGGCGATCGCCCCGGTTCAAGCGGAAACCGTGTTGGAAAGAGTTGCTCGAACCGGAGAATTACGAGCAGCAACGCGGGCAGATGCAGTACCCTTTGGTTTTGAAACACCGGATGGTAAGTTGGATGGCTATGGTGTTGATTTGATAGGTTTAATCGGTGCAAAATTAACGGAAAAAACAGGGAAAAATTTAACGGTCGATCTGGATACAGTAACCCTCGAAAATCGGTTTACGGCGATCGCCGATGGCAAAGTAGATATTGTCTGTGCAGCGACGACCATTACCCAGGATCGATTAGAAAAAGTTGATTTTTCCGCTCCTTTTTTCATTTCTGGAGCAAAATTTTTAATCAAACAAGATACTGCGGATAGCTTTAATGTCAATGGAAGTCTCGAAGGCGTTCCCATTGCCTACATTAAAGGAACCACCACCTTTGATATTATTCCCCAGATCTATCCTTTGGCGAAGTGGATTCCAGTGGCCGATCGCCAAGCGGGAATTGCCGAATTAGATGCTGGAAAAGTCGCCGCCGTAGTCAGTGATGGCATTTTACTCGTTGGGGAATTGCTCAAAGAAGGTAAAGACCCCAAAGACTATGCCTTGGGGCCTTCCCAACCCATGACCACCGAACTTTACGCTTGCATATTACCCAAAGGGGATGAAGCCTGGAAAAAATTTGTGGATGAAGTGATCGCCAGCGAAGAAAACCACAACTTACTCCAAGAATGGTTCAACCTTGATCAACAGAATTTACTTCAGGTCGCTCCTCGCTAACTAAATCGCTGCATAGCCCAACGCTAGGCCAGTGGCTAACATCCCAAACACCAAAAAGGGTTGGGCACTGGCTTGGTATTTGACATCATCAATCCTAACCAGATTTTGTTAGCCGACTAAAATTAAAACCTCAAAGAATAAAGTTACTGCCTTGCAAACTAGAAACCCCGGAGATGGCCAGTTCAAACTCCTTAATTCCGTCGCCGTTAGTATCCCCGGAAAGTAGCCCCCCCGTAAAGCGTAACTGCCCTGCCTGATTAGAAAAAGCGCTAGCACCGATGAAGGCAAAAGCTTGATCTCCGCTCAGTAAGGTATTGGCATCAATCCCGGAGAGATCGATTAAATCCCAATCCATTTCAAAATCGAGAATTCGATCCCGGTTGGCGCCCTGGCCAATTTCGGCGCTGGAATTGAAGACAAAACGGTCGCAACACTCGCCGCCCATGAGAGTGTCGGCGCCTAAACCGCCGGTTAAGACATCGTCGCCGCCGCCGCCGATAATAACGTCTTTACCTGCGGAGCCAATGATCGTATCATTGCCCCAATCGCCGTTGATTTGAATATTAGAGCCGATGAGTTGGGTGGCGGAAAAATCAAGAACGTTTGCGTCCCAGTGTCCTAAGAGGGTGACCGTTCCTGCCGCGCCGGTGGCGTCGATGATTTCAACACCGCTACTGGGTCCGAAATTCAAGAGACCAATGTCCACATTGCCGGAACCCAGGGCCAAAATCCGGTCAACGCCGCTTGCGCCGGTATCCCCGTAGGAGTCGTAGCCCTCGAAAGTCCCCCATTCCCCTGAGACGTAGCCTTGAACCCAGTAGTCGTCGGAGCCGTTGCCGCCGTTGAGGGTATCGTCATCGCCGCCGCCGATAATAACATCGTTCCCCGCCGTGCCAGTGATCGTATCATTGCCCCAATAGCCGTTGATTTGAATATTGCCGCCGACAAAGGTCGTTTTCGAGAAGTCTAGGATATTGGCGTTCCAGTCTCCCAGAAGGGTGACGATTCCCCCGGCGCCGCTTCCGTCAATGATTTCAATACCGCTACCGCTAAACTTGGCCATGCCGATATCGACGTTGCCAGAACTCAGGGCCAAAATTCGGTCAGTTCCCGAGGTTCCTGTATCGGTAATGGTGTCGAAGGCCTCAAAGGTTTCCCAATTTTCGTCAAAGAAACCGAAGTAAAGGTAATCGTCGGAGCCGTTGCCGCCGTTGAGGGCGTCGTTGTCGCCGCCGCCGATAATGACGTCGTTCCCCGCCGTGCCGGTGATTTTATCGTTGCCCCAATAGCCGTTAATTTGGATATTGCCGCCGATAAAGGTGGTTTTAGAAAAATCTAAAGTATTAGCATTCCAATCTCCTAGAAGAGTGACCGTTCCCGCCGCGCCAGTTCCGTCAATAATTTCAATACCGCTACCGCTAAACTTGGCCATGCCGATATCGACGTTGCTGGAACTCAGGGCCAAAATTCGGTCGGTACCGCTGGTTCCTTTATCGGCGATGGTGTCGAAGGCTTCAAAGGTTTCCCAGGTTTCGTCAAAGAAACCGAAGTAGAGATAATCATCAGAGCCATTACCGCCGTTAAGGGCGTCGTTATCACCGCCGCCGATAATAACATCGTTCCCCGACGTGCCGGTGATTTTATCGTTGCCCCAACCGCCTTTGATTTGAATATTGGAACCGATAAAGGTCGTTTTGGAGAAATCTAGAGTATTAGCCTTCCAGTCCCCTAGGAGGGTAACCGTTCCCCCGGCGCCGGTTCCGTCAATAATTTCAATACCGCTACCGCTAAACTTGGCTAAGCCGATATCCACATTGTCGGCGCCGAGAGCCACAATCCGGTCGGTTCCCAAAATTCCCGTGTCGGTATAGGTGTCAAAGCCCTGGAAACTCCACCAGCCCTCCGCTTCGTTACCGGAGACAAAGTAGGTATCGGAGCCTTGGCCGCCGTCTAACTTGTCGTTTTCAGCGCCGCCATAGAGGACATCGTCCCCCGTACCGCCCTTAAGGGTGTCTGCGCCCCAGTCCCCGTCTAATAAATCATTGCCGGCGCCGCCGTCCAGGGTGTCGCCGCCGCCGTAGCCTAAAAGATGATCGGCACCGGTCGTTCCCGTGACAGTATCTTTCCCCCCAGATCCGAGAATGACTACCTTTTCCCCGTAGAAATAATTGAGCCAACTGGCCACGTCGCCTAGGGAGGCGTTGGCGTCGCCATCTTCGTTAACTAGACGGTTTTCTTGGATTTCAAAGCCGATGTGGTAGAGACCGTCCGCCACCGTGTTAACTAAGTTTTGCCCAAGGTACTGAGTGACAGCACCGTCATTTTGGACTTGATGATAGCCGGTTTCCGTGCCGTTTTCGTCGTCTCCGTGCAGTTCAAGAAAAAGCGAGTAGCGATTATCCCGCACCCATTGGTTCAGTAAGCGCACATCGTCGCTGGTGATCCAGCCGTCAGCGTTAACCCCTGTGGCTTGGATTGCGTCAATAATTAAGTGATTTAAACTGTCCGCCGCCGCCGCCCCGCCGTTAATATTCCCAGCGCAAGTCCATTTGGCTAAACCCGTATCCGACTTAATCGTATCGACAATTTTATCCAATCCCGTGCCGGTGGTAGATTGATCAATGTAAAAATAGGTGACCCAATCCGCTACATCCTTAACCATGGCGTTAGCGTCGCCGTCTTCATTGCGGAATTGCCCGTCTTGAATTTCAAAGCCAATATGGTAAATGCCGTCCGCTACGGTGTTAACCAAATTTTGCCCAAAATACGTGGTGTTAGCGCCATCGTTTTGCACCAAATGGAAACCCGTTTCTTGGTTATTTTCATCGTCCCCATGGAGGACTAAAAATTGGTTATAGCGGCTGGTATTACTCCGAATCCAGGCGTTAATCTGGACAACATCCGCCTCAGAAATCCAGCCGTCCGCCGCGAGGTTATAGGTCGTAATCCCCGTTTTGATTAAGCCGTTTAAACCGTTAGCCGCGTTGGCTCCGCCCGCCACATCTGCCCAGGGAATTTTATTGGCTAACCCCCCATCGGCGATGACTAATTCCGTAATCCGGTCTAACCCCGTATTGGTCGTGGCCCGGTCGGTGTAGAACTGGGTAAGCCAATCTGCCACGTCTTTAACCATGGCGTTGGCGTTACCATCTTCGTTGAGGAAAGCACCGTTTTGGATCTGAAAACCAATATGATAAAGCCCGTCAAAAACCGTATCCACTAGGTTTTGGTTGCGGTAGCGTTGGCTGGCGCCGTTATTTTGAACCAAGTGAAATCCGGTTTCCACCGTCCCGTTATCATCTCCGTGGAGGGCGGTAAATTCCGCTAGACGATTGGCCCGAATCCAGGCGTTGATGGCCGTAACATCGCTGACGGTAAAAATACCGTTACTGGCCACACCGGTGGCTTGTTTGGCCTGTTTAATTAACTGGTTTAACCCGTTCGCCGCCGTCATGCCGCCGCTGATATTGGTGCCTAAATTAGCACCGGCTAAACTGGGGTCTTGGCCAGTCTGTTCAACGGTCTGATCCAATCCCGTCCCCGTGGTTCCTAGCGGGAGATTTGTCGCCAAGGAATAAGCTTTACTGACCATGGTTGAGAGTCCTCAGAAAATCCTCTGTTGTTAGTCCGTCCCCGCACCCAAGTAAAGCGTTTTGTTGTTTGACTTACATGTCTCATTAACGATCTTGTCCACGGGTTCTTTTTAGCCTAAGCATTGGCTCTGGAATATGACCTCTATAGATTTACGGAAATTGATCCCCGGTAACGGCCCCTAAATCCCTGCATGGCCCAACGCCAGGCCAGTGGCTAACATCCCAAACACCAAAAAGGGCTGGGCACTGGCTTGGTATTTGACATCATTTTCTAAAGGATTACGCAGGAAATACATATCCTGAAAGGTCATTTGGGGAATCAACAACAACAACACAATAGTCGCGTACAACTGTTGATGGACGTATATTAAATAGCCCGCAATGCCTGCTTGGAAAACGTCGATCATAATCACACAAATCCAAGCCGCTGCCCCAATCCCAAACATCACCGGCAAAGACTTTAACCCCAGTTGGCGATCGCCCTCTACACTTTTGAAATCATTGACCACCGCAATGCCCAATCCGGCCATGCTATAAATCAGGGTCAAAATCATAATCGTGCCATTCAGCGTCCCAAACAACGCATGGCCCGCCCACCACGGCAAGGCAATATAGCTAGCACCGAGGGCATAATTTCCCAACCAACCATTTTGTTTCAGTTTCAACGGCGGCGCAGAATAAATATAAGCAATTAACGCTCCCCCTAGGGTTAACACGGTCATAATGGGAAACTCATGCTGGGCCCACACATCTAAGCCATAGGCCACGCCGATCCCCGCCAATAACAACACCAGAATTTGAGTGACCACCTGGCTAATGGAAATGGCCCCGGACGGAATCGGTCGATAGGGTTCATTAATGGCGTCAATTTCCCGGTCATAAAAATCATTCAGGGTTTGGGTGTAACCCGTCATCAAGGGCCCCGACAACAACATACAAGTTAACGCTTTCAGGAAATCTTCCACCGACCAGATATAGCCGCCGGACGATGCCGCCCCACAGACCACCCCCCAGATCAAAGGAATCCAGGTGATTGGTTTCATTAATTGCAGCCGGATTTTCCAAATCGAGGTTTCCCCGGACGCTGCCCCCTTCATGCCCAGCAATTGACGGGCTTTACTCTGTTTTTCGTCGGTGTTTTGTGAATTAGACATAGACAAATTAGGTTGACTAGCGTACCCCAAAATAATGTCTAAGCCTATCATTCTTAAGGCTGGAGGCGCTACCGATACGGAGAGGTCCACAGGGCAAACGCATACCCACTTAAATCTGGTGTAATCCAGCAATTTTAGTATCACAAAATACCAAATATTGCATCTTATTGATTTTATTCTCATTATTCTTGAGAATTTGGGACTCTTATTGACAGTATGCGTTTGCCCTGGAGAGGTCCATAACTGACGCTGGCAAAGATAGACACCACGCCACCCGACCCAGACATCTTAGTTTCTAAAAAATTTCCGTATTTAAGGATTTTTTCAGTGCACTAATCCCTTTTTTAATCCGACGGGACACGGTAATGACACTCACCCCCATCTCTTCTGCGGTTTCGCGGTGGGTCAAATCATGTAAAAAGACGAATTCTAAAATGCAGCGAGTTCGTTCTTCCAACTGAGCAAGGGCCTGTTGGAGACGGATTTGGTCTTCCTGACTGAGTTGAAAACTGCGAAAATCATGGTCGGCTAAACAATCCCCTAAATTCACCTGGGAATCATCATCACCATTAACTTTGACATCTAAACTCAAGGGTTCTCGATTTTGTAAGGCGAGTTTTGCTTCTTGCCAGTCTGCCAAGGAAACTTCCAATAATTCGGCTATTTCTAAATCACTCGGGGCCCGGTCACACCGTAATCGAAAATCCCGTTGCACGGCGATCGCCTGACGACTCAACTCTAGCCATTTACGGGGAATCCGAACACAATGCCCCTTGTCCCTGAGAAAATGTTGAATTTCGCCCCTGACATAGGGAATCGCAAAGGAACTAAACGCATTACCTTTACTGACATCGAACCGTTCAATGGCCCGAATTAAGCCCAAACAGCCCACCTGTAACAAATCATCAAAACTTTCACCACATTGGGCCGCCCAATGATGAGCTTCCTTACGCACCAAGCCCAAATTCACTTCCAGAATCCGATTCCGAAGATTAATATCGGGGCGATCGGCATAGGCTTTAAACAAGCTAAGGGTTTCAAGCTTTAAGGTTTCACTTGTGGCATTAGTCATAGGTCTAGGATCTAGCACGTTAGGATTCACAAAATTCAGAAAAGCTGGGCTAACCATCAACAAAAAAGATCGTCAGAGCAACTATTTTTAAAGGCTATCCGCTAAATTACTCAAATCAAGCATAATTTCCCGGCAATTTAAGCAAACTGAGCGCTTTCAAAGATATAGTGTCATGGCTGTTGGGCCAAAGCGTTGATCTTGTCCAACTCTAGCGGGAAATTGAGTGAGGGGACATCAGCAGATATATTGAGAAAAAATTTTTTGGTCGTAAAGTACACTACCAGAGATCACGGAATAACAGCGATAAAATGCAGCAATTAGCGGTGATTTAGATCACAGGCTGGGATAGTGAATTTTAGGAAATCTAGCGGCTAAAGCTTGCTTTAAATGATTTTTAATGGCTTGTTCTGCTTAGGTTATGGCATTCTGGAATGGCACTGAACAATGAACCCTTAACAATTATAGTGTTCTCTTTTTGTCCTTTCCACAAGTCAACCCACACAAAAGTAAACATTTTGCCTACCAGCGGCAGGCGGACAAATGGTTTTCAGGGGACGAAATCGTCCCATTAACCCCGTAAAATAAAGCCAATTTCATCTGTGATTATCGTTGTGACTAGCGCGACTTTTTCCGACTGGCCAATTTTTCTACAACAATTGCTCGATCGCCAATCTTTGTCCCGTCAACAAGCTGTGCAGCTAATGCAAGGTTGGCTGGCTAACACCATCGATCCCGCCTTATCCGGGGCAATTCTCGCGGCCATCCAAGCCAAGGGGGTGTCAGCGGAGGAATTAACAGGGATGGCCGCCGTATTGCAGGAACAGTCCCAAACCCAAACCAATGACATTATTGAACCGTTGATAGATACCTGTGGTACCGGGGGAGATGGCTCTTCGACCTTTAATATTTCGACAGCGGTGGCTTTTGTAACGGCGGCGGCGGGGGTCAAGGTCGCCAAACATGGTAATCGTTCAGCATCAAGTAAGGTCGGGTCGGCGGATGTGTTAGAAGCCCTGGGCGTTAATTTACAAGCTGATCCCCAAGAGGTAACGGCGGCGGTGAACCAAGTCGGAATCTCATTTTTGTTTGCCCCTGGTTGGCATCCGGCGTTGAAAAGTGTGGCTCCCATCCGCAAAACGTTAAAAGTGCGAACCATTTTTAATTTGCTGGGGCCGTTGGTGAATCCGCTGCGGCCAACGGGGCAGGTGATTGGGGTTTATAGTCCTGAGTTTTTAACCGTGATGGCGATCACCCTACAAAATTTAGGGGGGCAAAAAGCCTGGATTGTCCATGGTCGGGAAAAGTTAGATGAAGCGGGACTGGGAGCACCGACCGATATGGCCGGGTTTAACCAAGGTGAGGTAATGTCCCAAACCTTAGACCCCCGCAGCTTAGGTTTACAGCCCGCCTCTTTAGATGAGTTGAAAGGGGGAGAAGTCAAAGAAAATGTGGAAATTTTGACCAATGTGTTGCAGGGAAAAGGAACACCGGCCCAAACTGCCGTGGTAGCCTTGAATGCTTCCCTCGCACTGCAAGTTAGTGGTGTCATTGCCTGGGGCGATCATCAACAAGGGGTAACTCTGGCGACGGACATTTTGCACCAGGGGGCAGGTTGGGACAAGTTGCAACAATTAGTGCGATTTTTACAGGGGTGATGCTGGAATTGAACCGACAAACTTCAGCTTGTCTGTGTAAAATGAGACCGCTTAACTAAACTTAATATTTATTCTTGACGCTTCGTTAAAATGTCTGGAAATTAAACTCCCTTGAGCGGTGGAATTTATTTTTCTCATAATTGCAGCAATTCAATTCAAACCCTTACGGGAAAAGCTTTTTGCGAAATCACCCCCCTTGGTAGGCCCCAGGGAAATAACCAGAGTGAGTGATCACTCTCACAAAAGCTTTACAAAACTTAAACAATTGTTTAGGATTGATTGTGGACTGATCCCTACCATTCTCTTTAGACCCCAATCTAAAAAGCCTGGTTAGCCGTATGATGTACTTCCCCGTTGCCATCGCCGGTTCCCACAATCATCTTTTTTACCGAGTCTGCCCAGCCCCTTCCCATCGGATGTTTTGCCTTTGATTCAGTTGTCCGATATCCGTGGAAAGACGGGGGCATGGCACTAACTGGATTTCTTGGTCTTACCCTGCGACTACCATATTGAATTCCCTCTAACCATGATGACCGCCAGAACCAACCCCGACTCCGTCCGCGCCTATCTCAGAGAAATTGGCCGCGTTCCCCTGCTCACCCATGAAGAAGAAATTCTCTACGCTAAACGAATTCAACGGGTCGTTAGCTTAAATGAAATTAAGGATGCATTAACCACTGAGCAGGGCCAACCCCCGTCCCCCAGTGAATGGGCTAAGGCGGCGGATTTGTCCATTCCGGCCTTGGAGAAGGCGATCGAGGCGGGGGAATCGGCTAAGCGCAAAATGGTTGAAGCCAACCTGCGTTTGGTAGTATCAGTGGCTAAAAAATATCTCAAGCGCAATTTGGATTTATTGGATCTAATCCAAGAAGGCACCATTGGCATGCAGCGGGGCGTTGAAAAGTTTGACCCGACCAAAGGTTATCGTTTTTCTACCTATGCTTACTGGTGGATTCGCCAAGCCATTACCCGGGCGATCGCCGAAAAAAGTCGCACCATTCGTTTACCGATTCACATCACCGAAAAACTGAATAAAATCAAAAAAGCCCAGCGGGAACTGTCCCAAAAGAAAGGCCGGGCGGCCTCCATTGCGGAGTTGGCAGATTTCTTAGAATTAACCCCCAAACAAGTGCGGGAATATTTAGAGCGTTCCCGTCATCCCCTCTCCCTCGATTTACGGGTTGGTGACAATCAAGATACGGAATTAGGGGATTTATTAGAAGATGACGGCCCCTTGCCAGAGGATTTTGCCACCTATTCTTCGTTGCAATTGGATCTGGACAATCTCATGTCTGAATTGACTCCCCAACAACGGCAAGTGTTAGTCCTACGTTTTGGGTTGAATGATGGCCAGCCCTTGACCTTGGCAAAAATTGGCACCTTACTCAAAATCAGTCGGGAACGGGTGCGTCAAATTGAGCGGGAAGCGTTGACAAAATTACGCAAACGCAAGTCCATGATCCAAGAGTATTTGGCGAGCTAATGGATTTGTTTGTTCAACGATTCCTGCAAGGTTTAAGACAAACTTGCTATTGAGAAAAGATTAAAGCTGTCGCCGCAAAAAGGTCGTTAGCGCTTCACCCACTTCCTGGGGAAAATGTTCCTGGGGATAGTGCTTAGCTTCTGGCAGGGTCACTAATTCTAGATGTTTGTGACCTTGCACTAGGGCTTGAATCGGCTCAATGGGTAGCCATTTATCTAAAGCGCCCCAAATAAAACAAGTCGGTTTTTGCCAGTCGTTTTGTAGGCGGTCGCCAAGGGTAGGCAATAGTGCGGGCAGTTGTAAATTTTTTGTTGCGGCCATCAGAGCACGACCCGACGCCGATGTTTTTAACCAAGGTTGACGGTAAACTGCTAATTTTTCATCGCTAATAACAAAACCGCTGCCCCCTTCCAACGTGCGGTCAATAATTAAGGGATCTTGGGTGATCATGTCTCCCACCAAAGGAATCGTCCATTGTTGCATCGGCCAAGGCATTTTGACCGGGGGAACCACCGGGGTATTGAGAATCACCAGGCGATCGATTTGATCGGGATGATTAAGGGCATATTGAATGCCGACCGTGGCCAAAAAACCTTGCACCACCAAAGAAATTTTATCTAATTGCAAAGCGTGTAAAAAATCCGCCAACCCCTGCTCATAGGCTGCTGTGGTATAGGCAAACTCCCGCCGCTCCGGCTTATCGGAAAAGCCAAACCCCAACCAATCCGGGGCGATCGCCGTAAATCCCTTTTCTGCCAATAAGGGCATCACCCCCGTCCAACATAAACTTTGGGATGGTAAACCATGTAACAGCACCACCGGCGTTGTTGTTGCAGACTGGGAAGACTGAATTTGACGGTAAAACCAATTGAATTGCCCTACTGCAAGGCTATTTTCGGAAATTTTCACGGAGGTTTGCTATCCTATGAAATCAATTCTGGGTTATCAATTGTCCCATTTTCTCGCCCGTTTTATTTTCTACGCCTGACCTACCCCACGCATCCGCCCGATGCCCCTTTTCCCGTACCCCTAGGAGACATGCCGATGAATGCTGCGGAGCAAGCCCAAGGACTCTTCATTACCAGCAAAATTGCTGCCGTGGTTAATTTATTTAAAGCTCAGTTTCCCGATGCTAAAGCTGACTTAACCCCTTGGCAGATGGACGCTAGCACCCAGTCCCAAGTCGATCCCCATTCCATTGATATTGGTTTTCACTTACCGGGTTGGAGTCCCCGTTACCAGAGCCGTAGCATCCTTGTTCAGATTCGTTTTCATCCCGATCCCGCTGAGCAAAATCCCAAAATTATTGGCATCGAAACTGTTGGCATTAACCATCAAGGGCAAGCTTGGCGTTTGTCTACCGTCGATAATTGGCAAGTGGTGGGGCAGTATTTACCAGCCCAGGATATTGGCGAAAAATTACGGCACTTTACTCGCCAGGCGTTTGAAGTTTTTCAAGCATCCGATGCGTCCCCCTCAGCGTCTTAATAGGGATCGGGTCATGTCCTGGGATGTGGAAAATTGGGTCAAATCATCAATATTTTTTTTCATCGTTTGGCAAATTTGATCTAAAGGCAAATCATTGGCATCATAGCCAAACGGATTTTCAATTTCTGCCCCGATTTCTTCGATCCCAAAAATCGCAAAACTCACTAACCCCACTAGCAAGGGTGTTAGCCAAACGACCTGATCCACCAACTCAAACGGCAGGGTCAAGCAGTAAACAAAAACTAATTGCTTGAGGTGAATAGCGTAGGCAGCGGGAATAGGAGTTTTCAGAATTCGCTCTGCCGCCCCCAGACAGTCCACCATGGTATCCAGGAGTTTAAAGGCAGCATTTAATTGATAGACATTAATTTTTTGCTGGTGTTGTTGCTGCTGTAAATAATCGCTGATCCAAAAGGCGATCGCCAACGGAGGATTATGGGCGGTTTGTAATTGTTGATAAAGGGCGATCGGCATTAAACTGGCTAATTCTTGATTGATTGGTTCCCTCCGCAGATGTAATTTCATGGCGATCGCAAAGGCAATCAGTAACTGCAAAACCTGCTTTTTTACCTCTCGATCCTGGGGCGTTGATTCGATCACCGTCACCCAAATCCCCCGTGCTAAATTACGTACGGTATTAATTAACGTTCCCCAGATTTTACGACCTTCCCAAAAACGATCATAGGCAGTATTGGTGCGAAAAACTAAGAGTAAGCCCAACAAAATGCTTGGAATTAGTCCACTTCTGACGGGAATGGCCAAATTTAGTCCCCTTTGATCCAGAAAAACCACCAATACACTGAATGAAACGCAGAGCAGCATCTTGGGCAAAATGGCAGGAATAACAGACCCTTGCCACTGACCCATTTCCTGAAACCATTCTTTTTGTTTATGGTAATGGCTAGTCAAAGCAGTATTTAAAGGATTTTTAAAAACCGTTCATGATGCTGGGGTTTTACGGGTCGTGGTCTTTTTGGCGGTGGTCTTTTTCGTTGTTCCTGTTTTTTTTGTGGTGCGTTTTGTTGTGCCCGTGGTGGATTTTTTACGGGTAGTTTTCTTGGTAGCCGCTTTTTCCGCTAATAAGGGTAAAGCCTTATCAAGGGTAATGGTTTCAATGGTTTCCCCTTCCGGTAGACCAGCATTGACTGTGCCGTGCTTAATATAAGTCCCATAGGGGCCACTAAAGACGTTGACGGGTTCTTGATCGTCCGGGTGTAATCCCAATTCTTTTAAGGGGGTTTTGCTGCCTCGTCCCCGGCCCTTTTTGGGTTCTGCGAGGAGTTCTAAAGCTCGCTCAAAGGTAATGGTCAGCACGTCATCTTCTCCTTTGAGAGACCGATAATCTTTGCCATCTTTACCTTGGTCATGGACGACGTAGGGGCCAAAGCGTCCTAGGCTGGCTTTGACTTTTTTACCTGTGTCAGGATGATCTCCTAAGGTGCGAGGCAAGGCCAATAGACCCACCGCCATTTCCAGGGTGACTTCTTCGGGTTTAACCCCTTTGGGCAGGGACGAGCGTTTGGGTTTTTTGTTTTCTTCAGTGACTTCCCCCAATTGGACATAGGGCCCATAGGTGCCAAGGAGTTGATAAATCGGCTCGCCGCTTTCGGGATGGTGGCCAATTTTTTCGGGACCTTCGGTTTTTTGTTTGAGCAGGGTGGCGACTTGTTCGGGGTTGAGGTCGGCGGGGGTCAAATCCTGGGGAATGGACGCGGTGACAATTTCTTCGCCCTGGGGAATTTCAATATAGGGGCCAAACTTGCCGATTTTGACTTTGGCGTCGAGATTTTCGAGGTTGATGGCTTTGGCGATCGCCGGATCGATTTGGTCTTGGCGGACTTTAACTTGATTCTCTAAGCCGGATTCCCCCAGGTAAAACCCTTGTAAATAGGGAAGCCAGGGAGTTTCGCCGGTGGCAATTTCATCAAGTTTTTGTTCCATGCGAGAGGTAAAACCCGTGTCCACCAGATCGGGGAAGTGGGATTCCAACAACGTCACCACCGCAAAGGCCGTAAAGGTAGGGGTTAAGGCTTTGCCCCGCATTTGGACATAGCCCCGGTCAATAATCGTGCCGATGATACTGGCATAGGTACTGGGACGGCCGACGCCTTCACTTTCTAAGGTTTTGACTAAGGAGGCTTCGGTATAGCGGGCAGGGGGCTGGGTTTCGTGACCGATCGCCTCAATCGCTTTACAATCCGGGCGATCGCCAACTTTGAGAGCCGGCAAAATCACCTCTTGGTTTTCGATGGCCGCATCGGGATCATCAGACCCTTCCACATAGGCCCGGAAATAACCAGGGAAATCAATGCGTTTTCCCCCCGCCCGAAATTCGGCATCTTCGACTTTGAGTAAGACAGTCAATTGGGTAATCTTGGCATCAGCCATCTGACAGGCCACTGTGCGTTTCCAAATCAACTCATACAACGCCAATTCCCGATCTTTTAACCCTGTTTGGTTGGGAACCCGAAACTCAGTGCCAGCGGGACGAATCGCCTCGTGGGCTTCCTGGGCGCCTTTACTCTTGGTGGTATATTGCTTCGGTTTCGGGCTGAGATATTCTGCCCCATACATTTGCTGAACACAACTCCGCGCCGCACTGATCGCCTGTTCCGACAGATGCACCGAGTCGGTACGCATATAGGTGATGTAGCCTTCTTCATACAGTTTTTGGGCCACCCGCATCGTATCCCGCGCCGAAATGCCCAATTTACGGTTGGATTCCTGTTGCAGGGTTGAAGTGGTAAAGGGGGGAGCGGGTTTGCGGGTGCTGGGTTTTTCCTCTGTGCTTGCCACTTCCCAGGGTTTACCCGTTAAACGATCCTTTAAGGCGATCGCCTGGGTCTCATCCAGAATAATGACGGTTTTATTGGGTAACAAATTGCCCGTATTGGGATCAAAATCTGCCCCCGTGGCCAACTTAGTTCCCGCCAGAGTAATCAATTTGGCATCAAAGGGACTTTTGGCCTGTTCCAACTGGGCCTTTAAATCCCAATAGCTCGCTTCCTTAAACGCCCGTCGTGCCCGTTCCCGCTGCACCAACAACCGCACCGCCACCGACTGCACCCGGCCGGCCGACAAACCCCAGGCAATTTTTTTCCAAAGCAATGGCGACAACGTATAACCCACCAAACGGTCTAAAATGCGGCGGGTTTCCTGGGCATGAACCAAATTTTCATTAATATCCCGACAATTATCCAACGCATGGCGGATCGCATCCTGGGTAATTTCATGGAATACCATCCGTTTAATCGGGACAGTCGGTTTCAGTAGCTGCAACAAATGCCAACTAATACTTTCCCCTTCCCGGTCTTCGTCCGTTGCCAGAATCACTTCATCGGCTTGTTTGAGGGCGGACTGTAATTCTTTGACAATTTTTTTCTTGGTTTTGGGAATGACATACAGCGGACTAAACTGATCCTCCACATTCACACCTAAATTGGCCCAACTTTTATCCTTGTAGGCTGCCGGAATTTCCTCTGCTGAGGCCGGTAAGTCGCGCACATGGCCCATGGATGCTTCCACCCGATAATCCTGGGGGAGATAATTCCGAATCGTGCGGGCTTTTGTCGGGGATTCAACGATGACAAGTTTGGACATAGGGAACTTAAGCGAGGGGGGCAGTGCCGGAAAGGAAGGTTAAGCGGGGCATCAATAACGAAACGTGGCGATCGCCAATTTTTAAGGATGCAGGGTTAAGTTAAGAGTCCTTGGGCGTTGGACTAGATCAATAATCCTTGCTGATCGCCGTATAACTAATACTTATCCTAATCTTCTCAGAAGATCAAACCTTATCTTAACGATGCCATAGGCCGCTGATTTATGTTAGATCGGGCTTGATTAAGCTGCGGTGCAGATTAGGGATCGAGGAGAGACTGGCTAAATGGGGGGGTTAGGGGACAAAATCCGCTATGAAAGGTGATTTTTCCCTGAAGTGGCCTTAAAAATCTCCCCAAAGCCTTACCTGACGATAACAGGGACTTGGGGAGTCAGGGTTAATTTAAACAACCTGGGTGCAAGTTTGAAGCTCGCAGTCCAGTTTTCAAAAATCGTTAGAAAACTTTAACCTTCTACATCTGTAGTAGTCACTTCAGGACGGCTTAAATCTTCAAGCACGTTGTGATAAACAAAACCCGCTAGCAAGGCTCCGGCGATCGGGGCAATCCAGAATAACCACAATTGACCAATCAAGGCAGGATTACCGCAAAAAAGCGCAACTCCAGTACTCCGGGCAGGATTAACGGATGTATTGGTGATGGGAATACTGACTAAGTGAATTAGGGTCAAAGCCAAACCAATGGCGGCGGGGGCAAAACCAGCGGGGGCAGTCTTGTCCGTAACCCCTAGAATTACGATCAGAAAAATAAACGTCAACACAAACTCAATTAACAGAGCTGACAGGAAGCCATAGCCCTGGGGAGAATGTTCCCCAAAACCGTTAGTTGCTAGGGGATTGCTGCCTTCAAGGGAAAAGTTTGGACCCCCTTGGGCCACAATGACAATAAACAAACTAGCAACGATCGCCCCAGCGACCTGGGAACCAATGTAGGGGGCCAACTGGGAACCGGGAAATCTTTTGCCCATCCATAACCCGAAGGAAACAGCAGGGTTGAAATGGCCACCAGAAATATGACCCAGGGCATAAGCGCCCGTAAAAACTGTCAAACCGAAGGCTAAGGCTACGCCAAGATAACCCAAACCAAATTCATTGGTATTACCACCACCCGGAGCAGCAATAAAAGCGGCAAAAACAGCACTCCCACAACCACCGAGAACTAGCCAGAAAGTGCCAAGAAATTCAGCAACGTATTTTTTCATGAAAACCTCTAAGGTTAGTTTTTTTGCATTATCAAGCTAAGCTATGAACTATTTCATAGAATATTGACTAGTTCAGCTTCATAAAGATCCAATAGTAAAAATAGCACTATTTAGATTATTTTTGTCAAAAATAGACAAATTATTGATGCTTATTGATGATTTAAAAGGCGAAAACGGATTTTATGAGAATTTAGACTCAATGACCAATGACCGTTTAAATTTCCATAATGTTACAGTCAACCCGCAATGTTGTTCGTCTTTTTTAGGACATCTATAAAACAATGATGACGTTTGGGAACGGAATCAGCCCAAAATGATGATTGATGGCGATTAATGGTGATCGTCCTCAGCTAAATTTATTGCAAATGTAGGAAAACTGTTTTAAAATTCAATAGCAAAATTCCCCCGTCGTTAAAAATAGCCATTGAGACATGGGAATGAATCGCTATATTGAGCGACACTCTCTTTTTTGAAGCCAACAGAAATTTCAGCATTTTTTGCTATTTCTAAAAAACTAAATTCTTTTTTCACTTGGAAGGAGGCTAAATAGTGTTTTGGCTTGGCTTATTAGTTCTTGGCATATATTTTACTATTTTAGGACTCTTTATCACGGGTTATCGCTATACCACGTTCCAACGGGGTTTATTAATCCAACTTACTTTATCTTTGCTTTGGCCAATTTTGGTAATTACTTATCCGCGTTTTCGCCGCAATTTCCAAAGGGCATTGGAACGAGATCGATCATTGTGATCATCTAATCGGCTTTCGGTTAGATTTTGGTTGTTGAATATTTCTTGTTGTCCGCACAATTCTAACTTGACCAATATTCACTAAAAACCTATTTTCGCCTATACAAAAAATAGGGAATGCTTAAATTAATAAACATTCCCCAAATTTTAAAAAATAGGATGTTTTAATACTAAGAACTAGGCGGCATAATGACCTGATCGATGACATGGATTACACCATTGCTCGCATCGACATCGGCCTTGATCACGTTTGCTTGATTGACTTTCACCTTGCCATTTTTGACCGTTACCGTAATCATGGCTTCTGCTAGAGATTCCACCTGTCCCGACTTCACTTTATCGGAGGTGATTTCTCCGGCCACAACATGATAGGTCAGGAGTTTGATTAATTTATCTTTATTTTCGGGCTTGAGTAAAGTTTCTACGGTACCAGGGGGTAAGGCGGCAAAGGCCTTATCGGTGGGGGCAAAAACGGTAAATGGCCCTTGTCCAGCTAGGGTTTCAACTAGACCAGCGGCTTTGAGGGCAGCCACAAGAGTGTTAAAGTTCCCCGCACCGACAGCCACATCAACAATGGTTTGGGATTCTGCGGCTTGGGCTTGGGCGACGGTGGTGGCGGCCTTAGCACTAGCACAATTTTCAGCATTGGCTGGCGCAGCGATGCTTAAGCAAAGACCGGAAATCAGGGTGAGGGCGATTGATTGATTAATAAATTTCATAGGGTGGAAATGTGGATTGGATCGAGGAACTCTTAACCATGGTTACAAAAAATTAACTTATGTGAAGAAATGTAAACCAGTTTGGGAATTGTCCCTTTGGGCGTTCAACATTCTGCAGTTGCCCATAATGATCGCCGTTTGGAGCTGGGCGTCATTCGGTAGGATGGTGACGGACTCTCTTCTTGGGTAAATTTCTGTGGTAAAGAAATGTCGGAACTGCCTAGCTTGATTTCTCCCCCGCTCAATTTGTCGGCTATTCCTCAATCCCGTTGCCTGTCCCTGGGGGTGATGGCCTCTGGTAGTGGTAGTAATTTTGAGGCGATCGCCGTGGCCATTACCCAACAACAGTTAAATGCGGACGTTAAATTGGTGATTTACAACAATCCCCAAGCCACAGTCAAAGAACGGGCTAATCGTTACGGTGTGCCCCATTTATTGCTCAATCATCGAGATTATTCGACGCGGGAAGCCCTAGATGCCGATATTGTTCGGCATTTCCGCCAAGCCGAGGTGGAATGGGTGATTATGGCGGGTTGGATGCGGATTGTTACCCCGGTGTTACTTGAGGCTTTTTCCGGGCGGATTTTGAATATTCATCCCAGTTTATTGCCCAATTTTCGCGGGGTGCGGGCGATCGAGCAGGCCTTGGCTGCCGGGGTTAAGGTGAGTGGTTGTACGGTGCATTTCGCTGAAGCGGAGGTGGATAGTGGACCCATCGTTGCCCAAGCGGTGGTTCCTATTTTGGCCGACGATACCGTTGATACCCTTCATGCTCGTATTCAAGCCCAGGAACATCATCTTTTTCCCCTGGCGATCGCCCTAGCTGCCTACCAAATCCGATGACATCCCCTTATTTTTCCCTCAATCAAGGTCATCTTCAACTGTTGAGTACCTGCCCGCCCCAATTTCAACGGCGCTATTTGGAACAATTGGGGGGACTGATTGAACCCGATCGCCAGAGTAAGGCTGAGTGGGGTAAAACCTTTCACCATCTAATGCAGCAATGGACGTTGGGACTGCCGGTGGAAACCGTACTTAGTCAAAGTGCAGATCCGGCCGCCGCTGAACTCCGAGCCTCTTTGCAAACCTTGATTGAAAACGTCCCCGCCTTACAGTTACCCCCGACCCAACGCCAAGCCGAACATCAACGCACCTTAAAACTCGATGCCGATCTGTTTACCGTGGTCTATGACCTCCTAGTCACCCTGCCAGATCGAGCCGAAATTTTGGATTGGAAAACTTATCCCCAACCCGCTAAAAAAGCCAAAATTATTGATCATTGGCAAACCAAACTTTACCTCTATGTCCTAGCAGAAACCAGCGATTACGAGCCGGAACAACTATCGATGACCTATTGGTTTGTACAATCAACTAAACAAGTTAAAAAACTAACCATTCCCTACAATCAGGCGGATCATCAACGGAATCACAAAGATCTCACCCACTTACTGGCCCAATTTCATCACTGGTTAGAGGATTGGCAACAACGGCGATCGCCATTACCCCATCACCAAAATTGCCAACGTTGCCCCTACCGAACACAATTTTTTAACCCCGTTACATCCGGCCAATCCCGTCCCCTAGTCGTCTAGAATACGGACACGTTACGCCATACTAATTCCCCATGAATCGACGCAATAACGAACTCGCAACTCCCATTCCCCAAGCCGCCCTGCGAGCTTCCGTTGACCTCAAAACCTGGGGCAATATTGGCTTTTGGGTACAAATTGTGGTAGGCGCTTTTGCCGTCGTGACATTTCTCTTTGCCAGCATTGGTTTATCTACCCCGGATCGAACCCGTGGCATTGAAGCGGGTATTGTTTCGGCCTTTATTTCCCTGGTGTTTTTAGGGGTAGCCATCTATTTTTCCACTCGCTACCGTAAATTAGGGCGAAAATTACAGGATGCGGATGCCCCCAATCACCCCCGGCGAGCCGATATTATTCAACTGATTCGGTGGGGCTTAATAGTGAATTTGATCGGTATGGGCATGGCAATCATTGGGGCGGCATCCATCAGTGGCATTGTGCTAGGTAAATCCTTAAGTATTCCCCAAGGAACCTTGGCGGCGAACCCCAAACAGTTTGTGCAGTCGATTGATTTATTGGCCATTCAAGCCAATACCAACACGATCATCGCCCACTTTACAGGTTTACTATCTTCCCTCTGGTTATTAGACCGCCTCAATAAATAAATTTTGGCCCACTTCTGAAACCGCAAAATGCTTCCTCTATTCGTCTTTTTTTACCATTAGAAGCCTGAGACGAAGATCGCCAGATGGAAACAAACGGAAGTATTGAAATCACCCCTATGCAGCAAAATTCAGATAAGCTCATAGCGGTTTTCACATAATTGAGTCCAGCACTGAAGACCTCCCGAAGTATCTGCAAATATAGTTATTTCAACTAAGGGTGAAACATTAGGCAACGCAATAAGACCGAATAATCTCATCTAGAGATGTGCCGATAGGGGCATACATTCTGATTCTTTTTAACGCACTAAAATCATGCTCAA
>Ga0315905_10002065_pt1 | contig 21281 bp, 21 predicted proteins | sample LakEriMetagenome_5_FD_203522 | JGI IMG/M metagenome (GOLD analysis project Ga0315905, IMG submission 203522) | Freshwater fungal communities from buoy surface, Lake Erie, Ohio, United States - Buoy 4 MA121 | ecosystem: Environmental > Aquatic > Freshwater > Lake | place: USA: Lake Erie, Ohio...
TCTCAGTCGGGATTATGAAGGCTTAACCAAAACTTCTGAAGCCTGGATTTACTGGGCTTCTATTCGTCTTCTTGTTCGACGGTTAGCTTGAACTCTGACTTTTCAGACATCCTCTTAATCCAATCCAACAACAGTGCACTAGCTTTTCCGCTATTTTTTGAATCCTGAATCTTATTTTGATAAGTATATATATTCGGGCTCGAATGTAATACTCGCTAATTGAATCGACTCAATATTCAGGCTAGCCCCGTGGGCAACCTAACCTACAATGCGTGATTTATCTGCTTCTCTCATCCCTCAATCACCTTTGGTTTCTGGCGATCGCCCGGAGATTTTCACGGCAGTGCGCCCGACCGAAAATTCTGGGTTAATCAATAATAATGGCAGTTCTTTCCCCGTCAGCCCTTTAATTCTGGTGGTGATCCTATTATTAGCAAGTCTTCTAACCGGGTGGCAATGGTTTCTTAGTCAACGAAAAATCAAACAACTCCAACAGGAAAAAATAAAGCAAACCGAAAATTTAGATCAGGCATTACTCACTCTCCAAGACCATCTCAACAGCCCCGACCTTCAAGGTTCAAAAATTTTAGCTTTAGACTATTTGAGAATGCGCCTAGACGAAGAAGTCTTTCGCTATCAAATCATTCATCAAGTTCAAGAACAATTAACCAATTTAATTAGCCAACTAGTCAAATCAACTCTACCGGAACCTTCCCCATCCAAGCAAATTGTGCTCGATCGCCTGATTGAAATTGAATATGACCTAGAAGGTCTAGAAGGTAAATGGTATCGCTGCACGGTTTTACGAATTCATCTCCAACTCCGAAAATTGCCCCTTCAAAGCAGTAGTAATACCATAAAACAAATGGTCGAAGCGATTACCGTCTTCCTAAACCATCCCCAAGGGCAATCAGAATGGAAAACTCCTTTACAGGAACAATGGCTAGCGTTGCGTTGGGAATCGAGTAATCAACCACTCCCCCTATTGAATCTCCAGAATTATCCAGCCAAAACTAGAGACTCAACTAACTCCCATTCCCCCAACTCCCCCACCCCCACCGAGTCTCTATCGTCGTCTCGACTCGAATCGTTAGCCTATTACGCTCCATAGAGTCCATAAAGAGTCTATTTTGTTAGGCGATCGCCTAACAAAATAGAGCACAAGCGGAATGTGGGCTGAACATTAATGCCCGACATTATCACTAAATACATTATTGCTATTTTAACGATTATGACCCTGAAGCTGTATGGCATTCCCACCTGTGGCACTTGCAAAAAAGCCATGCAATGGCTCGAACAAAATCAAATTGAGACGAAATTTATTGATACTAAAAAATTTCCCCCCAATCCAGAGCAGGTCATTGATTGGGTACAGGCATTGGGGGCTAAGGCGCTACGGAATACATCGGGACAATCCTACCGGGCTTTGCCGCCGGATCGGGCGGATTGGTCGGATGCCCAATGGATTAAGGCTTACAGTGACGATGCCATGTTGATTAAACGGCCGGTGTGGGTGTTGGACGGTCAACCGATTTTGGTTGGGTTTCGGATTAAAGAGGCGGATTTGCGGGAATTGTTAGGGTTAAATTCCTTTGCCAAGATTGTCCAATAAACCTGAATAACGTTTTTAATCAGGAGACAATGAACGAGTCTGTTGTAGAGGTTTGCTAGAATTAATACCCCGCAATATATTTGCGCCAAGCTTATAAGCGTATAGACTCGCTGGCTCAAATTCAAATCTTACTCCCTTATACAAAAAATTATTATCCCTAATAGTTCGGCTAGTAATCTTAATGGGTTGGGATATGCCTGGATTTTTCTTCACGAATTCTATGCAATTGTTAAGCTCAGAGCATGAATTGTAGGGACGATCACTCCACTTTACTTCGACAATCCAAGAGGGTGATTGATGAGCTTGATCTAAATGGACTATATCAATCTCTCCTGAGTTCCAACGTGCATAGTAAAGTTCAATCATTTTACTATGTTGCCATTGACTAAAAATTGCAGTTTCAGTCATGGCTCCCATTGCTTCAGAGTTGATTTCAAGTTGTCCAAAAAGTGCTGCTCGCATTGATGGATTGGTTAAATAAACTTTAAAGTACATGGCCCTCTTAAACCTCTTTGCATTTTGGTCAATTCTTTCGACACGACGAATTAAGAAAGCTGCCTCAAGATATTCGAGATAACGCTTGATGGTGTTTTTAGCTACGCCCGATGATTTTGATAGTCCATCTAAACTTACTTCGTTGCCAGAATTATACGCCAAGGTAGTGAATAGCCTATTTAGTTCTTGGATGTCACTGATACCATAAAGGCTTGGTAAATCCCGTAGTAGAACTTTATCAATAATGTCGCTCTTAATATACTGGCCGGGATCTTGCCGGATCGTTTCCGAAAAAACTGCTTCTGGATATCCACCAAAATTCAGATAGTTGACAAATTCTTTATTTAATTCCTCAATATTTCGAGGCAAACATTGATAGCCTTCAAGTTCGTGTAATTCAGATGTCATCAATTCATCTTCTTTGCTAATAAACATCAAATATTCAGCAAAGGTTAACGGCGGCAGAAGATAATCACTAAATCGACCAGCTCCTGACTCAGTACTCTTCAGTCGTAGCGCGGCTGCGGCAGAACCTGTTGCAATAAAGCGATAAGTAGGAAACGAGTCAACAAGAGATTTAAGATGAATTTCCCATTCACGTAAATACTGAATTTCATCAAAAAATACAAACAGCTTTGCATCCCGCTCATGATTGAATAATTCTTGGAAATAATTGAGTATACGTTCTAAGGGAAGCCCCGTATAAATTGGAGTTTCCAGGGATACATACAATATATTTTTGGCATCAATATCAGAATTTAAGAGCATTCGGATGCTGTGATAGACCATGACGGTCTTGCCAACACGTCTCGGCCCCATTAAGACTATGGCTCGGCGTACACTCAAATCCAAAATATTCTGAGAGAAAGTCTCAAAGTATTTTCGTCGAGGTGTATTTTCATAGAAAATTTTGCTTGTTCTGCCTTCTCCCCACCAAGGGTTATCAAATTGAAGGCGGGCTACGATATCTTTTTTGGCGATTTCAAGCATCAAGTATTAAATCAAGGTTAGTCAACTAGTCTTAGCTTAACAAAAAAGAAGCTAAGGTCAATCCATTAATCTTGATTTTTGTTTGATTGATTGGGGGTTAAATGCCTAGGCGTTGTCGATAGCTTTCCACTGTGTTGGCCAACAGCATAGTGACGGTCATGGGGCCAATGCCGCCAGGGACAGGGGTAATATAACTGGCGATCGCCGCAACTTGATCAAAGGCCACATCCCCCACTAGCTTGGCTTTGCCATCGGGGAGTTCTAGGCGATTAATGCCCACATCCACCACGATCGCCCCGGGTTTAACCATGTCAGCGGTGACAAATTCGGGTTTGCCGATCGCCGCCACTAAAATATCCGCTTGTCGGGTAATTTCAGCTAAATTTTGGGTACGGGAATGGGCAATGGTGACGGTGGCATTTTGTTCGAGCAACATCAACGCTAGGGGTTTGCCGACGAGGATACTGCGCCCCAACACCACCGCATTTTTACCCGCTACATCTAAGTTATATTCCGCCAATAAACGCATCACGCCGGCGGGGGTACAACTCCGTAAGCCAGCTTCTCCCCGCACTAAATGACCCAAGTTCACGGGATGTAAACCGTCGGCATCTTTTTCGGGAGCAATGGTGTGCAATAACTGGACGGAATCCAAATGATCTGGCAAGGGTAACTGGACTAAAATGCCGTCAACTCGATCATCCTCATTGAGGTTGGCGATCGCCTTTTCGAGGGTTTCTTGATCCACGTCAGCGGGGAAATGCTGACCAAAGGAAACCATGCCCAATTTTTCACAGGCCTTTTCCTTATTTCGTACATAAACCGCGCTGGCCGGATTATCCCCCACCATCAACACCGCTAACCCTGGTGAACGGCCTGCTTTGGGCACTAGGTCAGCAATGGTTTGTTGGAGTTCGCGTTGAATTTTTTGGGCCAGGGCTTTGCCGTCAAGCAATTGGGCAGTCGGGGATTGATCAGTCATGGACACAGGAAAAGAAAACAAAATGGTACAAGGCATTAACCTTTGCCAATCTTAGCCCGTAATTAGCCCCGCCCCAGCCGATTAGGAACATTACAAAATTAGGGTTTTGCCGGAGAGACAAGCAAACGGCGGGGGCGTTGTAAGGTGGGAGTCTGAGTTGGTGTCGGCAGATCGGATTTTAGGGGATCTTGTATGGCCTGGGCTCGGGCCACGATCGCCAGATCGTCAGAGATTTTATTCAATTGATGGGCATATTGCACCTGTTTTTGGAGGTAATCGGTAGAAGAAACGAGATTACTTAAGCCCTGAATTAGCCGGATCAGTTGTTGGCGCAAAGCGGGATCGCCCGTGATTTGATCGACATCAGAAGTGACTTTTTCCAGATTTTGCACAGCGGCGCGGGCGGATTCCAACAGTTGTTGTAATAACAAAATGGTTTGGGGATCATTAATGCGTTCTGAAAATTGGTTCAAATTCTCCGTTAACTGATTGGCATTCCCGGTGATCGTTTTCAGATCCAATAACACCTGGTTGACATTGGCGATCGTATTTTGGTCATTGACTTGGTTCAACAATCGGGACAGGGGCGGTTCAATTTGTTGGATGCTACCCTGCAATTGATCACTGGTATCTTTAATGCTGATTAAGGTCGTGCCTAGCCGTTGATCATTAATGGCCAGAAAAACTTGAATTTGTTGGGCGACCCCACTAATGGCCCGTAAACTACGGTTAATTTCGGGAATGGTGCCGCTAGTTGCCACCGATTGCAGCGTGCCCGTGGCAGTGCGACTTAACATCGATAAATCCTCTGCCGTTTGATTAACAGAATTGATGGTACGGCGTAGATTTTTGACTCCCCCATCTCGATTAATGTCTTGGAGCAATTGAGCGGCTTCTTCGCTAAACTGACTAAGCTCCATCAAAGATCGGGGCGTTTGCTTCGCCAATTCCCGAATCGCATAGGTGATTTCTGGTTCACTGAAAAAGTTTGCCAGTCGCATCATTGATCGAATCAGTGCATTTACATCCTGGGCGTCTTCCCCTTTCAAGATCGAACCGCTGCAAATAATTAATGTTTGATCGCAGTTTTTATCTAAGGGTAAATGGGTTACGTTTTCCGGCAATACCACCGCCGTGGGCACAATATTGATCGAAGATTCACCGATTAAACCCGACTGCCTGGCCTCAATGCGAGCATTACTGGCAATGAGGCGATCGGCTGGGCTAATTTCCACTTCGATCGCCACCCCCTCTGGCCCCGGTGTAACACTCACCACTTGGCCAACCCGAACACCCCGATAATCCACCCGCGTTCCCACCAACATCCCTGCCGCATCGCTAAACAAAATATTGGCACGAAAAGACTTTTGCCCAAAACGGACATTTTTTAACCACAGGAGAATTGCGGCTAGAACAACAATCCCGGCGAGGATTAATAATCCAATACTGCTCTGTAGTAATACCGGCGACAAACGTTGATTACGTCCTGCTGTCATTTTTTTGTCCTAAGCATCTGAATTGAGGGTACCATATCTGTTCTGAGACTATTCTATGGCAATTGTTTCAGGGAAAAGTCAATCATTCCCGTAGACGTTTTTCTGGCAGACATGACCAGGATCACAGGTAACAAGTGATCAGTAGCCTTGTTTGTTTTTCCATCACAGCAAATAATGATTATAGGATTCAAAAAAGCGGGTGCATAATTTAGCACAAGGTTAGTTTTAGAGACTGCAAAGGTTTCTAACTACTAGCCGCTTTTTTTGGCCGTTTTTGGACAAGGCTATTTGAGCTTTCTGTGGTCACGCTGGGACAAATGTGGGCCAATTGGCAGTCTAAACAAAGGGGCCTGCGCGCATTACAGACTGCACGGCCATGGTAAATGATGTGGATAGAATAATTTTCCCAATCGGGTTGGGGAATCAGTTTCATCAAATCCCGTTCAATACGGACAGGATCAGTGGCTTTGGTTAGCCCCAGACGTTGGCTAAGGCGTTTGACATGGGTATCGACGGTGACCCCGGCTAGAATTCCAAAAGCATGGGCTAACACCACATTGGCGGTTTTGCGGGCCACTCCCGGTAAGGTAAGCAACTGCTCCATTTGTTGGGGCACTTCGCCGTTAAATTCTTCAACGATTTTGCGACAGGCTCCCTGGATATTTTTGGCTTTATTGCGAAAAAAGCCGGTGGAATGGATCAGGGTTTCGATTTCTTGGCGATCGCCGTAGGCCAGGGCGGCGGCATCGGGATAGCGTTCAAATAGAGCCGGGGTGACTTTATTAACCCGTTCATCGGTACATTGGGCAGACAAAATAGTGGCCACCAGTAATTGCACCGGGGTTTCGTAGTCCAAACTACAGGTCGCCCCCGGATAAAGCCGCTTAAGGATAATCAGAATTTCTAACGCCCGTTGTTTTTTGCTTGCCATTTTTCGCAGCAGACTACTCATAACCCTTGATGGTGGGTAAAAATTCTTGGATAAAGGTCAGGCTCATGGTGTCTTTGACAATTAAAAAGACCCCTAAACCGAGCAGTAATACCAAACCCGTTTGCATGATGCCGACTTGGATTTTGTCCGGTAAGGGTTTGCCTAACAGACCTTCAATCACCAAAAACACCAATTGGCCGCCATCGAGGGCTGGCAAGGGCAGGATATTAATCACGGCCAAGTTAATACTAATTAACGCTCCAAACTGAAATAAGTTACTGATATCGTTCCGGGCAATATTGGCGCCATATTCGACAATTTTCACCGGCCCGGCAATCTGGGAGGCATTATCGGCAAAATTACTGGCCAATTGCCAAAATCCTTGCCCCGTTAATTTGACAATGCGTTCAAAGGCTTCGGCGCTGTAGGTTAGGGCTTGAAGGGGATTGCTGGCCCGCTTGGTTTCCACATTGGGTAATAACGCCACGCCAATTTTGCCATTCCCTTCCCCATCGGCGATCGGGGTAATGGTTAGGGTTTTTGTTTCTTCTCCCCGTTGAACCTGCAATGAAAGGGGAATCGATGGCGATCGCCGTACCGTATCAATAAACTGTTGGGTTGCTTCCGGGTAACCGGGTAACGCTTCCCCCTGCAAATTCAAGACAATGTCCCCCGGCTCTAAACCGGCGACCTGGGCCGCCGAGCTTTGATCGACTTGGGGAATGACTAACCCCGGCTGAATATTTTGAAAGCCAATGGTGCTGACTTGGCCAATTAACAAAAAATAAGCAAACACTAAATTGGCGATTACCCCGGCACTGATTACAATGGCACGGTCTAGGAGCGGTCGATTTTTTAATAAATTGGGGTCATCCAGGGGAATTTCACTATCGGGATCATCATCAGGAAAGGCGACATAACCCCCCAACGGAATGGCCCGAATCGAATATTCTGTTTCCGGGCCTTGATATTTCAGCAACGCCGGGCCAAAGCCGAGGGCAAAACGGGTGACATGAATCCCCTGCAATCGAGCAGCGGCAAAGTGTCCCAACTCATGCACCGCAATTAAGACTGCAAGTACCCCGATCGCCGCCAACGCTGCTAAAACTGACATAATTTGCCTAAATTTGAAAAAACTTTGAAAAACTAAAAAACGTAAAAAATCGCCGGATTTCAACCCTAACGAATGATCTCCATTTTACCCATCATAGAAAATTGATTACATTTTGTAAAAACGGCGATCGCCCTGCCAAGACGGGTTAAATCCAATCCTCATCATTCTCACTGTCTTCTAAACTGTCGGGATTTGCTGAGGGTGGGCTACTAGAGGAATTAATAACCCGATAGGGCACATCATAAACAGGTTTGGGCTTGGCTGGCTCGGATTGAGACGCTGGCGAGGCCGAGGAACGGGCGGGACGATACTGCTGAGAATAAATCGTACCTTGGCGTTTAGTTTCCGTGGGGGTTTGGGGAGCTTCAAATTGTCGTAAATCCGGCAACGGTTGACGAAGCGGGGGTTCCGGCTCTGGCTCACTTTCAGGTTCAGAAAAGCGGGGTTCCGGGGCAATAAATTCCGGGCGATCGGCGATCGGTTTCGGTTCTCGGGGCTCAGGTCGGAGAGGGGAAGGACGAGGCGGGCGACGGTCTTGAATCGTGGGTTCTGGTGACGGTTGAGGAGGGGTCCCATTCCAATCCGCTATTTCGGGAATCGGATTATCCCAGTCCCATTCACTATCATTAACCACAGGTTCGGTGGTCGGGGCTTGGTAACGAGGCGATGGCGATCGAGGGGGCGGGCTAGGTTCTGGGGGCGGAGGGGTGGGACGTACAGATTGATTCGGTGAGCGCCTTTGGGGTTGGCCAATACGACTCAAGCCATTAATGAGCAAGCTGGTTACAATTCCCACCGTCGTAAAAATCACCACCCACAAACCCAACGGCAAGGTTAGACTCGCCAAAGCGGATTGTTGACTGGTTCCCAAAAAGAAAAGTGTGACGGGTTGCCGATTTTGCAGAAAAAAAATCAGTCCTGTGGCCGTTAGAACCAAAAAAAGTAAGCTTCGCATGGTTTGCCGCCCATCGCCCCTTGAAGATGTCAGGTTTTAAGATATACTCTCTCATTGTTGATGTCACTCTAACATGTCGCATTGGAGGCGTTGTAATGGCGCACCGCGTAGCAAATGCTTATGAAATCGCCACTGTTAGGACACATCTAAAAACAATAATTATCAAATCATGTCATGCCCAGTGTTAAAAGTATTTCAGGGGCATATCGTTTTTTCTTCTATAGTTTTGATTGTGGAGAACCAAAACATATACATGTTCAACGTGAAAGACAACTCTGTAAATTTTGGTTGGAACCTATCACACTGGCTAAAAACAACGGTTTTTCTGCCCATGAATTGAATAAAATGAGACGAATGATCAAAACTAATTTCTTGGTAATTTATGGAGGCATGGGATGAACATTGCACCTAATTTAATCGAACCTCGGCTAGTTAGCGTTGAAGTCACACAAGATGAAATTATCGCCCTATTGCTAGATGGCAGAACTATAAGTGTTCCTTTGGTATGGTCTTGGCGTTTATCGGAAGCCACATTCGCGCAATGTCAAAATTTTGAAATTTTGGGAAATGGAGAAGGCATTCACTGGCCTGAACTTGATGAAGATATTAGTGTAGTGGGTATGTTGACAGGATCACCGGCTCCCCATCACCATTCTGGCTTAGCAGAGGTGGCATAGTTTTTGCTCGGTTGAAATCTTACTTTTTAGAGCAATATTTTTAATGATCCTATGACTGACCTTCCTATGACTATTAAGGCAAATTCCTGGACATTGCGCGAAAAGATCGGTCAGTTAATTGTCGTGCGGGCGTCGGGATTTCTATACGATCACCAAATTCGTTACCCTGTTTGGGAACCGCCCAATGCCAAGCTCCAGCAGTGGTTAGAAACCCTAAATCTGGGAGGGGTGATTTTGCTGGGGGGCAGTGCTGCGGAATTAGCCACCCGAACGGCGCAATTACAAACCTGGTCACCGACGCCATTATTAATCGCCGCTGATATTGAAGAAGGAGTGGGTCAACGCTTTAGTGGAGCAACCTGGTTTCCACCGCCGATGATCCTAAGGACGATTGCCGAACAGGATTTATCGTTAGCCCAGGATTATGCCCGCCAAATGGGAGCAGTCACCGCCCAAGAAGCCTTGGCCTTAGGACTCAATTGGATTTTGGCCCCGATCGCCGATGTCAATAACAATGCGGATAATCCGGTGATTAATATCCGGGCTTTTGGGGAAACTCCGGCCATTGTTAGTGCTTTAATTACGGCATTTATTGAAGGGGCGCAGGATTTTCCCTTGTTAACAACAGCCAAACATTTTCCGGGCCACGGCGACACCGACAGCGATTCCCATTTACATTTGCCTGTTATTCCCCACAGCGTTGAACGGTTAAACACCACTGAATTGCCTCCTTTTCAAGCGGCGATTGCCCAGGGGGTTGATAGTGTGATGACGGCTCATATTCTGGTTCCGGCCTGGGATCAGGAAAATCCCGCCACCCTTTCTCCAGCGATTTTGACCGGCCAATTGCGAGAAACCTTGCAGTTTGAGGGCATCATTGTTACCGATGCGTTGATTATGGGCGGTGTCACCCAAATTGCTAGCCCCGAAGAAGTGGCCATCCGGGCGATCGCCGCTGGAGCCGATATTTTGCTCATGCCGCCTGATCCAGTGCCGGTCATTCTGGCGATCGAAAAGGCAGTACAGGCAGGACGGTTGAGCGAGGAACGTATTGATCAATCGTTGCAACGGGTCTTAAACGCCAAACAAAAACTTAATTTTTCTCAAGATGTCCAGCCCATTTCCCAAACCTTGAACCCCGAATCTGCTCGTCAAGTTGTCCAAAATGTTCTGACGACTGGTTTACAAAAAGCAGGCAACTTACCCATTTCGAAATTGGTTAACGCAAAGGGGCAAAATTTAATCGTTGTGGATGATTTACTGACTGCCGACTTTTTAGACCGCGCTTGTCCGGCGATTACCTTACCCAAACAGGCCGGCTATGAACCGCAATTATTAACCCCCGATTTGCTCCAGCATTATCCCAAACCTGATTGCGCCTTCATATTGCAGGTGTTCATTCGGGGTAATCCTTTTCGGGGCACTGCGGGCTTAAATGAGTCCAGTAAAAGTTTGTATCAACAATATTTAAAGTTAGCCAACTTACAAGGTTTAGCCCTTTATGGCAGTCCCTATGTTTTGGATTGGTTCCGCCAACAAATAGCCCTACTTTGCCCCGATTTACCCTGGGTTTTTTCCCATGGCCAAATGCCCCAGGCCCAGGCGATCGCCGCTGAAAAATTGTTTGGTTTAACGTCGGCGATCGATCAAGATCAGGTCTTTATGTAGATTAATTACCACCTAACCATTTTTGACCATTCAGCCGTTGCAAGGTGTAAAGCACCATTAAATCGAGGGTGACCTTGCGCTCGTCAATCATGAACGATTCCAACGTGCTGGGGGGGCGGTTATCGGTGCTATAGGAAAAACCTTTGGGCCCGGCGATGGTTTCATTGAAAAAATAAAGGTTAAATTGGCGTTGATTATTCAGCCAACTCCCTTGAACTTGCCAATAGGCTTTGGCGTCGGCTCCGACCAAGGGTAGAGGCGCTTCGCGAAAAGTCAGGGTTACTGCGTTTAGACCCAGTTTTTCCAAAGCTGATTTAAGGGCCGGTAGAAAATCTTGGTTGATAAATTCGGCAAAAGGCTTATCTTCCAAAGCGGGGGGTTTGGGCTTTTTAGCGGCAGGGGCTTTGGTTGCAGGGGGTTGGGCTTCTGTCATTGGTCTTTATGCGGCGATCGCCATAAAACAGTCATTCAGCAAAAGTGTAACAAACAACAAACGTCCGGCTAAAGCGATTTAAGGAAGAGACACTTCTGGAGATTGTTGAAGGGAAGACGGGGCGGCATTGGTTTCGGTTTTCTTTTCCGTTACCCGACGCAGCACCCCATTGATAAAACGGTAACCATCGGCGTCGGAATAGCGTTTGGCCAATTCCACGGCCTCGTTAATGGCGACTTTTTGGGGCACGTTGAGGTAATAAATTTCGGCGATCGCCAACCGTAAAATATCTTGATCAATCTTGGCCAAACGGCTTAGTTGCCAGTCTACCATCGCGGCTTGGAGTTGCTGATCGATTTCTTTTTGCCGCCGACACACCGTCCCAATGAGATCCAACGCAAATTGGCGCACTTCCACTTGACTGGCCAACTGGAGGGTTTCCGGCAATTCCACGGCGATCGCCAACCGATTAATGGCCGTTTGGGTCAGATCCATCGCTTCTTGCAAAATAACCTTGGCACTATTGACGTTATTGGCGCGGGTTTCACTGTTCAACAGGCGATCGTGGCTGCGATTTAACTCCGCCGAGGCTGTCTCCAAAATGTCATGGACTTCCCCACTTAATGTCCGCGTCGCCGCCAACAAAAGCGCCTCTAACCCAGTCTGTTCAAGTTGTTCGGCCTGCATATCCTTACGACTCAACTGACTCAGGCTCAGCAAAGATAATTCACGGGCAATGCGTCGGGGTTGTTGGCGCGGCAGCATATCTAAAATTCTCACAAAAAATAAGCGGGGGATGACGGGTTGTGCTCGCCTCCCCCTGTCAGTTTACGTAACACCTAGCAAGATTGCTAACGACTGGGTGATATTAATTGAGGGTCATTGGATGGCTATGGATGGTTACTGATAGCTATGGATGGCGATCGCCGATTAAAAAACACCATTAGCCTTCCATCACAACCAATAAAATTAAGCGGACATCTTCTTCGCCGCTATCACATTTCGCATCCCCAAGGCCCCAAACGCAGCAAAACCAATGGATAGCATTAAGCTACTTAATCCAATACGCAACCCTTGTTTCAACGCCTGAATAGAGGCTTGCTGTTCAGCTTTCTTTTGTCGGTCTTGCAATTGCGTTTCTAAATTGGTTTGGATTTCAGACACCTTATCCTTAAAAGCTTTGGGATCTTTCGACAAATCCCGCAGACCTTTAAGTTGGTTAGTTTCTTGCTGTAGAGCTACCAATTGTTGTTGATTGAGGGCATTACCATTGGCTTCCCCCGTAGACAAGGCCTTCTCACGCTCAGCAATTTGCTGATCTAAGACAGCAGGATTTTGGGACAGGGAATTCAGTTGACGGAGAAAGCCTTCTACTTGTTGTTTACCCTGACCGGCTCCTTGTTCAATTTGGCGTACTGCCTCTGCCTTGGCTTGATTCAGGTTGATTAAATGAACTGGCACAAACAACAAAAACATTAGCCCCAATAAAATCGCCAGGATATAGGTGGGGATGCGTAAATCAAACTTTGAGGCCTTGTAATTAGGATTATTGATTTTGAGGGTCGAATCAACCCAATAGCCAATAGTGAGTAATGCCATGCCGAGCATCGGCACAACCCCTCGATCAACGATACCCGTCACAAAGCCCAGTTGCCATTGCTGATCCCCCAACTGGAGGGGAATGGCTAGGGTGACAAAGTCGATTAGGGCCGCAAGAATAAAAATTACCCCAAATAGCTTGAGTATTAAGGCAGTAAAAGCAGTAACATTCATAAATAATTATCAGTGCGTTTTGTTGTCAGTAAGAAAATATGATTAAATCCGTCTAGTTAGAAAAAAATGGCTGTGCGACAACCGATTATCTTTTCTTTCCATGGGCGAATTTCATAAGTTCGTTAAAGGGTAAATAAAAAGTATGGTGCAAAAAAAATTATCAAGGGTGAGGAAGTTATTGTCTTGCCTAAGTAATACACTGGGTCAGAATAGAGTTTGAAGATACAAAACTACTTTAGGTTTTTCGGAAATCCGATTGGAAACGATTTACACTATACGCTATTAAGCCTGCCATTTTACACAATAGTGGCGATGGCCATCGAAATTTCAGAAAATTTTCACCGTTTCCCGCTTTATGCTGCTGCTACTCGTATTTTTAATCACGATCAAACTAGATTAAAGTAATGTCGTCTCGCCTTTTTGTCCCAAATGTATGATTCATGGCCCCTTTAAGTCCGCGCTGCGTAAGCTCAAGTCTGAACAACGGAAATGGGGCAATACGGTCTCTCAGCATACGCCCCAGCAGGTAAATCGCTGGTTTAAGTGGTTATCACCGGGATTATTTGTCAAACGCTGGCTGATGATCAGTGTGATTGGGGTGAGCTTGATTTTTTTGGGTTTTGCGATCTGGGTGAAACTAACGCCGATTTATCGTATTGGGTCGTTTGTGGCTAGGGGATTGGAGACGGTAACGAATCTGATGCCGAATTATATTTCGGGGCCGTTACTGTTGGGGTCGGGTTTGTTTTTTCTGTTTTGGGGCCAAAGTCGTACGGTAGGCTCGATTACGGAGGTGTTGCAGCCGGAAAGTGGCCAGGAGCTGGTGGATGTGTTGTTGACCCATCGCCGCTTAAATCGAGGGCCGAAGATGGTTGTAGTGGGGGGCGGTACGGGGCTATCGACGTTGTTACGGGGGTTAAAGCACTACAGTGCCAATATTACGGCGATCGTGACGGTGGCGGATGATGGGGGATCGTCGGGGCGTTTACGGCGGGAAATGGGGATCTTACCACCGGGGGATATTCGTAATTGTATTGCGGCGTTGGCGGACGAAGAAAAACTATTGACGGAGTTGTTTCAGTATCGGTTTCAGGCGGGGGATGGGTTATCGGGCCATAGTTTTGGCAATTTGTTTATTACGGCGATGAGGGATATTACGGGGGATTTGGAGCAGGCGATCGCCGCTAGCTCAAAAGTTTTGGCGGTGCAGGGACGGGTTTTACCGGCCACGTTGGATGATGTGCGGCTCTGGGCGGAGTTGGAGGATGGGCGTTATATCGAAGGCGAATCGAATATTCCCGAAGCCCATGGCAAAATTCGTCGTATTGGCTGTTTTCCAGAACATCCCAAGGCTTTACCCGCTGTAGTCAAGGCCATTAAAGCGGCGGACTATATCATTATTGGCCCCGGTAGTCTCTACACCAGCATTATTCCCAATTTGTTAATTCCTGACATTCAAACGGCGATCGCCAACGCCACCGTGCCCCGTATTTATATTTGCAACGTCATGACCCAACCCGGCGAAACCGACAATTACACCGTAGGCGATCACCTCGATGCCATCGATCGCAATTCCCCTGAACGACTGTATGATGCCGTCTTGGTACAAAAAACTCCTCCTTCGCCGGAAGTTTTAGAAAATTATGCCGCCGAGAACTCCCACCCCGTCTATTTAGACCGGGAAGCCGTCGCCAAAAAAGGATGCCGCATTATCCTCGCTAACGTGATGCGAGAGGACGAAAACACCCATCGCGTCCGCCACGATCCCCAACGACTAGCACGGGTACTTATGCGGTGGTATGGCGGTCAATAACAGCATAAATTGCCTGAATATCCTTAATCGTAAATAACGCTTTAAACGTTAACCCCTGACTCTGATAAAATTCCTGTCCTCCTTGCTCCCGATCCACCACCGAAATCACCGTATTAACCTCATATCCTGCCGCCCGTAACCGCTCCACCGCCAACATGGCCGATTTTCCCGTCGTGACCACATCCTCCAACACCACCACTGACGATCCCGATTCTAGGGTCGGCCCTTCAATGTAAGCTTTCGTCCCATGACCTTTGGCTTCTTTACGAATAATTAATGCCGCCACGGGCCTTTCTTCGTAGGCAGAAACCGTACTGACAGCGCTGACAATGGGATCAGCCCCCAACGTTAAACCCGCCACCGCAGCAGTATCTGGGGGTAATTCCGCCAACAATAAACGCCCGATCGCCAACGCTCCATCCGCCCGGAGAGTAACTTGTTTACCATTAATGTAATAAGAACTCGGTTGCCCCGAAGACAATACAAAATCTCCTTCTGTGTAGGCATATTGAGCCAATAAATCGAGGAGATATTCCCGCACGTTGGTTAAGTCAGTGGTTTTGAGGTCGGCTAAAGTTAAGGGGAGCATTGGGAAAAAAGAAAATGACCAACTGACATTATTTCACACTTGCTTTCCTACGGGAGATAAAGGTATAAAAAATTGTTGAACTTTTGTCGCCTTTTTGGCGTAACGATTTAGGGGTAAACTTAAACGATTGCTTGATTCGCATTTTTGATCAATTTTTTATCAAAATCAATCAAAAGTTGCGCTTTTTAAAATAGATCAAATACCGATTGGTTTGACTATTCAAGTTTTACTGCCAAAAACAATTGTCTTCATTTTACCTTGATTGGCTCCGTATTATTAGCATTAAAGATAGGTTTATTGACCGCAAGGGGCAGCTATTAAGAACTGATTTGATTATAAAAATGAACCCGACTAATTAAGTGATGGTGATTTGTTATATTGGGTGACGTTTAGCAGTCAATTAATTTGGAGTTTCGGTATGACAATGGATATAAAAACGGCCTCCGTAGCGATTCCGAATCATGATTTGCAGATCGCCGCTTATGTGGCCGAACCGATCGCCGATGGGACGTATCCGGCGGTGATTGTGATTCAGGAAATTTTTGGGGTCAATGCCCATATCCGAGATGTAACGGAACGCATTGCCAAAGAAGGCTATGTGGCGATCGCCCCGGCTATGTATCAACGACAGGTGCCGGGTTTTGAAACGGGTTACACCCCAGAGGGCATTCAACAGGGTAAAGCCCTAAAGGAACAAACCGATACTGCCGAAATTTTGAGTGACTTACAAGCGGCGATCGCCTATGCCCAGACCTTGCCAGCGGTGAAAAAGGGCGGCGTGGGACTAATTGGCTTTTGTTTTGGGGGGTGGATTGCCTATTTGGGAGCAAGTTTACCCGCTGTTAAAGCCACGGCTTCTTTTTATGGGGCGGGCATTCCCCATTGGGGCGCAGGGGGCGCAGAACCACCGATTGCCTACACCGACAAAATCCAAGGAACCCTATACGCCTTTTTTGGGCTAGAAGATGACAGTATTCCCCCCTCTGATGTGACCTTGATTGAAAAGGCCTTAACTGCTAATCAAGTGGACCACAAAATTTTTCGTTATTCAGGGGCAGCCCACGGCTTTTTCTGTGACCAACGGGCTAGTTACAATGCCGAAGCGGCGGCAGATGCCTGGGAACGGGTAAAAACCCTATTTATCATTCTTTCGTCAGTCTAGGCAGAAAAATAGCAAAATATATCCCATGAACTCACTAGATACTTTAATCGATCTCGCTTATCAACCTTGTTAAAAACTTAGTTAATTCATCTAAAATATGGACAAATGGTAAGACTTTTACACGCTTTTTAATCAAATTTATATCATTAAAAACAGAGATAACTAATCTCATGGGCTACGCATCTAATTTGCAAAAATCAGGCTAGACAAGGCTTTTAGAGATCGTCATCATTTCATTCAAAATCCTAGAACCCATGCCAGATAAAGGTTTGAGAATTTAGATGCGTTTACCTTGGGAAAATTCTAAAAATTTTAAAATTCCCTCGATTAATTATTTTGGCTCTATACCTGTTTCAGGGAGATCCAGATTTTAAAAGCCCTCAATCACTTGAAGGGTAAGAGATACAGCCTTGGACTTAATGCCTAGACTGTAACGCTTGTCTAGTAAGACTTCTAGCGATTGATCGTCTTACACCTCCCTGAAACGATAATTGAGCCATTATTTTAGTAGGAATATTTTTGTTAAAATAACAAGAGCTTCTCCACAAGCAGCCCTATTTTTGGAAGGAGCTTAAAGTGAGATCATGCTTATTTTTTAGGAGGCTGCTTCGCTGTCATTGACCGAATAAATTGAATGGCTTCTTCCGTTGGTACAATCCGAATTTGTTTCAGCATCGCATCATCACTACTTTCAAGTGTGCCCATAACATTTTCCATTGGCACAACATCAATCACTATAGTCGAAGCCAGATCGGGTTTTTCCTTTTTGAAACGATCAACCATTTCTTTAATTTGTTTCTCTTCAAAAAAGAAGGGAATAACCTGTTGATTGTCTTGTTGAATGGTTAAATAGCCTTGATCTTTTCCCCCCCTGGCAACATAGAGTGGGACACCCCCCTTAAATTCAGACCCAGGCATTTTTTGCGCGTTTTGGACTTCGCTGGCAATGGGAACGTAGGCAAAGTTAAGGGCATCAGGCTTTTGGGCATTGGCTTGGGCGAGTTTAAACACCTCCCCTAAGGAAACTGGCTGCACACTCACTTGGGCGGCCACATCTGGTTTCTGCTTTTTAAGTTGCTCAAAAAAGCTATTGGCTTCTTTTTGACTGATAAACACCCCGGTTACTTTTTTATCTTTTTCACCGACAGCTACTAAGGGAGCGCCTTGGGCATCAACGATGGTGAAAACCGGAACGCCTTGCAAAATTTTGACCACCTCTTCGGTAGGTAAGGCAAATGCTTGGCTCATCGTACTCAACCAAGTACCGATTACCGTTGTGCCGATTAACCCTAAGGTTGTTCCCAATCGCAGTAATGCTTTCATTGTTTTTGAACCTCGCAAATAATTAAATAATTTAAGTTATGAATTCAGTATTTACAAAACTCACGAAAATCTTGTTTAGAATGGCGTCAAACTGATCATCAATCAGTGATAATTGACAGGGAGAGCCATGGTTAATGGATCAAGAAACTATCGGCTAAATGCTTTGTTAAATAATCTCTAGAAGCTTTGTTAAAAATTGCTCCATAGGTCTAGAAAACCGTAGTTGGTTGACGGAGAAACAGTGAATATGGGCAGCAGAATAGGATAATTCAGAATTCTACGACATGGATTTTACCTGAAAAGTTCCGTTGGGCACTACGGTAGCATATCTATTTTTTGTAACGACCGCCTGCTAGGGACAGTAAGGTTTTAGGACTGTCCCCTAGGGTTTTTTCGAGCAATAAATAATGTGTTATTAGCACCTGATTGCGGTGTGGATTCCTAGTTACTACCGCTGAACACAACTTCAGGAAATTTGCTTTGGGCGTCGGCCATGGAAATTTGCTTATTTTGATTTTTCAAATCTTGCCAAAAGTTGATGACTTCTGTGGCTTGGTTGAGTACATTAATGCGATCGCCTTCGGCAATCCAGTGTTTTGCTTCGAGTTCATCCTTGAGTTGTTGCCAGGCATCGGCCCGGGGCCAAAAAAAGTAAGCGGTGAGGGGGCTCGTACCTTTGCCCACGACTTGATCAACGGCGATCGCTACGTTTTGGTCTAACCATAAAACTTTCAAAATAAAATTGGTCTGTAATGACGCTTCTGCTGTGGTCACAATCTCAATCCCAGGTAATTAATAAATTGGCAACTAAAAATCATAACTTATTCTTGGATGCTTTGGTTGTTAAAGCGACTCATGGTTTTGGGGATGCCTTCGCGCAAACTATACTTAATGGCTTCTGTGGCCAATTGTAAACTTTTTTCAACGATGGGGGTTTCGGTCGGAGTAAAACGCCCTAACACATGGGAAACGGTGTCTTTAGTGCCGTCGGATTTACCAATGCCCAGGCGTAAACGGGGAAAATGTTGGGTACCAAGGTGACTAATCAGGGATTTCATGCCGTTGTGCCCCCCAGCGGAACCGCTTAAACGTAGTCTTAATTTGCCCAAGGGTAAGTCCATGTCGTCATAGACCACTAACACCGCTTCCGGCTCTAGTTTGTACCAGTCCAACACCGCCCGCACTGATTGACCGGAGAGGTTCATATAGGTTTTGGGTTTGAGTAAATAGCATTTTTGCCCGCCCCGTGATCCTTCACTGAACCACCCTTGAAACCGTTTATGGTTTTGCCAAGAACATCCCCAGGCGATCGCCACCGCATCCACTACCGCAAAGCCAATGTTATGGCGAGTCTGGTCATATTTGGGTTCCGGGTTGCCCAAACCAACAATTAATTTCGGGGTTATCGTCGCAGTCGCCATTAATCAAACATCAGTAATCAGGATCGATTCCCCATTCTCCCTTACTCTGCGGTTTGAAACAGGGTTTCTAAATAAACCCGGGCACAGGCTTTGTAGTGAGGCGACATCTGTTGGCCACTGTAGCCCCCGTCATTCTGCAACAAAAAAAGGGATAACGCCGCCGAAAAGACCCGATCCAAGTCCCAATGGGGGTGCTTATCGAGATAAGTCGTTAAAGACTGGTGTAAATCTTCAGGAATTTCTGCAAAAACGCTCACTGAGGTATCCATAGTTCTTCTCTAATCCGGTAGACGGAATTTTCTTGGGGGTCTTTCAAGCAAGCCTTCGGACTTCAACCCCAAGAGGATTCGCGCTGTGTGCCCAATAGTTTTAGCGAGGAAAACCCCTGGCTGTCAATGGGTCGAAAAATTACGTAGCGCTGTCTTTCTCATTTTTGCCAACGAGAGAATAGGCATTTGAGAGGCTTTTCTGTTACGTAAATTTACAAAAAGTTGATTTTTAGGGAGGTTTTAAGATGGGTTTTTCAGATTCCCCAATTTCAGTCTCCCAAAAGGTCACCCTACTATCCCTAGTGTGAGGGATACAAAATGTACCCCCACTCCTAGGGCCTCCACGGCAGTATCAGGGTTGATCAACGGGGAATAACCGGGGGGAGTCTGGGGAGAAAAGAGCGGCGATCGGGGAATGCCTGGGGAAAAGCTGGGGAATTGATTGGGGATAAAACCCGAAAAAATAAGAATTGCAAAATTTTTGCGGTATGTAACAATTTACAGTGGATTTCACCGTCTCCCCGTGAGGGCAAAACCATGGCCGTTAAAATGAAAAAGGGCGCTTTAGTTCGCGTTATTCGAGAAAATTTGGAAAATAGTCTTGAGTCCCAAGCTAGCGATCGCCGTTTGCCGGATTATCTTTTCCATAGCAAAGGCGAAGTGCTGGATCTGAACGAAGAGTATGCCCTCGTGCGTTTTTATGTCCCGACTCCTAACGTCTGGTTACGTCTAGACCAACTAGAAGCAGTGGCATAATTACCCCCATCATCACCACCACACTCCGGGGAGGGTGTCATGACTAGTTTGGAACCAACGGCGATCGTCTGCCAAACCCTGCAGGTTGCGGTCATTGGGGCCGGCAATGTGGGACGAACCCTAGCCCAACGCCTAGTCCAACGCAACATCGCCAACGTCGTCTTGCTCGATATCGTCCAAGGCTTACCCCAAGGCATTGCCCTCGATTTAATGTCCGCCCAGAGTGTGGAAGAACACGACAGTCACATCATCGGCACCAACGACTACGAAGCCACCGCCGGTTCTGACGTTGTGGTGATCACCGCCGGTCTGGCCCGCAAGCCCGGCATGAGTCGGGATGACTTGCTCAGCAAAAATGCCAATATCGTCGCCCAAGCTGCCCGTCAAGTCCTCCGGTATTCCCCCAACGCGATGGTGATTGTGGTCACTAATCCCTTGGATGTGATGACCTATGTGGCTTGGAAAGCAACGACCCTACCGCCCCAGCGAGTCATGGGCATGGCCGGGGTATTGGATTCAGCCCGTTTAAAAACCTTTATTGCCATGAAATTAGGGGCCTGTCCCGCCGACATTAGCACCCTAGTTTTAGGCGGGCACGGAGATTTGATGTTGCCGTTACCCCGTTACTGCACCGTTAGTGGCGTACCCATCACAGAATTAATGACCCCGGAAACGATCGCCGAATTGGTGGAACGCACCCGTAACGGAGGAGCCGAAATCGCGGCATTACTACAAACGGGAACCGCCTACTATGCTCCGGCGGCTTCGGCCTGCATGATGGTGGAATCCATTGTCCGCAATCAAGCCCGATTGTTACCCACC
>Ga0315905_10002068_pt1 | contig 21278 bp, 17 predicted proteins | sample LakEriMetagenome_5_FD_203522 | JGI IMG/M metagenome (GOLD analysis project Ga0315905, IMG submission 203522) | Freshwater fungal communities from buoy surface, Lake Erie, Ohio, United States - Buoy 4 MA121 | ecosystem: Environmental > Aquatic > Freshwater > Lake | place: USA: Lake Erie, Ohio...
TGGGAAAATATATAGTAATGTGTACCAGCAGAAAGCCATTGTGGTAATCGATCCGAAAACAGGTGCTGTAGAAGGTGTATTGGATTTATCGGGCTTGGAAACTAAAATCACTAAATTACCCGATACCGACGTTTTAAACGGTATTGCCTATAACCCCGACACCAAAACCTTTTTTGTAACTGGTAAGAATTGGGACAAACTATTCGAAATCAAAATCACCGAGTAGATATCTTCTGGTGACCAAATGCTTAATTAGTGATTAGTGATTAGTCGTTAGTGATTAGTCGTTAGTGATTAGTCGTTAGTGATTAGTCATTAGACATTAGACATTAGACATTAGACATTAGACATTAGACATTAGACATTAGTCGTTAGTAGCATTCTCTATTCTCTATTCTCTATTCTCTATTCTCTATTCTCTATTTTATATTCTTTGCTCTATTCACTCTATTCCAAAAAAAAAGACGAACTCTAATTTAGAATTCGTCTTTTCTATTGTAATAAATTTTTAGATTAGTCTTTACTAGACTTTACAGCTAAATTGTAAATTACTAAACCAAAACCAATTTTATTAATCGCGTCAGCAATATTATAAGCAATATCAACATTACCTTTGCCTAACATTGACGTGTACCAACCTTCTGTACCTAACATATATCCTAATGGATAAATAGCCCATCCAACTAGTACAAACCAACATAAAATTTTGTGTGCATCCAAAACAGCTCCGCCAGCAGCTTTAGCTAATTTAGCAGCCTCACCCATCCAGATTTCATAAACAATAATAAAGTAAGCAAGACCAGAAATTAAGCCCCAAAGTGCTGCATTTCCTGGATCAACAGCCTCTCCAAAGTAACCCGTTACCAACATTACTAAAGAATAGCCAATCATTTTCCACAATAAAGAAGTTTTGGCTCCTGCAACTTTTAAAATTAAATAGAATTCCAAACACATTAATGGCACCGTTAATACCCAATCCACATAACGGAAAAATGTTGGAGACTCACCAAAAGCACTCCAATAGTCACGCATGTACAAATAGTGTACCGCTGCAATAAAGGTAATTAAACCCGATACCAATACCGATGTACGCCATTTTTTGTCAAATTGACTTAACGATAAAAAGAAAAAGGCCGAAGCCGCCATCATGGCCATACAGCCAATAAAGAATGTGAACCCAATGTAATCGGTTGGTTGCATTTTTGATACCAAACCAATCATTAAACTGAAATTTGTCATAATTTGTAGTTTTAGAAGTTATTATTTGATTATTGTTTAAGTAAATTTACAAAAGTTTAAACGCAAACAATTTAATTTGTCTAAAATTTAATTATATTTATTAAACAATTTTAACAACATTTACATGGAAAATGCACTTCATATCCGAATTCTATTGACATTTTTCATGTTATGGCTCTCAAATTTTATTACTATTGAAAATCAACAGCTTATTGGTTTTGTAGGAATATCCTTATTAGGAATCATACATGGAGCTAATGATTTGGTATTGGTAAAAAAAATTAGAGGTGGTTTTTTTGAAAAAAATAAACTAGCTGACTTAATCAAATATTGTGGTATTGTTGTGTTAGGTATGGGATTCTTTTATGTATACCCAGCTTTAGGTTTGTTGCTTTTTATAATTATAAGCAGCTATCACTTTGGTAATCAACATTGGAAATTACAAAACAACCGCATACAAAAATGGTTTAGCCATCTTTTTCAAGGTGTGTATGGCCTATTGGTATTGGGAATTTTATTTTCATTTCATGAGCAGGAAGTCTTGGCCATCATTCAAACTATTACGCGATCTAGTTTTTCCAACTTACTGTTTACTGAAATAACAGTTTTCTCAGGTTTACTAATTATTATTCTTGGGGCTATCTTAGCTTCAAATGATGCCTCATTTCGATCCTTAATAGGGATAAACTTTTTCTATTTAGTAGTATTTGCTGTTCTTTTTTATAATGCGGGACTAATTTGGGGTTTTAGCATGTACTTTGTATTGTGGCATAGTATACCCTCAATACAAGATCAAATTAAATTTTTATATGGAGTTGAAAATCGCACGAGTTGGATCACCTATATACGTTCAAGTATTTTATACTGGAGTATTGCGGTTAGTGGAATGGCAATTGCATATATAGGAATCGATAACGATACGCTTTTCAAAGCGGTATTCTTTTCGTTAATGGCTGCAATTACTTTTCCACACACCTTAATTATTGCTTGGATGCAAAATACAGTCCAAAAAAAGACCCAACTTTTGTAAGATCTGAATTAGACTTTAGACATAAGAGTGACTAGTGATTAGTAACTAGTGACTAGACTTTGAACATCAGAGTTACTAGTGATTAGTAACTAGTGACTAGACTTTGGACATCAGAGTGACTAGTAACTAGTGATTAGAGACTAGACTTTGGACATTAGAGTTACTAGTGATTAGTGACTAGACTTTCAGACTTTAGTCGTTAGAATTTTTCTTTCTTCTTTCTGCACAACGGTCTTTGCTCTTTCTTCAAAAAAAAAGGCCAAACTTCTGTCTGGCCTAATTTATAACCTTCCTGCCGGCAGGAAGGTTTAAAATATAAAATAGCATTTACTTCACTTCTTCAAAATCAACATCCTGCGTTTGATCACCCGAAGTTTCTTGTTGAGGTTGTGCTTCTTGCGGTTGACCATCTGCTTGCGCTTTGTACAATTCCTCTGAAGCATTTTTCCATGCTTCATTAATTGCGTCTAATGCGGGCTGAATGGTTGCCAAGTCTTTAGTTTCATACGCTTTTTTCAATTCATCCAAAGCTGCAGTAATTGTTGATTTGTTACCTTCCGATAATTTATCACCGTACTCACTCAATTGTTTTTCTGTTTGGAAAATCATACTGTCGGCTTCGTTCAACTTATCCGCTTTCTCTTTCGCTTGACGATCGGCATCGGCATTCATTTCTGCCTCTTTCTTCATACGGTCGATTTCCTCTGGTGTTAAACCTGAAGACGCTTCGATACGAATATCATGTGATTTACCGGTTCCTTTATCGGTCGCCGATACTTTAATAATACCGTTTGCGTCAATATCAAATGTCACTTCAATTTGTGGTACTCCGCGAGGCGCTGGTGGGATTCCATCCAAGTGGAAACGACCAATTGTTTTGTTATCTGCCGCCATGGTACGCTCGCCTTGCAATACATGGATTTCCACACTCGGTTGATTATCTGCCGCAGTAGAAAACACTTGTGATTTTTTAGTAGGGATCGTCGTATTGGCTTCAATCAACTTGGTCATTACATTCCCCATAGTTTCAATTCCTAAGGAAAGTGGTGTAACATCCAATAACAAGACATCTTTCACATCCCCAGTTAAAACACCTCCTTGAATTGCTGCACCAACAGCTACTACTTCATCAGGATTCACCCCTTTGGATGGTTTTTTACCAAAGAATTTTTCTACTTGTTCTTGGATAACAGGAATACGAGTCGAACCTCCTACTAGGATTACTTCGTCAATATCAGAAGTCGATAATCCAGCATCTTTCAAGGCTTTGGCTACCGGTTCCATCGAACGTTTAACCAAGGTGTCAGCCAACTGTTCAAACTTCGCACGGGTTAACGTTTTCACCATGTGTTTCGGTCCGCTCGCCGTAGCTGTGATGTATGGTAAGTTAATTTCGGTTTGTGTTGAAGACGACAACTCGATTTTAGCTTTTTCAGCCGCTTCTTTCAAACGCTGTAATGCCATCGGGTCTTTGCGCAAATCAACGCTTTCTTCACTCATAAACTCATTCGCCATCCAATCGATGATAACTTGGTCGAAATCATCTCCACCTAAATGGGTATCCCCATTGGTTGATAATACTTCAAAAACACCGTCACCCAATTCCAAGATGGAAATATCGAAAGTCCCGCCTCCTAAGTCGTATACTGCAATTTTTTGATCTTTTCCAGCTTTATCCAATCCATAAGCTAATGCTGCAGCTGTAGGTTCGTTGATGATACGCATGACTTTTAAACCTGCAATTTCACCCGCTTCTTTTGTAGCTTGACGCTGTGCATCATTAAAATAAGCCGGAACCGTAATAACGGCTTCTGTAACAGTCTGACCCAAATAATCTTCAGCTGTTTTTTTCATTTTTTGAAGCGTCATAGCCGATAACTCTTGGGGTGTATACAAACGTCCATCGATGTCTACACGAGGGGTGTCGTTATCACCTTTTACTACTTTATAAGCAACTGTTGATGCTTCTTTTGCACTTTCTGTATACTTATTTCCCATAAAACGCTTAATAGACGCAATGGTTTTGGTCGGGTTGGTTACAGCCTGACGTTTTGCAGGGTCTCCAACTTTAATCTCACCCCCTTCAACAAAAGCGATTACTGAAGGTGTGGTTCTTTTCCCTTCTGCATTTGCAATTACTACAGGCTCACCACCTTCCATAACTGCTACACATGAATTTGTTGTACCTAAATCGATACCAATAATTTTTCCCATGATTATACTTTTCTTTTAATTCAATTGTAATACCTCCGTATTGTAGTCAGTGCATTTGCACATCATGCATTAGTCAACTATTGTGCCATTACCAAATGGACTTCATTTTGTCAGAAATCAAAGTGAGTTGCTGACAAGATGTCATTTTATCTCTAAATTTTACTTATTTAATTCAGCTAAACTATACTATCATGATTAAATCCGTAGTATTTTAAACGAATCTGGAACAGGAGTAGCTGCAAAAATTAGTACTTATTTTAATTTATAATTTAGGTAGCGAAAACGTTTTTTTCTAGAAAATGCTCGGAACTTTAACCTATATTTGTATAGTAACTAACACTTATTTCCTTATGGAAGAATGCATTTCGGTTTTTGACATGCTTAAAATAGGAGTCGGACCCTCAAGTTCGCACACTCTTGGGCCTTGGCGCGCTGCAGAACAGTTTTTAAATGTACTTCGCGCGCAGAATCTATTGAATCAAGTAGCGCGAGTGCAAGTTGATTTATTTGGTTCGTTATCCTTAACCGGAAAAGGCCATGCCACCGATTTAGCCGTAATGTTGGGTTTAAGCGGTCAAGATCCTGAATATATTCCCGTAGCGCAAATCGATTCGATAATAAATACCATTCGAAGTCAAAATTCAATTCAGCTCGACAATCAATTCACTATTCCATTTAACATCGAAACCGATCTTATTTTCAACCGCAATTTTCTCCCATTCCATGCCAATGGCATTCGATTTACTGCCTATGCAGGATTGGCTACAGTTGAAGAAACGTATTATTCAATTGGCGGTGGATTTGTAGTCAAAGAAGAGCGAAACAATACCCAATCAAAAAGCGCCTTAAAATGTGCATTCCCCTACCCGACGCAAACCGCAGAAGATTTATTGAACTATTGTCATGAGCAAAATAAATCGATTTCAGCGCTTGTATACGAAAATGAAAAATCAATGCGTTCGGAAGAAGAAATACACGTTGAACTGATGCGCATTTGGAATACGATGTTGGAATGTATGTATATCGGCTGTCATACAGAAGGCACATTACCTGGCGGATTAAATGTGCGCCGGCGGGCATTTGATATGCATACCAATTTAATTGGTGATCTCCCCTACAACTCACCGCAAGAATGGCTATCGGTAATTCGAAAAACCGAAGTAAAATTTAGGCAAATCTTGAAATGGGTAAGTTGTTTTGCATTGGCAGTAAATGAAGTAAATGCTGCGCTCGGACGTGTTGTCACTGCACCAACCAATGGTAGCGCTGGAGTAATTCCTGCGGTACTTATGTATTATATGGTTATTGAAAATCATCAAGCTGATGAAAAAGAAATAAAGCAGTTTTTATTAGTGGCTGGAGAAATCGGTTCCTTATTTAAAAAAGGATCAACCATTTCGGCAGCTATGGGAGGTTGTCAAGCTGAAATTGGGGTATCTTCAGCGATGGCTGCGGGAGCCTTGTGCGAACTCATGGGCGGTAATCCTGAACAAGTACAAATGGCGGCCGAGATTGCCATGGAACATCACCTTGGTCTTACCTGTGATCCGATTGGTGGTTTGGTTCAGATTCCGTGTATCGAACGCAATACGATGGGCGCTATTAAGGCAATTAATGCGGCTGAATTGGCATTAGAAACCGATGCTAAAAACGCAAAAGTTCCACTTGACAAAGTCATCAACACCATGTGGGAAACTGCCAAAGACATGAACAACAAATACAAAGAGACTTCAGAAGGGGGCTTAGCCATTACCGTAGGATTATCCGATTGTTAAAAACCAAGCACTAATCCCGTAGTAAAAAACAAGTTCGAATTGGTCGAATTTAGAACTGCTTCGGTCGCTGAAAAATAGCGCGTTTCAATGCGGTATTTGAAGTATTTATTTAAGGTGTAATCTGCATTTACTGAACTCCCCCAAGTCGCAAATGGTTGCCCTGTTGCAATGATCATTTGATGGGGGTCACTATAGTATTCTAATCGTAATGCCATTTGCCATTGGGAATTCGCTTGATATTGTGTAATCGCAATAGGCGACCACCAATTTTTAGATCCATCGGGCGTATTTTGGATTCCCCAATCAACTCCCAAAACAGTCCGCCAATTTGGACTCCACTGGGCATCCCAATAGAAATTTTCAAACCAACGCATACCTGAAAATGCAGCATACTGTTCTTTTCCGGCATAGCTACTCCAATTTAGCAGGTGTTTCGAGCTGGGTTTATAACTAACTTGCGTACCCAAAGCAGGAGCAGCTGAACGCTCGGGTTTTTGAATTCGTTGCCAACCATTCATAACCAACATCCCTATACTCCATCGGGAATTGGGATTATAATGGTACCATATACCCGTCATAAAATAAGGCGAATTATCCGCTAAAATAGAACGAGTCAACGTTGGATTATTTAAACTAGCCGCCGACTCAAAACCGATATAACTTGGTAATATACCGATTTCTACATTATGCTTTTTCGCTTGATCCAAATACGTACCTACATAGGCTTCATTTAGGTACTTTACGTTTTCATTAGCATAATTATCCATCACATAGGTACCTGCTTGCAAAGCAATAGAAGCATAACAATTTTTATAAGTGATTTTAGCTTTAAGTAGCGCTAAATTGACCGCAAATTCATTATGACGATTGTAATTATACATAAAAGGTAACTTTTGTTCGCCTTTTGGTGCATCAATATCATACGAATAATAAGTGTCTAAGAATCCACCAAATTCCAATTGCAACGAATCCTTTTGTCCTAAACTTAAAAAGGGAATAAAAAATAAAATCCAGTTTCTCATAATCGACGTCGGGTATCTATAATATTAATAATCTTCCAAGTGTCCATTTCTTTATACAACGTAAATACATTCACTCCAGAATGACTTAACTGCCCGTTTAAATAAAATTCGTAGGGTGCCCAAACGGTTGCCATTAAATGGTCAATTTGAATCGAATAACTCAATAATCGCTCTTCAAAACGAACTTCTAAAGGTATTTTTGCAATGGAATTGAAAAATCCAGCAGGGGTTTGATCCGAAAGTTGATTGCCTTTTGTTTTTGATTCTAGTATTGACTGTAATCGAAGATTTTTACTGCATACCGATTGCATTTTTACCGTATCCCGCTGATGAAAACCCTCAAAAAAAAATGCTATTGTTTGCTTAACTTCAAGCTCTTGCCCTTGAACTGCATGGGATAATAAACAAGTAAATACAATAAGTAGGGCTTTCATCAAGTGTAAAATTCAAAATAACTTATGATATAAAATCGTAGGTTTTCATAATTAAACTAATGCAATTTAGTATTTTTACAGCGCACAATAGTACAAAAAATAAAAACATGTCAGTCGCAAAAAAAGATTATAAAAAAATCACCACAAAATCACTTGTGGACATGAAAGCCAATGGAGAAAAAATTTCCATGCTTACAGCTTATGATTATACGATGGCAAAAATAGTCGATACGGCTGGTGTTGATGTAATATTAGTAGGCGACTCGGCAAGTAATGTGATGGCTGGTCATGAAACGACGCTCCCCATAACTCTTGATCAGATGATTTACCATGCCTCTTCCGTTGTGCGTGCAATCGATCGTGCGTTGGTTGTTGTAGATTTACCCTTTGGTACTTACCAATCCGATCCGAAAGAGGCGTTGCGTTCGTCTATCCGAATTATGAAAGAAAGTGGTGGTCATGCCGTTAAATTAGAGGGTGGCTCCGAAATTAAAGATTCGATTAAAAAAATATTAAATGCCGGAATACCGGTTATGGGTCATTTGGGCTTAACGCCACAATCCATTTATAAATTTGGAACGTACACGGTTCGCGCCAAAGAAGAAGCCGAAGCAGACAAATTGATAGAAGATGCTAAACTTTTAGAGCGGTTGGGGTGTTTTGCTCTTGTTTTGGAAAAAATCCCTGCTAAGTTGGCACAAAAAGTAGCTGAGAGTATCCAAATTCCCGTAATTGGAATTGGAGCTGGTAGTGGTGTTGATGGACAAGTATTGGTATTGCACGATATGATTGGTATGACCCATGAATTTAGTCCGCGCTTTTTACGCCGTTACATGAATTTGTATGAAGATATGACCAAAGCTATTGGACAGTATGTAAGTGATGTCAAAGCTGTTGACTTTCCTAATGCAAATGAGCAGTATTGATTTGAGGATTTGAAGATTTGAGGATTTGAAGATGATTTTTGATTGCTAATTCGCTAACTGTTAAACCCATTCAATTACCCTACAACTGCAGTTAATTCGATTTTTTCATGAAGCTATTGAGTACACCAGACAATTTAGACGTATTGTATGAAGACAACCATCTTGTTGTAGTCAACAAACGTGTTGGCGACATTGTTCAAGGGGATAAAACTCAAGATCAACCGCTTTCTGAAATCGTTAAATTATATCTCAAAAATAAGTATCATAAACCCGGTGAAGTTTTCTTGGGTGTAGTGCATCGTTTGGATCGGCCGACTACAGGGCTGGTTTTATTTGCGCGAACTTCAAAAGCGTTGGAACGTATGAATGCAATATTCCGGAATCGTGAAACGCAAAAAACGTATTGGGCAATAGTGAAAAACAATCCACCAAAGTCAGAAGACACAATCATTCACTATTTAAAGCGTAACACCAAAAACAATACCTCAAAAGCCTATATCAAAGAAGTTTCCGAGAGTAAAATGGCAAGTTTATCATATCGAATTCTACAAAAACTGGATCGGTATTTTGCTTTAGAAATTGAACTTCACACAGGGCGTCACCATCAAATTCGTGCCCAACTCGCTGCAATTGGATGTCCAATAAAGGGCGATTTAAAATATGGTTTTGACCGAAGTAATCCCGATGGTGGTATCCATCTACACGCACATAAATTACATTTTATACATCCCGTAACAAAAGAATCTATTACGATTACCGCCCCTCCTCCCAAAGATTCGCTTTGGAATACTTTAGCTTAGTATATGGATTTTTTGATTCATTAAAAAAAGTTGCTAACTTTAATACAAATCCCTATATTGATTGACGAAAAAACGGCACCTCCAATTTTTTGTTTTTTGTAAATTTCAGTGGTAAAGCGCAAGAACATTATGTCGGAATCGGGTTGTCAAGCTGACCTATATTTGGGTTGACGCATAGGTATATTTTAAGATGAATTTACACGAACATATCAGCTACCGCAAGCAAAAACTCAAGGCTTTGTATAGGTGTATTGAATCGAATGAAAAAGCGATAATTGAGGCTCTTGCAACCGATTTTAATAAACCCGAATTTGAAGCGGTTGTTACAGAAACTGCTTATGTTTTATCATCCATTAAACACACGCTGCGCCATATCGACCAATGGAGTAAACCCCAACGAAAATGGCCTTCAATACTCAATTTTCCATCGGTAGATCGCATCTATTTTGAACCCTATGGAAAAGTACTCATTATTGCGCCTTGGAACTATCCGTTTCAATTAGCGATAGCCCCAATGATAGCTGCAATAGCGGCAGGAAATACTGTTGTACTTAAACCCTCTGAACTTACCCCTACAGTTTCCTCGATAATTCGAAATATTATTGAAGAGGTGTTTAATCCTGAAGAAGTTCAAGTAATTGAAGGAGGTGTTGCACCAACACAAAATTTATTACAACAACGATGGGATTATATTTTTTTCACCGGCAGTGTTGCGGTTGGAAAAATTGTTGCTCAAGCTGCTGCCACTCACCTCACCCCTTGCACACTTGAACTCGGGGGCAAAAACCCTTGCATAATTTCAGATGATACCAATATTCGCGTAACGGCAAAACGATTAGTTTGGGGAAAATTTATCAATGCTGGGCAAACCTGTATTGCTCCCGACTATATTTTGGTAAAAGAATCGATCTATAAAAAATTAACCGCTGCTCTGATAGTAGAAATTGAACGTGCATATGGTGTTAATCCCAAAGAATCGCCCGATTATACACGTATAATCAATACTAAAAATTGGGAACGTCTACAGCAGTTTTTAAAGGATGGCGATTTGCTTTATGGTGGCGATAGTGATGAAAATTCACGGTATATGGGTCCGACGCTTCTTGGCAACCCAACAAAAAACAGCAAGGTAATGCAAGATGAAATCTTTGGACCTATTCTCCCCATTATTTCATATACTAATGAAAGTGAAATTCATGATTGGATTTCTACTTATGAAAAACCCTTAGCATTTTATGTATTCTCAAATAATCTAAGCTGGGCAAAAAGCCTTTTTAAGCGCTATTCGTTTGGTGGGGGCTGCATTAACGACACCATAATCCATTTCAATAATAGCCGACTCCCTTTTGGAGGTGTTGGAAATAGTGGCTACGGCGCTTACCATGGACGTTGGGGATTTGAAACGTTTTCCCACCGTAAAGCATGTGTCTATAAGCCCTTCAGTATGGATATTCCTCTCCGATATGCACCTTATAAAAACAAATTAAAATGTATAAAAAAAGTTTTTAAAATTTTTCAATTTTAATGTGAGTCATTTAAGCTTATATCAAAATTAGGAGTTAAAAAACAAATTAATTTTCATAGGTATTTCATAGAAAATACCAACTTCAAACTTTATTTCCCCAACAAATGGATTAATGGAATAGGCAGTCGTTTATTCCATGCCTTCTCACTATGGTCTTCACCTTCAAATTTTCGTGTTATCCAATGATTTTCATCCCAACCTTTTGTCAATAAAACCTGATCCACCATCTTTTGATACGGTTCATATAAAGCATCTAATGTGGCCGTACCAAAATCGAAGTAGATTTTACAAGAGTTGGTTTTGGGCAAATGTTTTTCCAAATACCGAATAAATTGCTTAGGAATCGGGTTGTTTTCAACCGAAAAAACACCCGGCCAATGGGTTGATAAACAGGCCGCACCACCAAAAATTTTGGGATACTCACAAAGGGCATACATCGAAATCAATCCGCCCATACTGCTACCCGCTATAAACGTATGAGCTGCATCGGTATAAACCGCAAAATGACTATCAATAAAAGGTTTCAATTCGGTTACAATAAACTTCAAATACTTGTCGGATTGGACGGTATATTTTTGAAAAACCGAATTTCCGTTAGGACGGTTCACTGAATATAATGAATCTTGTTGCTTTTGACTGAGTTGCTCAAATGGTTTTTGAGGAAAATAATCCGCATGACGCGTCACTCCCCCATTCCATATCCCTACTACAATGCAGTTTTGAACGCTACCCTTTTGCACCAATTCGGTCATCACGTCGTCAACTTCCCAAGCTTGCTTATTCCAAGTAGTTGAAGGATCATACAACATTTGACCGTCATGCATATACAAAACACTGTATTTTTTAATTTCTGTATACCCTTCGGGCAACCAAATATCGATGTTGCGTGAAGTAACAAATTTTGAATTAAAATCGGTCAATCGTTGGATCGATCCCGAAAATACTTTAGGCAACTCTTGAGCGCTCATACTAAGCGCAATACACAGTGTCAAAAAAAATGGTTTCATAATATAAAGTTTTATCCCAACCAACCTTCACGATCTAAACTGCGGTATTGAATGGCCTCAGCGATATGTGAAGCTTGAACAGTTGGCGATGCTTCGAGATCGGCAATGGTTCGGGCTACTTTTAAAATTCGATCATAGGCACGTGCAGACAAATTCAATCGTTCCATTGCACTTTTCAACAAAGTTAGTGAGGTTGTGTCCAAATCACAATAGGTGCGTATTAATTGTGTATTCATTTGTGCATTGTAATGAATCGATGGAATGTCAGAAAAGCGCTGGGTTTGGATTTCACGGGCGGCAATTACGCGTTCGCGAATGATAGAACTCCCCTCCGATCGCTGCCGGTCGGCCAACTTATCAAATGGCACAGGAGTCACTTCAATATGGATGTCGATTCGGTCCAAAAGTGGACCTGAAATTTTACTTAAGTAGCGTTGCATTTCGGTTGGTGATGTGGTAACCGCAGCATTAGGATCATTAAAATACCCACCCGGACTCGGATTCATGCTCGCTACCAACATAAATGAAGAAGGGTAAGTAATTGTAAACTTTGCTCGGGAAATTGTAACTTCTCGGTCTTCAAGAGGCTGTCGCATAACCTCCAACACTTCCCTTTTAAACTCGGGTAACTCATCCAAGAACAATACCCCGTTATGAGCTAACGAAATTTCACCTGGCTGCGGATAACTTCCTCCACCAACCAACGAGACACTCGAAGCGGTATGGTGTGGATTCCGAAACGGACGTTGACTAATAAGTCCGACTTCCTTGACCTTGCCAGCTACACTATGAATCTTGGTTGTTTCCAATGCCTCCCGAAGCGTCATTGGAGGTAAAATACTGGGTAATCGTTTAGCCAACATCGTTTTACCAGCGCCTGGCGGACCGATGAGAATAATATTATGACCGCCAGCTGCCGCAATTTCCATACAGCGTTTAATCGACTCTTGACCTTTTACATCAGCAAAATCAAAATCAGGAAAATCTTGTGCTTTAAAAAAAGCATCGCGCGATTCGACTTTAACGGGATTCAATTCTAATTTTCCAGAAAAAAAATCGATTACCTGCATCACATTTTCTACTCCATAAACATCTAATTCGTCTACAATTGCTGCTTCTTGTGCATTTTGAAGTGGCAGGATAATTCCTTTAAATCCCTCTTCTTGAGCTTTTATGGCTATAGGTAAAGCACCACGAATCGGTTGAAGGCTTCCATCTAACGATAATTCACCCATAATGATATAGCGATCGACATCGGCTGTTTGTAGCTGACTACTGGCCACTAAAATTCCTATTGCTAGCGTTAAATCATAGGCAGAACCCTCCTTTCGTAAATCGGCAGGCGCCATATTGATTGTGATTTTTTTAACGGGTAATTCAAATCCGTTATTTTTTAATGCAGCTGCAATTCGATAACTACTTTCTTTAATCGCGTTGTCGGGCAATCCAACAAGGTGGTATCCAACGCCTTTATCGACGTTAACTTCTACGGTAATCGTAGTGGCTTCTACGCCAAAGACGGAGCTCCCATAAACTTTTACTAACATGGCATGTACTTTATTAAGGCTTATAAATAATATTGAATTACGAAGATACGAAATTGATTTGAAATTCGATAGAACTGAGCCTACTTAACGCAGTAAGGTGAACAGCGTTTTACTATCAAAATTACTTATAAATTCGTCAAACTTTTGGTTGAAGACTTAGACTTGGGAATTATTATCATTTGAAAGAATTAATTCCTTCTTCTAGCCACTTTTTATATTCACTCACATCGGGAGTATACCCAATTGGTTTAGAAATATCTTTGCCATCAGGGCTTAGAATCACATATAAGGGTTGCGCATTATTTTGGTAACGGGTAATTTGAAAATCACTCCATTTATTACCAATCGTAATAATCTCTTTACCAGTGGTTTTAGAGATATATTGTTCCGATTGGGGTAAATCAATTTTACGATCACAAATCAGTGAAATCAAGACCACCTTATTTTTTAATAAAGGTAAAATTTCTTCCGAGGGCCAAACATTTTCTTCCATCTTGCGGCAATTCACACAAGCATCCCCCGTGAAATCTAAAAACACAGGTTTATTCACACTTTTTGCATAGGCCAACCCCTTTTCATAATCATCAAAAGTTACAATACCATGAGGTCCAATATGGGCTCCTTCCGGTAGTGTGGTTGTATCTTCAGAAACATTACCCGAAAATCCATTCGGACTTTCACTATAGTGCATCGGAGGTGGAAAACCAGAAATCAATTTTAAGGGTGCACCCCAAAGACCCGGTATTAAATATACCGTAAAAATAGCAACCAATAATCCCATAAATAAGCGTCCAACGGACAAATGAGTAACGGGACTATCATGCGGTAAGGTAAGCTTTCCAAATAAATATATGGCCCAAGCACCAAAAATGATGATCCAAACGGCTAAAAATAATTCCCGTTCAAAATAGTGCTTTTGTAAAACTAAGTCGGCATTGGATAAAAATTTAAACGCTAAGGCCAATTCTAAAAATCCTAACGAAACTTTTACGGTATTTAACCATCCGCCCGATTTTGGTAAAGCATTCATCCAACTTGGGAATAAAGCAAACAACATAAATGGAAGGGCTAATGCTAATGAAAATCCAAACATCCCAATCAATGGAGCTATTCCTCCTTTGGATGCAGAAATAACTAATAAATTTCCAACGATAGGTCCGGTGCAAGAAAACGAGACTATCGCCAAAGCCAATGCCATAAATAAAATCCCAATAAAACCACCACGATCGGCTTGACGGTCGACTTTATTTGCCCACGAATTGGGTAATACAATTTCAAATGCACCTAAAAACGAGGCCGCAAAAAAGACCAGTAACGCAAAGAAAATTAAGTTAAACCACACATTCGTAGAAAGCGAATTTAGCGCATCGGCACCAAAAATAGCGGTAACAATAGAACCTAAAAGGATATAAATCACAATTATAGAAATCCCATAAAGTATGGCATTGCGTTTTCCTTGGGTTGGAGTTTTACTCTGCTTCGTAAAGAAACTAACCGTCATCGGAACCATAGGAAACACACATGGGGTGAATAAAGCCGCTAACCCACCCAAAAACGATAAAAAGAAAATGGACCAAATACTTTTATCCTCTACCGGCTTTTTAGCTTCTTTTGGTTCAGTTGGAATATTTTTCACCGATTTTTGAGTAGTGGTTATTGCTGAATCTACGGCTAAAGCAGTAGTATCCGCTGGAGTTTGAGTCTCTGTGACTGCAATAGACGAAATTTCAGGTAACGCAAAGGTAAAATCTTTCGAATCATTGATACATTGCTCCTTACACACTTGGTATTCCAAATTGAGCTTTATCGCTTGCAACTTTGGATTGGTGATTTTCACTTTTTGGGTAACGACAACTTTATGTTCAAACAAGTATTCATCGACTTCAAAAATAGGGCTGTATACTTTTTTATACGGACTTTCTTTGGCATTGCCTATCAATTCAAAATTGCCTTTAGCTCCTTTAAACGTTAATAGCATGGGCAACGAACCCCCGTCTGGAGTAAATTGAGAATATACGTGCCAGCCGTCTTCAATTGTACCACTGACAATGAGATTAAATTCGGTTTCAGAAAGTTGTTCGGTTTTTGAAGTCCATTTAACTGGATTTTTGATTTGACCGAATGTTGTAACCGTACTTAAAACAGTTAAAACTGTAAAAAAAATAGATCTCATTCTGAATAGGTAATTTTGAGTTTATTAATGGTATTACTTGTAATCTTGAATCGGTCATCAGCGCGTTTGCCTAAAACCCAAACAATTGTATTTTCGGAGCACAATAACCATTGCCGCTCTTTATCAATCAAACTAAATTTCTCGTCTTTAAAATATTTGCTCAATTTCTTCATGCCCTTCAATCCAAAAGGCTTAAAAACATCTCCTTCCTCCCACCTACGTAAAACTAAGGGATATTGTAATAAATCAGCATCGACAAAGATAGTATTTGCATCGGTTATTGAAAGGTCACTTTGGTTACAAAAAGCTAATTTTATAGGAAAATCAATTGCAGTGGTTGTTTTTTCAATTAAAACCGGTGGATACGAAATCGCTTGGCGCGCATGTAAAATTAAATGTGTGCGGTTTTTTAATAACGTAAAATCAGCAGAAAAAATTTGTTTTCCTGTTGCAGCTTCCGTTAAACGATACACATCGTGCCAAGCTGTAAATCCGTACTTTTTCAACCAATAATACAATACTGAACGGGGAGCAGGTAACGCATTTAACAGATTTAAATCCAAATGAAATTCTTGCCCATGTTGCCGTACTGCTTTTTCTAAAAACGCATCGATTGCCCAATTGACAATGTTCTTGGTATCCTGAACATAATCCATTGTTTTTTGAAAATTTTCTAAAAATGAAGGATTAATAGCTTTTAATACTGGTAACACTTCATGCCGAATCCTATTGCGCTGGTAATAATTTTCACTATTACTCGAATCTTCACGCCAAGAAATCAAATGTTCCGCAGCATATTTTTCAATTTCATTACGTGAAAACGATAAAAGAGGGCGCACCACAACACCATTTTGTATAGGTATACCCGCAAGACCTTCGAGACCAGTACCACGCGTGAGATTAATCATAAATGTTTCGACTACATCATCGGCTTGATGTGCGGTTAAAACATAATCAAATCCTTCACGTACACGAAGGGTTTCAAACCAATCGTAACGCAGCTGACGTGCAGTCATTTGAATGGATAGGCCCATCGTTTTTGCGAATGCTGCAGTAGAAAATCGATTTAAAAAAAAAGGAATTTTATGAACTTGACAATAGTCTCTAACAAAGATTTCATCCGAATCACTTTCAACATCCCGCAAACTAAAATTGCAGTGTGCAACTGCCAGCGTACAATTCAATTCCTGGCATAAATGCAACAACACCATACTATCGATACCTCCACTGACTGCGATAATTAATTTTTTCGTTTCTAAAAACGGAAGGTGTTGACGAATATGATTTTGAAACGAATGCAGCATTTTCAAAGATACAGAATTAATGATCACCCAATACTTCACGCATCGCTTTTGCTTTAAGCAAACATTCTGCATATTCCTCGGCAGCATTTGCTTTTGCAGTAACTGCACTACCCACCGAAAAAGATAAATAGTGGTTGCGGGCATTATACAAAATACTGCGAATCACTACATTGAAATCAAAATCCCCATCGGGTGTGAAATATCCAACAGCTCCACTGTAAACTCCGCGTTTGGTTGACTCCAACTCCTCTATGATTTGCATAGCAGAAATTTTGGGGGCACCCGTCATACTACCCATGGGAAAAGTAGATTTAATTATATCAACAGGAGCAATTGTTGGATTTACTTCGGCAACAATAGTCGAAATCATTTGGTGGACTTGCTTAAAAGAATACACGGCGCACAATTCTTCCACATGCACAGAATCTTTCGTTGCAGTTCGGGATAAATCATTTCGAACCAAATCCACAATCATAATATTCTCAGAACGTTCTTTAGCATTAACCTCCAAAGCTGCTTTTAATTGCGCATCGTATTGCATATCGTCACTTCGTTTTGCAGTTCCTTTAATCGGTTGAGAAATGATTTTATTTCCTTCTTTGCGCAAATAACGTTCAGGAGAGGCAGAAAGCAAATACTGGAAATCCTTTTTAAAAAAGACAGCAAAAGGAGGAGCCGAAAGCGCATTCAATTTTTGATAAACTACCCGAGGTTCGACAACTGCGGGTTGGGCAAAAAACTCCATACAAAAATTGGCCTCATAAATCGATCCGCGCTGAATATAATCTTGTAATTTTCCAAATCGAAGTTCGTACTCTGATGCTGTAATTCGTTGTTGTATCGCTAGTGGACTTACCTTAGCTTGCAATTCGGTATCCATTTGAAGGACCGAAAGCCAATCGGACTCAAGTTCATCATCGCAGCAATACAAATACGAAACCGTTAGAACATTACCTTTACAGCAAAATATTTTCTTAGGTTGGAAAAAAAACAAATCGGGAAAGCCCAGACCATCCGCGTTTTGCGAATCCAATTTTTCGGTTGCATTCTTTAGATCATAGGTCAAATATCCTACTAGCCAATCGCGCGTTTGGGTTTGGTACTGATGCAAATTATCAAAAGCCTGATGGTAGTCGGTTTGTATCGAAGTAAACGCATCAACTGCCAATAACCAGTCAAACGAACTATAGGTTTGCGGATATTGATTGGAATCCAGTAAAACCACCTCACGAAACGATTGTGCCCATTGCAACAATTGCGCTTTTGATTTTTCGGGATTTTCGAGTAAACGTTCTTGATTCGTTCGCATAGGGTCAAAAATACACTCTTTTTTTGGGATTAAAAATGTAACAACTCCTTTAAAACGAGATACTGTTTTTAAAAATATGTCTTACGAAAAAAATAGTTGCAGTTTTTATTTAACCATTGCAAGGCATAAGCCCTATAAAACCAAAAATGAGTATTGAGATTATCTATTTTTTTATACTTTTGAAGAAACCAATTGCACTTAATTATGAAAATTACGGGAATTGTTATTCGTATGCTTTATGGAGGCTTAATGGTGTTTGCATCGATTGCCTACTTTTTTAATTTATCGAGTACGGAGGAGCCGAATAGAGCAATAGCAACATTGAATGCAGGGTTTATTGCCTCCAGCTACCTTTATCCATTGGTAAAAAGTTTAGAATTGATTTGTGGCCTATTTTTGCTTAGCAATAAATTTCCCCGTTTAGTTCCCTTAGTGTTATTTCCAATAGCAATAAATATCTTTTTTATCCATCTTTGTATTGATCGCGCCAATCTTGCTATTGCCTTTTTTGTATTGGGCGCCAATCTATTTCTACTTTTTCAGCAGCGCGCGCATTACCGTGAATTGTTTTCATTTCAACCATGAAGAAACTAATTGCTCTTTTTTTTATAACAGTAATCCAAAATTTGTATTCACAGCAAACACCTTCTTTAGTGTTTGATAAGCATTATGCCGATTTAGTAAACCGGCATGTAGCCTTCCCTTCTTTAAAAACTAACGGTAGCTTTGTTGCTGCATATATTTATTTAGACCCCAAAGAAGGAATTTTTGCACATTACGAAAAAAGCTTTCACTTTGGACCCAACAATGAATTGATTGCAGATGGTATTGACACCAATGAATTGCATCGCATCCGATTAGGTAGAGCTTACAATTTTAAGTTGGCCGAACTCAACAATGAGCATTGTGCCCTATTGAACCTTCCAATTCAACCCAATAGTGTAGCTTATTATCAATATACTTCCGAACAACGTCTTTTTTTAACGGGTAAATATCTAAATGATGATCGTGAATTTGAGCGCGCACAAACGTTTTTAGAACAATTGCACCAAAAACAAACACATTTTCCGGATCTCGAAATCCAATTAGCCTATTGTTACAATGGTCTACGCCGATATGACCTAACCATCGCATTACTTCCAAAAGCGATGGAACACAACCCAAACGAACCTTTGTTTTATAAAGAATTGGCCTTTGCGTTTTTAAATTCAGGGATGGCTACAATGGCAGAGAAAACGTATCAGCAATGTTTAGAGCGAACACAAGATGCGAATTTAAAAAGTGAGATCGGCGCGAGTATGGCGTATTATTTTTACCTTCAAAAAAAGGAAGAACCATTTAAAACGTGGTGTAAAGTAGTCGCCGATAATGCATCTGCAGGCTCACAGTATTTTTTACTTTTAGAACAATTGGAACGCAATTGGAACAATCGACCCACGCAAGAACTTCAAATAAAAAACTAGTTGCTTAACTCCTATTAATTTATAGTACACAACATAAAGTGTTTCGCTGTCTAATTTTCAGACAATTACACCAAATAGCTGTTTAACAATTTAACAAATATCCTACATTTTTTCTATTTTAACATTTGTTTACTTAAATAATCATACTAAAATTAGGTTATTCGATTAATTTAATTTAATTTTAAGAAAAAATCATTCAATTATGCATGGAGTTGTTAATCAAGCTATAGAAGGATTAATCATTGAACGTTTTGGAAATGACGCATGGGAAGAAATTCGAATTGCAGCAAACTGCCAAGATACCACCTTCTACAACAATCAAAACTATTCGGATAGTATTACCTATGATTTGGCGATCAACGCCTCGAAAATATTAAACATTGATCTGAACGATATTTTATTTGAATTTGGTAAATACTGGGTATTAACCATTGCCAAACAGAAGTATGAGGTTTTATTACGATCGGTTGGAAATGATTTACGGGAATTTTTAATTCAACTTCCGAATTTTCACAGTCGTGTAATGCTTTATTACCCAAATATTGTACCCCCCGAATTCAAAGTAAATCAACTGAATGAAACTACGATTCATTTAAATTATTATTCGAAACGACCTGGCTTATACCCTTTTGTTAAAGGTATATTAGAAGGATTAAAAATCTTCTTTGACTCCGAATGTACGATTACAATGATCGAAATCGGAAACGAAGATGACTATCACAAAAATGTATTTGAAATTATTTTTTAAATCTTTTTGATTAGCATATGCAAACACTCAAAAAACTATTTCCATTTTTTTTACGTCTCGATCATAATTTGTTGATCATTGAGCGCGGACCTAGTATGGAAAAATTACTGAGTGCGGAAGGTTCTTTTGAAACCTATTTCCGATTTATTCGTCCTAATTTTGGAATTTCATATACGTTTGATTCGATTGTTGAATTTAGCAATCAAGTATTTATTATTGAATTAAAAAACAGCCCAAACACCCTTCGATTTAAGGGACAATTTATTATTCATCATGAGTTGGATGATGAACTTTGGTTTTGTGGATCTCCATGGTTAATGGCCATGGAAAATATGAATGAAAACAACTTAGTCGTCACTGATTTTGCACTACACGATACCGCTATTGATACTATTTTGATGATGAATCAAAATCTATTATCAATGGAAGACTCTAACAAAATGATTGCGGATTTAAAGCAAAAAAATGAAACGTTGGAAAAAATCAACGAACGGTTGGATTCGATTATTTATGCAATAACACATGATTTTAGGGCACCCCTTTTAGCAAGTATTGGGTTACTTCAACTACCCGATTCATTAGTACATGAAAATCTTCCCGATGTTTTGCATACGCTAAAAAAATTAGACCGAACGATTATCCATTTAAACGAACTGACCAAGAATGACAAAATCGAACTAAAATTATCTAAAATTGATATAACAGCTTTGATTGAAGAGATCTATTCTAATTATCAAATAATTTATCAGTCCAATATCCCCT
>Ga0315905_10002070_pt1:0-20000 | contig 21276 bp, 36 predicted proteins | sample LakEriMetagenome_5_FD_203522 | JGI IMG/M metagenome (GOLD analysis project Ga0315905, IMG submission 203522) | Freshwater fungal communities from buoy surface, Lake Erie, Ohio, United States - Buoy 4 MA121 | ecosystem: Environmental > Aquatic > Freshwater > Lake | place: USA: Lake Erie...
CACTGCCTCAGCCAGCTTGGCGTCGAGCTTTGCTGTCTCCTCTGCTGTGCGAGCATGCACCAGCGGCGCCTCGCCGCTAGGCTCCCGTGCTTGCATGGCGCTTTTCAAACCTGCCTCGGCATGCTGACGCACTTGCATGTCCCTTTCGAGGCCTTCTTGGTGCTCGAGGTTGCCATGTGCGGGCGCAGAGCACGTGGACGGCGGCGTCTTTTGCGGCTGAGGAGCCCCTGTGGACCTTTCCTTGCCCATGGCACGTCGGCGCAGTTCCGAAGCATCCACTATCTCAACCTCGTCATCCGAAGATGACACATCAGCCGCCTTGACGGACGGGGCGGCTATGGAAATGGGCACATTTGCAGCCCGCGTCACAACAGCTGGCCCTCGCGCTGCAGTAGTTGGCACGGCGGCTGCATCGGGCTTGGAATTGTCCACAGCAGCGGCGATAGGAGCAGCGGCGATAGGAGTTTCATTTTTAAGCAACGTGCTCACGTGCAGGGTGCCCACATATTCGCCCTTTTCATTAACCTGGAGATTGCTGAAGACCGGCAACACATCGTCGTCGTCGTCGTCGTCTGTTACCTCTTCGACCTGGATGCTCGGCAAGTTTTCCTTGACGGCATTGTAAAAGCCGTCGCACGTCTTCTTGAGGTCGTGCGTGAAAATTGTGAAATCCGAGCGCTCCAGCTTCTCGTTTTCCACACTCTGCTGAAACTCTGCCCTGCTCATCACCGGCCCGGGTCGCACTGCAACCCCCCTCGTCTCGTCAGCTGCGTCGCCGGTAGCAGGCTGCGCAGATGACCTCGACACAGGGGCCGTGGAAGGAAGTGCCGCAGAGAGGGCTGCTGCACGGCCCCTTTGCCGCAGCTCCGAGGCATCCACGACCTCAATTTCTTCCGAGTCATCAGTATCCTCATCTTCGCTGTCGCCCGTCATCGTGAACTGTGAACCAGTGGCAACTGCTGAGGGCTGCGGAGCCGATGAAATTGCCCATGCCGCTTTCCGCTCCTCGGCGGGCTGCGCCCAGGCAGCTCCCACCTGCGGAGACGACTCCAGCACCGCTGCTGGAGGCTCAGAGCGCTGCAAGCTGTTTCTGCGTTCGACGCGTGCGGATGGGTCAGCAGCACCGGCTGCGCTGGCGTCACCAGGAGCTGACCAGGCCTGCTTAGAGGGCTGCTGCTGCGCTTGCGCGGCTGGCATACGTTGCGCGGACGGGGCCAGCGGAGCACCGACCCGCTCAGAATCCGGAACAAGACTGGAGGAGGAGGCGGCAGGCGACACCCTTGCAGAGGCAGCAGAACCTGCCGTGGAAGGCGAACTCTTGGCAGCCTCGCCAAAATGGCGCGCCCCGGTCTGGGGGGTGGAGGGGCTACCAATGCGCGTTTCCATCACGTCTCGCATGGTCATCAGTTCTCTCGCAATGCCCTGCCGCCGCTCAAATTCTGTCATGTCGAGCAGCGACCACCGTTTGCGGCATGCCTCCTCGGTGAAGGCCTGGCTGTCGATTTCCACTTCGTCCATCTCCACGAGCACCTACCCACAATCGCTCTCAGTCACCGCGGACGTGCCCCCGGCGAGGGAGCGCGAAGCGCGCACGCACATCGGCAGCAAGCAGGGCGCATGGCGTCCGCCGCGGCGCGCTGCGGTGGGGGTTCGCGCACATGCTGCACGTAGGAGCGCAGGGCCTTGCTGGCTTTAGCAAAGTCGAAGCAGTACTTTCGCACAAAGAGGGACAGCTGGTGGTCCATGTCGCTGCTCCATATGCCCACATCCTGCCAGGGCCGCGCCGGAATGTCACGCGCGCGCGGGCGCGCGCGCGCGGGAGACGCGGAGAGGGTCCGCTCGCTTGCGCGCACGATCGTCAATCGCGCGCGTATATTGCGCGAGCGTTGCAGCAGGCGCGCAGACCTGCTGAGCCTGGACCTGCTCCCTCGAAAGCGGGTAGTCTTCCGCAAACGGCGACGCCTGGAATAAGTCCTGTTCTGTCGGCATTGGTTGGTCTGGCGACCCTCCACAGGGCCTGCCACACCCTGCGAAGGGCGCGATGAAACAATTTCCCTCTTCGGTTGTGCACTATATGGCTGCGTCTGCACGAACCCAAGCCACGTGACAAAGATGTGCCTTTTAGATGAACACGATAGGAAAAGAATTTGAATTCGGAGCCTAAACTGTACAAAAGCGTTTCCCTTTCAGCTAAACTCGTTTCGGTCATGCCTCAAACGAAATTCTCTCGCCGCATGAGCTGGATCAAGAGACTTGACCCGCGCAACAACAACTGACTGCCACTCAGGAAGCTTCGGAAGACGGCGCGCCCGCGCAGCCGCGGGCGGGCGTCCCGCCAGCTGCCTGGCTGCAGCCCCGCGGCCTCCGGCGGCCAGGCCGCGGACAGGGAGCGCGTGCCCCAGTCGTGATTGGGCGGTACCGGTGTCCGCTCTTGACCAGTTTGCGGGTGGGTCCTCCCTCCTCGAGCCCGAGCGACATGGAGCTCGTGCACGGCGCGGAAATGGGCGGCGGTGCTCAGTACGAAGTTCCCACCGAGGTGCTGCAGGTGGACGGCGCTGCGCCCGAGCAAGCGCATGCCGCCTACGTGGCCTTCCGCGGCTGGTCAGAGGACAGCAAGCGCCGCCTCGACGCACAGGTAGTCCGGGCGCGCTGCCGGCCATGCGTGCAAGTGCGCGTGCGCACGCCGATCTGCGCGCGCCGATCTGCGCAACAGGGCGCGGTCAGTCCGTGTGGGTTGCAGAGCGCCCCGAGCTCGGGAAGGTCAAAGCAGTATGTTTTTGACGCTTAGGCGGCGGCATTCCAACGCATGCTTGCGCGTTGTCGTGGCGTAATGCTCCACGCTGAAAATCGCTCCGCGCTGAAAATCGTCTCGCCTTAGCAGAACATCAAAGGGATGGTAACCTTCTTGAGGATTCGCCGGGGAGTGTCTCGCATGGGCTTAGGACCGTGTGCGCGTGCAGGTCCGGGCAATGCGGCTGCTGAAAACTGCAGAAAGCGTACCAGTGTCGCTGATGACTGCGGCAGGAGGGCGGCGAGAGCATCTCACTCGCCACTCCGACGTTGACCCTACACCACCGATGGACAGGTGCATCTCAATCTGTGAGAATCGTCCCTCGCCCTGTGCGTACCTTTGTATTACTGTAATGTTACATTCACACCGTGCAATGGTGCTGCAGTTTACCACAGAGGATGGAATGGCTGCGACGGGCGTCGCGAGAAAGTTTCTGGGCGCTGCCTCCACACCTCATCGCCGATGTCACAGCTGCGTGCTCGTCAAGCGATGTGCCTGGCGGATGGCGACGGGCAAGAACCGTGTCTGGCGAAAGGCTGTGGCGTGCAGAGCGGCGCATGCGCGAGGTGCAGCAGGAAATGGACTCGCAAGAGCGCGACAGAGCAGCGGCACCCGCAACGGTCAGTGCACATTCTGGTTCAACAGCATGTGCAGGTGCGGCGGCAGGGAGCAGCAGTGGGCACAAAGGGGACACGGAAGGCAGGATTGAGCTCTTGTCATTGAGACTGCGGAGTATACAACGGCGACTGCGTGCATCAGTTGCCGAAGCACACCCGCTCTCCGGCCTTCCAGGGCCGGGTTCGCTGCGGTTTATCCAGCGAGAGGTGGATGACTTCTGTGCAGAAGACGAGGAGTCGCCCAAGTTCTGGCGAGTCAAGAAGGAGGAGGAATTGCGAAAACGCAAGGTAGAGGCACATGCGCGCTTTCTCGAGAGCGTTGTGTCAACGCATGACTCGTTCCGTTCGCACTTTAAGGACCGGCGCGAACTGATGAAGCGGCTCTGTAAAGATATTGGAAAGGAATTTGGGAAGCGGGAACGCAAGAAGCAGGCACTGATTGACAAGGAGAAGAAAGATCGTCTCTTGGCACTAAAATCAAACAACTTCGACGCCTACCGTAAACAAATCCAGGATTCGAAGAATGAGAAAATGAAGCAGATGGTCAAAGACATGGATCGGTACATGGAGAAGCTTGGTGCCAATATCAATCGCCAGACAGCGGAATCGGCAGAGCGTGTGGGCAAAGAGATGGACCAGAATGCCGCCACCGAGTACACATTCCATTTGCCCATCAACGAGAAAATCACCGAGCAGTCGAGTCTAGTGGGGGGCAATGACCGGACCTTGAAACTGAAAACATACCAGATCGAGGGGGTGAACTGGCTGATCAACCTGTATAATAACAACATGAGCGGCATTCTTGCTGACGAAATGGGCCTCGGCAAGACCATCCAGGTGATCGGCATGATCTGTTACTTGGTCGAGCACAAGAACAATAACGGGCCCTACTTGGTAATTGCGCCACTGTCAACTATTTCGAACTGGCAAAGCGAGTTCGAAAAATGGGCGCCCACGCTCACGACGTATGTGTACAAGGGTAGCCCCGCGGAGCGCAAGCGGCTGTTTGAAGACAACATGAAGGACGGGAACTTCAATGTTCTCATCGTGCAGTTCGAGCTGGTAATGGACGCGAAAGATGCCAAACGCCTCAAGAGCCTCGATTGGTCCCACATCATCGTGGATGAGGGGCACCGCTTGAAAAATCGGGAGAGCAAGCTGTTTGGAGTGCTGACGGGCAAGACAGGCTACAGGGCCAGAAACAGAGTCATTCTCTCGGGCACGCCGCTGCAGAATGAGATCCACGAGCTGTGGAGCCTCCTGAACTTCTTGCTGCCCGAAATCTTCGAGGCGAGCGACGACTTCGAGGAGTGGTTTGCCAAGCCATTCCGCACCGCCGACGACGGCGCCGACTATGACGTGGTAGACGAGGAGAAGGAATTTCTGATCAAGTGTCTGCATGCAGTGCTGCGCCCCTTCATGACACGGCGTCTCAAAGCGGACCTCAAGGATACCATGGAGTTACCCGAAACTCGCGAGGAGATCATCTGGTGCAGAGAGAGAGAGCGCGCGCGCGCGTGCGCGCGAGAGTGCGCGGGCAAGTGAGGGAGGGGCGGGGTGGCTGCGGGGCAGATTCTAGAAAAGGAGGGACACAGGCTGGGGTCCTGACTGGACGCAATGTGATGCTGAGCTCTGCGGTGTGACGTGGCGACGTAACCCCTTCGGGCGTGAATTGGCAACCCGGTTGAGATGTTGTTGCTCACTTTGGGTTTAGGGTTTATTTTGGTTTTAGGATTTCAGGGTTTAAACCCTAAATCCTAAACCCTAAAACCTTTGCTCACTTTGATCAACAAATGGATGACAGGTGCGAGCTTTCAGCGCTGCAGAAGACCCTCTATCTCCAGACGGAAAACCATCTCCTCATGAGGCAGGGTGCCGACGGAGGCGCGAGTCAGACCAAGATTGCCAATCGCCAAGCCCAGCTCAAAAAGGTGCTCCATCCCTCCATCACCTGTCTTGCCATCTTCCGTGTGCAATTTTGCATTCTGCCCGTCCCCCTCTCCTCCCTCCCTCCTTCCTTCCATACCTCCCTGCCTGCGTACCACGTGTCTCGCATTCGCAACCCATTTGCTTACGCTGCCCGCTGCGGCCCTCGCGCTGAACGGGGGTGCCCACACACTCCCTGGAACCGTCACACGCCAATCCATTGACCACCCGCCCGTTGTGTCGGCAGGTGTGCAACCATCCCTTCCTGTTTGACGAGTACAAGTTGGGAACGGGGAACGAATTCCTCATCCGCGCTTGCGGCAAGTTGGCCATCTTGGACCGTATTCTGCCCAAACTGCAGGTCAGTGCGTTTGGTCAGGCGTGCATGTGCTCTCTGCCTCTCTACCGCTGCTGTGTGTGTCCGCTCTTCCCCGGCGTGTAGCTGTGCGTGCGAGCGAGCAAGTGTCGTGGCCTCGGGCGCTGTCAGTGTGTGTGGTTTTTTTTTTTTGCGCGCGTATATGAACACATGCAGATTTTCGTGTGCCTCTGACCCGGAGTGGCATGCAGCGAGGAGGGCACCGGGTGCTCATCTACAGCCAAATGGTGCAGCTCATCAACAAGATTCTAGTGGAGTACTGCTGCATGAGGCGATATCATTACTTGGTTCTCACTGGCGAAACTGCTTCTGAGGACCGCAAGACCATGATGGACAAGTGCGTGTTGTGTGTGTGTGTGTAGTGTGTGTGTGTGTGTGTGAGAGAGAGAGAGTATTAGTGCACGCGTCCGAGTGTGTCTGTTGCGTGATGCGGGTGCAAGCACCCATGGTATCCTGACAGTCAACGGAACAGGTTCAATGCACCAGATTCACAGTACTTCATCTTCATGTTATCGACACGCGCCGGCGGGCAGGGCATCAATCTGCAGTCAGCGGACACCGTCATTATTTACGACAGTGACTGGAATCCGATGATGGATGAGCAAGCCAAGGCGCGAGTGCATAGATTGGGGCAAACCAAACAAACCTTGGTGCTGCGCCTGGTGACCCCCAATACCGTGGAGGAGAAGGTTAACAAAAGGGCGAAGGCGCGTCTTGAAAACGAGGACTTGGCCATCGAAGCTGGCAAGTTCAATCAGGTCTGCCCGTGTGCGTGTGCGTGGGCGTAGGTGCAAGCGCGTGCACGTGTGCTTGTGTTGGTGTGTGACTGACGGGAGCGAGGCACAGCGAACTGATGTTGCGGAAAGTCACGAGATTCTGAAGGAGAAGCTAAAAAAGGAGGCTGACATCGGAGAAATCAGCGCACACGCTCACACCGACGAGGACATCAACGAGTTGATCGCGCGCACGCCGGAGGAAATCATTCTGTTTAATCAAATGGACGAAGACGAAAAGAAGGAAGCCGAAAAGAGAAATAGAAAGAGCGCGCAAACGCCTCTACCGCGGCTCATGGCAGACCATGAGGTCCCGCAATGGATGCAGGTCTCTTTCCATATCGTTTGCCGTTGTTCTTGGCGTGTGTCCCGGGCCAACGTCACGGACCCCCTTGCGGGTTGTTTGCTGTTGTCATTTTTTTATTTTGTGAATTTTTACTCGAGTTTCTCTCAGCAGCCTGTGGGGCAGAATGCGCCCTGAGGCTGGGCTATTTCCTGACTCCGAACTGTTGCAGGGCGACCCGATTTTCATCGACGACCACGTTCTCATCCTTCAGGACAGCACGTCAGCAGACCTTGGGGCTAATGACGGGCACACTGGCATTGTTGTCTCAGCGTCGTCGGCTGAAAACCCGCTATTTGTTGTGAAACTTGATAGCACGAAAGAGGACGTCAGCATACCTCGCACGCGGCTGCGCCTCATGACGCACGAGGATGGAGTTAGCTATCGACAGGATCTAGGCTTCGGGCGCGGGCAGCGAGTGTCGCGTGAGGTGGAGCGAACAGACAAGGTCGATTTTTCGAAGATGACAGACAAGCAGTTTGATAAGCACATGCGAGAAGCTGACAGAGAGGAGGACGAGGTATTGAGATGTTTGTGTCCATGTGTGTGTGTGTTTGCGCGCGCGCGCGGGTTTGTGAAGCGCGGAGAGACTGTCGAACTCGTTCACCTGTTCGGACACACCTCCTGATTTGATTGCTTTTCTGCAGAACGACGCTGCCAAGAAGAAGAAAAAGCGCAAGAAAGAGGGCGAGGCAGGGGTGCGCGCTGGAGCGTCACCAGGGGAAGTGGGAGGTGTTGGGCGCTCACCAGATAACAGTCAAAGTAAGAAGAAAGCTAAGGTGGGGAGTGAAGGGAAAGGAGGCGGAGGAGGGGGGCGCCCGCGCAGCCCAGATGCTGGCGTTGGTGGGAACGGAGTGGGAAGTAGCATCAGCAACGGAAGACACGAGCAAAGGACGGTGGGTGTGGCAGCTCCAGAGGAGCGACACCCAAAGTACGATCCCAGTGCCCGTGCGCCCTGGAAAGGTGGCCAAGTCAAGCCGTACCTGTATGGCCGCAAGGTTGTCTTCAAGCTCAGTGGCAGAAGACTCCCGGAAATCTGGCGCTGACGAGGTTTATGAAGTAAAGAATCTCTGTGGCGCTGAGGGAATTAAAGAATCCCTGCACTGTGCCAATGCCTTTTTTATCAAGTGTGGAGATCGCAGGTGAGAACTATATTCGGGTCACTATGTAAACTGTGAAATGACTTTGAACTTAATCTCGTGCGCGTAAAATTGACTTTGACCATACTCTCTCTCGCGCGCGCTCGCCCACTCGCTCTCACTCTTGGCCTGGCCTTGGTGGTGTTTTCGCGTCTACAGTACCCTTGGTCAGGGTACCAGGTGTACACATATGGATCATTAAAATACATTCCAACCCTTCCAGGCGTGAGCTCATGCACGTCGCGACTGCCAGTCACGACGCCCAATCCTCGCCTTACTACATGCTTCCGTCATTCCTCCTCAAACCTTTTGCTGCCTCTCCGAGTTAGCACCGCTGCAGTACCCCACGGGGCATGGACGAAAAATACCTCTAGCACATTGCAAATTTAGATTAGCTAGCGCGGCTAGGATGCAGTACGTCCTGGGGACGTCTGTCTTGCGTTCTTGGCAGCAGATAGCAACAACGCCCCCATACTTTTAGAAAAGTTGCCGCTCCCATCCCTTCCTCCTTCCATTGCCTTTATCCCGGACAAGCTCCCTCTTTTCCCACCCGTAGACTCTCCTGTCCGCAGGAGGAAGTCAAATGGGAGAAGATTCGCCGGCAAATCTTCACCCATTTGACTTGGTGGCGGGAACATTGCCGCCGAAAACCCTGCTGGTGCTGAGCCTCCTGTCCGCGGTGAGTCCGTTTGAACCTCCGAGCGCGAGCGAGCACCTAGAAATGCTGCCAGAGCCACACCGACCTGATATGTGTATGCACAGCGCGGGTGTAAGTGAGTGTCAGCAATTTAACTTCCCGTTGGCAACGTAGGCCCTTGTTGAGCATGGAATAGCTGCAAGGTATTCGCGTGCTGACCTTGCTTTTGTGGTCAAAGAGCTTCCGCTTCACTACAACTGTGATCATGGAGCCTTGGTGTTGGGGTTTCACGACAAATGTACTCTCGGAGCCCGCTAAACCCCGTGCCAGCGCCTTGATTTCCGATCATCAAGTCAGGATGTGTGTGTGTGTGTTTGTGTGTGTTTGTGTGTGTGTGTGTGTGTGTGTGTGTGTGTGTGTGTGCGTTTGTAGTGATTTTGATGTCTGCATCGGGATCTGTACCTTTGCCAGATCTACTGCTGTATTTGTATCTGAATCTGTGCCGGTATCTGGCCCTTGGAAATGTTTCGTTGTGCACGCATGGATACTTCACACACGCACACATACAAACAAACACACAAACACACACACACACACACACACACACAAACACACCATGACATGCTGTGACGAGCTGGGTTCAACGCCATCAATAGACACAATCTCATCGCCAACGTTGATGAGGCCGGTTTCTAGTGCTCCGCCGTCAGGAACAAGGCTATACATATACACATTCAGAAATTATGGTGGTTGGAGCATTATCGCACAACTGTGGTCGATGTTAGCAATTCAGAGTGAGATGCGATCCACAACCACGCGCATGCCACCCTCGTTTTCACAAGAAGTATTATCAGCGATTTTCTTTGACTACAGCACCTGTTGATGCGCATCCATGTCGATCCATCTTGCCTTTTTTGTTCCTCCACCGCCAAGCCCACACCACAGAACTGTCGTCCAGAAGTCTAATACATGCATGCATACACGCTCACGAGGGTTTGTGTGTGCAGGTGTGGGTTTGTGTGCAGTGCGTAGGCACAGATATGGTATACAAGGAAATTCATGCATTGTGCATCCTACGCACTTTCCACCACACAAAAGCAGTTACACGAACAAACCAATTCTTGGAGCTCCTTGATTCTCTGCTTAAGGGTCGCTATCTCCCGTTGCTGTTCAGCGAATTTTTCTGCGCAGTGCGCGTGCTCCCGAGATACCGTATCTCGTGCAACCTAATGTATACGCATGCGCTCATGCACATATCAGCGGTTTATGTCGCAAGGCAAACTTTATGTCATACACATGCAGGCGTGAGCTCAAAAGCGTACACACACTTTCTAGAGCACGCTCCCGACCAACATCTACTCCAATCAAAATACTCACCTCGACCTCCCCTCGCACAGCACGCTCCGCGTGCAACTTGTCACGGAGTTCGGCAATGTGAGTTTTGAGGGAAGTGATCTGCGAAAGACCAAGCACACATACACGCATACAGACGTGCTCACGTACACATAGTCAACATGGATGTGTGAGTATGATCGTATACAATGATTCAATTCAGCATGCATGCAAATGTGTGCTGTGAGGAATGCATTGTGTATGTGTGTGCCCGCGCGAGCGCGCGTCTGTGCGTGCATTTGTTTGTGTGTGTGCCTGTCTGCATGCCTTCGTGTGTATGTATATTGTTGTTCATGAAGGTTTAGGTAGGTGCATGCTACGACAACGACACACGGCGGTCTGACCTCAGTAACACACAATGCATGTTCACGCTTTATCTTATCGCGCTCTTCCTCAGTCTTGTTGATCGTGAAGGACGAGCTGGCGCTCTGGCGCAGCCTGGTTGATTGCTCCTCCTCAAGCTCCTGCATGAGCGTGGCGATCTGCTTTTCCTTGTCTTGGACAAGGGTAGTTGTAAGCGCCAGCTCGTCTCTCAATGCCCGGATTGATCGCTCCTGCACAAAGCAATAACCGGCGACTCACATAGAGGCGTTGACATGACGAAGTGATTTGAAAACGCAAAACACAGGGACATGAGTTGACCTTTGTGCTGACAGTGTCTTGGCACTCCTGTAGCGATCGCTGAACGGCAAGTAAATCCTGCTCAGCCGAAGCTATTAATACCTCATTTTACTCGACCACAACACTCATTGTCCTCCATTATTGATTTCCGCTCATATAATCTTTCACCTGTTCAGCTGTGGCCAAGAGTCCCCGCTGGGCTGTGACTTTGTCTTCAGCTGCCTTGAGCTCGTCCTGCAGCTTCTTCACGGAGGCACACGATATCCGCTCTTGCGCGTTGCTCTTCAGTAAATCAGCAACGGCCTGTGTGTGTGAAATGCATGCTAAGACTTACACACTGCCTACTAGCGCACACATTCACACACATGCACAGCCTCCAAGCGCACACATTCATACATGCATACACGCACGAGCTCGCGGGAGCTATCCATGAGCACCTGATCTTTGTCAGTCTTAGACTTAGCAACCACACTTTCCAACGCCCCGGCGGCTTGTTCTAGCGCCGCAATACGAGCTTTCTCCGCCGTCAGCTGCGTACTAATCCGCTCTTCCGACTCCTGTGATGGGTCAATAAATGTTGTGGCGCGAAGCAGTGTGAGCGCGATCACCAACGGTAAGGGGGGCAGCGGTAGAAATGGGCGCTCGGGAGGCGCAGAGAATTTGCAATCATAGGTGGGAGGATCAATTCAAGTCCCTCTGGTTGCCCAACTCACGCCTGAAAAGGACGTGAGATACCTGAGCACGATCGCGGTTGGCCTCTGATTCCTTGAGACGGCGGTGCACGTCGTCGACATCCTTCTTCATTTCCTCAAGCTGAGTGCTGAGCATCACGGCCTCCTTGCGTGCACACTATCCTTCCACACAAACACGTAACATATCCAGCCTTGCACTCACATACGTTTCTGTGCGTGAACGCAGGCGCGCGCGCATACACACACAAATACACACACGGGCGATCAATACCTGCTTCTGTACTTGCTCGTCACTGATGTCCGACTCCAGCTGCTCGATGCGTAAGCGATATGCCTCGACGCGTCCCTCAAGCTGCGAGACAGATGTTATGCTATCCTCTTTCTGGCGTTCAAATTCTTTGATTTTTTCCTCCCTGGCAGTATCTTTTTCGCGCATTAACTGGACCAGCGTTTTGAACTCGTCCTGCACGATTTGCTCGTGTGTGCGCGTGTGTGAAAGAGTTTGTTTGTGCACGTGTACATAAGTTTGCGCATGCGCTTGCGAACACATTAGTATCCATGACGCATGCATGCAGCACACTGCGGCATCATCATGCTATGATCTCCTCTGTCATGTATTCCAGCAGGCTGAGCAGTAACGTGAATCCGTTTACCTTTTCCCCGCGAATTTTCGCCAGCGCAACCTCGGTATTTGACAACTTGTCCTCTTTCTCTTTGAAAGATGCTTGCAAGTGGTCGTTAAGCTCCGTTATGCCTACATGGATTTATTTGGATACATGATTTGTGTGCATCATGCGAATTCTCGGCGTGTGAAAAAAAAACATGCGCGTGTAAGCAATCTTTGTAGACGAAAACAAATGCAAACGCATACGGATATACAATTCCCATACCTTGAAGCTCGCCCTGTACATTTGCATGTGCAGCGAGGGCTGAATCTCTAGCTTCCGCGAGTTCTTGAGCCTCTTTCAAGTGTCCATCAATGGCCTTTCTGCAAATTGCTAGTGTGTGATCACACGTCAATGTGCTGTACATGGGTCTGGGTATGCTGATGCCTGCAAATTCGTGTTTACACACACAAACACACACACACACACACACACACACACTCACTCACTCACAAACGCGCCTGATCACCACTAACTGGCCCTGACACTCTTGGGACTCCTTAATGCAAGCCGCCTTCTCGTTCGTCAAAATTTTGATCTCCTCTCCCTTCCTCTCCAAATCATCTCTGAGCTGTTGCAGCTGACCCTTAAGCTTGTTGATCTCCTCAACTTCTGCATTGGTTTTCGCAAGATCCCGACGTAGTTGTTCTGCTGCGGCCTCCGCGATCTTCGTCGCCTGTCGTATCTCATCACCTCAGATACTATCATTTGGTATTTTGCGTTGTGCCTGTGGTCGTGTTTGCGCACACTTTTTCACAGAATCAACTACAGGCACGTTTCTTCTTCTTGTTGAGCAGAGTGGTGTGCGATCGCGCACGACAAGAAACGCCACGATATGCAGTGCAACACAACACATACCTTAGTCTGATTCCTGATTTCATCACGAGCCGAAACCTCAAAAACTTTAGCGCGCTCAAGCAGGATGCTGTATTCTGCCGCTTCGCTCTTGGCCGCGTCGCGTTCTGCAGACTTTTCCTCTGCCTGCAAAACACTCACCCAAATTTGCGTTTACTGGTGTTCACGCATGGAAATAAAGTGATTGAAACCTCTAAAACTTTGTAGTTTAAAGTTTGTGTGGCCAAGCCTAAGACCTGCTTTACATGCATGGCGATTCGGCTGTTGATTTCTATAAGCTGCCCGTTGAAATGGTCGCGCTCGCGCCGCTGCGCTTCCACTTCGCCTTGTGTCTTGACCAGCTGCTCCCGAGTCCAGTCTAACATCTTCTTGAGCTCGTCGATCTTCAAAGGGTGCGCGAACGCAAAAGGAAACGTGGGTGGGGCAGACGATCAAGCGAGCGCGAGATACAGCAAAGCACACACGTAAGTACACGCACGTGCCACACCTAGTAAAAGTCCAAACAGAGGACAATTGAATATCACACGGGCTTGATGCATGTCAAAGCGACTTGCCCTGCTGCTAATCAGAAATCTAAACTATGAAGATGGATTGGATATCGCACAGGGCTTAACAAATGTGAAAGAAACCTGCCCTTGCAACTTAGTAGGCTCTGCCTTGGCCTCGCGTAGGCTCGAGGATAGTGAAGCGTTCCATGTGCGAAGTTCTTCATTCACCTCACGCAGTTGCAAAGCTTCGCCTCGAGCCCGATCCAAGTCCCCTCGATTCGTTTCAAAATAGGCACCCTGTCTGATACGCTCCTTCTCCTCCTCGGCTATTTGCTCTTTCAGCACCAAGAGCTCCCCCTTCTGTCTATCCACCGTGGCTACTGCTTCTGCTCTTTCCATCTTCGCCTTCCGCATCTCCGAGACCGCCTTGACTGTCTCCTCACGCAACAAAATTATCTGCCCACCGACTTGGTCCGTTGTACACCTTGCCTGTTGCTCGGCGGTCTGAGCACGCAATAATGCATCTTTCCCATCTTCCAAAAGCCTCATCGCCTCCCCCAATCGACCCTTGAGAGTTTCAGCCTCTGACACAGCCTTGTCGCGCTGCTCGCGCAGCTGCTGGATGAGCGAGGAATCGCCTGCGCCTTCGCCCTGCGAGTTCATGATGAGATCAAGCTTACCGCGCGTCTTTGCAAGGTCGGCAAACAATTCGTCTTTGTCCTCGTAGCACCGTTGCAGCTCCAATTTTTTGGAAGCGAGCTGCGATCGAAGCTCTTCAATCATCGTCTCGTAGATTTGGTACTTGTCGGCGATAATGCTATGCTCGCCGCGCGTCTTTGCAAGTTCGGCAAACAATTTGTCCTTGCCCTCGCAGCACCGTTGCAGCTCCGAAATTTTGGAAGTGAGCTGTGCTCGCAGCTCAGCAATCGTAGTCTCGTAGATTTGGTACTTGTCGCGGCTAATACTATGCTCACGACGAGCATCCTCCATCACCGCAAACACCGCCTGTCCGAGGTGCAAGCGCAAAGATTCATCACACGCACTGACGAATTCGCGCTCACGCGCGCACTATGCGTATACCTTCATGGACTCTAGCAACTTGTCGAGATTTCCTTGGAGAGTACCGACGATCTCCATGCCCTCCTCTTGAATGTCCTTCGCATTCAGGACAATCTGGTGCTTTTGCCAAGCTTCCTCAAAAATCATCTTGCTCCACAACGCAATGCTCTCATCCACCAGCTGCCCGAAACCCTTCGACGTGTCGATGCCAAGTTTCTGCTCGGATCCTCCCTGCTGGCCATGCGCAGCATTCTTAGCCTTGGTCTTGAGCGCTGTGAATAGCTCAAAGAGCCGCCGCTTGTCTGCAATCTCGGCTGCGGGCATGCGCACAAGATTGACAGATTGCACATTTCCCGACGCGGGCTTCTGCACCGTGAGGCCGACAAAGCTTCCAGGCACATCCTTTCCGAGCAAACGCTGGTGGACAGTGTCCGGGGTCACGGGAACGTCGTCAACCGCGATGATCAGGTCCCCCTTGTCCAGCTCGCCCGAGTTGTGTGCAGGGCCTCCGATCAGCATGTTGTCGATTTTGCAGCCGTCGAGCATCAAGCCCACGGTGGACTTGGAGGCGCCCGCCTCCAAGGTCGGCTGACTCTTTTTCACCTTGAGCACATCCTTGGAGACGACGTCGCAAAGAGCCTGGCACGTGGCGTTGCAGCTGCGGATGAGCTCGTCGTGCTTCTCTCTCCTTTTCCTTTCCCACTGGTCAGGCTCGCGTCGGAACGCCTCCACCTCGCCATCGACCAGGCCGGCAAATTGTACACGCGCCGGTGCCATCATTGCGGCCAATTTGTTGCAGCCACCTGGCGCACCCAGTCTCCGTGCCGCGACAAAGCCTCACCCTGGCCCCCGTACGAGGAATGAAAAAAAGAATCATGAATAAACGAAAAACAGTAGGTGTTGGTCCTGGAGGGAAAGAGTTCTGTAATCCAGTATGTAGTACCAAAATGCAGTTCACAACTACTGTTTAGGGCACTATTGAACATGGATGCCCGGCAGAGAGTTATAGCAAGAATTATTGAAATTCTTGTTTAGGTGTAATGGTGCTTGGTTCAAGACAGAAACAAAATTGTCACATTTTAAGACTGTGGCATGCAGCATTGCACAGGAGACAAAGGTGCTTCTATGCTTCAATACTGGCCGTTGCTCGCTGTAAATGCATTTTCTACACAGATTTGAAATATAGCATTTATTTTTCCCCTCTGTGTTCCTTACATCCCGGATTTTACATGAATCCACGAACCTCACGCAACGGACTGCTATGGCGTCGGTGTCACGGAGCACGTCTCGCCTCGGGGAGGAGCGTATCCCGCTCTCGTTCAAGGTGGTGATGGAGCCGGAGCTCGGCAGCTCGCGCCCCGCCGGGACCACTGGCGAGGACTTCCGGGCAAACCGCATGGTGCCCCCCCCCCCCCCCCATCTCCGGCCCGGGCCTACCGCGCGAGCAGCGTGCGTGCCCGTGCGGGGCACGGGACGAGGTCCGCACGATCGGCGCGCCAGACATTCACTGCTCCAAGCTCCCTTGTGTCTGTGCCTGCGCATTCTGCCGGGCTGCCCCCGCCAGCTTGTGTACGGAGCGCGCCAGCAGCACCAGGGCTGCCGGGATGCGCGCACGTGCATATACCGACGCGCCGCATGCCGCTGCTGATGCCTCCTCGGCGATGATGTGCAGGTGCCGCCCCTCGAGGTGGCGACTGAGCTCGTTGCCAACATGAACGAGTACATGGATTTGCTGAAGCACGAGGAAAAAGTAGCGTTAAAGCTGAAAAAGGCAATAGACGACGTGGGCGCAGTGGTGAAGAACGGAGTTGAGTACGACAAGGAGATCTCCGGCGCCGGGGTCGTTGATATGCAGATGCTGCTTTTCAATACGCGAAACATGCTGAAGCTCAAGGAACGCTACATGAACGGTTACAAAAACACGAACAACGAACAGCAACAGGTCGCGCGAAGGTTACGAAACAGCTTGTACGACCAGCTCCAAAACCCGCAGATCCAGCAGAAGAGCTTGCGCTCGCCCTCGGCCCAGCAGCGCTCCTCAAGCTCCCTCGGGAGCTTCTCAATGTCTCGGCCCACCACGCACATGGACAGCATTCTCGACAGCACGACGGACTCGGCGTCGGCGGGACTCAGCCTAGGCGAGGAGCTCGCGTTCCTGCGACGGAGGGTCAAAGAGCTCGAGCGTATGTGAAAAGTACTAGTACAGGCCCCGAAACGGAGTGCTCACCGTTGCTCTTGTGGTTCGTGAATGCACGTGAAGTAGCGGAGCACCGAAGTTAAGTACCCTTTTGCTACGCGCACACAGCTCCTCGGCAGCCTTAACAGCTACCGGAGTACACACTCATGTACGCACATATCGGACGTCTAGCGATCCTGCATATCTTTAACGTTACGTTTATGTGTACACCAGAGTAGACCCGCTAGAAGAACAAGGAGCCGACTCGGGCAATTGAGCCTCGGCATAAGCCGCCTGGGCAGCGATGGATTCTGGATGGGGGACTACGGGGGGGAGTCCGGGTAGGCCGCCCTTTTGGCGCACGCTGAAGGAGTCCTGTAAGGGGCTCGGCTCGGTGACCTTAAAATAAACACTCAACACACCCTACACCTACACGCTCAATCGGTCCTACCGCTGTCCTAACCTCCAACGGCAGATGGCCTAATAGGCTGGAGCTGTGCACGTCCGCCCTTTGCGTGCAACCTCGGGGCCACGTGGGTCTCCTCGTGTTCATGAACTATAGGCAAGGTGCGCCATGCACTCTTATCATCCGGGTAGGACCGCATTTCCCTGCGCAAGCTCCGGAGCTTGCGCAGTTTACAGACCACCGCGGCCCACAGGTGTTGCGGGGGAGCGAGCAGCAAGCAGGTGTTGAAGCACGCAGCACCGCTGAATCGGCAAACATCTGCTTCTGGCTTTACTGTTCTCAATCTCATCCGGTGTACCGCACGCCTCAAGTGGGAGAATACCGAGTGTACTCAAATCTGCTTCAGGGCCGCATTGTGCTGCAGCTCCTCGTACGAGAGGGGCTCAGCGCGGAGGCGTTGTTGGAAGATCGCCTTGCTCAGCGAGTCCGCATCCGAGCGATTGGCTGCTGCCGGTGCAAAGAACTCAATGTTGCTGACCGACACTTGAGGCGGGTCTTGAACATCTGCGTCCTCTCCCATTTTCTCTTCTGGATAACTGAGGGTAATGCCTGCAATCTTGAACAGCGCCAGCCCGTTCTTATTGCGTGCGAACGTGGCTGCGAGCTCTGCGCCAGCGCTTGCGACGACAACCTGCGGCGTGTCATGGGTGAGGAGATCCCCGCTCTCAGCGACCTGGAGACACACGACCTGGATGGCGGGGTCGAGATCCTTGTATACTTCGCACAAGTAGGTACTGCACGCGCTGTCCTTCCACAGGAGCATGAGAGGGGTGAGTCCGATCTCGTAATTCGAGTCGCGGTGTATAAATTGCAGCCCGTCGCGGATGAAAGCCACCGCAAGTGATCGGTACGAAGCTTCGAGCCCTGCCGGGTCGCAGGAGAACCACGGGAGCACGTGGAGCGGATGCGGGTTCTGCTGCGGGTGGTGCTGGGAGGGGAGCCCAGCCTCCTCCGCCCACTTTTGCTGCAACCAATAGAAGCGGAATTCCGCGGTGCAGTCGACGAGCGCATGGCCCTTCCAGCACAAGACGTCGCAGATAAAGAAGCAGCCCAGCTCCTCAGCGTAGATGCAGTCGAGCACCGTTGAGTCCTGACCGCCCGTCCGCCCCGCGCCCTTGCCCGGGCCCCCGTTTGGCAGCACCGACTGAAACACCTGCAGCACCCGCCCCGTCCGCAGCCGCGCCACCGTCTTGCCCTGCGACGCCAGCACAAGGCAGCGCTTGCCCTGCGGCCGCGGCGCCACCAGCCATTTGTCTTGCAGGGCGTCGGGCACCTCGACCATCCAGTCGGGCATCATGACCTGCCCCGCCCACACGTCCTCCTCGAGGTCGACATCCCCGCGCCGCCCGCGCCGCGCCACCCGCGTGTCGCCGTCGCCCGGCGAGCGTTGCGGCGGCATGGCGTCGCCGCCCGCGCCCTCGGCGTGCGGCGTCGCTGTCGCAGGCGCCTGCGGCACGTCCGGCGCCGATGCGTCCTCCGCGGGCGCCGAGTCCTGCCCGAGCATGCGCGCGAGCTTGACGCGGTCGCTGCGCGTCTGCTTCTGGCGCTCAAACATCTGCTTCTGGCGGCGGCGCTGGTCGATGGCCGCCGCCGCCTTGACATTCCGCCGCTCCTCCCTAGCCGGCATTCAAATATTCCAAAGTAAAGAAATCACGGGTCCGCACGTGAAGCCTGCAGCATGCAAGTACAGCACAAAGGGAGTCCAGCGCTGCCGTGGCACCCTAGCTTGCGGCGGATCCAGCTGGACAATGGTCTCAAGGTCGTTGCGCTGCCGAACCAGTACCCGAAGGACCGCTTCTACATGTACCTGGACGTCCACGTCGGTTCAATGTGTGAGGCAGAGGATGAGCAGGGCATCGCGCATTTTCTGGAGCATGTGGTTTTCTTGGGCACCGAACAGTGGAAGACGCCCGAGGAGATGCGCGAGAAAATGGCGGAGCTCGGCATGAGCTTCGGCGGCGACACCAACGCTAGCACGGATCAAAAGAGCACCATCTACACAATGGAGGCGCCCTCCGGCAACGAGCAGACGAAACTCGTCACCGAAATCCTCTACCAGGTAAGACAGTTTAGAGCGCTTCTTAATTAAACTAAACTAAACTGAACTAAACAAACTTACCAAAACCCTCTACCAGATGGCGTTTAAAGCCCTCCTGTCCGAGGAGTACATCAACAGGGAGCGCGCGCCGATCCTCTCCGAGAAGCAGATGCGCAACACGATCAGCTACCGGCGCCAGTGCAAGATGATGGAAATGATGCACAGGTTCCTACTCTAGATTGTGGCGGCGCCAGTGCAAGATGATGGAAATGATGCCTCGTTAAAACAATATTAATTAAATTAATGCTTTTCTGCCTGAAACCTCAAAAGTCTCTCATGAACTATGCAAAGCCACCACATACAGGACTTTTCTTTCTCTTTTTACAGCCACAATCTCATCCCCAAGCGCCTGCCGATCGGTTTGGAGGAGCAGATCAAAACGTTCTCCGCCGCGGACCTCCGGAGATTCTACAAGAAGTGGTACCACCCAGTAAACATGACCATCTACATTGCGGGCGTCTTCGATATGGACGTGTTCATGGCGGCGGTCAAAGCGTCGTTCGGCTCGGAGCTCGCCCCTGACGCGGCGACGCTGGGCAAACACCCCGAGATCCCCCACACGTATGCGCGCCCAGAGGGGGAGAGGATTCGGACCTTTTTGCATGACCTGCAGACTCAATTTTTGTGCATGCTCGAACTCATCCAGCCGCTCGATGACTATGCGACTGAAGCCGACTTCCTGCGTGAGACATGCAATAACCTTGTCAACTTGTGCCTCGAGGATCGCCTGGAGCAGGTACAAATACACAGTAAACTACATGGCAAATTACTTTGTAAATCACGTAGTACATTAGTATATAATAGTAAATTGTAGTAAAGTGTAGTAATGTGGGCACTGTAGAAAGAGCTGACTGTCTCAACGGTCGCTTGGAGCAGATCCGCTCCA